>Ga0164290_1002717_pt1 | contig 10844 bp, 9 predicted proteins | sample Micstemetagenome_FD_108782 | JGI IMG/M metagenome (GOLD analysis project Ga0164290, IMG submission 108782) | Contaminated culture microbial community from soil near Moab, Utah, USA - Microcoleus steenstrupii SON62 (Illumina Assembly) | ecosystem: Environmental > Terrestrial > Soil > Soil crust...
AGCCACCAGAAGCGACGCCCCCTTCAGCGCGGCCAGCAGGTCCGCGTCCGCGCCGGGGGCCTGAAACTCCAGCCGCTCCAACCCCATGCCCGGCCCGGCCACAAGGGCCAACAGGGCCGTCGCCACCGCAACTCTGCGGCGGAGGGTCGGGCGGATGAATAGGGGGGTCAATTAATCCTCCGGGCGCAATGGTCAGACTATCGCAACTCCCCCGGTGCCGCGCAATCGCCCTGCCTGTCACACTGGCGAAATCCGCCGCTTGATCCGTGGCACCTCATGCATCCCGCACCCCGCGCCCACCCGCCAATCGCCCCGATCCACCCGGCGGCCAGGCCCCCGCACTTAACCCCTCACCGCCCGCAGGATGCAAACGACCCGTTAACCTTAACGATTTGCCTCTCCTCCGCCCGCAGCGTGCTGACAGTTTGCGGTACAGTTTGCGGCACAGGTTCCGGACAGGTTCTGGCGCGGGCCACGCAAGGCTTCCGCCGCTACGGCCCGCGTCCGGGAAGGTTCCAGCCTTAAGGAAAGATCAACCTGCCGCCCGAACTGTGCTGACAGTCTGCGGTACAGGATGCGGCACAGGGTCCGGTATGGTTGATGCGGGCCGAAAGCGCGCTATTGCGCCGCCATCTCCCGCGCAGGCACCAGCAGCCCTTCGCTGACATAAGACAGGCCCAGGGCCGCCGCGCCATGCGCCCAAAGCAGGTCACCCCAGGCATGGATCTCGATCGGCGGGCGCGGGCGGCCGGTCTGGATGGCGAGGTTTTCCATCTCGGCAAGCGTTTCCTGCGCGTAGAGATAGTCATAGCGCATCCGCTCGCCCGACAGGATAATCAGCGCGGGGTCAAACAGGTTGATCACGTTGGACAATCCCACCGCCAGATAGCGCCCCGCGCGGCGGAAGATCGACCGCGCCGCCGTGTTTCCGGCCTTGGCGTGGTCATAGAGGCTTTCCAGCAGGACGCTGATCGACTGCCCTTCCCGATGCGTCCAGTTCAGCGCGGTCGTCGCCTCGCGCGCCAGGGCATAGTCGGCGATATAGGCCTCAAGGCATCCCCGCTGCCCGCAGCGGCACAAGGCCCCGTCCAGCTGCACCTTGGTATGGCCCAACTCCATGCCAAGTCCTTGTGCCCCGCGGTAAATCCGGTGGTTGATGACATAGCCCATCCCCACCCCGTGCTCGATCGTGACCACCGCAAAATCGGCCAGCCTGCGCCCCGCGCCGAACCACAGTTCGGCCAGCGTCACAAGGTTCGCATCATTGTCGATCACCACCGGCAACCCCACCCGCGCCTGCGCAACGGCTGCCAGAGGCACGGCCCGGTCGGCCAGGACAGACGACCACATCACCACACCGGCCAACGAATCCACAAAGCCCGGAACCCCGATCCCCACCGCCGAAAGGTCCGTCCGCGCCAGCCCGGCCTTGGCACAGACCCGGTTCAGCAACGTCTCGATGGCCGAAAGCATCTCGGGCACCGTCATCGGCCCCGGCCGGCGCGGGATCACGTCATCGGCAATCAGATTGCCGGCGAAGTCGACGATCACCGCCGTATGCTCCCGGTCCGAAAGCTTCATTCCCGCCACGCGATGCGCCGTCGCCCGCACCCCGAGCGACACCGCCGGCCGCCCGCGCCCCTGATCGCCCTCGCGCGCCGTCGACACTTCCTCGATAAGGCCCGCCTCGATGAGTTCCTGCGTGATCGTCGTGACCGAAGCCGGGCTGACCCCAAGATCCTTCGCCACCTGCACACGCGGTATCAACCCGGCCGCCCGCACGCGTTCAAAGACCTGCTGCCGCAAGGGACGCAAGGAATCTGACAGCGGCGGAATCAAGGGCCCGCATCCGCGCGGACCCTCCACCGCCTCGTCCATCGGACCCTTCAGGAGCATTACTTTGGCCTCCGAATAAAAAACTGACAGAGATTCTGCCATATGCCCCGTTAAGCTTCCGTTGCCAGACCGGAAAATGCTGCAACGCCGCATGAAGATGCCGCTTCCGCAGGCAGTTAATGTTTCACTCAACAAAATTATTTTGACAACTGAATTTATTCACGCCAATTTTCGCGCGTGCCGACGAATCCGTCGGACCGGCCATACGCTGGCCGCATCCATTAGGGAGGATACTAATGCGTAACGCACTTCTCATCGCCGTGCTGGCGGTGACCGGGTTCTCGTCGGCCGCGCTGGCCGAAGGCAAGAAGATCGGCGTGTCCTGGGCCCAGTTCCAGGAAGAGCGCTGGAAGATCGACGAAGCCGCGATGAAAGCCGCCATCGAAGCCGCCGGCAACGAATACATCTCGGCCGACGCCCAGTCGTCTGCCGAAAAGCAGCTTTCCGACATCGACGCGCTGATCGCGCAGGGCGTTGACGCCCTCGTCATCAACGCCTGGGACAAGGACGCCATCGGGCCGGCCATCGAGAAGGCCGCAGCCGAAGGTATCCCGGTCGTCGGCTATGACCGTCTGATCGAAGACGCCCGCACCTTCTACCTGACCTTCGACAACGTCGGCGTCGGCCGCATCATCGCCGAGTCGGTGTTCGCCGTGGCCCCCAAGGGCAACTACGCGATCATCAAGGGCGACCCGGGTGACCCGAACGTCGGCTTCCTGCGTCAGGGCATGGAAGAAGTCATCGGCGCCGCTGTCGCCTCGGGCGACATCGTGATCGTCGGCGAAGCGAACTCGGACGGCTGGAAGCCCGAGAACGCCCAGAAGAACATGGAACAGATCCTGACCGCCAACAACAACGCCGTTGACGCCGTTCTGTCGCAGAACGACGGCATGGCTGGTGGTGCTGCTGCCGCTCTGGCCGCGCAGGGCCTGAACGTTCCGCTGGGTGGTCAGGACGGCGACCTCGCCGCCATCAACCGTGTGGCGCGTGGCACCCAGACCGTTTCGGTGTGGAAGAACGCACGTGACCTCGGCAAGGCCGCCGGCGAAATCGCCTCGGCTCTGGCCGACGGCACCGCGCTGGACGCCATCCCGGGCGCATCCAAGTTCTCGGGCGGCGAGAAGGGCGTTGAAATGAACGCGATCCTTCTGAACCCGACCCCGATCACCAAGGACACGCTGAACCTCGCGATCGACGCTGGCCACATCTCGAAAGAGCAGGCCTGCGAGGGCGCTCTGCCCGAAGTGGCTGCCTGCCAGTAATCGAGGCGCATTGCGGATGCCGGTCCCTCGCGGACCGGCATCCACCCCTATCCGAATAACGGGCCATGCCCGCTGGCAGCGCTGCTTGCGCCGCAACTGTCGCCTGATTGCGCGACCGATCCCCCTCAACGTCAAGGACGGGACATGACCGATACCACCCACCAACCCCAGGCCCCCGGCAAGGATGGCGGCGCCTTCACCCGCTTCCTGCGTGCAACCGAACTCGACCCCCGACTGATCGGGATGGTCGGCGCGCTGGTGCTGATCTGGATTGCGTTCGAGATCTACTCCACCGCCGTGCTCGGCCGCCCGTCGATGCTGCTGGGCGCGTCGCAGGCCGAAGCGAACGGCTTCCTGACGCCGCGCAACCTGTGGAATCTCAGCGTCCAGACCGCCTATATCGGGATCATGGCTACGGGCATGGTGCTGGTGATCATCACCCGCAACATCGACCTGTCCGTGGGCTCCATCATGGGCATGGTCGGCATGTATATGGGTCTGCTTCAGGTGGAATACCTGACGCCGGCTCTGGGCCTTGGTCATCCGGCGATCTGGATCGTCACGGTGATCTTCGGCATTGCCATGGGCGCGCTGATCGGGGCCTTCCAGGGATCTCTGATCGCCTATCTGGGCATTCCGTCCTTCATCGTCACGCTGGGCGGCCTTCTGGTCTGGCGCGGCGCGGCCTTCCTCGTGGCGGGCGGCAAGACCATCGCTCCGCTGGATGAAAGCTTCTCGCTGATCGGCGGCGGGTCCTTCGGGGCGCTGGGCCGCACGGGAAGCTGGATCTTCGGTGTCATTGCCTGTGTCGTGGTCGTCATCGCCTTCCTGAACGCCCGCAAGTCGCGCCGCTCGCACGGCTTCCCGCTGCGGCCGGTCTGGGCCGAAACCTTTGTCATCGGCCTTGTCTGCGCGGTGCTCATCGGGGCGACGGCGCTGGTCAATTCCTATGTCTGGCCGCGCGGCAACATCCAGAAATACTACTCCTCTCTTGGGCAAGAGGCCCCGGCCTGCGCGCAATCCAATGACACGATCTATTCCGATGTCTGCGGCACCTTCGGCCACGGCTTCGCCTATCCGGTGCTGATCCTGATCGCGGTGGCCATCTTCATGACCATCCTGATGACACGCACCCGCTTTGGCCGCTATGTCTTTGCCATCGGCGGCAACCCCGAAGCAGCGGCCCTGTCCGGCATCAACACCCGCGCCATGACGGTGAAGATCTTCACCCTGATGGGCGCGCTGGCCGGTATTGCCGCCGTCATCGGTGCGGCCCGCCAGAACTCGGCCACCAATGCGATGGGCAACCTTGACGAGCTTTACGTCATCGCCGCCGCCGTCGTGGGGGGCACCTCGCTGGCCGGTGGCGTGGGCACGATCCACGGTGCCATCATCGGCGCGCTGATCCTGACCTCGCTGCAGACCGGCATGGTGCTCATCAGCTTCGGCGACGGTTCCTATCAGCGGATCGTCATCGGCATCGCCCTCGTCCTCGCCGTCTGGCTGGACATCGTCTATCGCAAGCGCATCAAATAAGGGGGGACTTCACCATGACCAATCCCAATCGCGGCACCCCCCTGGTCGAGATGCGCGACATCTCGATCTCCTTCGGCGGGATCAAGGCGGTCGACCATGTGACGGTCGACCTCTATCCCGGTGAAGTCGTCGGTCTTCTGGGCCATAACGGCGCCGGCAAGTCGACGCTGATCAAATGCCTGTCCGGTGCCTATCAGGCCGATGCGGGCGAGATCCTGATCAACGGCCAGAAGGTGGAGATCAACAATCCCCGCGACGCCCGCGAACAGAACATCGAAACGATCTACCAGACGCTGGCGCTGGCCGACAACCTCGACGCCGCCTCGAACCTGTTCCTGGGGCGCGAGCTGGTGAACGGCCTCGGCTTCGTGGACGAAACGAAGATGGAGGCAGAGACGCGCAAGATCATGGCGCGGCTGAACCCCAACTTCCGCAAGTTCAACGTGCCGGTGTCCGCCCTATCGGGTGGTCAGCGCCAGTCGGTCGCCATTGCGCGGGCGGTGTACTTCAACGCCAAGATCCTGATCATGGACGAACCCACCGCCGCGCTCGGCCCGCATGAGACGCAGATGGTGTCGGAACTGATCCAGGAGCTGAAGGCCCAAGGATTGGGCATCTTCCTGATCGAGCACGACATCCACAACGTGATGAAGCTGTGCGACCGCGCCTCGGTGATGAAGAACGGTCAGCTTGTCGGAACGGTGAACGTGAACGAAGTCACCGATGAAGACATCCTCGGCATGATCATCCTAGGCAAGCAACCGGCAAAGGCTGCGTGATGTTTATCGGCCTCGACCTCGGCACGTCCGGCCTCAAGGGCGTGCTGATCGACGACGCGCAGGGGGTGCTGGCCGAAGCCAGCGCCCCCCTCGTCGTTTCCCGCCCGCATGAGGGGTGGTCGGAACAATCGCCGGCGGACTGGATCGCAGCGGCGGAGTCGGTCATGGATGCCCTGTCGGCGCATGGCCTGTCGAAGGTCCGCGCCATCGGCCTGTCGGGCCAGATGCACGGCGCGACCCTGCTTGATGCGGCGGATGAAGTGCTGCGCCCCTGCATCCTGTGGAACGACACCCGCAGCCATGAAGAAGCCGCCGAACTGGACGGCGATCCGATGTTCCGGCGGGTGACGGGGAACATCGTGTTTCCGGGCTTCACGGCGCCGAAACTCGTTTGGGTGCGGCGGCATGAACCCCGCATCTGGGAAAAGGTCGCGCGCGTCCTGCTGCCCAAGGATTACCTGCGCCTCTGGCTGACCGGCGAACATGTCGCCGAAATGTCCGATGCGGCGGGGACAAGCTGGCTGGATACCGGCAAGCGGGATTGGTCGGATGACTGCCTCTCGGCCACCGGCCTGTCGCGCGCGCACATGCCCCGGCTGGTCGAAGGGTCCGAGGTTTCCGGCAAACTGCGCGACGCGCTTTCCTCGCGCTGGGGCCTGCCGAAGGGCGTGGTGATTGCGGGCGGGGGCGGCGACAATGCGGCCTCCGGCGTGGGGGTCGGCGTAGTGAAGGCGGGGGATGCCTTCGTCTCGCTGGGCACCTCGGGCGTGCTGTTTGCCGCCAATGACGGCTATCAGCCAGCGCCGGAAACGGCGGTGCACACCTTCTGCCACGCGCTGCCGAACACATGGCACCAGATGGGCGTGATCCTTGCCGCGACCGATGCGCTGAACTGGTATGCGGGTCTTGTGGGTGACAGTGCGGCGAACCTGACGGGTGGTCTGGGCGACCTGAAAGCACCATCCAAGACGCTGTTCCTGCCCTATCTCGGCGGCGAGCGCACGCCGCTGAACGATGCCGCGATCCGGGGGGCCTTCCTCGGCCTCGAACATGCAACCGACCGCGCGGCGGCAACCCGCGCCGTGCTGGAAGGCGTCACCTTCGCCATCCGCGACAGCCGCGACGCGCTGGCCGCCACGGGGACGAAGATCGAACGCCTGCTGGCCGTCGGCGGCGGCTCCCGCTCTGACTACTGGCTCCGGGCCATTGCGACGGCGCTGGACATCCCGGTCCATCTGCCCGTCGCGGGCGATTTCGGCGGGGCCTTCGGCGCCGCGCGCCTGGCCCTCATGGCTGCGACCGGGGCAGGGGCGGAAATCGCCACCCTTCCCCCCATCGCCCGCACGGTCGACCCCGACCGCACGCTGACCTCCGCCTTTGACGCGGGCCATGCCCGCTATCGCGCCGCACAGACCGCCATCCGAGGATTGAAATGACCGACTTCTTCAACGGTATCCCGCAGATCAAATACGAGGGCCCCGCCTCCACCAACGAATTCGCTTTCCGCCACTACAACCCGGATGAGGTGATCCTCGGCAAGCGCATGGAAGACCACATGCGCTTTGCCGTGGCCTATTGGCACAGCTTCGCCTGGCCGGGCGGCGACCCCTTCGGCGGGCAGACCTTCGACCGCCCCTGGTTCGGCGACACGATGGCGCTTGCGAAACTGAAGGCCGATGTTGCTTTCGAGATGTTCGACATCCTGAACGCCCCCTTCTACTGCTTCCACGATGCCGACGTGCGCCCCGAAGGCGCGACCTTCGCGGACTCCAAACGCAATCTGGACGAGATCGTCGATTACCTCGGCCAGAAGCAGGCGTCGCACAAGACCCAGCTCCTCTGGGGCACCGCCAACATGTTCAGCCACCGCCGCTGGATGTCGGGCGCCGCCACGAACCCCGATCCGGACGTCTACGCCTATGCCGCCGCGACGGTGAAGGCGAACATGGACGCCACGCACAAGCTGGGCGGGGCGAATTATGTCCTCTGGGGCGGGCGTGAAGGGTATGAGACGCTGCTGAACACCGACCTGAAGGCAGAGCGGGAACATGCAGGCCGCTTCCTGCAACAGGTGGTGGAGTACAAGCACAAGATCGGCTTCAAGGGCGCGATCCTGATCGAACCGAAACCGCAGGAACCGTCGAAGCATCAGTATGACTACGATGTGGCGACGGTCTATGGCTTCCTGGTCCAGTTCGGGCTGGAGAAAGAAGTGAAGGTCAATATCGAACAGGGCCACGCCATCCTTGCGGGCCATTCCTTCGAACATGAGATCGCCCTTGCCACCAGCCTGGGCATCTTTGGCTCCATCGACATGAACCGGAACGACTACCAATCCGGCTGGGACACCGACCAGTTCCCCAACAACCACGCGGAAAAGGCGCTGGCCTTCTACGAAATCCTGCGCGCGGGCGGCTACACCACCGGCGGCACGAATTTCGACGCCAAGGTGCGGCGTCAGTCGCTGGATCCCGAAGACCTCATCCTCGCCCATGTCGGCGGGATGGATACCTGCGCCCGCGCGCTGAAGGCCGCTGCCGCCCTGCTGCAAGATGGCGCGCTGGAAAAGGCCCGCGCCGACCGCTACGCCGGTTGGGAAAAGGCCGAGGCAAAGGCGCTGCTCTCCGGTTCGCTGGAGGATGCGGCGGCGGTCGTCACGGCAAAGGGTCTGAACCCCGAACCAAAGTCGGGGCGGCAGGAGCGGCTGGAAAACCTCTGGAACCGCTTCATCTGATCTGATCCATTACGACCAAAGGGCGGCGGTGCGACCCTCGCGCCGCCGCTTTCCATGACGGAGGAACCGATGCCCTATACCCCCGCCGCCGACCGTTACTCGAAAATGGTCTACCGCAACTGCGGAAAATCCGGCCTGAAACTGCCCGCTATCAGCCTCGGCCTCTGGCACAATTTCGGCCATGACACGCCGCATGACACCAAGCGCGCGATCTGCCAGACGGCCTTCGACCTTGGCATCACGCATTTTGACCTCGCCAACAACTACGGCCCGCCCCCCGGCAGCGCCGAAGAGGCGTTCGGCGAGATCCTGAAAAACGACTTCGCCGGATACCGCGACGAACTCATCATCTCGTCCAAGGCGGGCTATCTGATGTGGGACGGCCCCTATGGCGAATGGGGAAGCCGGAAATACGTCATCGCCTCTTGCGACCAGTCGCTGAAACGGATGGGGCTGGATTACGTCGACATCTTCTATTCCCACCGCTTCGACCCTGATACGCCGCTGGAAGAAACCATGCTGGCGCTGGATCATATCGTCCGCTCTGGCCGGGCGCTCTATGTCGGGATTTCCAGCTACAACAGCCAGCGCACGCGCGAGGCGTACGCGATCCTGAAGGAACTCAAGACCCCCTTCGTCATCCACCAGCCCAGCTACAACATCCTGAACCGCTGGGTGGAAACCGACGGGCTGAAGGACACGCTTGCCGATCTTGGTCTTGGGTCCATTGCCTTCACGCCACTTGCCCAGGGCATCCTTACCAAGAAATATCTGGGCGGCATCCCAGCGGGCAGCCGTGCCGCGCAGGGCAAATCGCTGGACCCCGCCACGATCACCGACCGCGCCATCGCCTCTGTCCGCGCACTCGATGCGCTGGCGCAAAAGCGTGGGCAGACGCTGGCGCAGATGTCCATCGCATGGGTCTTGCGAAATGGCGGCATCACCTCGGCCCTGATCGGTGCGTCAAGGCCGGAACAGGTCGTCGATTGCGCAGGCGCAATTCACAACCTCGACTTCACCTCCGACGAACTGGCCGAGATCGACCGCATCAGCGAGGAAAAGGACATCAACCTCTGGGCGCGGTCTTCGGCAGATTGATCACAGCCGAAGGGCAGGTCATCAAAATTCCTTAACACCGTCATGACCGCGCTTTATCCTTCCTCCCTTACTGCTGCAGATGGGTAACCCGCTGCGGCAGGTTATCGGCCAGCCGACGAAGGTGTCATGCAAGCGGAACAGGATCACGATAACGCGGTGACGGTTCACCTTGCGGATTCCTGTGCAAACCCCGGTCTTGCAGTCTCTGTTCTTGCAAACGGCCTCGGAATAGCCCGCGCAGAAGCTGCAGAACTCTTGCGTTCGCCACAGGGGTTGGTCTCTGCGCCCCTGTCTCTCGACAGGGCTCGGCGGTTGCAGGCGCTCCTGTCGGTGCTTGGTGTCAGGCTGGAGCTTCGCCCGTTCGAATTGGCGCGATCCAGCGTGGACCTGTCTCTCCAGGCCCAGGCATGGGCAGAACCCGCACGTATCGCCCGATTGCTGGAGCCGGTCATCGGGGGGACGGAACGAGACCACCTGCACGGCCTTTGTCACCCTTCCGGTCTGATCCTGAACGACCTTCCCGCGGCCCAGGCGGCGGAGGTTGGCGCCCGTCTTCGCAGGATCAAGGGGCTTATGGTCCAGCGTATCGACAGTCGCCTTGCAACCTTTGACATCTATGCCACACGCCCCCTTGACCGCGCGGAACAGGCCCGGCTGATGCAACTGCGATCCACGCTTGGCCTGTCGGCAGACGCGGTTACAGGCGCATTGTTCGCCAATCTGGGCCGTGACCTCAGCAACAGGGTGCTCGCCGCGCTGTCGGACCTGGATCTGCTGCCCGTCTACCGGCAGTTCCAGCGATTTGACCTGCATCTGACCGGATACTCCGGATGGATCGCCAAGGATCTCGCCGACTTTCTGACTGCCCGGACCGGCCAGCCGCGCGCGCGGTTCGAAGTTGTCTCGCCCGCGGATCCTGTCCGGATTGACCTTGCCGTTCCGCAGGCGCTGGCAAGGCGCTTCTGCGCCGACTACGCGGCTATCGGCCTTTATGTCCGTCCCTTCTTGAGGGGCCTCGTTGAAAACCCTGACAATCCGCTTCTTTAGGCATTGGTTCACCACGCTGTGCCAGTCTGGCTTTGGGTGTGAAAAAGGGGTTTCTGGATGGCCGGGCAGGGGAATGCCGCGCCGGTAGTCATCAAACGCAAGAAGATCATTGGTGGCGGGGGTCACCACGGCGGCGCATGGAAGGTGGCTTATGCCGACTTCGTCACTGCGATGATGGCCTTCTTCCTGTTGATGTGGCTGCTGAACGCGACCACGGAAAAACAACGCAAGGGGATAGCGGATTATTTCAATCCCACCATTCCGCTAAACCGCGTCTCAGGCGGCGGCGATGGTGCCTTTGGCGGGACGAATGTCCTTTCCGAAGAGACGCTTGCCAAGAATGGCAGCGGTGCCTCGGCCTCTGATCCCATGCAGACCACACGGTCACAGGCGGCAGGTGGGCCTTCCACGGCCGAAGAGGCCGCCGAAGAGGCCATCCTGCGCGAGCTGGAAGAATCCAACAGGCGAATAGGCGGATAATGTCAGACTAGG
>Ga0164290_1002718_pt1 | contig 10831 bp, 10 predicted proteins | sample Micstemetagenome_FD_108782 | JGI IMG/M metagenome (GOLD analysis project Ga0164290, IMG submission 108782) | Contaminated culture microbial community from soil near Moab, Utah, USA - Microcoleus steenstrupii SON62 (Illumina Assembly) | ecosystem: Environmental > Terrestrial > Soil > Soil crust...
GAAGAGAAAGCGTCATAAGATCGCTACACACAAACGTAAAAAGCGTCTGAGAAAGAATCGTCATAAGAAGAAGAACAAATAGTTCCTTCTACCGACCTTAATAAAAAACGGGTCTGGTCTGGCCATTTTTTGCAAGACCGGACCCGTTTAACACTAATCTGGAAGCAGCCTTACCTTCCGACCCGCAACTTTACCTTTTCCTTCCCTGGCTGCTCCATCAGATGTTGTGGATGCTGATATACCGAATACCGGTAGGTGATTTTGTATTTAAAAGTTGCACTTTGTGAACAAAGAACTGATTATTAATGCCGCTCCAACTGGCGTGGAAATAGCCTTATTGGAAGATAAGAAACTAGTGGAGCTGCACAATGAAAAAACCGATGCCAACTTTGCAGTGGGCGATCTGTACCTGGGTAAGGTGAAAAAGCTTATACCCGGACTCAACGCTGCATTCGTAGATGTAGGCTTCGAAAAAGATGCGTTCCTGCATTATACTGATCTGAGTCCGTATGCTCGTTCCATCATCAAGTTTACCCAGATTGCCATGGGCGATAAAGGTGAACAGCCCTTCGATTTTGCCCGCTTTCAGTCTGAGCCTGAAATTGAAAAAACAGGAAAAATCAACGAAGTATTAAATGGCAAACCGCATGTACTCGTTCAGATTTTAAAAGAACCTATTGCTGCTAAAGGCCCGAGACTGAGTTGTGAACTCTCTTTACCCGGAAGATTTGTGGTGGTAACACCCTTTAATGAAATTGTTGCCGTATCCAAAAAAATTCATTCTTCAGAAGAGCGAAAGCGACTGCATAAAATTGTTGAAGCCATTCGCCCGAAAAATTTTGGTGTAATAGTTCGAACAGCGGCTGAAGGTAAAAGCACTGCTGAACTTCATCAGGATATGTTATCGCTGGTAGAAACCTGGAAAACCATTCAACAGAACCTGAAAGGTGCGGTAGCCCCCGTAAGAATCATGAGTGAGGAAACCAAGACCACCAGTATTCTGCGTGATTTGCTGAGTGTTGATTTCAACCGAATAGTAGTTAATGATAAAAATCTCTTTCAGGTTACACAATCATACATTCAAAGAATTGCTCCGGATAAAACAGATATTGTTTCACTCTATCACAACGGTCTTCCTGTATTCGATCAGTTTGGTGTTACCAAACAGGTTAAATCTTCTTTTGGCAAAACAGTAAATCTGCCAAGTGGCGCCTATCTTATTATTGAACATACAGAAGCATTGCATGTAATAGATGTGAACAGTGGTTATAAGAGTGTAAGTAATAACCAGGAAGACAATGCGCTTGAAACCAATCTTTAAGCAGCAGAAGAAATTGCACGTCAGTTAAGGCTGCGTGATATTGGCGGAATCATTGTGGTAGATTTTATTGATATGAAACTACCCGATAACAAACGCAAGGTTCAGGAAGCCATGGAGCAATTCATGAAAGCTGATCGAGCCAAACATTCGGTGTTACCCATTTCGAAGTTTGGCCTGCTACAGATTACGCGTCAGCGAATGCGTCCAGAAGTAAATATAAACACAGCAGAAAATTGTCCGGCCTGTAACGGTACCGGAAAAATTACATCAACGCTGTTACTGGAAGATGAGATTGAAAAGAAATTACATTACCTCGTTAGTCATTCACACAAGAACCTTACGATTGTGGTGCATCCGATCGTTCATTCCTACCTCACCAAAGGTTTCTTCTCATCCATTATTAAAAAATGGAAAAAGAAACATAAGGTAAAACTAAAAGCCCAGGCCAATACCAATTACCATCTCACAGAATTCAAATTCTTTGATGAGAGAGAAGAAGAAATAAAATTTTAGTTAGAAGATAGACCATGGTCCATGGACCATGGTCTATCTTCCATTCCTCAGTCATCATTTCTCGATGATCCGTTCAAAAAGATCAATACATATTGAATAAGTGTAGCTACTGATGCCAGAGCAGCTACCACATATGTCATTGCAGCCCATTTAAGTGCATCTTTAGCACCTTCCTGCTCCCGTTGAATCAATATATTCCTGTTATCTAACCAGGCCAGCGCACGCTTGCTGGCATCAAACTCTACAGGCAATGTAACCACAGAAAATAATGTGGTCAACCCAAATAAAATAATACCCCCCAGTAATAACATGGGAAATGTATTCACCAATATTACTCCTGCCAGTAATACCCACTGTACAATTGAACTACTGAACTGAACAAAAGGTACCAGGCGGCTTCGCATCATGAGCCAGTTATAAGCAGTGGCATGTTGAACAGCGTGACCACATTCATGGGCCGCTACGGCGGCTGAGGCAATGCTTGTTCCACTATAGACTTCCGGGCTCAAATTCACTGTTTTAGTCATTGGGTTGTAGTGGTCTGACAGGAACCCATCAACAGATACGATTTTTACATCATATATTCCATTGTCATGGAGCATTTTTTCGGCAATTTCTTTACCGCTCATTCCATTTGAAATGGGTAGCTGGCTATACTGTGTAAACTTGGCCTTTAGTCTGGAGGATACCAGAAAACTGATTCCAAGGAAAATAAGGGATATTAAAATGATAGACATATCCATAGTTACAATTTCTTAAATGGCTGCAAATAGCTTACCAAACCCCAAAATGACATTTTCCTTCCTCCCGGCACCCTTTTCCTGTCAAAAAGACCCCCTTTTTATGACAAAATTCCCAACCGGGTATCAACTGGCCGGACGGCTATGATTAACAATATGTTAAAGCCATTTACGAACATAATCGTATATTAAATAATTATGCACAGCCGTAAAATTTATTTTGCCATATGGCCCGGTTTTGTAACTTAGTGGTAGAATTTAATGGGTTAGTAAGTAAACGGGGTCAACAGCAATGTTGACCCTTTTACATGCCCGCCAGTGTTGCATTTCAGCGATTTTTTGTTTTTTTTCTTCTACTTTTTTTAGTTTCAAAAGCAATGTTTTCACGCAAATTTTTTCTCTCCTGTTGTGTATGATTTTTTTCATGAAAAGAACTCATTAAATCAACATTACCTTTAGCAAATGAGTAAAATAAAAACTGCTTTTTTCTGTAGTAACTGTGGTTATGAAAGTGCGAAATGGATCGGTAAATGTCCGTCTTGTTCTCAATGGAATACTTTCACGGAAGAAGTATTGGATAAAGGAAATAAAACACCGGAAAAATGGGATGATTATAAACAGGAGAAAAGAAATGCAAAAACGATTTCGCTGAGTGAAGTAACTACAACAGAAGAAAAAAGAATCAGGAGTCAGGATCCCGAACTCGATCGTGTGCTGGGAGGCGGTATTGTACCGGGTAGCATTATTCTGGTAGCAGGTGAACCCGGAATTGGCAAGAGCACCCTCTTCCTTCAAAATGGTTTGCTGATGAAACAACTCACTGTTTTATACATCAGCGGAGAGGAAAGTGAACAACAGATAAAAATGCGTGCCGATCGTTTAAAGATTCAGAATGAAAATTTTTACCTGCTTACTGAAACATCTACCCAAACCATTTTTCAGGAAATTAAAAAGCTGAAACCGCAATTGGTAATTGTTGATTCAATTCAAACACTTCAGTCAAACATTATCGATTCTTCGGCTGGTACCGTTTCACAGATACGTGAATGTGCCGGAGAATTTCAACGATTTGCCAAAGAAACCAATACACCTGTTTTCCTTATCGGACATATCACCAAAGACGGTGCCATTGCGGGTCCAAAAGTGCTGGAACACATGGTAGACACGGTTTTGCAGTTCGAAGGCGATCGTCATTATGCCTACCGGATTATCCGGACACTCAAGAATCGTTTTGGCAGTACCGCAGAATTGGGTATTTATGAAATGACAGGCGATGGTATGCGTGTTGTGTCTAATCCATCAGAAATTCTTATTGCCCAGCGAGAAGATCAGTTGAGTGGCAGTGCCATTGCTGCAACACTCGAAGGTATGCGTCCTTTACTGATAGAGGTACAGGCATTGGTTACACAAAGTGTGTATGGAACACCGCAGCGTACGGTAACCGGTTTCGATCTAAGACGTTTGCAATTACTGCTTGCCGTTCTCGAAAAACGCGGCGGTTTTCAGTTCGGACTAAAAGATGTTTTTGTAAATATTGCAGGAGGTATAAAAGTGGAAGACCCCTCAATCGATCTGGCAGTCATCTGTGCTTTGCTCTCTTCTTATGAGGATGTTCCACTTCCACCCCATGTTTGTTTTGCAGGTGAAGTTGGATTGAATGGTGAGATAAGGGCAGTAAATAAAATTGAACAACGTATTGCCGAAGCAGAGAAACTTGGTTTCGAAAAAATCTTTGTCTCCAAATACAATAAGAAAAGTTTCAATCCTCAGGCTTATAAAATTCAGGTGCTGGCTTTAGGCAGGGTCGATGAAGTGTACCAGCAACTTTTTTCGTGATTGTATAATATGAATTGAGTGATCATTTCTTGAATAAGGTTGCGAAAAAATTGCGGGAAATACGTTCATATTTCCTCTTAGTTTCGAACCATGCACAATCTTATTCATTCTTTTCTTCAGCTATTCTATCCTCATCAATGTTTGGGTTGCGGGAGCGATTTTTTACGGCTGAGCCATTTACTATGCAGCCGATGCATCCATCAGCTACCCGAAACCGGCTTTTTTGAGAAGGCTGGCAACCCGGTTGAAAAGGCTTTTTATGGCCGTTTAAGGGTAGAAAAGGCGGCGGCGCTCTATTATTTTACCAAAAATTCACAGGTTCAGGGGCTGATGCTCCAACTTAAATACCGGGGCAACCGTAATGCCGGCCTCTTTCTCGGCCGCATGATGGGGCATGCCATTCTTTCCTCAGGTCGTTTTACAGATATTGATTTACTGGTACCCCTGCCCCTGAATGCAAAGAAGCAGTTCAAAAGAGGCTATAACCAGGCCGAACTTATCTGTAAGGGTATCAGCGAGGTATGCGGTATACCCCTTGAGGTGAACACTGTGGTTCGTAAACAGTTTACCGAAAGCCAGACCACCCAAAACCGGGTAGCCCGGTGGCTTAATATGGAAGGTGTATTTGAAGTGCGCTTCCCTGACAAGCTCATTAACAAACATATTTTCCTGGTTGATGATGTAATGACTACCGGGGCAACCCTCGAAGCCTGTGGTTCGTATATATTGTCTGTTCCGGGAGTCAGGTTAAGCATTGCCACCGCAGCTTATACCATTTAAGCTGTCTGTTCACCTAAAATGCGGAACAATTTGCTGAATTAGCTGTTAATTTGAAAAAAAACTGAACCATGAAATACTTGTTAACCATTCTTTCTGTGGTATTGCTGTCGGCCTTTAATGTACCAGATGACGGTAGTATTCACAATTTCAAAGTAAAATCCATTACTGGGGGAACAATTGATTTCTCCAAGTTCAAAGGAAAAAAAATACTGATTGTAAACACCGCTTCAAAATGTGGCTACACACCTCAGTACAATGCTTTACAAAAACTGGCTGATGAATATAAAGACAAGCTTGTTGTAGTTGGTTTTCCTACAGGTAATTTTAACCAGGAGCTGAGTACAGATAGTGATATTCAGGAGTTCTGCAAATTGAATTATGGAGTAAAATTTCCACTGGCCAGCAAAGTAAGTGTTAAAGGTGAAGACATGGCACCCATTTATCAGTGGCTCAACAGCAAAGCAAAAAACGGTGTTCTTGATGCAGAAATTAAATGGAACTTTAATAAGTTTTTGCTTGATGAAAACGGTAAAATGATTGCTTATTTCCCAAGTAAAGTAACTCCGGATAGTGAGGATATTCTGAAATTTGTAAAATAACATTTCCAGATACAAAATTGAAAATCCCGGTTGTTAATTACTACCGGGATTTTTTGTGCACATAAAATACTTCAATTGCAAGAAAATATAATAACAAAAAAGTAAGCAACACCTGGTATCCTTTCTAAACTTCCCCACACCTACTTCTTTAATCCTACAGTTATCTTACTTTCGTTTTCTTCATGCAGTTTAAAGATATTATAGGGCAACGGGCGGTGAAACAACACCTGGCAGAAATGGTACAACAGAACCGTCTCAGCCATGCGTTACTCTTTCTTGGTAAAGAAGGCAGTGGTGCTTTACCACTTGCGCTCGCTTTTGCACAACTGGTAGTTTGTCAGCCTGCGGCTTCTGAACCAGTGGCTGATTTATTCGGTGGATTTACACCCATGCAATCTGGTCCCGCATATATCGGACCAGATGAAATTGCCAATCAGTCTTCATTTGGCAGGGCAGATCAACTCATTCATCCCGATCTGCATTTTTCTTATCCTGTTATTCCACGGAAACCGGGTGATAAACCCGTCAGCACTGATTATATCAGCGAATGGCGTGAGTTTATTCAGCAATATGCCTACGGCAATGTATACGACTGGTTGCAGTTTATTGGTGCAGAAAATAAACAGGGTAATATTACAGCTCATGAGTGCAATGATATCATTCATAAACTGAGCCTGAAGAGTTTTGAAAGCGAATACAAAGTGCTGGTTTTATGGATGCCCGAATACCTGGGTAAAGAGGGCAATAAATTACTTAAGCTCATAGAAGAGCCACCACCCAATACGCTTTTCATATTGGTGGCTGAAAATGATGAACAGATTCTACCCACCATACTGAGCCGTTGTCAGCTGGTGAAAATTCCGATGCCCGATGACCAGGAAATTGAAGAGGCACTGATTGGCAGGGCTAAAGCCAGTCCGGAAACAGCCCGCCAGATAGCAGCTATTGCAGAAGGTAATTACCGGGAAGCGCTTCAATTACTACAACATGCCGAAGAAGACTGGCAAAGTCTGTTGCGCGACTGGCTAAACGCCACTTTAAAGGGTGGCCCACTGGCTCAGATAAAGTTTACGGCTGAGATCAGTGAACTGGGCAGGGAGAAGCAGAAACAATTTCTCCGTTATTTTAACCACCTGCTCGAAACCAGCATACGCATCAGGGTTTTGGGTAACGAAAAGGTGCATGCAGGCGACCAGGAACGCGATTTTGCTGTGAGACTCAACAAAATAGCTTCTGTGAGCCAGCAACAGGCAATTATTGAAGAACTGGACAGGGCCTCTTATTATATTGAACGGAATGCCAATGCCAAAATGCTGTTTCAGGCCCTTACTTTGAAACTCTACCACATCATTCAGAACAAAACCCTAATTTTGAACGGATAGTTCCGCTCTGGGCGGGATTGAAGACAAATGTGGGATGGATTTGAGAGGTTGATTTGTAATTGCTTAGTGCTATTCATTATAATTATGGCAAGGCGTATGTGTAGTTACCGGAATACATCATCGTAATACACTGATCATCAGCGATCGGAACGTTGAAGTGAGTGACACAACCAGCGCCACATAGCATTACTGCAGCCTCTACACAATAATCTTTACCCTATTCAGTTATTAACCTGATCAATGTATGTAAGATATGGGATGTGGATCTTGTGGCACGGGTAAACCGAACGGATGCAAAAGCAATGGTGGTTGCAGCACAGGTGGCTGTAACCGTCTGAATGTACATGACTGGCTTCTGAACCTCCCTTTCAGTGACCCTGAGAGTTCCTGCAAAATTGTGGAAGTGAGTTTTAAACAGGGAAGCCGTAAAGAATTTTTCCGGAACAGAACTTTACAATTTTTTGAGAAGGGCGATTATGTAACGGTTGAAGGTATAAGTGGTTTTGATGTGGGAGAAGTGAGTCTTACCGGTGAGCTGGTACGTATTCAGATGAAGAAAAAGGGTGTTGAGGAATCGAACCCTGAAATAAAAAAGATTTTACGCCGTAGTACGGAAAGAGATATAGAAAGTTTCCACATCAGTAAATCGCGCGAACAGGATATGCTTGCCCGCAGCCGTGCCATGGCCCGTGTACTGAACCTTCAGATGAAACTGAGTGAGGTAGAGGTACAAGCCGACGGCAAAAAAGCTACTTTCTTTTATACTGCCGATGACCGGGTTGATTTCCGTGAACTCATTAAACAATATGCGGGCGATTTTAAGGTTAAGGTAGAAATGCGTCAGATTGGTATTCGCCAGGAAGCCGCCAAAGTGGGTGGTATAGGAAGTTGTGGCCGCGAACTCTGCTGCAGTACCTGGCTACATGATTTTAAAAGTGTAAATACCACAGCTGCACGCTACCAGAATCTGTCCATTAATCAGACCAAACTAAGCGGACAGTGCGGACGTTTAAAGTGTTGCCTGAATTATGAGTTAGATACTTATCTTGATGCATTACAGCATTTTCCGGATTACGCAGATCAATTAGATACGGTAATGGGAACTGCCTACCTGATTAAAAAAGATATTTTCAAAAACCTAATGTGGTATGTGTTACCCAATAATACCAAACACTACCCTCTTACCATACAACGTGTAAAAGAAATAAAAAGACTGAACCAGCAGGGACAAAAAGTAGATGAGCTACAGCCGGTTGAAGTAACCAGCAGTAAACCCAAAGAAGTGGAACCTGCTTTTGTTGATGTGGTTGGACAAATTAGCCTGCGCAGTCTGGAGCGTAATGATAAAAGAAGAAAGGATCAGCAGCGTAATGATAGAAGAGGCGGACCGCAGCAGCAACAAGCACCAAGGCCTCAGGGAAACAGGGAGCAGGGAAACAGGCCACAGCAACAGGGTCAGCGGCCGCAACAGCAAGGACCCAGAAATCAGGGACCAAGACCAGATGGAAACAGACCACAAGGAGGGCAAAGACCTCAAGGCAACAGGGACCCAAGAAACAAACCGCAAGGTAACCGGGAACAAAGTGGTGATCAGGCACCGAAACCTCAGGAATAAAACTTCCCATATAAATTAAAATAAGGCTACCCATAATGAGTAGCCTTATTTTATTCAGCTAATTTCTCTTCCGTTGCTTATACTACCTTCTCCATTTCTTTAGCTGTAAACTCCATCAGGGTTTTAATATGTGCTGGTGAAAGATCAAACTTCAAACCGGCTGCTGCATATAATTCTGGCAGGGTTCGTGTTCCTCCTAACGATAATGCATTTACATAATTTTTGAGCGCCCCTTGCGGATTCTCCTGGTACTGCATCCACAAACCAATAGCACCTAATTGTGCAATTCCATATTCAATATAATAGAACGGCACTTCAAATAAATGCAATTGCCGCTGCCAGCCAATTTCGCGGAACATATCGAGTCCGGTATAATCAATACTGCTGGTAGAAAATTCCTGTAAAATTTCCATCCATTTGGTAGTTCGCTCTGCTATTGTATGTGCCGGGTTTTCATATACCCAGTGTTGAAATTTGTCGATAATAGCGATCCATGGAAAAATGGTAATGGTTCTTTCCAACTGATGTTCTTTGGCACGTTTTAAATCTTCTTCGTTTTCGAAAAATGCCTGCCAGTGGTTCATGCTAAACAGTTCCATAGCCATGCTTGCCACTTCTGCAATTTCCATCGGATATTCTTTAAAAGCACTCAGCTCCAGTTCATGTGCCAGAAAAGAATGAATGGCATGTCCACCTTCGTGTACCATTGTAGTAACATCGCTCATTTGTCCGGCAGCATTCATAAAAATAAAAGGGGCGCCGCTTTCTGTAAGTGGGCAATTATATCCTCCCGGAGCTTTTCCTTTTCTACTCTCCAGGTCAAAATGTCCGAGCTCTTTCATTTTTCTTAGACAATCTGCGAAAAAAGAATTCAGTTGTTCAAAACAGCTTACTGATTTTTCATAGAGGTCATTACCATCTGTGAAGGGTTTTAAAGGTTCTATTCCGGCTGGCTCTGCCTCTGTATCCCATGGCCGGAGGGTATCGAGTTCTAATTTTTGTTTTTTGCGCTGATAAATTTTCTCAATCAGGGGAAGTACATGCAGTTTCACTGCTTCATGAAACTGATAACAATCTTCTTTGGTATAATCAAAGCGGCCCAGTTCCACAAATTTATAATCCCGATAATTTTCAAATCCTGCATTTCTGGCTACCTGATGTCTTTTTTGAATCAGTGTACTATACAACTCGTGCATGGCATCTTTATCCTGTAACCTGCGTTCCTGTATTTTCCGATACACCTGTTCACGCAGAGAGCGATCATGGCTTTCGAGAAACCTGGCAGCCTGCTGAAGGGTGTATCCCTGACCTTCTACCTCAACTGTCATTTTCCCGGCAATAGCTCCGTACTGTTGTTGCATAACACTCAGCTCGGCCTGTAAGGGAATATTATCTTCACGAAACAGGTCGATATTCTTTTTCACACTTCGCAGATAAGTAAAATATTTGGCCTGATCGAGTGCTGTGGCAAAAGGGCTGTCGATCAGTTTTCGATTCAACTGATCGGCATATGGCTGAAGTTTGGGTTGTATTTCCATACAGAAATACGTAAAAGCCTCTTCCAGTTTGGAATCGGTAGTATCGCAGGTCATACGTATCTGTCTCCAGCAGGCGTCTTCACTTACCACCGCTTCTATTTCACTCATATCTTTTAGCCAATGTTCAAGGTTTTCCTTGCTGTTAATCTCACGGTTAAGCAGTTCCTTGAAAAAAGGTTCAAGCGACTCCCATGTAGTCACTACAAAGTCTTTTGGCACAAACCGGCGCTCCAGTTTTTTGATATCCGCACTTAAGGTCATATACTTTAATTTTTACAGGGCAAAAGTACCTGCAAAACTTTTGAGAAGCTTTAAAACTTTACAAAAGTTCAGGGCAGGAGCATTTATCGTATTTTTGCAGACTGAACGAAAGAAGCCTTTTTGTGAACGATATCATACAATTATTACCAGATAATATTGCCAACCAGATAGCAGCCGGTGAAGTGATTCAGCGACCGGCCAGTGCGGTGAAAGAATTATTGGAGAATGCAGTGGATGCAGGCGCAA
>Ga0164290_1002719_pt1 | contig 10823 bp, 11 predicted proteins | sample Micstemetagenome_FD_108782 | JGI IMG/M metagenome (GOLD analysis project Ga0164290, IMG submission 108782) | Contaminated culture microbial community from soil near Moab, Utah, USA - Microcoleus steenstrupii SON62 (Illumina Assembly) | ecosystem: Environmental > Terrestrial > Soil > Soil crust...
GCACGGCGTGCCGTGCGAGAGCTTTCCTCGAAGCCACAGGAGCGCTCTCCTACGGATGCGGGAAGGCTTCCACGCCGCAGTGGGTGAGCTTCACCGGCTCGATGGTCCCGTCCTCACGGAAGACCATCCGATCGATGCACACCACGCGGTGGTCGCGCTCGGTGCGGTCGAGGGGGCGGCGGTGGTAGCAGATCACGTACTCGTCGGAGTTCGGCAGGCGAAGCGCCGAGTGATGGCCGGCCGAGCTGGCGATCTCCGGATCGCTTTGCAGCACCAGTCCCTCTCGCACGAACGGGCCGAACGGCGAGTCGGCGACGGCGTAGGCCACCGAGTAGGACGCGTCTCCCCAGCTCCCTTCCGACCACATGAAGTAGTAGCGGCCGGCGTGCCGCAGCATGAACGGTCCTTCGACGTAGTTCTCAGGGGTGATCTCTCGAATGTCGCTGGCCAGCGAGATCATGTCCTCACCGAGCTCCGCCATCACCGCTTTCCGCCAGCCGCCCCAATAGAGGTACGCGCGGCCATCGTCGTCCACGAAGGCGTGGGCGTCGATCGGTTGAGCGCCGTGGTGGTACTCCTTCACGAGTGGCGCACCCAGGGCGTCGCGGAACGGACCGCCCGGCGCATCGGCGACGGCGACTCCCAGGCCGGCTCCATCGCCCGCCGAAAAGTACATGTAGTACTTGCCGTTCTTCTCCGCGACGGAGGGAGCCCAAGCCGCGCGGTTGGTGCTCCATGGCACGTCGGCGAAGTCGAGGACGACGCCCTCGTTCTTCCAGTTCGTGAGGTCCGTCGACGACCACGCCTCGAAGGTGGTCTGCTCTTCGTACGCACGGGAGCAGGTGGGATAGATCCAGTAACGACCGCCGAATGCGTGCAGCTCGGGGTCCGCGTACCAGCCGGGGAAGATCGGGTTTCCGCAAGTCGGCGTGCTCATCTGTGCCGAAGCTACCTCCATGAGCGGCTGAGAAGGAAGACCTAAACCGCATCGGCGAGAACGGAGTGGCAGTATCATTATTAATAACGATAATGAAGCGCCTCGACCTCATCGTCCATCCCGTGCGCTCTCGAATCCTCGTGATGCTCAGTGGACGGAAACTCACGACCCAGCAGATCGCGCAGATGCTGCCCGACGTGCCGGTGCCGACCCTCTACCGGCAGATCCGAACCCTTGCCGAGGCCGGAGTCCTCGAATGCACGCACGAGCGCCCCGTCCGAGGAGCCGTCGAGCGCACCTACACCGTGGCCAAGGACGGAGGCATGATCCCCCGCGACGAAGCCGACCGGATGACGCCGGACGAGCGAGTCGATGCGCACGCGAACTTCGCGCAGGTGCTCGCGCTCGCCTACCGAAACTACGTCGCCGCCGGGGGAGACAAGCCGCCCGCGGCCAACGCCGCCGCACTGGAGTTATCCGACGAGGAGGCTCGCCGACTCCGTGACGATCTGATCGAAGTCGTCACGCCCTATCTTGCCAACTCGGCTGGCGAGGGGCGTCGCCGGTACCTCGTTGCTCTCGTTCTCCAACCTGACCTCGAGGCGTCGCCCGAGAAGGAAATCACATGATCCCCACCCTAGCCGTCGCCGCAATCTTGACCGCGCAAATCTCTCAAGCCGCCTCAGCCCCCGTCTCGATTCCAGACTCTCCGCTTGGAGCGACGGCGAAGCAGCTCATGCTCGCCATCGACGCGGGAGAGGCACGCGCCATCGAGGGGTTCGTCGAGCGTCACCCCACGCCTCCGACCTTCAACGGGACGACGAAGGACGGGCTACGTGCTTTGCTGCGCAACGCGCACACCGACAGTGGCGGCGTGGAGCTGGTCGCGTTCGATGCGCGGGGCACTCGGGCGTTCATGCGGCTCAAGTCGAAGAAGTCCGGCCGCATGGCCGCCGCGACGTTCGAACTGGACGAGAAGGGGAACCCGAACGGCTTCGAGATGTGGCCGCTCCGCAACGATGGCGTGTTCAAGCCGAACCCGTTCCCGGCGGGCAAGTTCGACTCTCGGGGCGTGATCCGGGAGGTGCGGCGCTACCTAGCCAAACTCGCCAAGGAAGACGCCTTCTCCGGCACCGTTCTGATCGCGCAAGGCGATCGGGTTCTGATGCACACAGCCCAGGGGCTCGCCGACCGGAAGTTCGGCGTGCCGGTAACCAAGGAGACGAAGTTTCACCTCGCCTCGGTCGGCAAGCTGTTCACCACGGCGATCGTCGGGCAGCTCGTCCAGGAGGGCAAGCTCGGCCTCGAAGACGTCGTAGGGAAGCACTTGCCGGACTACCCAGATCCCGCGGTTCGCGATAAGGTCACCATTCGGCATCTCCTGAGCCACACCGCCGGCACAGGTTCGGTCTTCGGCTCACCCGGTTACGATCGAAACCGCCGATACGCGAACGCAGGCGAGATGACGAGCGCACTAAAGGACGAGGCGCTCCTCTTCCCACCAGGGAGCTCGTGGTCGTACAGCAACGGTGGATACGTCGTCCTCGGGGCGATCGCGGAACGGATCACGGGCCGCGACTATCGGAGCGTGGCCTCAGAGCGGGTGTGGCGGCCCCTCGGGATGACCAGCACCGACATCGTGGGGGACAAGGTGATCGTGCCAGGCCTCGCCTCGATCTACGATCGCGATCCACTCGACCCGTTCGGTGTGCGGCCGATGCAGCACGACGCGATCCAGTACGGCTGGATCGGCGGCCCTCACGGCGGAGGGCACTCGACGGCGATGGACCTGTTCCGCCTAGCGCGCGGGTTCATGAGCCATCGGCTGCTTCGGCAGGACACGCTCGCTACGCTCCTGACCGCCCCGAACGAGCCGGCGAAGCGCGCCCGATTCGTGAGTGGGTTCGAGACTCTCGATGTCGCGGGACAGCGGGTCTTCGGCCACGGCGGACACAACCGGGCCGAGGTGTCGATGTTCCCCGAGCTGGATGTCACGGTCGTGGTGCTGGGCAATGACCTGTACAACATGGCACCGCCGGTGAGCCGCCGCGTCTGTGAGTTCATTGCGAAGAACGCGGCGAGCTTTCGGCGCAAGTAGCACCCGGCCAAGGGAAAGGCGGCGGGCGGCACAACTGCCGCCCGCCGCCTTAGCGTTTATTCAGATCGGTTACTGAATGCCGCCGGTGTTCTGATAGCCCATGGTGCTGTCGGGCATGGTGGGCTGCATCCACATGCCGCGCGAAGCCCAGTGGTAGATGGTGTGCGACGGACCGGTCTTGGTCGCGTTGCCGGCGGCGTTCGCCTGCTTCGCCTGATAGAACTTCGAGTGGCCGTCGACGAAGGCAAGGTTGCCGCCCTCGTTGTGGAAGGTGTGGAATCGGATCTTGTTGATGTAGTCCGACGCCTCGAGCGAGACGTACCAGCAGCCCCAGGTGCGACCGTAGGGCGGCGCCGAGTTGCTCGGGAGGAAGGCGATCGTGTTCGCCGGCTGGTTCACGGCGGTCTGGCTGACCGGCGTGTTCAGGCGAGTGCCGTCCGGCGCGCTGCCGTAGTCGCCGTCACCCGCGGTTCCGTATCCGCCGTCGCGGCCGAGCAGGAAGTTGATGGAGTAGTTGTTCGACAGCTCCATTCCGTTCGAGGAGGCGCAGCCACCGGTGAAGGAGCCGGTCTTCGGGAAGAACGGCGAGCGGAACATGTCGCGGCTCTTCACGTACGGTTGGAGCAGCAGGCCCCATCCTCGCCACGGCTGCCGGACGCCGTTCCGATCGGTGAATCCGGTCGGGCTGGTGTGCGGGGTCTCCCAGCCACCCTGGTCGTTGTCCGTCGCGCCAACCTGCACGAAGAGGTCGTCCGCGTCGCCGGCGTACATCAGGTTCGCGAGAGAGACCTGCTTGATGTTCGACAGGTCGGCGGTGTTCTTCGCCGCCGCCTTCGCCTGGGCGAAGACCGGGAAGAGGATGGCGGCGAGGATCGCGATGATGGCGATCACGACCAAGAGTTCGATGAGGGTAAAGGCTCGCTTCATGGAATTAGGGCTCCCATGCGCAGGTTCCCCGGCGGACGTTAACGGGACGTCATGGAGAGGTCAAGCCAGGGTTAAGGCTTGAGAATCAGCGAATCTAGGAGTGGAGGAGGACCCGTTCCGCGAGGATCAGCGCCACAAAGTCGTCGACCGGCTCCGGAGGAACTTGCAGCGTCGAGGGCAGGAATCGGCGCCAGCCGCGGCGACGATTGTGGATCCAGTACCGCTCGCGCGCCTGCTGCGTCGTCTCCTTCTCGTCCACTACGAGAATGGCCATGCTCGACAGGTGCTCGCGGATGCTCTGGACGACGGGTCGGCTGTGCGTGCCGCCGCCGATGATGATCAGGTGGTAGGGGGAAACCGCGTACGCCTCGTGCAGCTTCGGGACCACCATCTCCGTGGGGACGACGCCGCGCCAGAGCAGTTCGATCTGATTCGTCGCCGTGCGCCGAACGAGCGCCATGCCGCACTTGGATGTGCCCGGGTCGATCGCCAGCACGGTCTTCTCCATGGCGATCAGCGGATGGCGAAGTTCAGCTTGAGCTCGTCGCCGGCCCGGGTGTCCTCGTCGGCCAGCGCCACGAGGCGAACCTGGCGGCTCGCCGCGCGCACGTCGCTCACTAGCTTTAGAATCGTGTCCGAGCTGATCTCGCCGTACGCGGAGTCGCTACCGGTCCGGGCGATCATGCGGTCCTGCTTGGCGCGCTCGCGGATCTTGGTGCCGATGAAGTCGGAGAGCTGCCGGAAGATGACGCCCTCGTCCTTCTTGCCGTCGATCCGGCTCTCGGCGACGATCTGGCCGCGCTTGTACACGAGCGGATTGGGGAAGACCGACACCTCGAGGGAGACGGGCTCGCCCACGAAGGAGTTGACCGACGAGTAGGCGACGACCACGACCGGTTCTTGCGATCCGGCGATCTGCCGCACGATGTCTCGCTCAATCTGCTCGGGCGTCTTGGGAGGGTGCTCGATGATGGCCGCGGCGGGCACGCCCAGTGTCTCGTTCGGCTTTGCCCCTCGCTTGGACGCGGTCATTCTCGCGCTTCGAAGCAGGTTCGTCAGGTTCGATTCTGCCGCCTTCACGCTCAAGCCAGCCCCGACCGAGATGCGCGTCACTTCCTCGCCCATGCGGTAGGTCATCGGCTGCTCGCGCGTGGCGCGCGTGATGCCCATGAGGAGCTCGCCCTCAGTCCGCGCCTGCTTCAAGGCCGTGCGGGCATCGTCTAGTTGGGTCGTGGCCGTTGCGAGGTCGCTCTCTGCCTGGAGGAACGCCGCTTGAGCCAACGCGTACTGTCTCTGGGCCTCGTCACGAGCCTTCTGAAGGTTACCGACTTGGAGATCGAGGTCCTTCTTGGTGTCCAGAAGCTTGTTGTTCTCGTTTAGGAGCTCCAGGTTCTGCCTGGCGATGTCGTTCTTCTCGTTGATTGCGACGTCTCGGAGCCCTTTCGCCGCCACGAGATCCTTCTGGATGCGTGCCAAGGAGGTTCGTACCGTCTGCAAGCGGCTCTGCGCGAGGCGAAGCTGCGTCTGGCGCTGCGTCAACGCCGCCTGAACCCGCTCCCGCTCGGCATTGACCCGCCGGATGCGATCGTTCGCCAGCCGGAGGGTTTCTTCAAGCCGAGTCACTTTCGGTGTCAACGAGTCGATTCGAGCCTGGAGACCGACCAGATTGTCCTGCTGCTTGGCAAGCAACTCCCGCTGCTTACCCAACAGCGACTTCTGCTGGGAAACCTGGGTTGCCTTGCTCTTGATGTCTCCTTCGAGTCCCTTGATTTGGGCAACCTGGACGTCCCGCTTTTGCTCGCCGCTCTTGAGCTCGGCTTGGACTCCGGCGATCTCCTTCACCAACTGATCGCGTTGGGCGAGGGCCCGCCGTCCTTCAACGATCCACTGGCGGACGTCTGAGCTCACCGCGGCGAGGACCAGAATGGTGACGCCGGAGATGATGATGCCCGACATGAAGGTGCCGAGCTGAGCCGTGGTCTTCGGTCGCAGGCGGAATACGGTGAGTCGCTTCTTCCCGAGCTTGCGTCCCAGCCAGTCCGCGAACACAGCGATGCCGCCGCTCGCGAGAACGATCAGGATAAAGACGCCGATCGGGAGGAGGTCCACGGTATTTCTTCTAGGCGTTTCGCCGCCACATGATGATGCCTGATGCGACTAGTCCAATAGCAACCGGAGCGAAGCTCGCCGCCCACGAAGGCAAGACCCCACCCTGGGCCCATACTGCCATAAAGTTCGCTAAGGTGATGTACCCGAAGATAATCGCGATGGCCAAGGCGAAGCCGGCCGCCGTGCCCGTCCGGTGATTGCGGATGCCGAGAACGGCACCGAGGGTGCCGAAGATCACGGCCGCGAGGGGCACGGAGAGCTTATTCCAGTACCAATACTCCCAGTTTGCGATCCGCTCCTTCGGGACGTCGCCGTCCAACTTCGCTTTCTCGATCTGCGTCCGCACTTGGCGCATCGAGAGGATATCGGGATCGTTGTTCGATTCCAACAGCATCTCGATCGGTGACTTCGTAACTGTAGGTACGCCGGTAGGCCAGGCGTTGTCGAACTTCATGATGGTGTTGCCATCGGCGCTCACCAATTCCGACTGCCCACGAATCTCCCAGCTCGAGGCGCTTCGGAACTCCATCGTCTTAGCGTACAGGTAGTGCGTCGGCCGCTTCTCGCCGTCGGCGGCCACGGGCGCTTTGGCCGTCTTGGCGGGATCGCCGTACAGCACCATCGTTACGCCCGACATCGTGCCGGCGCCGGGGTTCAGGGCACGCGCCACCAGATACGCCTGCAACTCGCCTCGGCGAGCGACCGGGATGGCGATGGGGTCACCGGCGCGGGTGTCGCTCTTCTTGGCGAGCTCCACCAGAAGACTCTTCGCCCGCGAGGCCGCGGCGGGCACGATCGCCTCGTTGAAGAAGAAGGTCAGCAGCGCGATCGCGGCGGAGAACGCGACCACCGGCCGCACGATGCGCATGATGCTCGCGCCGCCGGCGCGTAGGGCGACGATCTCGCTGTCCGAGCTCAGTCGACCGAACGCCAGCAGCGATCCGAGGAGCACCGCCATGGTGAACGTCTTGACGAGTACGGCGGGAAACAAGAGGACCGTCGTTTGAAGGATCAGCGAGCCGGGCGCGCCGTTGACCACGAGGTCCGCGATCTTGTTCAGGTACGTCGCGGCCATGATCAGCGCCGAGAAGAGCGCCACGCCGAAGACCCACGGCCCGACGATCTCCTTCAGGATCAGGCGGTCGATCTGCCTCACTTAGCCGGTCCGTCCTCAAACTCGGGCGTCGCATCGCCCGCCGCCGCGGTCTCCTCCGCCGCGCGCTCGGCCTCAATCGCGACGTCGTCGGCGTCCTTGGCCGCAAAGATGTCGGTGCCGAACTGCTCACCGAGGTAGTGCTTGCGCACACCGGGGTGATTCGCGATCTCGTGTCCCGATCCGCGGGCAAAGATCTCGCCTCCGATGAGGATGTAGTTGCGGTCGGTGATTCGCAGGGTCGCGGAGATGTTGTGGTCGGTGATCAGGATGCCGATGTTCCGCTCCTTGAGCCGGAACAGGATCGCCTGGATTTCCTCGATCGTGACCGGGTCGATGCCGGTGAACGGCTCATCGAGCAGGATGAACTTCGGCTCCGTGGCGAGCGCCCGGGCGATCTCGACACGGCGCCGCTCGCCGCCCGAGAGCACGTTGCCCGTGCTTTTCATGATCCGGCCGATGTGCAGCTCCTCGGCGAGTTCCGCGATCTTCTCCTTGATCTGCTTGCGGTTTCGCCCGGCGAGCTGGAGCACGAGGCGCAGGTTGTCCTCGACGGTCAGCTTCCGGAAGACGCTCGCCTCCTGCGGCAGGTAGCCGACGCCTTGGCGGGCGCGCTTGTACATTGGCCACTTGGTGACGTCGGTCTCGTCCAGGTACACCCGACCGCCGCTCGGCTTCACCAGTCCGACCGTCATGTAGAACGTGGTGGTCTTGCCCGCGCCGTTCGGCCCGAGCAGGCCAACGATCTCGCCCTGCGAGATGTCGTACGACACCCCGTTGACCACGCGTCGTCCCTTATACGCTTTCTGAAGGTCCTTGGCAACGATCTTCAACTAGTTGCCCCCGGCCTTCTGGTTCACGCGCGTCACGGCGGGCTGGCCGCTGAAGTTGTAGTTCTTCGGCTGCCTCGTGGTGCGGTCGAGGGTGATAACGGCGCGCGCGCCCGTCACGCGTCCGATGAACGCCTGCGTCTCGCCGTCCACGACGACGTTCCCTTCGGCGGTGAGAGTCGGATCTTCGGCCCCCAGGAAGTTCGCCAGGAAGAGGTCGGACTTGCCGGTGACGTTCGTCGCTTCGTTTCGTAGTTCGCCAGGTTTGGCCGGGTCGGGACTCCGCTCGGAGCGGACCAGGTTGAAGGTCACCGGGCCCTCGACCCGGCCGGTCCGGATGTCGACCGGGATGTCGGGAGTCTCGGGGACGCTCAGCGTGAGGCGCGCCGTCTTTCCGTTGAGCTTGAGGAGCTGATTGAAGGCGACCTCGGTCCGACGCTCCGGCTCCTTTTCCGTCGCCTTCGTCACCCGGGTCAGGGTGCCGTCGGTGGTGGAGGTGTAGCTCATGTCGGCGGGGATCGTCAGCACTCCCTCGCCCTCGGGGCTCCGGGCGTAGGTGAATCTTTCCGACTCGAGGCGCCCTCGGGTGACTTCCCGCGGGTCGGCTGGCGCGGGCTTGTTGTTCCGCTGGGCCGTCTCCTTGCGCGCCTGGGCCGCGACGGCGGTGTCGATCACGGCCGTCGCGCCGTCGGCGACTGTGGCGGATTGGATGATCGTCTCGCCGCGCGCGTTACGCGTCATCGTGACGCTCATCGCCTTCCCGATCAGAGTGAGGCCGCTCCCGGTGTCTTCGAGGATGACGGAGGGGCCAGCGGCGGTCGCCACGGAGGGGACCCCCTCCTCGAGATTGACGTTCACGTTCGTGAAGCCGCGCAGTCGGACCCACCCGTTGGGGCCCCGGAGATTGAACGTCCCAGGGTCTTGCTGGGGCGCGGCGCCAGTTACGCTGAGCAGGGCCAGCAGCGCCATGGGGAGAGCGGTCTTCGTCATCATCCTGCTTCCGTGTTGAATCCGAGCAATTCGTTGTTCTGGTTGAGCCGCAGCACTGCGCGGCTGAGACCGCTGGCCGTCCCGACGCTGCTGTCGCCTTGCCCCTCGATGCGAACGTTCCCGATGAGCGTGACGGTTGGGTTCACCTTGGTGTAGTCGAGCAACATTTGGTTGCCGGTGGCGACCACTGTGGATCCCTTCTTCGTGCCTTGCGCCGCTTCCACCACCGTCACTCGTACGGGGCCGCTGAGCGTCGCGGTCCGCAGGCCGCTGTTCCGCTTGGTGGTCGCTCCGGGCTCGAGTTGAGCCCGCCCCGAGGCACCGGTCGCGACGAGCGTCTGCCGTCCGCGGCCCGCGGTCGGCACGCCGACGTTGCGAATGGTGACCGGCCCGGCGAGGCGCACCTCGTCGGCGGCGGTGCCGCGTCGGTAATCGGCACGCGTCGAGGCGATGTTCGTTTGCTGCCCCTTCGCGGTGCCGCTCATCACCGTCTTCACCAAGCGGACGGCGCCGGTGGCGGTCGCCGTCTGAAGCTCGGACTTGCCACCCGGGGCGCTGGCGGTGTCGCACACCACGCGGCCCGCCGCGAGGCTCGTTCCCTGACTCGTGCTGCGCAGACTCACATTCCCCCGAAGGTCGAGGCGGAGATTTCCGGTGGTGAGCTGGTCGCCGCGTCCGCTCTGGGCGAGGATGACCATGTTCTTGGATCGATCCTCGTAGCGGAACTGCTGGGCGGCGATGGCGCCGGCGGCCAGCAAAAGCGCGGTCGGCAGGGCAAATCGTTTCATCTTGCGTTGAACATCTCGGGCGTCGAGACCACCTTGAGGTCGGGCGTGGCCCAGAGCTCGGAGAGGGTACCGATCGTACCAACCTCCTCCACTCGCCTCGCGTTCCCTACGCCGACGGCCCGCTGGATGACGACTCTTACGTTTCCTTGCGCTCGAATCAGCTTTCGCTTGGCGTCGTAGGTGATCGCGTTGCAGGTCAGGACTCCAGGCGGCTCCTCGGAGACGACTCGGACGTTGCCCAAGAGCTGCAGAGTCTCCTTCGTCTTGTCGGCTCGGGCGCGGTCCGCCCGGTAGGCGCTGGTCGGCTTGTTGTCGGTGTACAGCTTGCCATTGACCCCTTGCATCTGGCCCGACGACACTTCGCCGTTGCCCAACTGGGTGATCGCTCGTTCCCACTCGACGTCCCAGAGGGTCCGCCGCTTCTCACCCTCGCCGACCTTGAAGGTCGCCTCGCCTTTCCCGACGTTGAGCTCGTTCGGTAGCTTTTCCTTCTCGTCTTCCTTCTCTTCCTTCTTGGCCTCGTCCTTCTTGGGCTCGGGCTTGGCAGACTTGCCGCACCCAACGAGACCCGTGCTCAGGACCGCCAGCAGGCCGAGGGTTAGGAGAGGACCGGAAGTGCGGATTGTCCCGCCCTCCTAGAGAACTTGCCCGCGTGCTGTCCCGCGAGCTGCCCGCAGGCGGCGGCGATGTCGTGGCCGCGCTCCACGCGCTCGGTGGCGTTCGCGCCCCGAGCTTCGAGGATGCGGCGGAAGTTGCGGACGCGCTCCCGCTCGGGCCGGGCGAACCCCTCGCCGGTGTCCACCCAGTTAAACGGGATCAAGTTGATCACGCTCGGCACTCCCTTGACGAGCTTCGCCAGCGCCTCGGCCTGCTCCGGCGTGTCGGTCACGCCCTTGATCAGCAGGTACTCGATGGTGATCTTGCGGCCGGTCGCCTTGTGGTAGTCGCGCATCGCGCCCATCACCTCGGCGACGGGCCACTTGTGGTTGAC
>Ga0164290_1002720_pt1 | contig 10818 bp, 10 predicted proteins | sample Micstemetagenome_FD_108782 | JGI IMG/M metagenome (GOLD analysis project Ga0164290, IMG submission 108782) | Contaminated culture microbial community from soil near Moab, Utah, USA - Microcoleus steenstrupii SON62 (Illumina Assembly) | ecosystem: Environmental > Terrestrial > Soil > Soil crust...
GAGACAGCGCTTGAGCGTCTGGAAATAGCTTGGCCAGTATGCCTCGCCGACCGCTTCGAACATCTCGATCGAAACGATCCGGTCATACTGTCCCTCGGTGTCGCGGTAGTCCTGCAGCCGGAGATCGACCTGCGCGGACTTGCCGGTCCGGCTGACGACATTCTTTGCCCAGGCGAGCTGCGACGGGGACAGCGTAATGCCGGTCACTTTCGCATCCGCTTCGACTGCCAGGTTCGCGGCAAGCGCACCCCAGCCGCAGCCTATTTCCAGAATGGTCTCTCCACCGTTTAGTTCCAGCTTTTCGCGGATGCGCTTCATCCGGAATCGCTGGGCGGATTCGAGGTCCCTCGTGTGCTCGGTCCAGATCGCGGAGGAATACAGCATGGTCGGATCGAGCCATTGCTTGTAGAAGTCATTGCCCAGGTCATAATGGGCCTCGATGTTCTTGCGCGCGCCGCGCTTGGTGTTGGCATTGAAGACGTGGCCGATGCGGTGCATCAGGCGCATCAGGCGATTGCCCTCGATTGCCGGCGCCAGAGCCTCGGTGTTCCTTGCCGCGAAACGGATGACCGATGTAAGGTCCGGCGTGGTCCATTCGCCATGCATGAAGGCTTCGGCAAAGCCTATGTCGCCGCCGGCGATCACGCGGCGCAGCATGCGCCAGCGCTTCATGACGATCGTCGCCTCGGGACCATCTTCCGGTCCCGACTTTTCCATGACCGCACCAGATGGCAGCACAATTCGCAAGCGGCCATAGCGTATGCCGGATGTCAGCCTGCCGAGCAGCCGCACACCGAGACCGCCAGCAACGACAGCCGGCGCTATTGAAACCGGCGAATCTTCTTCAAGCCCGCTCACTGATCTCTGCCCCCCTCAGGTCCGGCACATCGCGCACAGCCGAGACGGAATGTCGCGGGGGCGCGGGCCTCGTGCGCAACCTGACGCCCTTGAACCAAATCTTCAAGGCCTCCCAATGAATTCCCCCAACAACGCGAAGCGTCAGGAAAGGGATCGTGAAGAAGGCCTTGAGCAACGCCGTATCTGTAAGCTCCACCTTACGCGCCAGATGTCGCGCGGTGAGCATAGGGCCCTCTGTATCCGAGGTTTCTATCCTGATCGACAGCCGATCGGCAGGCGGCGAGACGTGGAACACATAGTGCTGTTCCATGTCCATGAACGGGGAGACATAGAAAGCCTTGTCGCAGTGTTGCACGATTTCGCCGGCCGCGCCCGGCAGGGCTGCGGGGATCATATAGGCGTGACGCTCGCCGAAAGTATTGTCGACCTCCCAAAGTATCGCGACCAGCTCGCCGGACTTGCGGTAGCAGAAATATGTGCTGAGCGGATTGAACGCCCAGCCGAGCAGCCGCGGCATGACCAGCAGGCGGATCGGCCCGCCATCGGGTTCGATGCCAACGCTGCGCATCGACCGCTCTACCTGGCCCTTGAGGTCGCGGCCGCTGCGATCACCACGATCCCGGCGATAGAACGAGAAGAGGTTGAAGCGATCGACCGAGAACCAGCGCAGGCGCGCGTCGAGTTCCTCAAGTTCATCGAGATCGAGGAGAAGCGAATAGATGCGATAGCTCAGCCGATGCACTTTCGGCTTGAACCTGGCATGTGTGACATGGCCGGGATAGAGCGCCGATGTCAGCGGCTGGCTCATGCCAATGCCTCCACGGCGACGGGATAGGCGACCGGCTTGCGGACGATGCGCGCGCTTTCGGTCGCGACCTGCCAGGGACGGCGGACGCCGCCAAGATCTTCAGCGACTGCGAGACCCGCCTGAAGACCGTCCTCATGGAAGCCGCTGCCGAAATGGGCGCCGCAGAACCAGGTATTGCGCAGGCCCTGGAGCGACCAGATTTCCTGCTGTGCGCGCTCGGTTGCAAGATCGAAGACGGGATGCTCATAAACTTCCCGGCTGATGATGGTTTCCTCGCGCGGCGTGCGGCAAGGATTGAGAGTCACGAAGGTCGGCGGCGCGGTGCCGAGCGGCTGGAGCTTGTTCATCCAATAGGTGATCGAGGGCTGGTTGAACCCTTGACGATTGTCCGAAAGATAATTCCAGCTCGACCACGCGGCGCGGCGCAACGGCATCAGGCCGGTGTCACCATGCAGGATCGCCTCATTGCGTGAATATCGGAAAGCGCCGAGCACGCGCCGTTCGTCGGCGCTCGGATCGGTGAGCATAGTCAGCGCCTGATCGGCATGCGTGGCGATGACGACATCATCAAACATCCGGACATTGCCCTTCGCATCGGCGATCTCGACGCGACCCGGATGCCGCCGGATCGCTGCGATCGGCGTCGAGACCCGGATACGATCTGAAAAGCCTTTGGTCATACGGTTCACATATTCGCGGCTACCGCCCTTAACGGTGCGCCACACGGGCCGGTTCCACATTTCGAGCAGGCCGTGATTGCGGCAGAACTTCACGAAATTGGCGGCCGGATAATCCCCGACCTCCATGGCCGGTGTCGACCAGATCGCGGCGGCCATGGGGTAGAGGTGTTCCTCGCGGAAGGCGCGGCCATAGGCATTGCGCGCCAAATATTCATCGAGCGACATGTCGCCAATCGTCGGAAGGTCACGCGCCGCATTGCGATAGAAGCGGACGATATCCGATATCATCGACCAGAAGCGGGGATTGACGAGGTTGGATTTCTGCGCCAGAAGGCCGAGCCCGGTGCCCCCCGAATATTCGTAAGCGCCCCCGTTGAGCGAGACCGAGAACGACATGTTGGACGGCGCGGTGGGTACATCCAGGTGGCGGAACAGTGCGGTGAGATTAGGGTATGTCACCTCGTTATAGACGATGAAGCCCGTATCAACCGAGACAGGCGTGTTGCCGCTCTCGTAGTCCACCGTATGGCTGTGACCGCCCACACGGCCGGATGCTTCAAAGACCGTGACATCATGCTTCTGTGACAAAAGCCAGGCCGCTGACAGACCGGAAATTCCGGTGCCGATCACCGCGATGTTCAAAGGACGCCCGCCGCCGTGCCGATCGTGATAACCCATGAAGAACCCTGTTCAGTATCTGCCGTTGCCGGCTTTGTTGTTGATGATGCTTAGGTACGGAGCGCTTTGCCCGGCGGTTTCATCCGCGTGGCAAAAATTTCGTTTTTATTTTGATCGGCTGACGAAACTACACGCCGCGCAACTCCGTATGAGGCAGCAAGACTATAAATTCTGCGAGAGGACTCATGGATTTCTGGTTGCTAGCGATGATCGCAGTCGGACTGGTCGTGGTAATGACCGGTGCCTGGGCCATTGAGCGCGCGACAGGTTCGAGCGGCTGGATCGATACGATCTGGTCTTTCGCCGTGGGGCTTGGCGGCATTGTTGTCGCCATATTTGCGAACGGCGATGGCGGGCGTCGTATCGCGGCATTCCTGATCATCGCAGCGTGGTCGTTGCGGCTCGGACTGCATATCGCCGGGCGGACGCGCGGTGCAGATGAGGACCCGCGCTATGCCAAGCTGATCAAGGAATGGGGTGCATCCGCTTCGCTGCGGCTCTGGCTCTTCCTGCAGGTTCAGGCACTGGCGGCATTCATCCTGGTGCTTGCGGTCTATCTGGCTGCAGCCAATCCCATGCCGTTTCCACGCCTGATCGATCTTCTCGCGATTGGTGTCGCGGCGATCGCGATCGGCGGCGAGGCGATCTCCGACCGGCAGTTGGCGGATTTCCGCAAGACGCCAGAAGCCAAAACGGACGTGATGGAAACCGGCCTGTGGCGCTATTCACGCCATCCGAACTATTTTTTCGAGTGGCTCGGCTGGTGCGCCTGGCCGCTGCTGGCGCTCACCCTGCCGCTCGGCTGGAGCTGGCTCACGCTGCTCGCGCCGGTTCTGATGTACTGGTTGCTTGTCCACGTTTCGGGCATTCCGCCGCTTGAACACCATATGCTGGCCTCGCGCGGCGACAAGTTCCGCGCCTTGCAGGCCCGCGTGAATGCTTTTTTCCCAGGACCGCGCAAAGGGGAGTCCCCGACATGAACATGCTGGCTTTCGCCATCACCGCAGCCGAACGCGCCCCGCTTCCCGACAGCGTGACGCTCGCCGGAATCGATTTTCTCTGCAATCGCACCAAGCGCAAACTGGCGGGCACGCCTGAAGAAACCGAGATCGCCTTTGCCCTCACCATGTCGGAATTTCCCGTCGCCACCCATACAGACGTGGCCAATCAGCAGCATTACGAAGTGCCGGCGGAGTTTTTCGCACTGGTGCTTGGACCGCAGCGGAAATATTCGAGCTGCCTCTATCCAGCCGCAAGCACGACACTCGCCGATGCGGAGACCTTCGCGCTTTCGGCAACCGTCAAGCATGCCGGCATAGAGGACGGCCAGAGCATATTGGAACTCGGCTGCGGCTGGGGTTCGCTGTCGCTGCACCTGGCTCAATATTTTCCGTCGGTGCGGATCACGTCGGTCTCGAACTCCGCCTCGCAGCGCGAATATATCGAGCATCAGGCGCGGACTCGCGGACTGACCAACCTTAATGTCGTCACCGCCGACATGAACGAATTTTCGATCGACCAGAAGTTCGACCGCGTCGTTTCCGTCGAGATGTTCGAGCACATGTCCAACTGGCGGGCACTGCTGGAGCGGACCCGCAAATGGCTGAAGCCCGATGGCCGGCTGTTCCTGCATGTCTTCGCGCACCGGGACCGATCGTACCGCTTCGACCATGCCGATCCCGCGGACTGGATCGCGCATCACTTCTTTACCGGCGGCATCATGCCCGCCTTCGACCTGCCGCATCGTTTCGAGGATCTCTATCGGGTCGAGCAGGAATGGCGCTGGTCGGGCACACATTACAAGCGCACGGCGCTGGATTGGCTCAAGAACTTCGACCGGGAGATCGACCGGATCGATCCCATCCTGCGGCAGGTCTATGGCGCTGATGCCGTGCTGTGGCGCCGCCGGTGGCGGCTGTTCTTCCTGGCGACCGCCGGCCTGTTCGGCCATGACAACGGCGATGTCTGGGGTGTTGGACACTACCTTCTGGCGCCGTCCGCCTGATGGAAGAGAAGGCGCCCATTGATCCGCTCACCCAGGCCACGGTGACCGTGGCCTGGGTGATCCTGCTGAACAAGCCGTTCTATCCGCTTTATGTCTGGTGGCTTGTGGGCAGCGGTGTCGCGGCGTCGCTCTGGACCCTGGCGTCGGTGCCATTCTTCCTGTTGGTCATCTATCTGGCCCCGCGCAACGCGCTTGCCGCTCGCGTGGCCCTGCCGCTGGTCGGCGCGGTCGATACGCTGTTCGAGACTAAGCTGTTCGGCTATGGTTCGGGCACCGAACTGTTCCTGGCGCCCTGCATCATGCTTGTCGCTCTGGCCTTTCACGCGGAGGAGAAATGGTGGCAGCGGGGCATGGCGGCGGCGCTGTTCTTGGTATTCTTCGCAGGCCATGACAGGCTCGGGGCGGCACTGCATGAATGGTCGCCCAGCGAGACGGCCACGCTGTTCAACATCAACGTATTTGCCGTGGCGAGCCTGATGGCCTTCGTGGCCATCCGCTATGCGGGTATCCAGAGACGCTGACGCTCAGAACATCGACCGGGCCGAGAGGATTTCTTCCGCCTCGTCGGGGCTCATCTCGAAGACCCGCTTGCCGAGTTCGAAACCGAAGCCGCCGCGCGCGAAGGCGGAGAGCTCCTTGCCCTTCCGCTTGTCGTCCAGATTGCCTTTGCGGAACGGGCCGAAGGCGCGCTTGCGCGCGAAGACGACCGCCGCGTAGAGATCATCGGTGGCTTCGAGCGCGGCGGACGCGGTTTCCCGGTCGATGCCCTTAACCGCCAGTCGCTGGGCTATGGCGCGGCGCGAGCGCCCGCTGCGCACCGAGGAACGCGTGGCGATCTCGGCATAGGCGACATCGTCGAGCGCCTTGTTGTCATAGCCGAATCTGACCGCCAGTTCGACGAGCGCCTTGATCTGTGCGGGGCTGATGCCTTCGAACTTCTCCTTCGCCTTGCGGGCAATGGCATCCGCGAGCTGCTTTTCGGTGAGCATCTGGCGCTGGAGGCGGTAGATCGTGGAATTGCGTGCCCATGACAGCATGCGCGGCGTGGGGATATCCGATTGTTCGGACCGCAGTTCCACCGTCACCGCCACATGCCTCGCATGCGGGCGCCGACATCGACACGCATCTGCCGTGGTCCCGTACTGGCCGGATCGCCCGCCTTCGCTTTCGGCCATGATGTGACCTCGAAGAACTGGAGCAGCGTCGCCGGAATGAAGCGGGTGCGGGAAGCATAAACATGCTTGTCGCCCTGCGCGTGCTGGCCATGGACGAAGAAGCGCTGCGGCGTGACAAGGGACAGATCATCCTTGGCGCGCGTCATCGCGACATAGAGCAGGCGCCGCTCCTCCTCGATCTCCGGGGTCGAGCCGGTGCCGAGATCGGATGGGATGCAGCCATCGACGCAGTTCATCACAAAGACCGAGGTCCATTCCTGGCCCTTGGCGGAATGAATGGTCGAGAGGATGAGATAATCCTCGTCGAGCAGCGGCACGCCAGCCTGGTCGCTGGTGGCCTCAGGCGGATCGAGCGTCAATTCGGTCAGGAAGCGCTCGCGCGAGGGATAGCCCGCGGCGATCTGTTCGAGCTGGATCAGATCGGCATGCCGCGTTTCGGCATCCTCGTGGAGGCGGTCGAGATGTGGCTCATACCAGAGCCGCGCCTGTTCCATCTCCGCCGGCCAGCCGGACTGGCGACCACCGATGCCCTGCATGACATCGACGAAGGACGCCCAATCGGCGCCGGACCGGGGTGGCGCCGCCATCTCGGCCAAAGCGGTGACGGGCGCGTGGCTTTCGGCCATGACGTCGAGAACCTTGGCCGCCGACTGCGGCCCGATGCCGGGGAGGAGTTGCAGCAGCCGGAAGCCGGCGACGCGGTCGCGCGGGTTCTGGGCAAAGCGCAGCAGCGCCAGCATATCCTTGACATGAGCGCTGTCGAGGAACTTCAGGCCGCCGAACTTGACGAAGGGGATGTTGCGGCGGGTGAGTTCGATTTCGAGCGCTGCGCTATGATGCGATGCCCGAAAGAGCACCGCTTGCTGCTTCAGCGCCGTGCCGCCCTCGCGATTGTCGAGCACCTGGTCGGCGATGAAGATCGCCTGATCGGCCTCGTCGCGAACGCTGACCAGACGTGGGCGGGCGTCGGATTCGCGCTCGCTCCACAGGTTCTTGGTGAAGCGCTCGCGGGCAAGATCGATCACCGCATTGGCCGCAGCAAGCACCGGCTGCGTCGAGCGGTAGTTTCGGTCGAGCGTGACGATATTGGCCCGGGGGCTGAAGACATCGGGGAAATCGAGGATGTTGCGGATGGTGGCGGCGCGAAAGGAATAGATCGACTGGGCATCGTCACCGACGACCGTCAGGCCCCTGCCCTCGGGCTTCATAGCCAGCAGGATGGAAGATTGCAGCCGGTTGGTATCCTGGTATTCGTCGACCAGGACATGATCCCAGCGGCCGCCGATCTCGGTTGCCAAGACCTCATCGCCGACGGTCTGCGCCCAGTAGAGCAGGAGATCATCGTAATCGAGGACATTCTGTGCCTGCTTGGCCTCGACATAGCGTGTGAACAATTCGCGCAGTTGCGGCGCCCATGTGGCGCACCAGGGAAAGGCGCTCCGCAGCACTTCGTCAAGCGGCGCCTCGGAATTGACGGCGCGCGAATAGATGGCGAGACAGGTGCCCTTGGTAGGGAAGCGGTTCTCGGTCTTGGAAAAACCGAGGTCATGGCGCGCGAGATTCATCAGGTCGGCGCTGTCCTCGCGATCATGAATGGTGAATTGCGGATCGAGCCCGATCTCCGGCGCATAATCGCGCAGCAGGCGCGCGCCGATGCTGTGGAACGTGCCGGACCAGGCCAGAGCATCGGTCATGATGCCGGCATTGGGACCCAACACCTTGGCGCAGACGCGTTCAACACGCCGGGCCATCTCGCCGGCGGCGCGGCGCGAGAATGTGATGAGCATGATGCGGCGCGGGTCGGCACCATTGACGATGAGATGGGCGACGCGATGCGCCAGCGTATTGGTCTTGCCGGACCCGGCGCCGGCGATGATCAAGAGCGGGCTGCCCGCCGCGCCACCTTCGCTGCCATGGGTCACCGCCAGACGCTGGGCTTCATTCAATGTGTCGAGATAGGCGTGAGCCCCGGCATTGCGCATCTATGGTTCCGTCCAGCCGGGCGCCGCATGCCCGGAACATTTGCCGAACGTAGGGGATTCGGCGGGAAATGGGAAGCGGGGGTCATGTGGCATCATGCAAGCAGCAGCAATTACGTCCCCGGTTGATATGGCTGCCAATTCGGCCCGGTCTCAGGAACCGGCGGCCAATGTACATTGTTCAGGCTCTGCAGCGGTGGCCAATGTTGGTAGGACACGGTCCATCTACCGCAATCATAGGTAAACGGCTGCTTCGGGGCACGACCAGGCAATTCCCGTCATGGGTCGAGGTAACTGACTGGCGTCAGTTCCAGCCGATAGGCACCTGGGTCATGCCGGAAGAAGAAACCGCCGCTGGCAATGGATGTGCCCGCCAGATAGTCGATCGTCGCCTCGGACGTTTCCACCGCGTCTGTGCCGTTGAACAGGGTTGCCCTTACCACCAGCGCTGAGGCCGTCTGCCTGCCAAGGTTCTCTGCCTGAAACGTCACGAGATAAGCGTCGTTCTGGCGTGCTGTCGTTGTGGAGGACAGCTTGATAACCGGGGCGCTGCCCGTTTGCCCGCTGAGCGAGAGAAAACTCATATAGCTGATCATGGCAACAAAAACGAATGCGCCTGCTCCCGCTGCCAGCCATTCGACGACGGACGTTCCCTGAGCGGTGCGGTCGTCGTCGTCGTTCCGCTTGTCATCGTTGCCAGTCGTCATAGCACCAACCTAGCCGCCGCCGCGCCGATCGCGCCTGGAAATCCAAGAACGATGCACATGCTCAAAATCTCATTGTAGGAAATGCCGTCAGTCTGTCCGAGCAGCCATAGCAGGCAAAGGCAGACGGCAAGCACGATGGCATAGCCAACCAGAGTGAAACGTGCAAACTCGCTGGCAATGGACATTCCCTCGAAAGCGTGACCGCCGCGAAAATGGGCTGCATAAACGAAGATCTGCATCAGCAGCAGCGACACGACGGCAAGCAGAATTTCCTGAGCCGTCGTCATTTTGAACGCGATCAGAATAGTTTCTTCCGTTGGCGCCACGCTCAGTGACAGGAAGACGGCGCCGGCCATCATGAGGAACAGCTCACCGCCATAGGATGGTTCTCTCTCTTCCCCATCGCTTGTCGATGAACCGCCTAGCTGGCTTCGAGCCAGCATGGCCCCGATGCTGCACGGAATGAGTTGCATCGCCAGCTTGGAAATGATTTCGCGAGGCGGCATGTCGGCAGATATGACGCCGAATGTCCAAAGGACCAGTGTGGCCGTAAAGGTGGATATGAGGATAGCCACAAGCACATCCGCCACCTCGTCTCGCCAATGGGCGGTGTATCGAATACCGCTATAGCGGGAGAGGCCCAGCAGAAGGGGCACCACGGCAATGAGCAGCAAAGCCACCCGCCAGGGATCAAGGCTTACGCCCAATTCCCACATTTCCATTGTCATCAGGATGGGAAGCGCAAACAGCAAGGCGCCGGCGAATGCACGGCCGATGCTGATCAGGAAATCCCGGTTGCTCGGCAGTTCGATCGCCCTGGCCATATTTTGTTCCGTCATGTTCATTGGGCTTGTGTCGTCAGCCGCGCCCACGGGAATACCTGCGCCACTGCACGCCGGCGTTTTCAACTGGTTTCGGTGCAAATTGGTTCCAAGGTTGCTCCGGCGGCATTCTGCATTCATCGCACCCACAGTTCGCGCACCGCCACGTCAGGGTGGAGTGAAATAACGGCCAATTTCCGCTGCTTTTGGCCCCACGCGTTGGCGCCCGAAATTCGGGAACGATTCCCGTCCGCGCCCATTTCTCAAACGAGGTTGTGTGCTGTGTCAACCGGACGCGACAGGGATGGAGGACATCGGGATTTTTCCGGTTTCTCCCGATGGCCAACGCAATGGCAGTCGAGCTCCCCACCTGTCCAGCCGCACCTCGACCTTATTGTTATGACTGCGCCGGATCATTCGCAAGTTGGATGGGCATGCCATGCGGCGTGGCCGCGGCGGCGCGCTGCCAGCTCTTTTGAAGCGACAGGATCGTCGCGGCATCGGCCACGCCCTTGCGCTCGAGCAGGGTGGACAGTGCCTCGACCCAGCAATCGAAATAGTCGCTCCCATTGGCGCAGCGTTCGGGCTGGTGGAGTTTGGCCGACAGCGCCTCGGCCCATTCCGGCCAGGTGAACAGACCGCGCTCGTTAAGATGAACGGCGATGGCGAAGGCCTCGGCGTGCCACGGCTCGGCGAAGACGGGTGCGCCATCGGCGGACATTGGCAATTCAGTCGAACCGGCGAGCGATGACTCAGGCTGCGACAAGATAGCTCTCCCAGGCATCGATGGAGACGGTGAGGCCCGGCGCGGCGTTCTCGCCCCAGATCTCGGCGCCATCGAAGACAACCGTATAGACCCATTGCGGGTTCTCGCCCTTGCCATGGGCGTTATCGTCGGGGAAGACGAAGGAACCTTGCACGGTCTCGACGGTGCCGGTCTTGCCGCGCGCATAGCGCGGCAGGCGCGTATGGGTTTTCGGGTTGACGTTGCGGGTGCGGACACGATCGCCAGCACCAAATTTCGGCGCCGTCTCCACCGGGCGGTCGCAAGGGCCGCCCCGGGCGAGCACGGCGGGCACCATGTCAGCCTTCAACACGCGCTTGGGA
>Ga0164290_1002721_pt1 | contig 10815 bp, 8 predicted proteins | sample Micstemetagenome_FD_108782 | JGI IMG/M metagenome (GOLD analysis project Ga0164290, IMG submission 108782) | Contaminated culture microbial community from soil near Moab, Utah, USA - Microcoleus steenstrupii SON62 (Illumina Assembly) | ecosystem: Environmental > Terrestrial > Soil > Soil crust...
ACCCACGGGATGGGGCCGAGCCATGGCCAACGCGACTTGCCGTAAAGCAGGTTCGCGGTCACATCGAGCAGGAATTCCACCGCATCCGCGAAGGCGCGGGTCAGGGCCATCAGCCCCAGATCGTCGCGCAGAAAGGCGAAGGCGGCGTTGATCCAGTCGGCGAAGGGCAGAACCATTGCCTCGGGCAGACGCGTCACCCAATCGGGCAACACTCCCTTCAGCACGACCAGCGCCAGCGCCACGGCCAGCAGTGCCCGCGCCACCGTCACCCGGTCCGGGCGCATACCCCCCGTCGCGGCACGAACGTCCATCATGCCACCGACCTCGGCTCGTCCGGGCCGAGAAGGATGTCGACCGCCGCGTCACGGTCCATCAGTCCCAGCAGCGTGCCGTCCCGGTTCGCCACCGGTATCCGGGCGCGCGGATCGCACAGCAGCATCCGCGCCAGTCCATGCAGCGTTTCCTCGGCGGCCACGGCCTCGCCCTCCACCGACGCGCCCGCCACGGGACGTGCCAGCGCCCCGGCCCGCACCACCCGCGACCGATCCACGGCCGAGGTGAACTTGGCGACGTATTCGGTGGCCGGGGCCATCACGATCCGTTCGGGCGTGTCGCACTGCTCGACCGCGCCGTCCTTCATGATCGCGATGCGGTCGGCCAGCCGCAGCGCCTCGTCGAAATCATGGGTGATGAAGACGATGGTCTTGGCCATCATCCCCTTGAGCCGCAGGAATTCATCCTGCATCTCGCGCCGGATGAGCGGGTCCAGCGCCGAGAAGGGTTCGTCAAGAAACCAGATGTCCGGCTCCACCGCCAGTGACCGGGCAATCCCCACGCGCTGCTGCTGCCCGCCTGACAATTCGCGCGGAAAATAGCCTTCGCGCCCCTTCAGACCCACCAGCGCCAGCATCTCGGAGGCCCGCGCGATCCGCGAGGCGCGGTCCTGCCCCCGCATTTCAAGCGGGAAGGCCACGTTTTCCAGTGCCGTGCGGTGGGGCAGGAGGCCGAAGCTTTGGAACACCATCCCCATCTTGCGACGCCGCAGGTCGATCAACTCCGTCTCGTTCAGTTTGCCGATGTCGCGCCCTTCGACCGTGACCGTGCCCGCCGTGGCGTCGATCAGCCGCGCAAGGCAACGGACCAGCGTGGACTTTCCCGAACCGGACAAGCCCATCACCACCAGCATCTCGCCCCTGCGTATGTCCAGCGACACGTCGCGCACGGCGGCGACGTGGCCGCTTTGCCGCAACGCTTCGACCGTCGTGCCCGGAGTGAGCGTCAGCCGCTCAGCGCCTTCGCCAAAGACCTTCCACAGGTTGTTGCAGGAAATGACGACGTCCTGATCAGCCACGCGCGTCTCCATCCGGAAAAGGCCACCCGGTCGACCCGGGTGGCGAGTTGAGGGTGCGGTCACCCATGGGGTGACCGGGAGAACCGTCGGCGGATCATTCGGTCCAGGGTTTCCAGACCGCTTCATTCGCTTCGAGCCATGCCGTCGCCGCGTCTTCGGGTTCCATCCCGTCCACGTCGACAAGTTTTGCCATCTCGGCGATCTGTGCGTTGGTGAAGTTGACCTTCTGAAGCGTGGCATAGGCGGCCGGCCATGTGTCCTTCATGCCGTCCCAGGCAGCGATCTTCAGATAGCCGTTGGCCGGGTTGCCGCAGTCATAGGTCTTGTCGGGGTGCAGGCCGACGGCGGGGTCCTTGTCGCAGCCCGCTTCCCATGCAGGAAACTCTACGAACTCGCCGGGCCAGACAGCCTCGGCGAAGTTGGGCGTCCAGTTGAAGACGACGATGGGCGTCTTGTCCTTTTCCGCCGCCGCGATCTCGGCCCAGAGCGCCGCCGCCGAACCGGCGTTCACGACGACGAAATTCATGCCGAGCGCGTCGACCTTTTCCTGATCGTGCTTCAGCCAGTCCACCGGACCGCCGAGGAAGCGCCCCTTGTCGCCCGTCTCGGGCGTTGCGAATTTGGCCGCGCATTCATTGAGTGCCTGCCAGTCGGGCAGACCGGGGCAGGCCTCCTTGGTCCACATCGGATACCACCAGTCCTCGCGCGTCACCGCGGCATGGGTGGCCACGTCATGAATGCCGCCTTTTTCGACGGCCGCCGTGAAGGACGCGCCGAACGCACCTTCCCAGACTTCCAGTTCCAGCGTGGCATCCCCCAGGCGGACGGCTTCATAGACCGCCTGACTGTCGGTCGAGACATATTCGACTGAGTTTCCCATCGACTCGAAAATCTGGCCGACGGCATTGCTCATCACGATCTGGCTGGACCAGTTATGCGTCGGGATGATGATCGGGTCCGAGGAATCCTCGGCAAAGGCACCACCTGCCACAAGTGCGCAAAGCGCCCCAGTGAGCAGCATTCCTGCTTTTCTCTGCATCGTTTCCATTCCCTGTTTTGCATGGGGCCGGCTGTGGCCCTCGTTTGTCGCGGAAAGCGGAGAACTTTCCTGCCAGAGAACGTTATTGAGCAGTTGTGAACGTGTCAGACCGCAACGATGAACAGACTGGAGAAAGTTGTGACAAGATGTTAACAGTTTTTCCAGTGCGGGTGGATCGGAGACCGGGATGAATCCAGCGACGGCCCATATCGTCGTGATCGAGGATGACCCCGTCACCCGCACGGCGCTTGCGGGCTATCTCACGTCCTTTGGTTATCGCGTGACCGACTGTGCCGGGGCCGAGGCTGCGGAGCGTGTGCTGGCGCGGGACAATCCGGACCTGCTGATCGTTGACATCAACCTTTCGGGGAAGGACGGGCTGGAAATCACCCGCGAACAGCGCGCGCGGTCCGAGGTGGGCATCATCCTGCTTTCCGGGCGGACCGATGACGTTGATCGCATCGTGGGACTGGAACTCGGGGCCGATTACTATGTCTGCAAGCCCTTCAACCGCCGGGAACTTCTGGCGCGGGTGAAGAACCTGCTGCGCCGCACGTCAGCGATGCGTCAACTGGCCCGGCGGATCGTGCATTTCGCGGGTTTCACCTTCGACACCGCTTCCCGCCACCTGATCGATGCGTCGGGCGATGTGATTCCCCTGACGCGGGGGGAATACGAGCTTTTGCGGGCTTTTGTCCTGAACCCCGGCATCGTGATGGATCGTGACCGCCTGCTCGCCACGATCACGCATCGCCAGAACGGCACAAACACGCGCACCGTGGATGTCATGGTAAAGCGCCTGCGCGCAAAGCTGAAAGATGATCCCCGCACGCCCCGCATCTTCGGCACGTCGCATGGCGAGGGCTATGTCTTCACTGCGCCGCTTGCATGAAGGTTTCGGCCTGAAGCGACAGGAGACTTCGCCACAACTCGGCCTGCGCGCGTTCAAGGGCCGGAAGCAGGGCATCATCGGCATCCGGCTGTCCTGCCTCCACCGCTGCCAGAAGTGCCACGAGGAGCGGCATATCGAAGTTGCCGACCGCGCCCTTCAACTGATGCGCGATCCTCGCCCGATCCGCCGAGCGTCCAGCCCGGATCGCCTCGAACAGCGCCGGAACCTCCACAGCCATCCGCTCCAGCATCAGGGCGATCAAACCCTGCGTCCGTTCCGACCCCAGATCGGCCAGTGTCCCCGCGACGGAGGGCGCGACTCCGGTCAAACCGCAGTGCCGACCGAGTGCGGCGGCAAGACGGTCGGGGACGATCGGCTTCGGCAGAACCTCAACCATGCCCGCCTCGCGGCAGGCGGCGATGTCGCGTGGCTGGACATGGGCCGATATCCCGATGATGGGAACCTGCGTCATGTCGCGTGCCTGTCGCGTGACCTCGATCCCCGACATGTCGGGCAGGCTCACATCCATCAGGACAGCGTCAAAGACCGAAGCCCGGACCGCCTCCAGCGCGGCCTGTCCACTTGCGGCAATGGTCACGGAATGGCCCATGGCCTCCAGACAGGTCCGGATCACTGCCTGGTTCACCGGATGATCCTCGACGACCAGAAGTCGCAATCCCGGTGGGGCGGCCTGGCCTTCGCCGACCTGCTCCGCAGGCGCAGCAATCGGCACAAAGCCCAGATCGAGATGGAAGATCGACCCTTCTCCCGGCCGGCTCTCCACGCTCAGGCTGCCGCCCATCAGCCCCGCCAAGCGGCGCGAGATGGAGAGTCCCAGTCCCGTCCCACCGAAATGTCGGGCGGTCTGCGCATCCTCCTGCTCGAACGGCGCGAAGATGCGTTCCAACGCCTCCGGCGCGATTCCCTTGCCGCTGTCCCGCACGCTGAACCGATACCGCCCGGAGCCGTCCAACGCCTTGGCCGAAACGATCACACCCCCTGCCTGCGTGAACTTCAGCGCGTTGGAAACGAGGTTGAACAGGATCTGACGCAGTTTCCCAAGATCTCCGCGCAAGTGTTCCTCTCGCTCCGGTCCCTCGACCCGCAAGGTCAGTCCCTTCTCGTCGGCTATTGGCCCCATGAGTAGGTCAACATCCCTGAGCACGGCGGACAATTCAAAGTGAACTTCCTCCAGTGCGACCATCCCGCCTTCCAGCTTGGAATGGTCGAGGATGCTGTTCAGCAGGCCCATCAGGCTTTCCCCGGAGGCGAGTGCGACGTCGAGTTGCGCCTTCTGCCGCGCCTGCAGGCGGCCGCGGCCCAGTCCGCGCAACATCCCCAGCACGCCGTTCATCGCCGTGCGCACCTCGTGGCTCATCATGGCAAGGAATTCGGTCTTGGCCCGGTCGGCATGTTCCGCCCGGGCGCGGGCAGCGTCGTGGGCCTCCACTTCGCCGCGCAACTGGATCGTGCGCTCGTCCACCAGCCGCTGCAATTCGTTCCGGTGGGCCTGCAATTCGATCAGGTGCCGTCCCCGTTCCTCCTCGAAGGCACGGTTGGCCAGCGACTGGCGGCGGAAGAACTCCACTGCCCCCTCCATCCGCGCGATCTCGTCGCCGCCCTTCGGAACGATGGGCGCGATCTCTCCGCCTTCGGCAAGGCGGAACATGCCCGCGCTCAACCGATCCAGACGCCGGATAACGTTGCCCCGCACGTAGAACCACATCACGGCCAGCGACAATGCCAGCGCAAGGATCGACGACAGCGCATAAAGGCGCTGCGTGGCGGCGATTGCCTCTGCCGCCAGCGCCCCGGCCGTCACCGCCCGCGCCTCGATCCGGTCGGCCAGTCCCGACGCAGCCCCTTCCAGCGCGACGGCCGCATTGCGCAATTCGCCTTGCGCCGCATCGATCCGGCGATTGAGGTCCAGAACACCTCCGGCCGTCTCGAACAGCCCGTCCACTTGCGGCGGGGCCGCCGTTCCCGTGCCCAGCATACGCAACAGCGCCAGCGCGCGCTCGGCACGCCGGGGATCATTGACGGCCACGATGCGCCGCGTCACCACCTTCAGTCGCCCGTTCAACTCCCCCCGCAGGGCCGCCAACTCCTCCGGCGTCGCCACGGCAGCCACCCGGTTCAGCAGCAAACCGATTTCCGCCGCATGCGCGCGCATCTCCGTCATCAGCCCCAGCTGGAACAAATCGACCTCGATCAGCTTGTCCAGGGCATCAAGACGCGCCTCGCGGTCCCCCGGTTCGCCCGCCTCGATCTCATAGAGGTTCGAGATGACCGCCGCCGTCCCCATCTCGGCATTGGCGACAAGGGTATCGGAAATCTCGGTCAGTTCCCGCGCTGCCGCCAGACCCTCGCGCAGTTGCGCGTCCCGGCGCGCGACCAGCGCAATCCTCTGCCCGACCAGCCGCTCCAGGGTCCTGATGGCAGAGCGCACCTGCTGTTCGGCAGCCAAGGCCTGCAAGGAGTTTGCGTCCGCCCCCGTGGAATACCGCTCCAGGCGCGACCGCAGCGCATCGACCTGCGCCATGAGGAATTCAGACCGCTCCGCCCGTTCCGCCTCTGTGCTGACGGCCGCCAGTTCCGGGGCAACGGCGACGACGCGACTCGTGCCTTCGGCCACTGCGCGCACTTCCGATATGGCCGGAATCGCCTCGGTCACCATGCGCGACTGGGTCCGTGCCACATCCTGCAACTCGAACCAGCCCAGCACTGCGGTGGTCGCGGGAAAGCCCGCGATCATTGCGATGGCTAGCAGAAGCTTGCCGCCGAGACTCGACTTGAAGCCAGGTTTTCGCAACTCTTCCCTCAGACCAGTGCCGCGCCGCGCAGGCTAGCACCTATTCCGCATCCGGGGAGAAAAACCGTTGATCCGAGCCTGCCTCGCCCTGATGCTTGCCTTGGCCGCCTCTGCTCAGGCCGAAGAGCGCTGGCCACTGATCGCCCCGACGGTGCCATTCGACGATGCCAGCCCCTTCGCTCCGCTGGACTACGTCGCGCTCGACAGGGCGGCGCAACCTTGGCGGATCTGCATCCTCTATCCCCACCTCAAGGACGCCTATTGGCTGAGTGTGAACTATGGGATGGTCGAAGAGGCCCGCCGTCTCGGCGTGTCCTTCGATCTGTTCGAAGCGGGCGGGTATCCGAATGTCGATCGCCAGCGTGAACAGCTTGCCGCCTGTACGGATGACGATTTCGATGCCGTCATCCTGGGCACCGTGTCCTATGACGGGCTGACGGAAGAGGTCGAACGTATCGCCGCACGGAAACCCGTGATCGCCACCGTCAATGACATCGACGACCGCGGAATCACGGCCAAGGCCAGCGTTCCCTGGCGCGAGATGGGGGCCGCCGCCGGAAGGTTCATCGCTGGGCTTCACCCCTCTGGTAGTGCTGCCGTCAACGTCGCGTGGTTTCCCGGGCCGGCCGGCGCCGGTTGGGTGCCTTTCGTGGAGGAAGGATTCCGGGCGGAACTGGCCAAGTCTTCTGCCCGCCTCGTCGCCACAAAATACGGCGATACGGGCCTGGAACAGCAGGTCCTGCTGGTGGAGGAAGTGCTCGACGCCGCGCAGGAGGTTGACTACCTCGTCGGCAGTGGACCGATGGCCGAGGCGGCCGTCTCGATCCTGCGTGCGCGCGGGCGGACCAAGGATGTGGGCGTGGTGTCCACCTACCTTAGCCACGCCGTCTATCGCGGCATCACGCGTGGCCGCATTCTGGCCGCGCCGACAGATTTTCCCGTCGTGCAGGGTCGACTTTCCGTCGAAATGGCCGTTCGTGCCATCGAAGGCAAGCTGACGGTGCTGCATGCCGGTCCGCGGATCGAGATCGTCACCTCTGGCAGCGCAAAAACCATCGGAACAAACGGATCGCTCGCGCCTGCCAGCTTCGTGCCGGTTTTCGCAATGTCCAGTCAGGGTGCACCGGCACCTTGACGGGCGTCTCCTCTGCTGCCCTTGGAAAGGGTCGTGCAGGTCCGGCTTGCTTGTGGCGCCGAACGGCCGCTTTCCGCCCATATCGGCGCTTGCGGGGCGTCAGCACCTCGCCGGATACGCGCACTGCTGTGGATCTGTGAAAGCATTCCCGATAGGTCAGCGCAGCCAAGCTCCGATCATTCAAACAGATCGATTTCCTCGTTGATTTCATCAATCACACCAAGTCGCTGGCGCGCGGGTTCCCCTGATTGGCCGATATAGGCGACGGCAAGAAGGCGTATCAGGCTGGTCAGTGTGGTATGTGTCGGTATCGCCCCGTAGGTCGCGACGTGGCTGCCGATGACAAGGCGCGAGAACCGTTGCGCGCGGGCGAGATAGCGGTGATCGGTCAGGGTGATCACATTCATCCGCGACGTGCGCGCATAGGCCGTCAAGGCCGACTGGAACCTGGGGCGCGGGTCCAGGGTCAGCAGCAGGAGCACATCCCGAGGGCCAGTCATGGCAAGGTCTTCCGCCCAGGCCCCCGGACTCGCTGCCAGAAGATGCACATCCGGGCGCAAACGGGCAAAGGTGATACGGGCAAGGCGCGCCAGACCTTCCTCGGCCCCGAACCCCATGCACCAGACGCGGGGCGCATCCATGATCAGGCGCGCCGCTTCGGTCAGGATGTCTGGGCGCATCTCCTCGAAGGTGCGGGTCAGGTTAAGCAGTTCAAGTTCCAGATGGTCGGCAATCGATCGTCCCAGCGCCCCCGGCTCTGCCGCTGTCTGGGAATAGGCATAGGGTTGGGTGCGGTTGCGTTCCTCGCGCGCCTGGGTGCGGGCCTCGTCGAAATCGGTGTAGCCGAGGTTGCGGAAAAACCGCGCTGTCGTGGCCTTCGACACACCCGCCAGCGACGAAAGCTCCGTCGCGCTATGCGTTTCAATCAGCGTCTGATTCTCAAGCAGGAGAACGGCCAAACTCTGCTCGGACTTCGTGAGCCGAGAAATTCGTTCCTGAATTCTGAGCGTTAGCCGCGTCGCCATGTGCCTGTTTCTTGCGCATCAGCGCGCTTGATTTAATGAAACTATCGTTTCAAACTTGTGAAACAATGAAACGACATAGGCCGATCATGTCGAAATCGAAGATCATTCGCCAGCAGATTTGGTCGAAATTGCACCATGTGGCAAAGCCCGACACGCGGTTCCACCTGAACTTCGCCGAGGTGATCCCCGATTTCGAAGGGTCCGAGGTGGCGACCGAACATCTGGTCGCGATGCCCGCCTACCGGGACACGCGTTTTGCTTTCATCACGCCCGACAACTGCCTCGTCGACCTGCGCCGCCGGATGATCGCCGAAGGCAAGCCCTTCGTCATGTCCACCTATGGCATCTATCGCGGCTTTCTCCTGATGGAGCCGGGGATGGTCCCCGCCGGGGCCGAGCTTTACGCCGCCTGGCTGGATGGGATGGAGCATTTCGCCCGCCCCATCACGCTGGAAGAGGTGGCACGGCGGGGGCGGTTCGACTTCATGGTGACGGGCGCATCGGCCGTGTCGGTAGACGGGGTTCGCTTCGGCAAGGGGCACGGGTTCTTCGATCTCGAATGGGGAATGTTCACCGATCTCGGCCTGGTGGACGAAACCACCCCGGTGGTTGCTGTCGTGCATGATTGCCAGATGGTGCAGGAAAAGCTGACCCCGTCGGAAACGGATATCCTCGTCGACTGGATCGCCACGCCGTCCGGCCTTCACAAGGTGGAACGCCGTGCAAAGCGGCCCTCTGGCGTGAAGTGGAACCTTCTGGACCCGCAGCAGATCGCCGACACGCCACCCCTGCAAGAATTGCAGCGGCTTCAAGGAATAGCCTGAGAAACCTCCCCTCCTCCCCCAACCAACAGGACCGCTGCCATGAGAGTTTCACTGTCCCGCCGATCCTTCCTGTCCACGGCTGCCGCGGCTTCGGCCTTGCCGCTGGTTCCGCGCATGGCCCGCGCGGCCACGCCCTTCACCATGCAGGCCGCATGGATCAACGATGCAGAATTCGCAGGCTACTTCCTTGCGATGGACCAAGGCTACTACACGGCCGAGGGGCTGGACCTGACCTATCTGTCGGGTGGCCCGGATGTCATCCCGGAAAGCACCATCGTGGCAGGTCGGGCCGATCTGGCGCTGACGACGCCCGACACGACGATCAAGGCGATCACGGATCAGGGCGCGAAGTTCAAGATCATCGGGGCGCAGTATCAGAAGAACCCGATCGGCATCGTCAGCCTGAAGAAGGCTCCGATCACCAGCCCGGCCGAGATGGTGGGAAAGACCATCGCCGTCCCGCCCGTCAACACGATCAGCGTCGAGGCCGTGCTCGCCGCCAACGGGATCGACCGCGCCAGCGTGAACATCGTTCCCTATGCCTATGACCCCACGCCCCTGATCAAGGGCGAGATCGACGCCAGCCTCGATTTCACGACCAACGTCCCCTACACCATCGCGCAGGCGGGCGAGGAGGCGACGTCCTTCCTGCTCTATGACTTCGGCTATACCATCTACAACGACACGGTTGTCGTGACCGAGGATGTCCTGGCGTCCAAGCGCAAGGAACTGGTCGCGTGGCTCCGGGCCAGCCGCAAAGGCTGGGACGAAAACAATGTCGATCCCGCCGCATGGCCGCCGAAATGGGCCGAGACGCATTTTGCAGGCACGGGCCGCACCATCGAGAACGAGATCTTCTTCAACACTGCCCAGAAACCGCTGATCGAAGCCGCAGGCGGCGTCTTTTCGATGTCCGAAGAAGGCATCGCCGCCAATATCGAGGCGCTTTCCAAGGTCGGCATCAAGGCCACGCGCGACATGCTCGACACGACACTTCTGGAAGAAATCTGATGACGGCACCCGCAGGGATCGCGCTCTCCGGCCTGTCCAAGACCTTTCACGGTCGCGGCAAGCGGGTCGAGGCCCTGCGGGATGTCACCCTGGCCTGTCCACCCGGCAGCTTTACCGCGCTGATCGGGCCGTCGGGTTGCGGCAAGTCCACCATCCTGCGCGCCTCTCTGGGCCTGGAGCCTCTGGATGCGGGCAGGGTGGAGATCGGCGGGCAGACCCCGGCGCAGGCGACCGCAGCCGGGATCACCGGCGTCGCCTTTCAGGACGCAGGCCTGCTGCCCTGGCGAAGCGTCACGCGCAACATCGCCCTGCCGCTTGAGGTTCTCGGCCGTGACGTCGGACCGGCCAAGGGCCGCATCCGCGAGTTGATCACCCTCGTGGGCCTGAGCGGCTACGAAGACGCCCTGCCCGGCGAATTGTCGGGCGGTATGCGCCAGCGCGTCGCCATCGCCCGCGCGCTGGTCAGCGAACCGCGCGTCCTTTTCCTCGATGAACCTTTCGGCGCATTGGACCAGATCCTGCGCCGCCAGATGAACATCGAATTGCAGCGCATCTGGGCCGAAACCGGGGTGACGACGCTTCTCGTCACCCACGGGATAGACGAAGCGGTGTTTCTGGCCGACCGGGTTGCCGTCATGCAGGCCAACCCCGGGCGGATTGTCGAAATCGTCGAGATAGACCTTCCCCGCCCCCGCAACCCATCCCTCTTTGCCGCCGCGCATTTCC
>Ga0164290_1002722_pt1 | contig 10810 bp, 10 predicted proteins | sample Micstemetagenome_FD_108782 | JGI IMG/M metagenome (GOLD analysis project Ga0164290, IMG submission 108782) | Contaminated culture microbial community from soil near Moab, Utah, USA - Microcoleus steenstrupii SON62 (Illumina Assembly) | ecosystem: Environmental > Terrestrial > Soil > Soil crust...
AATATCGCCGCCGTGGACCTGATCCGCGCGGGTCTCTGCGACGGGCTGGTGTCGGATTATCATGTCCCTGCCCTGCCGATGGCGGCGTGGCGGCTTGTGGATGACGGGGTCCTGCCGATCGAAAAGGCCTGGGGCCTGATCTCGTGCGGGCCGGCACGGGTGAAGGGGCTGATGGATCGCGGCGTGATCGCCGAAGGGATGCGGGCCGATCTGGTGGTGATGGATCCCGAAACGCGCGAGATTGCGGCGACCATCGCCGGGGGGCGGGTGTCCTATATGTCGGGCCGGGCAGCGGCGCGGTTTGTCGAGGCGCGCGCCCCGCTGCGGATGGCGGCGGAATAGCGCCGCATCAGGCGCTGACGTCGTAGCGTTCGAGGAAGGCCTCGGCCGGCAGGCGGCGAAAATCTTCCAGCGCCGTGCGAAGGCGCGCATGATCCCATGTCCACCAGGCCAGTGCCAGCAGCCGGTCGATGACCGGCGGGGCGAAACGGGCGCGCAGCGGCTGGGCCGGGACGCCGGCGACGATCATGAACGGGTCCACATCACGGGTGACGACGGCCCCGGAGGCGACGATGGCGCCGATGCCCACGGTCACCTCGGGCTTGATGATCGCGCCATGGCCGATCCAGCAATCCGCGCCAAGTCTCGTGCGGCGGGCGGCGCGGGCGGCAAAGAAATCGGGATCATCCTCTGCATCCTCCCAGTAATAGCTGGAGCGATAGAGGAAATGGTGCTGTGCGGCATGGGTGAAGGGGTGGTCGGTGGGGCCGATCCGGGTCATGGCCGCGATGTTGGAGAAACGGCCGACAGTGGTGTTGGCGATGTCGGCCTGGCGGTCGCAATAGGCGTAATCCTCGAAGGTGGAATTCACGATCCGCGCGCCTTCGCCGATCTCGACCCAGCCGCCGAGGGTGGAATTCACCACCTGCGCGCCGGGATGGAGAAAGGGGTGCGTGGCAGAGAGTTTCGGCATCATTCCCCCTTGATCAGCTTGCGCCGGAGCCAGCCCGACAGGCTGTCCATGGCGATGACCATGAGGACGATGAGGACCATGTAATAGCAGACCTCTTCCCAGTCCTTCTGGGTCTGGATCGCCTGGGTGAGCATCAGGCCGATGCCGCCCCCGACGATGGCTCCGACAACTGTGGCGCTGCGGGTATTGGATTCGAGGTAGTAGAGAACCTGCGACATCAGCACGGGAATGATCTGCGGGATCACGCCAAAGCGGGCACGCTGCAGGGCGTTTGCCCCGGTGGAACGGATGCCTTCGACCTGCTTCTCGTCGATATTCTCGACCGCTTCGGAGAAGGTCTTGCCGAAGCTGCCGACGTCGGTGATCAGGATGGCCAGGGCGCCGGTCATCGGGCCGGGGCCGAAGGCGCGGGACAGGATGATGGTCCAGATCAGACCGTCCACGCCGCGCACGAAATCGAAGATGCGGCGCAGGGCGAAGCGGACGGGGCCAAGCGGGTTGGCGTTGCGCGCGGCGAGGAAGGCCAGCGGGAGCGAGATGACAGCCGCGCCGAAGGTGCCGAGGACGGCCATCAGGATCGTCTCGAAGATGGCCCAGGCCACATCGCCATGCCGCCACATCGCGTTGAACCAAAAGTCATTTGCCATGCCCACGACGTTCGCGCGCGCCGGATCGACCCGTTCGCCCCAGAATGCGAGGGCGGCGAGGTCCAGGGGCCCCTTGCCGTGGAACGGGCTGTCGAGAGTGAAGAAGAACAGCTCCCACCCCAGGAAGTAGCGGAAGGTTTCCACCTTGGACCTTGTATAGGCGAAGCGGCCCTGTTCGGTGGTGACTGAGACGCGGTTGCCCGCAGCGTTGATCCAGTCGGGCAGCGGTTCCGGGGCGGTCAGCTTCAGCCCGTTGCCATCGGGGGCGATGTCGATGGTGCCATAGCCGGGCACGACATAGCGCGCGCCCGCATCGTCATAGGTGACGATATGGCCTTCGCCGAGGTCGATGGTGGTGGTGGTCCCGTTCACGGTGACCCAGTCGGGATGCGTGCCTGCGGGATAGCGGCCCTTTGCCTCGCCCTCGACCGAGGAGGTGGTTTCGCCGCTGCGATTGTCGCGGGTGACATGGACCTTGTGGCTGAAGAAGTCGGAGACAAGGATCGCGGCATTGTCCATCCGGGCCCGCTGGGCAAGGCCGGGGACATCGAAGGCGAAAAAGACATAGGTCAGGTAGGCGAGGATCACCGCGGGAACCGACAGGGCCGCAAGGCGGCGACGGCGCAGGCTGGCAATGAGGGAGGTGCCGGGCAGGGCGGCGGCGGCGAGCGGGGCGGCAGTCATGTCAGTTGCCCTTCACGAGGCGGTTGCGCCAGTGGTCGGAGAAACGGTCGATGACCGCGATGGTGAGAAAGAGGAGCAGGAAGATGGCGATCACCTGATCATAGCGCCCGCCGCCCCATTGCATGGCGCTCTTGAGTTCGTAGCCGATCCCGCCCGCCCCCACGAAGCCGAGGATGGCCGAGGCGCGGACGTTGACCTCGAACCGCAGGAGCGCATAGGACAGCCAGTTGGGCGCAACCTGCGGGATGACGCCGAACCACATCCGCTGCCCCCATGAGGCGCCAACGGAGGTGAGGCCCTCCACCGGTTTCAGATCGGCGTTTTCGGCCACTTCGGAGAAGAGCTTGCCCAGCACGCCCATCGTATGGACCGTGATGGCGATCATCGCGGGAACCGGGCCACCGCCGAGGATGTAGATGAGGACGAGCGCGATCACGATTTCGGGGATGGCGCGCAGCGCATCGGTGATGCGTCGCAGGACGGGGATCAGGCGCGGCCAGCGGGCAAGGCCGCGGGTGATCAGCAAAGACAGGAAACCCGCGCCGAGGACGCCCAGAAGGGTAGAGACGGCGGCGATGTTGATCGTCTCGACCAGGGAACCCATGTAGGACCACATCAGGCCGGGCAGGTTGGCCCGTTTCTCCCAGGCTTCCGACAGAACCTCTGCGGGGAAATCGTCCAGACGGTGCAGGCCTTCGAGGAAATCGCCCGCGTTGCGGTCCTGCGCGACGAAAAAGCCGGAGGCCATCGTGGCGATGAAGAAGATCAGCAGCAGCCCGCCATAAAGGCGCTTGCGGCGCGTGGCCGCCAGATAGGCGGCACCGGGCGCGGTGGCATCGGGACGCTTGCCCGGTTCGGGTCCGAAGGCGATGTCGACCATGGTTCCCCCAAAAGGAAGGGCCGGACCCCTGTGCAGGGTCCGGCCCGAAGTGTCAGCGGATCAGTTGGAGGCTTCCTGAAGCTTGCGCGCCTCGATGATCCCCGTATAGGCGTCGAGGGTGACCGGGACGAAGTCCTTCGCCTCGCCGGCGGCGACGCCATAGGCGCAGGCCTTGTCGGTTTCGTGCAGGTCGGCGGTCAGGGCGATGACCTTGTCCTTCACGTCCTGCGGCAGGGCCGAGCGGACGACCATCGGGCCTTCCGGGATCAGGTTGGATTTCCAGAGTTCCACGATGTCGTTCATGTCGACGAGGCCCGCATCGGCAGCCTTGCGGAAGGCGCCGGACGTGTAGCCGTCTTCCCAGTTGCCCAGGCCATCGGCCCAGGACACGCCCGCCGCGAAGTCGCCATTGGCGACGCCGACGATGGTCTGTTCATGTCCGCCGGAGAATTTCACTTCGGAGAAGTAGTTCTCAAGCGTGCCATACTTGGCGATCAGCTCTGCCGCCGGGACAAGGTAGCCCGAGGTGGAGTTGGGTTCGGCGAAGGCGAAGACCTTGCCCTTGGCGTCGTCCAGCGAGGTGATGCCGCTGTCCTTGCGGGCGAAGGCGATGGAGTAGTAACCGGTCGAGCCGTCCACGTTCTGCTTGGTCAGCGCGAGGTCGACGGCATTGGCATCGGTCAGGTGGATCTTGGCAAAGGCCGAGGCCCCGAGCCATGCCATGTCGAGCGTGCCGCCGAGCAGACCCTGGATGACGCCATCGTAGTCGGCCGGGGTGAAGACCTTGACCGGAACGCCAAGCGACGCCTCGATGGCGGCGCGATAGCATTCGTTGGAATTCAGGCGGTCCTGGGCGTTTTCGCCGCCGAGGATGCCGATGTTGAATTCGGCGATGTCTTGCGCGGACACGGAGCCGGCAAGTGCGGTGGTGGCCGCGAGGATGGCAAAGAGCTGCTTCATGGTCGTCTCTCCATAGGTGGAAAGGCCCCGAACCGCCGTCTGGCGGTCGGGGCCGGGGGGAAGGTCAGGCAAGCATTTCGCGGGCATAGACATCGTCGCCCTGCGAGGGGAGCACCTCGATCGAGGTGGAGGTGGCCGCCTCCGAGAAGGAGGCATCGGCCCCATAGATGTCGCGCGCCACGCCGGTGGTCAGCTGGTCGGGCGTGCCGTCAAAGACGATGCGCCCGTCGCGCATGCCGATCACCCGGTCGCAGTAGCGGCGCGCGGTATCCAGCGTGTGGAGGTTCGCGATGACCATGCGGTTGTCCTCGTCATGGATGCGGCGGAGCGTGTCCATGACGACCTGCGCGTTCATCGGGTCGAGGCTGGCGATCGGTTCGTCGGCGAGGATGATCTTGGGATCCTGCATCAGGGCGCGGGCGATGGCGACGCGCTGCTGCTGGCCGCCCGACAGCGCCTCGGCTCGCTTTGACGCCTGTTCGGCAATGCCGAGCCGGTCGAGGATGGCCAGCGCCTTGAGCACGTCGTCATCCGGCCAGAAGCCGAACATGGTGGACAGGGTGGAGCGATGCGCCAGCGTGCCGTGCAGGACGTTCGATACGACGTCCATCCGGGGGACGAGGTTGAACTGCTGGAAGATCATGGCGCATTGGCTTTGCCAGTCGCGCTTGGCCGTGCCGGTGAGGGAAAGGATGTCGCGGCCTTCGAACAGGATTTCGCCGCGCGTGGCATCCGTCAGGCGGTTCATCGTGCGCAGGAAGGTGGACTTGCCTGCGCCGGAGCGGCCGATGATGCCGATGAAGCCGGATTTCTGCACCGAGAAGCTGACGTCATCGAGCGCGGCCTTGGCCCCGAACAGGCGCGTGAGCTTCTTGACGTCCAGCAGCATGGCTTCCCCCGTGCAATGGTTGCGGGGATGCCTAACGATGTTTCGTGACGATCAGACTGCGGGTTTGTGAAGGTTTTCCGACAGGCGGCTCAGCGCGCAGCCGCCACGGCCTGCCGCCAGCCCTGCGCATAGGGGCGCAGGCGCGGGTCGGGCCAGGTGATCTGGTCAGGCGGCGTAGCGGGCGCGGCGGGCGAGAAGAGGAGCGCCGCGCCAAGCGCCGTGCCGGTGCGGGCGCGGGAGGGGATGACCTCGCGGTCGGTCGCTGTGGCGAGCATGGCGAGGAACCACGGGTTCGCCGAGAAGGGGCCTTCCACCAGCGCCGGGCCTTCTGCCCCGATCAGGGAAAAGCATTCCGCCGTCATCAGGGCAAGGTAATAGCCGAGTGCGACGGCGGTTTCGCCTTCGGCTTGCGGGGTTGCCGTCCAGCGGTGGGTGCGGCCTGCGAAGGGGCCGCTGTCGGGCACCACGGCGGGCAGCAGCATGACGCCGCGCGACAGGACGGCGGCGGCATCCTCGGCATGCCCCGGCGCGGTGCTGCCCGCGCGGATCAGGTCATGTTCGCGCCCGCCCATGAAGCGGGCCGAGGGCACGGGCTGGCCGGTCGCCGCGACATTGACCAGCGTGTCGCGGGCGGGGTCGAGGTGGGTCGCGCTGCCGCCGATCGCCATGCAGATGACCCATGTCCCGGTGGAGACGACGGCGAAGGGGGCCTTGCGCGCCCGCAGATGCGGCAGGAGCGAGGCGTTGCTGTCATGGATTCCCACGGCAACGGGAACAGGGCCGATGCCCCAATCCGCCTGCAGCGCGGGGGCCAGGGTTCCCAGCACCTCGTCCGGGCGGCGGGGCGGGGCCATCTTGCCCGCAAGGCCAAGGGCTGCGGGAAGGCCGGACCAAGTGCCCGCCTGCGGGTTCCACAGATCGGTGTGGCAGCCCAGCGAGGACAGGTCGCAGGCCAGGGCCCCGGTCAGCCGGTAGCCCCAGTATTGCGGCCAGGTCACGACATGGGCGCAGCGGTCGGCAAGGCCGGGATCGGCCAGCAGGGCGTGGTGCAGTTGCGCGCCAAGGTTCAGGCCCATCGGCAGGGCCGGGCTGCCGGTTTCGGCAAAGGGCGGGCGCAACCTGTCATAGTCGGCGCGTGTGGTGTCGGGGCCGGTGAATTCGTAATCCATCACCGGGGCGGCAAGGCGGCCATCGGCGGCAAGGAATGCCCCGCAGGCGCCATGCGTCGTCACCGAAATGGCGTCGATGCGATGGGCGGCGGCCAGACGCCGCATCGCGCCGGACAGGAAGGCCCATTGCGCGTCCGTATCGAAATGCGGCCAGGGGGGGCCGGGCCGGACGCGGTTGGGCGTGGTTTCCACCGCCACCTCGGCGCCGGAGGCCAGATCGACCAGCGCGAGTTTCGTGTTGGTCTTGCCGATGTCGATGACGGCGACGAAACGCGGGTCTGTCATGGCATGTGGAAGACCGGCACCAGCGGCACGGCCACGGGTTCGTTGTTGGGATGCGATGCCATGATGTCGGCCATATGCGCCCACCACCGCTGCATCACCGGATGGGCGGGCAGCGCGTCCATGCCGTGATCCTTGCGCCGCCAGAGGACGCCGAAGAGGATGTTCGTCTCGGGGTCCAGATGGATGGAGTAATCCTGCACCCCGGCCTCTGTCAGCAGATCCACCAGTTCGGGCCAGATCTCGTCATGCCGACGGCGGTATTCCGCTTCCATCCCCGGGTTGAGGTGCATCTTGAAGGCGAATTTCTCCATCATGTCCTCCGCATCAGGCGTGGCAGGGCGATGACGCCGATCAGCAGCGCGCCAAGGAAGATCGACATCACGATCCCCGGCACATTGAGCAGGCCGAAGCCGAAGGTCACAAGCCCCATGATGATCGCCGCCAGCACGACGCCAGGGATGGTGCCCGACCCGCCCAGGATGTTCACCCCGCCGAGGACGACCATCGTGACCACCTCCAGCTCCCATCCCGTGGCGATGGAGGGGCGGGTGGAGCCGAGGCGCGAGGTCAGGCAGACGGCGGCGATGCCGGACATCAGGCCCGTCAGAAGGAAGAGGATGAAGCGCACGCGGGCGACCCTAATCCCCGAGAATTGCGCGGCGGTGGCGTTGTTGCCGATGGCATAGACGGCGCGGCCAAAGGTGGTGCGGTGCAAAAGCGCCCAGTAGATCACGGCGCAAAGGGCGAAGAGGACAAGCTCGAAGCTGATCACCCACCAGACATAGCCTTGCCCGAAATAGGCCAGTTCCGGCGGATAGCCGTTGAAGGCCTGGTCGCCCAGCACGATGAAGGCCACGCCGCGGAACAGGCTCATCGTGCCGATGGTCACGACGATGGAGGGCAGGCCGAGACCCGCCACGAGAAAGCCGTTGATCGCCCCGCAGATAACCCCCGTGGCGATGCCCGTGACAACGATGACCGGCATCCCTGCCCCCGCCGTCATGGCAAGGCCCATCGCGGTGGAGGCCAGCGCGATGATCGAGGCGACGGACAGGTCAATCTCGCCCGCGATGATGAGCATGGCCATCGCAAAGGCGATGAGCGCCTTTTCGGTGAAGTTGAAGGTCGCGTCGGACAGGTTCCAGGCATTCAGGAAATAGGGCGACAGGAAGCTGTTGGCGATGAAGACGGCGATGGCCACGGCGACAAGGATCGCCTCCCAGGACCGCAGGGCGCGGGTGGTGCGACCGTGCAGGCGGTCGGGGATCAGGCGGGGGGTGGCGGGGGTCGTCACTGGCTGGCCTCCCTCAGGATGATGCGGCCCTTGGGGCGGCTTTGCGCGGCGTTGAAGGCTACGGCCAGGACGATGGCCGTGCCGGAAATCGCCATCTGCCAGAAGGGCGAGATGCCGACGACGGGCAGCGCGTTCTTGATCACGCCAAGGAACAGCGCGCCCAGCAGTGCGCCCCAGATGCTGCCCGCCCCGCCCGCGATGGCGATTCCGCCGATGACGCAGGCGGCGACCACGTCCAGTTCGAACCCGCCCGCCACATCGACATAGGCCACGGCATAGCGCGCGACCCAGAGATAGCCGGTCAGCCCCGCCAGCGCGCCCGAGATGACGAAGGCCCAGAACTGCGTGCGCCCCACATCGATGCCCGCATAGACGGCGGCATGAGGGTTGCCACCCACCGCATAGAAGGCGCGGCCCCGCGCGGTGCGCGTCAGGACGACGGCGAAGATCAGGATCATCGCGATGGCGACCCAGCCCATCACCGGCAGGCCAAGGATCACATGGCGCGGCAGGGCCTTGAAGGCATCGGTCATCTCATGCGCGTTGACCCATTTGCCTTCGGTCATCAGGAAGATCGTGCCGCGATAGATGGTCATCGTGCCCAGCGTCACCACGATGGAGGGGATGCCCACCTTCCACACCAGCAGCCCGTTCACCGCCCCCAGCGCCGCGCCCAAGGCGACCACGGCCAGCAGGATCAGCGGCAGGGGCACCCCTGCCCCGTTCATCAGCGCGGCCACCATGCCGGTCAGCGCGAGGTTCGCCGCCACCGACAGGTCGATGCATTTCGTCAGGATCACGATCATCTGCCCGATGGCGAGCAGGATCAGCGGCGAGGTGTCGTTGAACACATTGGCAAGGTTGTGCGGCGTCACGAAGGCCGGGAAGCGGGTGGCGATCACCGCGATGCTGGCAAGGATGATGAGGGCGAGGAGCGTCTCGCGCTGGCGCAGGAGTTTCATGCCGCCACCGCCAATCCCGCCGCCGCGCGGACAAGGGTTTCGGGGGTCATGCGGTCGCCCCCCACTTCATCCACGATGCGGCCTTCGCGCATGACGATGACGCGGTCGGACATGCCCAGAACCTCGGGGATTTCGCTGCTGACTATGATGATGGCCAGGCCCTGCGCGGCCAGTTCGGCCATGAAGGCATGGACGGCGGCCTTTGACCCGATGTCGATGCCCTTGGTGGGTTCGTCGAGGATGATCACGCGGGGCTTCGTGGCCAGCCATTTGGCGATGACCACCTTCTGCTGGTTGCCGCCCGACAGAAGCCCCACATCCTGATCCAGCGCCGCCGCCCGCAAGTCGAGCCGCTGGGTATAGTCGCGGGCCAGGGTGAATTCGTCCGCCATCCGCAGGAAACCCGCCCGGCTGACCGCGCCCAGCGACGGAAGCGTGACGTTCTGGAAGATGGGCAGACCCTTCACCGCGCCCTGGCGGCCGCGGTCTTCGGGCACATAGACGATGCCGGCCTCCACCGCCTCGGCGGTGGAGCGGATGACGCGGACCTGACCTTCGATCTTGCAGGCCCCCTTGGATGGGGCGGTGATGCCGAACAGGGCCTGCATCACCTCGGACCGCCCGGCGCCGACAAGGCCGTAGAAGCCAAGGATTTCACCCCGGTGCAGGGTGAAGCCGATATCGGCGAATTCGGTGGGGTGGCTGTAGCCCGACACGGTAAGGACCGGCGCGCCGATGTTGCGGTCGCGGACGGGGAAGATCTGGTCGACGGAGCGGCCGACCATCATCTGCACAAGCTGGCCTTCGTTCACCTCGGCCATCGCGCCCTGGCCCACGAATTGCCCGTCGCGGAAGACGGTATAGCGGTCGGCGATGCGGAAGATCTCGTCGAACTTGTGCGAGATGAAGAGGATCGCCTTGCCCTGCGCCTTGAGCGTTTCGACAAGCTCGTAAAGTTCCTGGATCTCTTTATGCGACAGGGCGGCGGTGGGTTCGTCAAGGACCACCACGCGCGCCTCGATCGACAGGGCGCGGGCGATGGCGACCATGTGGCGCGAGGCGATGCCAAGGTCGCCCAGCCGGGCGTCGGGGTCGATCTTGGCGCCGATCCCGTCCAGCAGGTGGCGCGCGCCGTCGCGCATGGCGGCGCGGTCGATCAGGCCGAAGCGGCCACGGGGCGCATGGCCCAGCCAGATATTCTCGGCCACCGACAATTCGTCGAAGAGGACGGTTTCCTGATGGATGGCGGTGACACCCGCCCGTGCGGCGGCATCGGCAGAAGGAAAGCGCGTGGCTTGGCCGTCGATTTCAATGGTGCCGGCATCGGGTTGATAGATGCCGGTCAGGACCTTGACGATGGTCGACTTGCCCGCGCCATTCTCGCCGATCAGCGCGGTGACCTGACCGGGATAGAGGTCAAGCTGCACATCCGACAGCGCCTTGACGCCCGGGAATGACTTGGAAATGCCGCGCAGGCGGAGGACGGGTTGCATCATCATGTCCGTGAAGGGAAAGGGGCTCCGGGCGGAGGAGCAGCCGCCCGGAGCGTGCCGATCAGAAGATCGACTTGAACTGGTCGATATTCGACGAGTCGTAGGTGAAGGGGTCGGACATGGCGGCTTCGTTGCCATCGTCCAGCTTGGCAGCCCCCATGCGGCCCATGCCGATTTCGGCGCCGGGTTCGGCCTTGGCGTTGCCCTTGACGAGGTTGTAGGAAATCATCGTCGCGGCATAGCCGAGGTCGATCGGGTTCCAGATCGCGAAGGATTTGGTCGCGCCCGAGGCAACGGCACCCGCCATTTCGGACGGCAGGCCAAGGCCCGTCACGTTGATCTGGCCGATCTTGCCGGCATCGGTGACAGCTTGGCTAGCGGCAAGGATGCCCACCGTCGTCGGCGCGATGATCGCCTTCAGGTCCGGGTAGGTGGCCATGAGGCCCTGGGCTTCGCGATAGGATTTGTCGGCGAGGTCGTCGCCATAGACGGTGGCGACAAGGTTGATGCCCGGATAGTTCGGCAGCACCTTGGTGGCCTCTTCGATCCAGATGTTCTGGTTCGTCGCGGTGGC
>Ga0164290_1002724_pt1 | contig 10808 bp, 10 predicted proteins | sample Micstemetagenome_FD_108782 | JGI IMG/M metagenome (GOLD analysis project Ga0164290, IMG submission 108782) | Contaminated culture microbial community from soil near Moab, Utah, USA - Microcoleus steenstrupii SON62 (Illumina Assembly) | ecosystem: Environmental > Terrestrial > Soil > Soil crust...
ATGAACTGTCCGCATCACCATAAAATTTTTGATGCAGAACCAAAGAGCTACAAAGATTTGCCATTCCGTATTGCAGAATATGGAACCTGTTACCGATATGAGCAGAGTGGTGAGTTATTCGGATTGATGCGTGTACGTTGTTTACACATGAACGATGCGCATATCTATTGCAGCAAGGAACAGTTTGCTGCAGAGTTTCGTGCAGTAAATGAGATGTATATCAAATACTTCAAAATATTTGGTATTGATAAATATGTGATGCGTTTGAGTTTGCATGAGCCCGCTAAACTGGGTGCCAAATATGTAAATGAACCCGAACTCTGGAAAGAAACAGAAGAGATGGTGCGTAATGTACTGATCGAATCTGATATTCCTTTTGTAGAAGTACCAGATGAAGCGGCTTTCTACGGACCCAAGATCGATGTACAGATTTGGAGTGCCATCGGAAGAGAATTTACACTGGCCACCAATCAGGTTGATTTTAATTCAGGCAACAAATTCAAACTGAATTATGTAAACCAGCACAATCAGCCCGAAGTACCGTTGATCATCCATCGCGCACCGCTCGGAACGCATGAGCGATTTATCGGTTTCCTGCTTGAACATTATGCAGGTAAGTTCCCGGTATGGCTGGCACCTTTGCAGGTAAAAATTCTGCCGATCAGCGATAAGTTCATGGACTATGCCAATAAAGTAAAAGATACTTTAAGAGCAGCAGGTGTGCGTGTGGAGATTGATGACAGGAGCGAAAAGATCGGAAAGAAAATACGCGATACTGAATTGAGCAGGGTTCCATACATGCTGGTAGTAGGAGAGAAAGAAGCGGCAGAACAGCAGTTATCGGTTCGCAGACAGGGTAAAGGCGATCTGGGAAGCCAGTTGCTGGAAGCATTTGTGAGCATGATACAGGATGAAATTCTGCACAGAAAAGCAGCAGAGTAAATAGAATACAGAAATAGCTATATCTTTAACACCTAAATTTTTAACTAAACAAGTTTTAATGGCATTACCACCAAGAGGGGGCGGCAGATTCAATCCCAGGTTTAACAGGCAACCGGAGCCTGAACATCGTATCAACGAAAGAATCCGGGTACCACAAGTGCGTTTGGTTGGCGACAATGTAACCGTTGGCGTATATTCTACCCAGGAAGCACTAAAGATCGCACAGGAGCAGGAACTGGATCTCGTGGAAATTTCTCCAACGGCTGACCCTCCGGTTTGTAAGGTGATCGATTATAAAAAGTTCCTTTACGAAAAGAAGAAGAAGGAAAAGGAAATGAAGGCCAATTCCAAGCAGAGTGAGATCAAAGAGATCCGCTTTACGCCTGGTACCGATGACCATGATTTCGATTTCAAAGCCAAACACGCAGAAAAATTCCTGAAAGACGGCAATAAAGTAAAAGCCTACGTACAGTTTAAAGGACGTGCCATCATGTTCCAGGACCGAGGCCAGCTTTTACTCCTCAAATTCGCTGAGCGACTGGCCGATGCCGGTTCACTCGAAAGCATGCCCAAGTTGGAAGGCAAGCGTATGTTCGCCATTTTTACCCCAAAAACAGGGAAGAAGAAAGCCGCGAAAACAGAGGAATAAGGAACAGAGAAACATCGAACAGAGGAAGTAAATTGTTGTTTTTCAACTGATTATACCAAAAACGCCGATGAATTTCATCGGTGTTTTTAGTATAAGGGGGCTGCTTACTTTAAATTTCCTCTGTTTCTCTGTTGAATATTTCTCTGTTCTTCTGTTCCTTATTCCTCTGTTTTCCTTACTTTTGCAATCCAAATTTTTCCCGTAAGGCTCAACAAGTGTCCCGTCTGTTCGGGGCCGCCAGCAGGGTGTAATCTTTAACAGGATTATTTAATATGCCAAAGGTAAAAACAAACTCCAGCGCAAAGAAGCGCTTTAAGGTGACCGGTAGTGGAGAGATCACCTTCCAGAAAGCTTTTAAAAGGCACATCTTAACCAAGAAGTCAAAAAAACGTAAAAGAGCATTGAACAAGAAAGGTCTTGTAGGTGCCCCAAACAAAGATTTCGTTCTGCGCTTATTGCGTCTGAAAGGTTAATCAATGCCATTTCCCGGAAGGGAGTTCAAACCATTTAAAACACCATCCTGATTCCGATACTATCGGAAGATGGAACAAAAAAAGATACTATGCCACGTTCAGTAAATGCAGTAGCATCAAGAGCCCGCAGGAAACGTATCCTGAAGCAGGCCAAAGGATTCTACGGTAAACGTAAAAATGTATACACCGTAGCCAAAAATATTGTTGAAAAAGGTATGACTTACAGCTATGTTGGCCGTAAGTTGAAAAAGCGCGAATACCGCCAGCTTTGGATTGCCCGTATCAACGCCGCAGTAAGAGAAGAGGGATTAACCTATAGCCAGTTTATCAACAAACTGTCTGTAAAAGGTATCGACCTGAACCGTAAGGTACTGGCCGACCTGGCTATGAATGAGCCTGCCAGTTTCAAGGCACTGGTAAACTCTGTAAAATAATTAGTTGATCCCTGATCGAAAAATATAACCGGGAAGTAACCTCACTTCCCGGTTTTTTTATTCGCGGAACTGTACAAACTGTTATTTTTGTTGCTTATTGAAAGGTAATTTTCGTTCACACTAAACAACCACTAACCCGGCTAATGAACAATACCTACACCTCACTGGTGAACCAGACCTTCCACTTTCCTCAAGAAGGATTTGATGTAAATGATGATGGCTATCTGCAGTTCAATGAACTGGATCTGAAAAAAATCATCGAAAAGTATGGCACACCGTTGAAACTGACCTACCTCCCTAAAATTGGTATGCAGATCAACAAAGCCAAGAAAATGTTTGCCGATGCTTTTAAGAAACATAAGTATGAAGGCGAATATTTTTATTGCTATTGTACCAAGAGCTCACACTTTTCTTTTGTAGTAGAAGAAGCACTGAAGCACAATATTCACCTGGAAACTTCTTATGCATACGATATTGAAATCATCAATCGTTTGTACCAGCGCAGAAAAATCAATAAAGAAACTTATGTCATTTGTAATGGCTATAAGCAAAAGTCATATACTTCCAGGATCGCTAAACTGATCAATACAGGTTTTAAAAACGTCATTCCGATTCTCGATAACAAAGAAGAATTGCTGGCCTATAAACGCAGTGTAAAACAACCCTTTCGCCTGGGTATCCGTGTAGCTGCAGAAGAAGAACCCAATTTTCCTTTCTATACATCACGCCTCGGAATCCGTGCAAAAGATATCCTGGAGTTTTATGTAGATGAGATTGAAGGGTATGAAGACAAGTTTCAACTTAAAATGCTTCATATCTTTTTGAATAAAGGGATCAAGGATGATATCTATTACTGGTCTGAGCTGAATAAAATCATCAACCTCTACTGCCAGTTAAAGAAAATTTGTCCGGAGCTGGATTCTATTAATATAGGCGGCGGATTTCCAATCAAACACTCATTAGGGTTTGAATACGATTACCAGTTCATGATCAATGAAATTGTAAGCAATATTAAAAAAGCCTGCAAGAAAGCCAAAGTACCCATGCCAAATATTTATACCGAATTTGGCAGTTACACTGTAGGGGAGAGTATGGCACATATTTACAGCGTGATTGGTCAGAAAGTACAGAACGACCGCGAGTGCTGGTATATGATTGACTCTTCTTTTATTACCACTTTACCCGATACATGGGGCATTGGAGAAAAATTTCTTATGCTGCCCATCAATAAATGGGACAATGAATACCATCGTGTTGTGCTGGGTGGTATTACCTGCGACAGTCATGATTATTATGATTCAGAAGAACATATCAATGAAGTGTTCCTGCCCAAACTACAGAATACAGATGTGAAAGATGTGGAGGGGAATAAAGAACCGCTTTATGTTGGTTTTTTCCATACAGGTGCCTATCAGGACCAGATCAGCGGATATGGAGGTATTAAACACTGTCTGATTCCTTCTCCGAAACACATTATTGTGGAGTACGACAAAAATGGTAAACTGGAAGACTGGGTTTATGCCAAAGAACAGACGGCTCAAAGCATGTTGAAAATACTGGGTTATCTCAGGTAAAAAAATCCTCCCGTTACAAGCGGGAGGATTTTTTATGAAAGGCTTTTTATAGCAATCAATTCCTGTTACTTTTAGAGACAAATAACACCACATGAAAAAAGCGATCTTATTTTTCGTACTGCTCACTGCAGCTTATAACACAAAAGCACAAACAGCAAGCGACTCAGTAAAAGCAGTGATCAATCAATTATTTACGGCCATGCGTAATGCCGATTCTGCCACCATTGTAAATTCTTTTTCAGAGAAATATACTTTACAAACACTGGTACGGGATAAAGACGGTCATATGCAGTCGAAGAACGAACTGGTTACAGACTTTGGCCGGAATATCGCCCGCTTACCCAAAAATGCAGCAGATGAAAGAATAGAATTTGCATCGATACAAATTGATGGTCCTCTGGCATCTGTATGGACACCCTATAAATTTTATTTCAACGGAAATTTCAGTCACTGCGGTGCCAACTCTTTTCAGTTATTAAGAGGAAAAGATGGCTGGAAAATTCTCTACCTCGTAGATACACGCAGGAAAGAGCCTTGTGAGAAATAGTGGTCGTGAATGGTCAATGGTGAATCGTGAATAATTTATCTGCATATTATGTTACCTCTGTGTAACTCCGTGCCGTACTCCGTGTAACTCTGTGGTTTTATGATCTCTTTTAACCACAGAGTTACACGGAGTTTAACACAGAGTTGCACAGTTTTTTATTCACGATTCATCATTGACCATTCACGCCTTCCTCACTATCTCCACAATATTATCATAACTATTCTCCAGGTATTCATCCAGTTCTTTTTCACTCACCCATTTGATGATTTCAATATCTTCTTCCGTTTGTGGAATCAGTTGCTGATTGCCAGGTGCTTCCATCCGGTACCAGTGCGATTCTTTTATCACATCTTCTTTTAACCATTGATCGAAGTACTGGTGATAGGTAATACCGATCAGATTACCCCGTATTACAGTTGTTAATCCGGTTTCCTCCATTACTTCCCTTATCGCACAATCTTCAATAGTTTCCCCATCATCGAGCTTACCCTTTGGCAGATCCCATTTACCCCTGCGAAATATCATCAATAATTCATCTTTTTCGTTATACACCAAACCGCCCGCGGCTATTATTGTTTTTCTATCCATAGTCAAAACTCATCTTAATTTTCAAATTTTCAAATTCTCAAATTAACAAATTGCCTTTCTTTGCAGCATGACCAACGAAAAAGCCGTTGCAGAAAAGTTACTACAGGTAGCTGCTGTAAAATTAAGCCCCGAACAACCCTTTACCTGGGCCAGTGGATGGAAGAGTCCGATTTATTGCGATAACCGCAAAGTATTGTCATTTCCCTATGTGCGCGATTTTATAAAAAGTGAACTCTGCAATGTAATATTTGAAAGCTTTCCCGATGCTGAATTACTGGCTGGTGTAGCTACCGCCGGTATTGCCTGGGGTGCCATGGCTGCCGATCAGTTGAAACTGCCTTATGTATATGTTCGACCCAAACCAAAAGAACATGGAATGGGAAACCAGATAGAAGGTTTTTATACAGCCGGACAAAAAGTGTTGGTAATCGAAGACCTGATTTCAACCGGTAAAAGCAGTTTGCAGGTGGTAGATGTATTAAAAGCAGCGGGAGTGGAAGTGGTAGGTATGGTTTCCATCTTTACCTATGGGTTTCCGCAGGCAGATGAAGCATTTGCCAAAGCGGGAGTAAGCTATAAATCACTCACCAATTATACCAGTTTAATTAGTCTCGCCGTTGAAAAGGGCCAGGTTTCTGCCGAAACGGAACAATTATTGCTGCAATGGAGAAAGGATCCCGCGGGTTGGGGGAGGTAGTCAATAGTGAGTAGTGAGTAGTGAGTGGGGTAGCAGGCAATTATTAACGATTAGTAATGCAGCAAATTTTATCCTCTGTGAATCTTCCTTTCATGTTTCCGGACTTTCCGTCTTCCGGTCTTTCGGACTAATTAAATCATGACCATGAAAAAACTAGTATTCCTAAGCCTTTTACTGATTACATTATCTGCAAGTGCACAGCAGCCTAAATCGGAGTGGGTAACCATTAAATCGTCGAATTTAAAATGCTGGGAGTGCAAGGAAAGGGTAGACAAATACCTGGAAATGGAAAAAGGCAATACAGAAGCCGGTATCCTGCAATGGAAGATCAATCTCTTACAGGGAGAAATAAAAGTACAGTTCCTGCCTGATCGTGCCAGTGCCGACGGCATACGTACTGCTTTAAACAATGCCGGTTTTGATGCCGATAACAGTAAAGCCACAGAAGATGCCTATAAAAAATTACCACCCGCCTGTAAACGCTCAGAAGATGGTGGCGGCCCGCAGCCCAGAAAGCCCTGCCATGTAAAGCCGTTTTATTGATGGAAAGGAGTCTGGAAGACCGAAAGTCGGAAAGTCGGAAAGTCCGGAAGATGGTTTTAAAGACTATAAATACGTAATAAACCCAATAATCTAATACAATTGTCGCCGGTCTTTCGGACTTTCGGTCTTCCGGACTCCCCACTCATAACCCCATATCAATCTTATGCCGGGCTTCATAATTGAATGAAACCGTTTTAAAGAAGCCTGCTTTACCCACCCGGGTAGTTCCTTTTACGTTTACCAGTACTTCCTTGTTAAAGAGTACCGTAAGAACATTTTTGAAGATGCTCTGCATATCCACCTGTATGCGTGAAGGGAGTACAAACTCAGCTTTGCGCTGGATATGCATGAGGGTATCGAGTTTGTATTTACCGAGGTAATGGTTATCGATATAGATATCACAATCCACTTTTCTAAGGTCAACCCCAAAACTGTTGGGGTTATAATAAACCAGATCCATACAAAGGGTTGATTTCTCAAAACCCAGTTTTTCGAGTTTTACATTTTTTACGGAACGGTAGTCAAAAGCCTGTGGTTTTTGGCAGGAGGCCAGTGTAATGATGATGAGCAGGGTAAAGAGGGAAAGGGGTCTCACAAATTCAATTTCCTGCAATATAGGGGATAAGGGAATTGATGCCGATCCGTTTAACCATAATTAGCAACTGTGAGGAGAATGTGGAGATTGCTGCGCAGATCTGCTTTTATCTTTAAAGCTTTAAATGGGAGGGAGGAGTTGGGTTGAATCGTATATCGTAGCCAAAGGGAGGCTTATTTTATGTACTAATATTATTAGTTTTTTGATAAAATTGACGATGATTTCTTAAACTAATTTTATTAGTCTATTAATTAATTTAATAAAATGCTTTAAAACAATTAGTTATAAATATCTATTTGATAATAAAATAAACTTTAAAATAGCGCCTGAAGTATCATTTTACGATGAATGCCAAGCTTTATAAAATAATGTACAAATGAACCAATTTATAGTTGAATATCAATATTTTGGAGTAATTAACTATATAAACACTTTGTTTCAATTTTCAAATATAGAATTTGAAGTATGCGAAAGCTTTCAAAAGATGAGTTTTCGCAACAGAATGGTGCTTGCCGGGAGTAATGGACTGGTGAATTTGTCGGTACCCCTGGAGAAAGGAAGGGATCAGAAGCAATTGCTGAAAGACGTAAGGATCAGTTATTCTCTGCCCTGGCAGCAACAACATTGGCGTACCATCGAATCCTGTTATAACCGCTCCCCATTTTATGAATATTACCGCGACTGGCTGGAGGGCTTCTACCAGCGCCGCCCGGTTTTCCTACTCGACCTGAACCGGGAGATTATGGAATGGCTGGTCAAGCAATTAAAACTTACAGCCCGGTTTGGGGAGACTGCCGCATTCGAACCGGTTTACCCGATTGACATTACCGATTACAGAAACCGTTGGCTGCCCCGTAATTTTCAGAAAAACCAGCCGATTATCAGGTACCGACAGGTATTTGAAGACAGGATCGGGTTTCAGCCCAACCTCAGTATTCTCGATCTACTTTTCTGCGAAGGACCGGCAGCCAGGGTTTTATTGTCAGGCAACGTTTGAGGCTTATAAATAATCTTTTATACAATAGCTGCTAAGCCCTTAATTTTAAACCCCGTATCCTAAAGAGCCTCTAACTGATTTACTGAACCCGATAATGAAAAGATACTTCCCGTTAGTTTTAATATTTGTGCTCTTACATTTGACTGCTCAATCTCAGTTTTCAAATAAGGGGACTGATTTCTGGATTTCATACCCCTTACATATTGATGGAACAGTATCCCTGATGGGCATATATATTACTTCTGATGTAGATGCCAAGGGAACTATTTCTGTAGGGGCACAAACAATCAATTTCAATGTAGCTGCCAATGGTGCTGTGCAAAAATTTATTGGTGGGAGTAATTGTACAACCTGTGATGCCAATAGTACCAGTGTATATATGGATCAATCAATTACAGATGGTACGAAAGTTGGAGCGGGCATACATGTTGTTTCAGATAAGCCAGTAGTAGTTTATGCGCATATCATTAACAGCGCTCGCTCAGGGGCATCATTAATTTTGCCATCGAATGTATGGGGTAAAAAATACCTGGTACCGAGTTATTCGAATGTGAGCACAAATCAGGGTAATCTGGCAGGATATGGAACGCTTACTATTATTGCTTCTGAAGCGAATACGGTAGTTAAAGTTACTCCCGCGGTACAAACTGCTGGTGGTAAACCTGCGGGCGTTCCTTTCAATATAACGCTGGCGAATCCGGGCGATGTATACCAGTTGCTTTTTCAAAGGCATACCGATATTTCGGGCACTTTAGTTGAATCTCAATCATCTGGTGGAGGTTGTAAAAGTATTGGCGTTTTTTCCAGTACATCCTGGAGTTCGTTTGGCTGTGGAATTGCGACAAGTGGAGATAACTTATACCAGCAACTTTTTCCCATTACAGCTTGGGGAAAAAACTTTTTAACGGCACCGGCTAAAACCCGCACAAGTGATATTATCCGTGTTTTTGTAGCAGATCCTTCCACCATAGTAAAGAAAACAGAGAATGGAGTTACTACCACATTGTCAGGGCTGATACAAAATTCCTTTTATGAATACAGTACGGGTAACCCAACATTTATTGAGGCAGATAAATCGGTTTCTGTTGCACAATATTTTACTACACAAGCCTGTCAGCCTGGTGCATCCACTGGAGACCCGGAGATGGTTATATTGAATCCGGTAGAACAGACCATTAATAATATTACCGTTTTTTCTGCTCACAGAAACTGGATCCCGCGAAACCAGAGTCAGGTTACCAATTGTTTTTTGAATATCATCATACCATCCAATGCTGCCGGTAGTTTCAAAATCAATGGCACAAAACCAGCCACTGCATTTACAGCAATTACCGGAACGAACTATTCTTATCTGCAGGAAGATGTAACCAGTATCTCCCTCACCAATCCGGTGCAGAATTTAACTGCAGATTCCGGTTTTATTGCCATAGCCTATGGATTTGGAAACGTTGAATCATATGGCTATAATGCGGGAACCAATGTGAAAGATTTCAGTAGGCAGGCAGCCTTTTCAAATCCGTATGGAAGAATTGATTCTGCTGTAACCTGTATCAACACACCTGTTAAATTTTCTTTGCCCTTAGGGTTTCAGCCCACTTCAGTGAGATGGGATTTTTCAGCTGCACCCAATATCAATCCTAATACTGTAATCGGACCACTTAATAATCCTGTAGCCGACAGTACCCCTGTTGTTGGAGGGCAAACACTGTACTATTTCAGTCCGGGCCAAAGTTTCAATTTCACCAATGCCAATTCAGTTAGTTTGCGCGATACCGTAAAATTATACACCACTTCTGCTTCACCCGATGGTTGTGGAAGTAATGAACAGGTATACTCCATCCCAGTAAAAGTAAATGCCAAACCAGTGGCCGATTTTACCTGGACACATACAGGTTGTGTAAATGAACCGGTTAGTTTTGTGGCGCCACTTAGCTCAGGAAAAAGATGGTTATGGGATTTGGGCAATGGATCGAACCTCGACATTACCACTGAATTATTAGGAGCAGTGTATGCACAACCGGGCGTTTTCAATGTAAAACTTCGCTCCATTTCCGATATCGGTTGCGTTTCCGATGAAGTAACTAAACCTATATCCATCACCAACAAACCTGTTGCTGCCTTTACTTATTCAGCCATCCGCTGTCTGAATAATGATATAACTTTCACCGATGCCTCCACCACTCAATCAGGCACACTCACCAAATGGATTTGGAACCTCGATGATGGGGCAGGAGCTGTTACCGCCACTACCAATGCAGCCAGAGTAGTACAGTATGCAAGTACCGGCACAAAAAATGTTACACTGCAGGTTGAAACCAGCACCGGATGTAAGAGTGATGTGTTTACGCCTGCAACAGCACTCTTTGTAAATCCATTACCTCAACCCGGATTTATATTACCTGAAGTTTGTTTGAATGATGCATCCGCTCAATTTACAGATACAAGTAAAATAGCAGACGGATCGGAAGCGCAGTTCAATTATCTCTGGAATTTTAATGCAGGTACACCGGCAGTAACACCAGGACCAAATATCAATAGCAGTACATTGAAGAATCCACAGGTGAAGTATAACAAGTCTGATAACTATTCTGTGTCATTGCGTATTACATCCAAAGATGGTTGTGTGAATACAGCCACACAAACCTTTACCGTAAACGGCTCTGTTCCCAAGGCCGATTTTGAAGTGCAGATGAACAATGTATTCTGCGATAAAGTACCCATTGTGATCCTGAATAAATCTACGGTAGATTTTGGTGCGGTTACCAAATC
>Ga0164290_1002725_pt1 | contig 10806 bp, 10 predicted proteins | sample Micstemetagenome_FD_108782 | JGI IMG/M metagenome (GOLD analysis project Ga0164290, IMG submission 108782) | Contaminated culture microbial community from soil near Moab, Utah, USA - Microcoleus steenstrupii SON62 (Illumina Assembly) | ecosystem: Environmental > Terrestrial > Soil > Soil crust...
ATCCGGACATGGAAACCGAAAAAGCCTTGAACTCTATCAGCATCTTTCTTTGGCTGCCATCGAGGGCGATTATCAAAAAGCTGTCCGCAATTTAGAAATTTAGGCAATTTTTGCAACAGAGCCAAATTCAGCATGTTGCCGCCGGATAATGCAACCGGCAATTTCACAAAGATCGTACAGCGGATACCGGTCAAGATCTTCCTTGACGAGCAAAGTCTTGGTGAGTATCGAGATAGGTTGGCTCCTGGTATGTCTTGCCTTGTGACAGTGCTAATACGCAAATGAGCAGCCAGACGTTAGTGATTCTTTGAGGCAAGCACTGTGAGCGCTTATCAACAAGCATTGGAAGAAAAGGTAGCTCAACACGGCGAGATCATTCGCTGGCTTATTGCTATTGCTGTGTCGCTTGGCGCGTTGCTGGAGGTAGTTGATACCAGCATCGTGAACGTGGCTTTGCCACATATCCAGGGCAACTTGGGCGCTACCATGAGTGAGGCTGGCTGGGTCATTACTTCCTATTCGATCGCCAACGGCATCATGATTCCACTAAGCGCCTGGCTCGGCTACGCCTTCGGTAAAAGGACGTATTTTGTTGCTTCGATGATTGGCTTCACTATAGCCTCAATCATGTGCGGCATGGCAACGAACTTATTTATGCTCGTCTTTGCCCGTCTTTTGCAAGGTCTTTTCGGTGGAGGCTTGCTTGCGAAAGCGCAAGCCATTCTCTTCGAATCATTCCCGAAAGAGCTTCAAGGACACGCTCAGGGAGTGTTCGGACTTTGCGTCATCGTTGGCCCGATCATCGGACCAACACTCGGAGGCTACCTGACGGATACGTTCAACTGGCGCTGGATATTTTTCATCAACATTCCCTTTGGCATTCTGGCCACTTTGTTGTGTCTGTATGCTCTTCCAAAAGATGTGCCGGAAAAGCACTCCAAGTCCAGTGTCGATTGGCTTGGTATCTTACTTTTGATCATCGCTGTCGGATCTTTCCAGTATGTGCTGGAAGAAGGACAGAGAGAAGATTGGTTCTCTTCACCGGCAATCATTTTCCTTTCGGTGGCAGCCGTTGTCGGGCTCATTCTCTTTGTGGTGCAGGAGCTGACCACTGAGAAGCCGGCTGTGAACCTGCGTGTGCTACGTCACCGCGCAATAGCCAGCGGCAGCGTACTTTCCCTTATCATGGGGATCACCATGTACGGGACCATGTTCACGATACCCAGTTTCGTTCAGACACTTCTGGGTTACACTGCCATGCAGAGTGGGCTCCTTTTACTGCCGGGATCTATCGCATCAGCGGTGCTGATGCCTCTATCCGGTGTATTTTCAAAAAAAGGTGATCCACGCATGCTTGTAGGGCTTGGAACAATCCTGATGGCATGGGTAATGTTTGAACTTGTGCCCATCAACATGGATACAAGCGTTGATTACTTCTTCTGGCCTCTCATTGTAAGGGGAGTGGCAATGGTCTTGATGTACATGCCGCTGACCATGGCTACGCTCGGAAACTGCCCTACGCATGAAGTTGCCGACGCCTCCGGCTTTTTCAATCTCGCCAGGCAGCTTGGCGGCAGCATTGGTGTTGCTGCAATAACAACAATCCTGGACAGACGCAATGAATTTCACAGAGCAGTGTTGATCGAAAAGGTTAACCCGTTCAATCCCGCCGCTGTAGATACCATGAAATCTTTCGCTGGCGTCTTTCAACAACACGGCGCCTCACCGCACGAAGCGGAATTTGGTGCGCGCATGCTGGCTAATTCCAACGTTCTTACCCAGGCGTCAGTGATGTCCTTTGAAGACATTTCTTGGCTTGTGGGCATGCTCTTGTGCGTGACTTTGCCCCTGGTCTTACTGCTTGACTCTGGCAAGAAGGGCAAAGCCGTTGTAATGGCTCATTGAAATCAACGAGGAGACAGAATGACCAGAGAAATTAGGTTCAGGATCGGCACGGTCAGTCTTGTCGCATTTTGCCTGCTTTCCACACAGGAAGCTGCAATTTCAGCTGATCAAAATCAGCAGTCTCACTCGCAGATAGCCTCCGCTAGCCCACCTCTGCAGAACGGTCAAAACCAAGCTCCTTCGCTCAAGGGGCCGATAAGTGCACCGTCAGCCCCTTCTCGACTCAAATCTTTGCTGAAGAAAAGCGAACCGTATGCAGACGAGAAACGCATTCAATCAACGCCTACACCTGTCGGTTCAGCTCCTGTCGTTCCCAATCAGCAAGGGAACTTCCCTGTTCCTTCCGAGGCCGATAAGACATCAGTCAGCCCCATAACATTGCCCGACACAGCGCTAAAAGGGCTGATCTCCATAGACCGGCGCTTAAGCCCTTTCGGACTGGATGCAGCCTATTCTCAGCAGGTCAGCCTTCGCGACGTTTTGCGAACGGCGCTCACTGGAAACCTGGACATACAAGACACCCAGGCGACTACCAACATACAAAAATACGGCTATCTGCAGTCGCTTGCAAAATTTTTGCCTGATACCGTCACTGGTTACAGTCTGATCGGTGCGCATGGGGACATCAAGACTCCAGGCGGTCTCTTTGGTGGCTCAGGTGGCGTACAGACCCTAAAGATTGATAGCCCCTTTACCATTGCCAATGCCGGTTTTCGCTATCGTGCATACCAGGGCGGCTCGGTGCTCTTCGGCAGCATACAGAGCAAGCATCAACTTCGTGCAGCCAGGAAACAACTTGAAGGAACGGTGAATGATACTCTCCTTGCGGCTGCGCGCAATTACTATAACCTCCTCCTGAAAGAAGCTCTTTTGCAAATACGCATAAAAGCCGTCGAGCGTTCCGAGGAGCAAGTCAATCAAAATACTCAGCTTGAGGCAAACGGACTTGCGACTTATCTGGACGTATTGCAAGCGCGCACGCAGCTTGCCCGCGACAGGCAAGATCTACTGACCCAACAAAGCGCTCGCCGCGTGGCGGCGATTCAGTTGGCACATACCCTTAACATAAGTCTGGGTCAGGACCTTATACCAGCAGGAAGGCTCGTCCAGAAGCAAAGACTCATAGCGGGCGACTTGTTGATAAATGAACTGCTTACGTATGCTGTCGATAACCGTCCAGAGCTGAAGCAATTTGAAGAGCTTCGTAAAGCCGCCAAAGCTCAAATTCCAATCGCGGCTGCACCGCTGCATCCAAAAGTGAATCTCAATGGTGACGTGTACGGTATCGGTACGAATCTGAACAACCTGGGCGCTTTGTTCGTGTTGAATTTTGGGGTCAACTGGACCTTGGGCAACCTTGGTTTGAGCGATACGGCAAACATCCAAGCGGCGCGTTGGCAGGCTAGACAGGCTCTGATTAGAGCAAACAAGCAGTTTGTCGATGTCTTCGAGCAAGTCAGAAGCTCGTATGCTGATACACTTACCGCAGAGCAGAAGATCGAACAGACAAATGAGCAGGTCGCTTCGGCTCAAGAGGAACTGCGTCTGGCACGCCTGCGGTTGGATACCGGATTGGGTACAAACCTTGATGTTCTCACAGCGCAAAGAGATTTGACTCAGGCGTACATAGATCAAGCAGAGTCGGTAATCAACTTCAATCTTACCCAGGTTGAACTGCTACGCGATATCGGGCTCATCTCGGTGGATACGCTAACGTCTGGTCGCCTAATATCAAAACCCAAGAATTAACTCTGTCGGTAACTGTGGGGGATCAATGTCGGATTTAGCAAAATACCCAGAAGGGCGCGTAGAGGTCAGGCGCGACGGGTCCATAATTATTGTCACCCTGATCGGTTGGCTCACCGAGGAACTTACTGAACTCTTGCAAAAGCAAATTGAGGATGAGCTGATGCACAGCGATACCTCCTGCATTCTTTACGATGGACTGTACATGAACGACCCATCATTGACCTTAACGCTGCTGATGCAGTCATTTCACGAGCGCATGAACGAACGCATTGCAAAGAGCGCGATTGTAGTGCCGGGCTATCGCCTCGCATTTTTGTCACGGTTGGCATTTGGTAAACATGAAGACCGTTACCGGGTGTTCTATAACGACCGCGACGAAGCGCTTCGCTGGCTAGGCATATGAACTGTGGCACACGACCCTACTGCAATTGCAGTAATAACAAGGATCTCGGACTTAACGTGTGTTTCCGTTCCATTGCTACTGAAACCCTATTCGGCTGTAAAAATCTTCTTCCACCACGGTTTGCGCATTTGCTGCAATTCCTCGGTCACTGCCGCGAGCTGTTTCTCGATCGCACTTTCGTGCGCTTCCTTTTCCGCCTTTAGGCGCTCCAGCTTCTCTGCTTCTTCTGCTCGGAGCAGCTCCATTTGCCGTTCCAGCTCTTCAACTTTTTGCTGTGCGTTCAATGCTTCCTCTTTCTCCGCTTGCATTGCTTCGATTTGCTTTTGCAATGCTGCAGCTTCCAGCGCTCGCAACTCAGCTGCCTTGCGCTCCTCTTCCGCTTTCTTTTCCAAGTCGGGCAGGAGTTTTAGTTGCCGGTCTTTGTCGGCGAGTTCTGTGCGCATCACGCCGATGAGTTGATCCTTTTCTTCCAGCTTCTCCAGGAACCGGTTTATCAGGTTGCTCCAAAGCTCCTCAGCCACACCGCCGGCCGTCGCGCGTGCTGGATCAGTCCAGTCGCCCGGCTTGCCTTTTATGTCGTCGATGCCCTCTGGGTCAACCGACATGTCTTGGGTGTCTTCGCCGGGGGTGAACACCGTTTGCGCTTCGGCTTCGACAATATCAGCCTCTTGAATTGCTTCGCTAGCAATCAGTGGTGACCCGATCCGCTTCAGACCTTCGATGATCTCTTTGTTCGGGTAAATTCGGTACTCAGGCACGCCGTTGTCGTTCTTGATCAACTGGCCTTTCAAATGGCCTTTTTCGCGCCGATATAGCACTGCCCGATTTGTGATGCCTAACGCAGCCGCAGCATCCCTGACAGATATAGTTTTCAACACTACACTCCATATCTAGTGGCGCTACTTTTTATATGCGCACAGCCTGAACATCAGTATTATAGAGCTTCTTGACGAATTCACAAGCGTCAAAAAATGCCCAATTTGCATCAGACCTGCAGCACGTGCAGGCTCGGAAATGCCACGAAGCAGCTGGCGCAACCCATCCCGAAACGTCTCATAACTCAGAAGCCAAAATGCTCGACTCATTTCGACCTGCCAGAAATTTTTTTCAGGCCAACGACAAGACATTTCCGACTGCTTCCGAATTAGCCCGAAGTGACCCGAAACGCCTGGACCCTTACGGGTGCGTTGCATTGGCATCCTCTTCTTGCATCCCGAAGTGGTCCCGAAGACCCCCGGATTGCTTTTCGTGATTCACCGCGAAGCGCTTCGGAATGGGCCCGAAATATTTCGCGCTCGTTTCGCGGTTGTCGCGAAACGCCAATTGAGATCCACGAAATCGGGTTTTCGGTGCCGCTGGAAATACTTGTTCGGATGGATAAACGGGCGCTTCGTGGTATTTCGCAATATCCTTTCGTGCTTCGGAATGGACATTTCGTGGGTGCTTCGTGTTGTTTCAGGCTGACCGATAAAACTTCGTGCTTGCTTCGCGTGCATTTCGGGATAGCCTAGACAGTCCCGCCTGAATTGGCTCTGTAGGCTGGTTGTTTGTCACGAAATGAACTTCGCGATAATTTCGCGGGTAGGTCAGGCTAGATCAGATCCGGCTTTTGAGATCCAAAGTATTGATCGATCTTGCGGCACCTTATATAGTGGCTGGTGGCACTTGGCAGGTACTGCCAGCGCATATCTTGTCGATATCTCGGAGCTTTGCTCCCTAGAAAGGTCGGATCAAACGAAAGGCTCATAAACAAAAACATCGCTTTGGGGCGATGTCTTTGTAAGACCCTTGCGGACCTCGTTATTCAGTTGTCGTCGCGTTTTTGCAAAGTTCCGCGATGTGACTTCAGGATAGTCGAACGGTCCGGATAGGTCAACACGTCCCAGATTAAGAAAGGGAGACCATCATTACCGGACGCGTTCAAGCGCGCTTGCACCCAGCGAGTGCGCCGCCTAAAATTGCTCGCTTTGATCGCAAGAATCACTTCCCGCAAGGGTGGGAAACCTGCGTCGGGCAATTTCTTGAACTGTTCCACCGGTACGGTTACATCTACAAGCCCCTGTCTGGCGGCTCCTGGTTCTCGGCCGACGATAAGTGGAAGCTTCCCGATTCAGAGATTCTCAAGGCAATTGCCTGTGCGCATCCGAAATTTTTCATTGGCTGCCGCTCCGGGAAAGCAACGCGCTTTGCTGTTCTAGACATAGATCAGAAAAGCCGATATCACAACAAGCAGTCTCTTGATAAGTTGCTACATGCCTTATCGGAAGCTGGTCTTCCCAAGTCTTCTCTCTATCGATCCAGCTATAGCGGCGGCTGGCATCTCTATCTATTCTTCGAAGAACCTATCAACAGTGCAGATCTCAGAAAGCAACTGATCAAACTTCTGACACTCAACGACTTCCAGGTCGGCAAAGGGCATCTCGAGATTTTCCCCCATCCCGGTAGCAAAGGATCGCTGGGATTGGGGCTGCGCCTGCCAATGCAGCCAGGCTTTGCCTGGCTCGATAAGAAGACACTTGAGGTGGATTATGAGCGGCACGAGCTTTCCGCGCCCCAGGCGCTGGAGCTGTTCATCGACGTACTTGATGGAGACGCTAATTGTTATGCCGCTTTCCGGCAGCTCAAGACATACAACGAGCGGCTTGAGAAACGAAAAGAGTTCGCGGTTGCTCACGGGCGGGGCGAGCCTGCAAGCAACGTCGTGCCGATAAGGAAAGCCGAGAAGCTAGCTGCTAACGGGGAGTTCGGTGACTTTGTGCGAGCCGTCTTCCATCGGTTACCGCCGGGAATCATCGTGGACAACTGGTACAAAGGCAGGCTCTATCACTTGAATGGATTGAATGGCCCGTCACAACGCGCTGAAGCTATTGAGTGTGTCGGCCATTACCTCTTCTATGGTGATCCCAGCCGCGAACTGCCGGCGCTAGGATATGGCTACGAACAGGAGCGCCAATGGGCCATTGAGGAATTCCTCAGAGCCAGGAACAACGGGCAGAGTCACGAAATAAATCGCGGGCGGGCTGACGCCTTCGCCCAGGTGGATCGCGCGGCCAACTGGCGCCCTGCACATAAGAAGCGCGAAGAGCCGCAGAAGTATTCTCCGGTCGTTCCTATATCGTGGGTGCGGGAGAACGCTAACCGTCGAACTGATGCGCGCAAGCGTATCTCTGAGGCCGTGGACAGGTTGAAAGAGAAAGAACAGAAGTTCACTACCGACGAGTTGCGCAAAGCGGCTAAGTGCTCAAAAGAGACTCTGTACAAACATCAGGATATCTGGCGAAAGGATTACGAGGACCTGGCTGAAGGGTTCTTTGCAATCAGTACGGACGAATATAACGATGTGGTGGGGGCGGGTTCTACTCAAACCCAGCCCCCTACCACTTCTTTAGAACAAGATATGCCGCCCGGTCGCTTGGCAGCTCGCCGGATTGCCTATGAGATATCCATGCGATCTCAAAGAGATAAGCGCCAAGCTCAGAAGACCGTTCTCGGCTCCCAGGAGGCTTCCGAATCGACCTGGCAGGATGAAGTTACCAGGCTCACTCAAAACGAGCCTTCTACGCTTTCTGTTCCAGAGATCAAAGTGCTTCTGGTTGTTCTGGCAACGTATCTGGCAATGGCACCCGATTATGACAGTCAGACCGCATTGCAGATGTATATATCCAAGCTGAAAGAGCAGATGTCCGCTGGCATGAACGGTCCGCAGCTGGTCGTTCGGCCGCCCTAGCTGAAATTAGTTTGTCAATTTCGTTTGACTTGATCTGCTGATCTGTTATGATGATGCCACTGTATGTGGTGTTCACTAACCACATTTCCCCGGAGCTTTCTAAAGGTGCAAGATGCACAGAGGGAGCCGGGAAAAACGCATCTCGCTTTACGAAAAATGGCGACTATTCCACCGCTAACAAGCGTACTTTCTTGGCATCTGGTTTGTCGATCTGATACCACCTCAGATTTCACTCATTTTCTAATTGTCCAGCCGTCATGAGCTCTACGTGGCGGTTTTCTCCGCTGTTCTTCAATTTTACCGGCTGAGCGCCCACCGCCGTCAAGCCGTTCGGTTTTCGCTTTGTTTTGATAATTCGCTCTTGCCGCCTTGACGGCAGAGCCCAGCCGGTCGCCCTCCGGGAGGCAGCGTCGCTGCCGGATCAACACAAAGGAGGGCAAGCATGGTAAGTGTTGGCGTACACGACTACGGTTTGGAACTCACTCAGAATAGTAAGGTGGGCTGGGCTTTCAGCCTATCGCGCAGCGAGTCTTGTATCAATGCAACTGAGATCTGTGAGCGGCTTTGTTATGGAAATGGTGTCCGCTATCAGTCCGACGCACAGCGTTACAAGCGGCTTCGCAACTTCAGGACGTGCGAGTTTCTGTTGAAGAAGGGCGGTCCTGAGTTGCTGGCGCTGAACCTCATTGCGCTTGTGGATCATGCGCGGCCAGTGGATTGGTTGGCTGCGCAGATATCGGGTACCGCAACTAAAGTGCCCTACAGCCTTCGTCTGCATGACGTGGGGGACTGGTTCTCATGCGAATATGCGCAGGCATGGTTGATCGCGATCAAAGATCGGCCTCAATGCAAATTCTGGTTTTATACACGCAGCTTCCTTGCGTCTGAGTTGCTCGAAGTGCTTTCGGCGCTTGCTATCCAGCCGAATTGCCAGGGATTCTTGAGTATCGACAACGACAATTTTGAGCAAGGATTGCTTGCGTTCTCTTCTTATCCAGGTGTCTGGAAGCTGGCTCTCATGCAACATGAGCAGGACCAGCTATCTGCTGAATTGATCCCGGCGATTCGCGACCAGGTCAAATATGGAGAAATCATCAACTTCCCTTATCACCGCGCCGGGAAGCACGTGCAGCCGCTTAAGGTCGAGCCTTTGACTAATTGCCCGCAGATAACTACGAACGCTTACCCGTTGCAAACGAATCGATCTGAGCCAAAACCGTGCCAGTCTTGCAGTCTGTGTTTGCCTGGCTAGGCGGTCTGCCAGCTGGCTTGTAGCCTCACTTGGCTGCACTTTTCGCCTTCTCAGTCTAAGGGGGAGGCGCCACCCCGCGTCAAGCACGAGCACCGAGTGATTTGTTTTCCTGAGTAACTTCTCGCTTGACGCGGCGAGCCTCCCCCTTGCCCCCGTAAGTGGCGAAAAGCCGCACAAATACAGGGAGACGAACATCATGAAAAAGAAAGTTTTGATAGCCATACCTGAACGCCTGCTCGACCAATTGGATCTGCTTGCTGAGTTTCGGTCGCAAACAAGATCGGAGCTAATCCGCGAAGCATGCCGGATTCATCTGGAGAACAGTCAGGCATTCACGCCCGCTCGTCCAGCAATCTCTCTTGTACATCCAACGCTCCTGAAGGAGGAAGCTGTCGCCAACTAGACGATGACCTCTGATGTAACCCCAGCCGGGATGAGCCTCTTAGCCCTCCCGGCATTTTTGTAAGGAGCGGATCATGAATACAAGAACACTCAAAAAACATCTCAAGTACAAAATTCCTCAGATCAAACTGGCGATTTTGCGGGAGCCCTCAAGTGAGCCCCTGCCAGCGATTCGGACGCCTTCCGATCTGGAGCAATACCTTGAGCCAATGAAACATATGGCTGAAGAACATTTCGTTGCCCTGCACCTCAACGCAAGAAATCAGGTGGCGGGTTTCCATGTTGTAAGCCATGGAACCGTCTCTGCAAGCCTCGTTCACCCAAGAGAGGTGTTCAAGGCCGCTATCTTGAATAACGCTTACTGCGTTGTCGTCGCTCACAATCACCCGGCTGGATCGACCGACCCGAGCCAAGAGGACCAGGATACAACAAAGCAATTGGTCGCCGCCGGCAAGCTGTTGGGAATTGAGATCCTCGATCACTTGATCGTCTCGTACCGCGGCGTGGCGAGCATTAGAGAGTCACATCCGCAATTGTTCTAAGAGCTGATTGACCAGGGCAGAAGCGGCTGCTGTCGCTTCTGCCTCCGTCTTCTGTTGTTGCGCTCTTCCGATTGCTTTTGTCTGGCTCATCATCTGCTTGCCGTGATTGGCTCTGCCACTGCAAATAAAGCTGGTGAGCGAATGGCTTGTTTCCTCTGCTTCCTGCTTCCTTGGAGGTGGTCTTTGTTTATCTGCCTGTGCCGGACTTCGCGTCTTGTGAGTCTGCATCACGCTTTTAGTATGTTCCAGCAATGTACGTCTGACTTATCTTCTCTCTTTTTTTCTGCTGATGTTGTTGAAGGCTGAAACCTCTACTTGTCTCATGGTGTCTCTCAGCCAGCGGCTGTGACTTGTGCTGGAACCGTTGTTTGTCTTTTGTCTTGTTCTTGTAAGGCACCCCCGTGCTTTTTAACGGCGCCGATACTGGCATAACTTTTCGGAGGCGCAAGGATTCCCCTACGGGCGCATGCGCGTCCTTGCACCACCGAAAAGCGCTATCGCGGTCTGCGACTTATGCAAAACCTGGGGCACCTAAAACGCACTGGAGGTGCCAATCATGAACAATCAATTGACCATCATCGGCAGAGTCGGACAAGATCCCCGCGCTGTAAGCTTCGCAGACACCGGCAACAAAGTTGTGAAATTCAGCCTTGGGGTCACTGAATACAGCAGCAAAAAAGAGGAGGAGAAGACCTTGTGGATTGACGTAGATTGCTGGAACGGTCTTGGTGACCGCGTGATGCAAACCATCACCAAAGGACGCGAAGTCCTCCTCACCGGGCGACTGGCCATCAACACCTTCACCAAGGAAGTTGACGGAAAGACA
>Ga0164290_1002727_pt1 | contig 10797 bp, 9 predicted proteins | sample Micstemetagenome_FD_108782 | JGI IMG/M metagenome (GOLD analysis project Ga0164290, IMG submission 108782) | Contaminated culture microbial community from soil near Moab, Utah, USA - Microcoleus steenstrupii SON62 (Illumina Assembly) | ecosystem: Environmental > Terrestrial > Soil > Soil crust...
CACGTCGAAGGACCGGGCGGCGGCGCTGGCGCGGCTGTTGCCGATGCAGCGGGATGATTTCGTGCAATTGTTCGACATCATGCAGGGGCTGCCTGTCTGCATCCGCCTGTTCGACCCGCCCTTGCACGAATTCCTGCCGCAATCGCGGGAAGGGTTGCGGGAATTGGCCGAGGCGCTGGATCGGCCGCTGTCGGAGGTGACGCGGCGGGCCGAGGCGCTGGCCGAGTTCAACCCGATGCTGGGGATGCGGGGGGTGCGGCTGGGCGTCGTGCTGCCGGAAATCTATGACATGCAGGCGCAGGCCATCTTTGAAGCAACGGTCGAGGTTGGCCGTCGCGGGGCTGCGGTGGTGCCGGAGATCATGATCCCGCTGGTCAGCGCCCGGCGCGAGGTGGAGCTGGTCAAGACCCGGGTCGATGCCGTGGCCGCGAAGGTGCGGACCAAGGCGGGGGTGGACTTCGCCTACAAACTGGGCGTGATGGTGGAAACGCCACGCGCCGCCCTGCGGGCGGGGGAAATTGCGCAGCATGCGGCCTTCCTGTCCTTCGGGACGAATGACCTGACCCAGATGACCTATGGCCTGTCGCGCGACGATGCGGGGCGGTTCATGAACACCTATGTGCAGCAGGGCGTCTTTCCGGAGGATCCGTTCCACATCCTGGATGTGGACGGGGTCGGGGAACTGCTGCTGATCGGGGCGGAGCGGGGGCGCAGGACGCGTGGCGACCTTGTTCTGTCGATCTGCGGCGAGCATGGCGGGAACCCCGAATCCATCGCTTTCTGCCGCAAGGCGGGATTCGATTACGTCTCCTGTTCACCGTATCGTGTGCCTTTGGCGCGGCTTGCGGCGGCGCATCTGACACTGAAAGAGCGGATGGCCGATTCGGGAAAGTGACACAAGATCATGTGTTTGGGGCGCAATGCTTATACTGCGCGTTAATAATGATGGGCGGATATCCGCCGAAAAGGGCCGGATTTCGGTTGTAATTTTGCCACATTGGTAGACTCGGCCCCCCAAGCCGGTCTAACCCCGCCCCTCGTCGAGGCGTGGGGCCTGTTCCCCGTATCTCGGCGCGGCTGAAACAGACCGGGACACACGAGACCATGCGCTTGCACACAGGCTGGATTACGGGGGCGATCGCCGCCGTCATCCTGAATGGAGCGGCCTTCGCCGACGTGACGGTGAGCCAATCAAATGATCCGACCGCTGCCATCGGCGGCATGCTTGGTGGCCTTCTGGGCGCCGAGCGGCAGGCCCTGGAGGCGATCCCCGAGGGGCGACTGACCGAGCTTGCGGTCGGGCCGAAGGTCGAAACCAGGACGACGCCTGGCAAGGCGGCTTTGGGCGGGGCGGCGACGCCGACGCTGATCCGCTATGACATGGCATGGCTCGGCGCGCAGCCGGAACCCGTGGGCGACAAGCAATGGGAATGCCTGAGCAAGGCGATCTATTTCGAGGCGCGGGGCGAAACCCTCAAAGGTCAGTTCGCGGTGGCCGAGGTGATCCTGAACCGGGTGGACAGCCCTGACTATCCCGACACGATCTGTGGCGTCGTCGAGCAGCGCGGCAGCGGTGGCTGCCAGTTCAGCTATGTCTGCGACGGGCGGGCCGATCGGATGCGCGACCCCGAAGCCGCCTGGGCAGCAGAACGCATCGCCCGCGTGATGATGGATGGGGCGCCCCGGACCCTGACGATGGGGGCCACGCATTTCCATACCCGTTGGGTGCGACCCGGCTGGGCGCGGCGCTTTCCGCAGACGGCGGCCATCGGGGCGCATCTCTTTTACAGGCAGCCCTGATCCCGCCCGGCGCGAGTCGCCTTGGTTGCGGATTGTGCCGGGATCGGACATGGAGATGTCGGGGACGGGGGCTATCCTGCCCCTGTTCCCTTTCGCGCCGCAGGAGGCGAGACCATGACCAGCGACATCCGCCTTGCCTTTGCGCATCCCGAAGAACGGGCGGTGGCCTCGGCCAGCGCCGACCCGCGCGACCGCATCTCGTTGCGCGACCATGTGGTGGAGGTGGAGATCGGTGCCTTCCAGCAGGAGCGGGGCACGCGGCAGCGCATCCAGTTCAATGTGGTGGTCGAGGTGCGGCCCCAGCCGCAGCCGCTGGATGACGATGTGGACAAGATCCTGAGCTATGACCGGATCACCGAATCCATCGCGGCGGAACTGGCCGCCGAACGGTTGAACCTGCTGGAGACGCTGGCCGAGCGTGTGGCGGAGCGGATCCTGGCCGAGCCGCAGGCGATGCGGGCCTTTGTGCGGGTGGAAAAGCTGGACCGTGGCCCCGGCAAGCTGGGCGTGGAGATCGTGCGGTCGCGCGCCGAGGCGCCCTTGCGTGCCGTGGGGACGGATGGGGTGGAGGCGGCGGTTCATCCGCTCGTGGTCTTTCTTGACAATTCGGCGATCCATGCGGGCGATCTTTCGGCGCGTCTGGACGCCTTGCAGGCGCGGGGCGTGCCGGTGATCCTGACCGTTGGGCTGCCCGACCTGCCGCGCCCGCAGACGGGGCACAAGCCGACGCAGCGGCGGATCGACCTTCTGGCGATCGAGCAGAACGCCTGGACACTGGCCGCACGGGACGACCGCTGCGTGGTGGTGGCGACGCGGACCGAGATCGACTGGGCGGTGAAGCGCGGGCAGATGATCGTCTGGGCGCCGTCCAAGCTGGTGCTGGATGCGGTGGACGGGCCGCAAAGCCGCGATGCGGTGGCGCTGGCGCTGTGGCTGGCCGAGGTGATGGCGGCCAGCGGGATCGTCGTTCACGGCGATGTTGCAGTTCCGGCAGGAAGCCGCGTGCCGGTGGAGCGCGGCTGAGGGGCGCAGGGCTTGCACGGGCGCGGCGCTGCGCCTAGGCAGGGCGCATGACCTATTATCGCCCGATTGCATCTGTCGATCCGTCGCGCCCTACGGGGGCGCTGCCGCTGGCTGGGGGCTGGTGCTGGTTTTCGCAGGTCGAGGTCTTGCGGCGCGATGCGGTGGCGGAGGTTGTGCCCGTTTCGGCCCTGCCCGGCGAGGTGCGCGACCGTTTGAGCGCGCCGCGTGCGGTGTTCGGCGGGCTGGCGATGGACCGGCCGCAGATCATGGGCATCCTGAACGTGACGCCGGACAGCTTTTCCGACGGGGGGAAGTTTCTTGCGCCGGAGGCGGCGCTGGCGCAGGCGCGGGCCATGGCCGACGCGGCGGATGTGCTGGATATCGGCGGCGAGAGCACGCGGCCCGGTGCCGCCGAGGTGGCCGTTGCGGAAGAGGTGGAGCGGACGGCGCCGGTGATCGGCGCGCTGCGGGCGGGCGGGATGACGATTCCCGTTTCGATAGATACGCGCAAGGCGGGCGTCGCGCGGGCCGCGCTGGCGGCGGGGGCGGGGATCGTGAACGATGTGGCGGCCATGGGGTTCGATCCTGGGATGGCGTCGGTCGTGGCGGAGGCGGGCGTGCCGGTCATCCTGATGCATTCGATCAAGACGCCGGCAACGATGCAGGACGACCCGCGCTATGAGGATGTGCTGCTGGATGTTTACGATTTCCTGAAGGCGCGGATCGCCGTGGCCGAGGCGGCCGGTATTCCGCGCGACCGGATCATGGTCGATCCCGGGATCGGCTTTGGCAAGACGGCGGCGCATAACCTGGCGCTGATCCGGCGATTGTCGCTGTTCCATGCCCTGGGCGTGCCTGTCCTGCTTGGTGCGTCGCGCAAGCGGTTCATCGGAACGATCGGCGGTGAAGCCTTGGCGGAACAAAGGGTTGCCGGATCGCTGGCGGTGGCGCTGGCGGGGGTGGCGCAGGGGGTGCAGGTCCTGCGTGTACATGACGTGGCCGAGACGCGGCAGGCGCTGCGGCTCTGGCAGGCGGTGAGGGGAGAGGCGGAATGACGCGGAAACTGTTCGGCACCGACGGGGTGCGGGGGAAGGCCAATACCTACCCGATGACGGCGGAGATGGCGCTGAAACTGGGTGCGGCGGCGGGGCGGTATTTCCGCCGCGACGGCAGTTCGGCGCATCGGGTGGTGATCGGCAAGGACACACGGCTTTCGGGCTATATGCTGGAGAATGCGCTGACGGCGGGGTTGACCTCCACGGGCATGAATGTGCTGCTGCTCGGTCCGGTGCCGACGCCGGCGGTGGGGTTCCTGACGCGGTCGATGCGGGCGGATCTGGGGGTGATGATCAGCGCCTCGCACAATCCGCATCATGATAACGGGATCAAGTTCTTTGGCCCGGACGGTTTCAAGCTGTCGGATGAGGCGGAGGCGGAGATCGAGGCCATTCTGGACGGCGAGATCGCCCCCGCGAAGCCCGAGAGCATCGGCCGGGCGAAGCGGATCGAGGATGCCAAGGGGCGGTATCAGGAATTCGTCAAGACGACGGTCCCGGCAGGGGTGCGGCTGGACGGGTTGAAGGTCGTGGTCGATTGCGCCAACGGGGCGGCCTACAAGGCGGCGCCGGAGGTCTTGTGGGAGTTGGGGGCCGAGGTCATCGCGGTTGGGGTGTCGCCCAACGGGACCAATATCAACGATCGCTGCGGATCCACCCATACCCAGACCGCGGCAGAGGCGGTGGTGGCCCATGGGGCGGATGTGGGGCTGGCGCTGGATGGCGATGCGGACCGGGTCATGATCCTGGATTCGCAGGGAAAAGTCGCGGATGGCGACCAGATCATGGCGCTGATGGCCCTGCGCTGGGCCGAGGAGGGGCGTCTGCGCGGCGGCGCGCTGGTGGCGACCGTGATGTCCAATCTGGGGCTGGAACGCAAGCTGGCCGCGGCCGGGCTGCGGCTGGAACGGACGGCGGTGGGCGACCGCTATGTCGTGGAACGGATGCGCGAAGGCGGCTTCAACCTGGGCGGCGAGCAGTCGGGCCATATCGTGATGACGGATTACGCCACGACCGGTGACGGGCTGGTGGCCGGGCTGCAATTCCTGGCCGAAATGGCCCGGACGGGCGAGAGTGCGGCCCAGCTTGCACAGCAGTTCGAGACGGTGCCGCAGATGTTGAAGAACGTCCGCTATGGCGCGGGCAAGGCGCCGCTGGATGACCCGGCGGTGCAGGCCGTGATCGCCGGAATGGAGCAGCGGGTGAAGGGCAAGGGGCGCATCCTGATTCGCAAATCGGGAACCGAACCGCTGGTCCGGGTGATGGCGGAATGCGAGGATTCCGGCTTGCTGGACGAGGTGGTGGAGACCATCGTGGCGGCGGTGGAGAAGGCCGCCGGCTAGGTTTCGCCGTACCGGAGCCTGTGCCGGAAACTGTGCCGCAAACTGTCAGCACGCGGCGGGCGCTTGTGTAACAGATGATAAAGGACGCGCGCCGGGGGGCGGCCGTCCTTTCGCATTCGGGTCGGGGCCGTGTTGGGGGCCGTGCAGGGGCCGGGTGGCCCCCCGGCTTATTTCACGTCGCGGACGGCCTTTTCGGCGGTCTCCGTCGCCTCTTCGGCGGCGTCTTCGGTGCTGGGTGCCGCGCTGCGGGGCCGGTTCCAGGCCGGTTTGCGCCGCGACCCGGCCGGGGCCTTCTGCGACAGGAACTCGGCCAGATTGAAGGCGGGTTTGGGGGTGGAGATACCCATGGGTCGTCCTTTCGGGATCATGCCGGACGACGACGGGGGGCAAAGGCAGAGCCGGCCACCGAGGTACGGGGTTGCGCGCCCGTGGAGAGGGGGGCGTAGGAAGGGTATGCGCCTTTTCGGGGGGGAAAGATAGGGGGGTGGGGTGCGCGATCCGCGCACCATGGGCGTAGCGGGACGCGGCGTTGGCCGGTTTGGTTTGGCCTTTTAGGTGCGCAGTGCGCACCCTACGCTTGCTTGCTCAGCCGACGGTTGACTCACTCGGCTTGCTTGCCGACACTACAAGGCACGTAGTGAGGAGCATGATTTATGGCGAACCATTGGCATATTAAGTGGCTTCGTGAGGGTGTGAAGGCTTGGAACCAACGCAGAAAGAAGGTTCAGTTCATTCCTGATCTCACCGGAGTGCGCTTCTTTGACCTGCTGCCGATGGACTTTCGTGACAAACCAAAGACTTCGCGCTTCTTCGAGCGTATAAACTTGGCTGAGGCCGATATTGAGGGAGGGGATCTTTCAGGTCTCAACTTTACGGGCGCCAATTTCACTGCGGCGAACTTGATTGGCGCAAACCTCTCACTTACAAACTTCCGAGGCGCGAAGTTTTCCGGGGCGAAACTAGAGCGAGTTACCGCAGAGAATTCCTTTTTTGTTGGATCGGACTTCAGTAACGCGGCTTTGGAGTTTAGCTCGATTAGAGGAAGCGACTTCAGGTCAGCTAGGCTGATCGAAGTTGGGAAGAGTAGAGAGGACTTCCAAATTAATGGTAACATTACCGACGGAGCGGTCTTTACACAGGCGGAGTTGGTTCGCTCTTCGATCCAATCAATATCAAGTGCACTCTCAGGGTCGAAGCAGCGAGAGCGTAAGCCCGAGTTTAATCAATTTGACGTAATGTATGCTACAAATAGAGAGGCAGTCTTTGAGAGAGGTGAATTAGTAGATTTTTCTGCAAGTAGAGCAACCAACTTGAGCTATGGCATCTGTGAGGTTGTGGTTCCAAAGGGTCATCGTATTGGAAGCATCGGGTCACCTCTTTGGAAGAGAATTTTTACGGGAGACGACCGACTGCGCACAAAGCGTTTGATTGGTTTGAATCAAAGCTTGTTCTGGCAGTATTGGCGCCAAAGTTCTGAAAGAATGAAGGTTAGTGCGCGGCCGACACTATTTGTTCATGGTTTCAACACTTCTTTCTCTGACGCGGTTATCCGTGCCGCTCAAATCGGGCATGATCTCAAGCTAGGCCAAGGAATTGGTCTATTTAGTTGGCCGTCACAGGGCACTAAGGGTGGCTATGTTGCAGACATAAATGCTGTCGATGCGTCAAAGTTTTTTCTGGCAGACTTTCTTGAGGATTTTGTTAACAATCACGGGGAGTTGGGAATAAACGTTGTTGCTCACAGTATGGGATGTCGACTTACTGCTCTTGCACTTGAAATTCTACTAAACAGAGGAAGTGCAGCGCTGCCAAAGATTGAAAACTTGGTGTTTGCGGCGGCAGATGTCGACACTGGTTATATGAAAGCTGTTGTGGGTGGTATAGTTCGACAGGTGTCCAGAACCACGAACTATGCGTCGGAAACTGACCAGGCTTTGAAGATTGCTGCATTTTTGGGAGCGGGTTCAAAAGTCGGCTTGGCACCGCCCGCATTCATTTTTTCAGGCCTTGATACAATTCTCGTAAATGATACCGATCAAGGCAGTTTCCTTCACGGCTACATCGGAACAAGTAGAACGGTAATTGCTGACCTTTACCACCTTTTGCTAAACAATCTTCCGCCTAGCCGGCGCCACGGACTACTTCTAGAGCCTTCGCCGTCGGGAATTCTCTGGCGGATCACTGGGTAACAGAAAGGGCGGTCCTCCCGGACCGCCCCCCTCACTCAACCCTAGCGCGCCAATCAGTTCCGCGCGCGGTCGACCATCTTGCCCTTGGCGATCCAGGGCATCATGGCGCGCAGCTTTTCGCCGACCTTTTCGATCTGGTGCTCGTCATTGATGCGGCGGGTGGCCTTGAAGAAGGGTTGGCCGACGGCGTTTTCCTGCATGAAGTCGCGCACGAATTTGCCGGTCTGGATATCGGTCAGCACGGCCTTCATGCGGGCCTTCGTCTCGTCATAGGGCAGGATGCGCGGGCCCGAGACGTATTCGCCGTATTCGGCGGTGTTCGAGATGGAGTAGTTCATGTTCGCGATGCCGCCTTCGTAGATCAGGTCAACGATCAGCTTCACCTCGTGCAGGCATTCGAAATAGGCCATCTCGGGCTCGTAACCCGCTTCGACCAGGGTTTCGAAGCCCATGCGGATCAGTTCGACGAGGCCACCGCAGAGCACGGCCTGTTCGCCGAAGAGGTCGGTTTCGCATTCCTGGCGGAAGTTCGTCTCGATGATGCCCGAGCGGCCGCCGCCGATGGCGGAGCAGTAGGAGAGGCCGATTTCCATCGCCTTGCCGGTCGCGTCCTGGTGGACGGCGACGAGGCAGGGGACGCCGCCGCCCTTGGTGTATTCGCCGCGGACGGTGTGACCCGGGCCCTTGGGGGCCATCATGATGACGTCGACGCCCTTTTTCGGCTCGATCAGGCCGAAATGCACGTTCAGGCCGTGGGCGAAGGCGATGGCGGCGCCTTCGCGGAGGTTGTCGTGGACGTATTGCTTGTAGGTCGCGGCCTGGAGTTCATCGGGCATGGTGAACATGATGAGGTCGCACCAGGCGGCGGCTTCGGCGATGCCCATGACCTTCAGCCCTTCGGCTTCGGCCTTTTTCGCGGAGGGGGAGCCTTCGCGCAGCGCGACGACGAGGTTCTTGGCGCCGGAGTCGCGGAGGTTGAGGGCGTGGGCGTGGCCTTGCGAGCCGTAGCCGAGGATGGCGACCTTCTTGTCCTTGATGAGGTTCACGTCGCAGTCACGGTCGTAGTAGACGCGCATTTTGGCGCTCCTTTTGCTGAAGATGGCGGCAGGATAGGGATTTTTGGCGTGTAGGCCGTGCATTGTTTGATGTTTCCTGCGGTTTGTGGGAAGGATCATGCGTCGAATAGCGGTTTGGTGGATGAATCATGCTGGATGAGACGGATCGGCGCATCCTGCGGCATTACCTGGCCGAGCCGGGGATGGCGCGGGCGGAGCTGGCGGAACGGGCGGGGGTGACGGTGGCAACGCTGTGGCGGCGGCTGGAGCGGTTGCAGGCGGCGGGCGTGATCCGGGCGGAGCGGGCGGTGATCGACTGGCGGGCGCTGGGATACGGGGTGGAGGTGAGTTTGCGCTTCACTCTGGACAAGACGGACCCGCGGGCCTTTGACACCTTCATCGCGGCGGCGCGGGAGGTGCCGGAGGTGCTGGCCATCGAGACGTTTCTGGGGCGGGTGGATGTGCGGCTGAACGTGATCGCGCGGGACATGGCGCATTATCAGGAGGTCTATCGCAGCCGCATCCTGACGCTGCCGCATATCGCGGAGCTGGAGGCCTTGATGCTGATTTCCACGATCAAGGAGGGGGAGGCGGTGCCGCTGTGATCGATCTGGATGACGTGGACCGGGCCTTGTGCCGGGCGCTGGCGGGGGATGGGACGCTGTCGGCGGGGGAGTTGGGGCGGCGGCTGGGGTTGAGCCAGCCCGCGGCCTGGCGGCGGGTCAGGCGGCTGGAGGAGGCGGGGGTGATCGCGGGGCGGCGGGTGGAGGTGGACCGTGCGGCGCTGGGCTTTGGCGTGACGGTGTTCCTGGGGGTGAAGCTGGCGGCGCGGGGGCGGGTCAGCCTTGAGGATTTCGAGCGGGCGGTGGTGGCCATCCCGGAGGTGCAGGTGGTGCAGCATGTGCTGGGGCTGTTCGATTACCGGTTGCGGGTGGTGGCGCGGGATATCGTGGATTTCGAACGGGTGCTGCGGCGGCGGATCATGACCCTGCCGGGGGTGGGGAATGTGGAGGCGAATGTGCTGCTGACGGAGGAGCGGCGGCCGGGGCCTTTGGGGTAGCGAAGCGGAGCGGCGTGCCGCCGCATTTCTTTCCTGTCGGCGACGCGCTGGCGCACTTTGCCTCCGCGCAAGGGGGCCAGCCCCCTCTTGCACCGCGTGTGCGGTGCAATTCACCCCCGGGATATTTGGGAACGGCTGAAGGGGCGGGGCCGAAGTGCGGGCGTGTCGGAAATGGTCATGTGCTTGTGGGGCGGCTGGGCTAGGCTGCGGGGGACTATGTGGGGGGTGGCATGCGGATCACGCGGCTGGAGACGTTCGGGGATGAGGTCGTCTGTTTCGTGCGGGCGACGGCGGAAGGTGGGGCGGTGGGGTGGGGGCAGCTGTCCACCTATTACGCGGACCTGACGGCGGAGGTGTTTCGCAGGCAGGTGGCGCCCCATGCGCTGGGGACCGATGCGCTGGATTTCGAGGATACGCTGCGGCGCATCTATGAGCGGGAGCACAAGTTTCCGGGGAGTTACCTGCGGCGGGCGATGACGGGGCTGGATACGGCGCTGTGGGATCTGCGCGGGAAGCTGGAGGGCAAGCCGGTGGTTTCCCTGCTGGGCGGCAGCCCGGGGAAGCTGCGCGCCTATGCGAGCAGCATGAAGCGGGACATCACGCCGGAGGAGGAGGCGGCGCGGCTGTGCCGGCTTAGGGATGAGAAGGGCTTCACCGCCTTCAAGTGGCGGGTCGGGGCGGAATGCGGGCGCGATGTGGATGAATGGCCGGGGCGGACGGAGGCGGTGATTCCGGTCGTGGCCAAGGCGCTGGGGGATGGGGTCGACAAGCTGGTGGATGGGAATTCCGGGTTTTCGCCGAAGCGCGCCATCGAGGTGGGGCGGCGGCTGGAGGAGAATGGGATCGGGCATTTCGAGGAGCCCTGTCCCTATGGGGAGGTGGACCAGACGGCAGAGGTGCGGGCGGCGCTGTCCATCGATGTGGCGGGGGGCGAGCAGGATTGCGAGTTTTCCAGCTGGCGGTTGATGATCGAACATAAGGCGGTCGATATCCTGCAGCCCGACGTGATGTATATGGGGGGCATCTACCGGACCTTGGAGGTCTGCCGGATGGGGGCGGCGGCGGGATTGCCCATCACGCCCCATGCGGCGAACCTGTCGCTGGTGACGATGTGCACGATGCATCTGTTGAAGGCGATCCCGAATGCGGGGAAATATCTGGAACTGTCGATCGAGGGGCCGGACTACTATCCCTGGCAGGAGGGGTTGTTCCTTGGCGATCCCTACCGGGTGGAGGCGGGGCATGTGACGGTGCCCGACGCGCCCGGCTGGG
>Ga0164290_1002728_pt1 | contig 10795 bp, 9 predicted proteins | sample Micstemetagenome_FD_108782 | JGI IMG/M metagenome (GOLD analysis project Ga0164290, IMG submission 108782) | Contaminated culture microbial community from soil near Moab, Utah, USA - Microcoleus steenstrupii SON62 (Illumina Assembly) | ecosystem: Environmental > Terrestrial > Soil > Soil crust...
AAAGTGAGGTCACAGAACGGCACTCTCTAGGCGAAACGCAAAAGTGTAGTATAGCGCCTTTGCCCCAGCCACTAGGCTCTTTCACGCTACCTGGGCCAGAGTCAGTTCTTGGGTCTCATGTCAGTGCGGTGGCAGCCCGCTCGTAACACTGCCTTGCGCACCTCTTCCAGCCCTCCCTCTAGCAGGCTCAGCAGAAAGCCATATACCAGCGTCACCATCAACAGCAGCTTCACCCTCCGCTCCCAGGTCCACAGCCGCGGGCTCTCCATCGCTAGCTCGCTTTTACTGTAGCGCCACGCTGTTTCAATCTGCCAGCGTCGCCCGTAGGCCAGCACCACCGCCCAGGCATCCTCGGGCGTACGAATGACGTCCGAGGTCAGCAAGTACCACGGCTCGCGGCCCTTGCCCACCCGCGCGACCACCAACCAGAGTGGCTGGGCGTGAGACGGGTGGTTCACCGGCAGCACCACAATCCCCACCTTGTGCTGCTTGCCGGTACGGGTATCACGCAGCATCCGCTCACTCCATGTCCGCTTGCCGCGGGCAATCTCCCAGGCCTTGCGGAGCTCGGCCCAGCCATCAAGTAGCTTTTGACGTTTCTTCCAGCGCAGCACAAAGCGCAGCTCGTGCGTCAGCAGCGTGTGCAGCCAGGGGCCGTTGGCGAAGCCGCGGTCAAAGACGTGGCGAACCGTTCGTCCCCAGGCTTGCCGCGTACGCTCAAGCAGAGCGAGCAGTACGCTCTGGTGGTCGCTGGCGCGCTCACCGCGCGTGGTCCACCACTCCATCGCGGCTACCACCGGTGTGCTGTGGCGGCTGGTAATCACCAGACCAAGTCAGTGGAGGCCAGCGACACAAATTGGTCGGCCTGCGGGCGGGTTGAAGAAGCCCGGCCGCACACGCTTGAGCCGGCGAGCTTTGCTGGAGCGCACCGCGCATAGCCCCTCGCTCTTGGCGCTTTCGGGCTTCTCCAACACGCTCTCGTCCCACACCGCGAGTGGCTCTTCGCTGGCAGCGCGCAAGTTGGCAACCTCGGCCGAGGCCTTCGACCAGAGGAACTGCTCGATTAGGCTGGCAGCCCAGTTGGGCGAGCGCAGCAGGTTGCTGAGCCGTTTGGTGCCAGCTGGAGCCTGGTCAGGTGAGGCGAGATAGGCGCCAAGCTCGCTCAGAAGCAAGCCATGGGCACGGTTGCGCCACTGCACGATGGCTTCGAGGCTGGCAAGAAAGGTGCGAACCAGGCGCACGTCGAGCTGCTGGTTGAGCGTGACGAGGAGCGGAAAGACGAACTGGACGAGCCGCTGGTGGGTGTGCTGAGCGAGGGCGTGTGATTGCTTCTTGGTCGCTGCTGTGGCATCATTGGGCATACGAAACCTCCTGGGCAAGTACTTGGTGTGGTAACCACATGCTAGCCTCAGGAGGTTTCGTTGTCACGCCTCCCGAACCTTAAATTCGGGATGTCTCATGTGGCTGTATCCGCTTGCTACTGTTCATGACCGCGCATTCTCGGTCGTTGGCCGCGAAATATTTTACGCGTACGAGGATCTTTTGTATTATTGATGGCATAAGAAAGAGTTATTGTGTAAACGAATGTGAAGCCCCCCAAATACGGGACACTCTCTGCAACGGCGTTCCGTTCCTGCTGAAAGTTCCGAGCGATCTTCCGAACCTTGCCGCTGCGGCTGGCCTATCCTTGTCTTGCAACGACACCAATGCACGTAGGACAAAGGAGGCCCTCCATGCAGCCCAACCCCGACCAGCTGTACACCCTCGTCACGCTCCGCCACCACGAGAAGCTTGCCCAGTCGCGCATCCATTGGATGGATGAGCTCAGCAACCCGTCGTTGCTGCGTGGCCTGGCTAGCTTCCTCCGCCACTCGCCCTGGCTGCGGGTGCGCCACCTCCTTCGTCTCGCCTTGGCCCGCTCGTCGTAGCCTGCGCAGCGTTCGCTCCTTGCCGCGACGTACCCCCTGTGGAATACTACGAGGACCCACCAGCTTCCCTCGCCAGGAGAGCACCAATGAGCCAGCGCAGCGAGACGTTCGGCCGGCTGCTGAAGGGGGCGATCAACTCGATCGCCGCCTACGAGGGCAAGGCGGCGCCTGCCATCGAGGAAGAGTTGGGTGCGCAGATCGGGGTGGCTGGCTCTTCGATCCAGCGCTATAAGGCCGGCTACCTGCCCACCGAGCCGCGCGCGGTGCAGGTGCTGGCCGAGGCCGCGGTGCGCCGCGGCTTCCTCAGCCGAGCGTGGCTCCAGCGCTTCCTTCAGGCCGCCCGCTACACCAATCCTGATGCGCTTATCGCCCAATTGAGCGACGGTACGGGTCAGGTCAACCAGGCATCGTTTGAGCGAGGGCTGCCGAGCGGGACGCTCACCTTCCTCTTCACTGATATTGAGGGAAGCACGACGCGCTGGGAGCGCCAGCCCCAGGCGATGGAGCGTGCGCTTGCGCGGCACGACGAGCTGCTGCGGCAGGCGGTCGACGCCTACGGCGGTCAGGTGGTCAAGACGGTTGGCGATGCGTTCCAGGCCGTCTTCACCACGACCCCGGCCGCGCTCGAGGCCGCCCTCGGTGCGCAACGGGCGCTCAGGGACGAGGCCTGGGGGCCGATCGAGCCGCTTCGAGTGCGCATGGCGCTGCACGTCGGCATTGTCCAGCAGCGCGACGGCGGCTACTTCGGTCACACGCTCAACCGGGTGGCCCGCCTCTGCGCTGCCGGCCACGGCGGCCAGGTGTTGCTCTCGAACGCCGCGCAGGAATTGGTGCACGATCTGTTGCCGCCAGGCACACACCTGCGTGACCTTGGTGAGCATCAGCTCAAGGACTTGGCCCGCCGCGAGCACATCTTCCAGGTGGTTACGCCGGACCTTCCCGCCGATTTCCCAGCACTGCGCTCACTCGATCGCTACCGGCACAATCTGCCCGCCAACCCCACGCCATTCATCGGGCGCGAGGCCGAGGTGCAGGCGGTTTGTGATCTCCTGCGGCGTGAGGGCGTGCGTCTGGTCACGCTGACCGGGCCGGGCGGCATCGGCAAGACGCGGCTGGCGCTTCAGGCCGCCGCTGAGCTGCTCGACGACTTTCGCGATGGGGTGTACTTCGTCGCCCTCGCCCCGATCCGTGACCCGGCGCTTGTGCCCGCCGCGGTTGCCCAGGTTCTCGGCGTCAAAGAGCTGGGCGACCGACCATTGCTTGAGGTGCTAAAGCACTGGCTGCACGATCGGCAGGCCCTGTTAGTCCTCGACAACTTCGAACAGGTGACACCAGCCGCATCGCAGCTCAACGAGCTCCTCGCCGCAGCACCACAGCTGCACATCATCGTCACGAGCCGCGCGCTGCTCCACGTCTATGGTGAGCACGAGTATGGTGTGCCAGCCCTGCGGCTCCCGGATCTGCGACAGCTCCCACCGATTGAGCGCCTGACCCAGTACGAGGCGGTCAGGCTGTTCATCGAGCGCGCCCAGGCCTTGCGCCGTGACTTTGCGGTCACCAACGAAAACGCCCCGGCGATTGCCGAGATCTGTGCCCGGCTTGAGGGATTGCCGCTGGCGATCGAGATGGCAGCATCGCGCAGCAAGCTCTTTCCCCCGAAGGCGCTGCTCGCCCGGCTCAACAAGCGCCTGAGCTTGCTGACGGGTGGCGCCAATGATCTTCCTGCACGTCAGCAGACGCTCCGCAACACAATCGCCTGGAGCTACGACCTTCTTGACGCGACCGAGCAAACCATCTTCACCCGCCTCGCGATCTTTGAGGGCGGGTGTCGGTTGACCACAGCCGAGGCCGTGCTCGCAGATGACAAGCTCGACAGTATGGACGAATTGACTGCCTATATTTCTAGCGATACGGTGCTTGATGGGCTGACGTCGCTGGTCGACAAAAGCCTGCTGAAACAGGTCGAGGATAGTGGGAGCGAGCCACGGTTTGTGATGCTCGAGATGATCCGGGAATATGCGCTGGAACAATTAGCCGCGAGCGGCGAGGAAGCTGCGTTGCGTGTGCGGCACGCCGCATATTACCTGTCGTTTGCCGAACGGGCGGAAGCTAAACATCATGGCCCTGATAGCAAGCTTTATCTTGAGCAACTCGAGGAAGAGCACCCTAACCTGCGTGCGGCCCTTCACGCGAGCTTCGCCGACGGGGCGTACGAGCGAGCGGCACAACTCTGTGCAGCGTTAGGGTGGTTCTGGTGGATCAAGGGGCAGTTTGACGAGGGAGGCATGTGGATCGAACAGGTGTTGCCGTATAAGGAACGCCTTACACCCTCCCTCCGAGCACATCTACTACGCGAATGTGTGTGGGTGATGAAAGGTGCTGCGCACCAACTCCAAGCACTGGAAGAAAGCCTCGCGCTTTCACGTGAACTTGATGATATTCCCGGGATGCGCCGAACTCTGGCCACATTGAGCGGCCTCTGCTACCACCATGGCGATGTGGCGGGAGCACGGAGGTATGCTGAGGAGGGCCTGCCACTCGCCCGAACAGCAGGCGACCAGGCAGCGCTTGCCATCATCCTCTTTTTCATGGGCCATATCGCGCTTGGCGACGGCGATTATGAAGCTGCTACTCGATTTTTCCAGGAGGAAGTGGCGCTCCATCGTGCGATAGGCGACCAGACCTGGATTGCGTCATCGATGTATGCGCTGGGGGAGCTGGCGTACCTCCAGGGCGACTACCGGCAAGCAGAAACATACTATGCTGAAAGTCTTGCGATCAATCGCGCGCAAGGCGACCGTCGTGCGACTGCGGCGCAACTTCAAAATATCGCTCGCGCCGTGCTGCGCCATGGTGATACGGAACGTGCTTCAGCGCTGCTCCAGGAAAGTCTCCAGCTATTCAAGGAGCTGAACTGGCTCCGAGGGATCGGGTACACATTCGCCGTATTCGCCGAGCTCGCCAACAGCCAGGGCCAGTACGAGCGGGCGGCGCGACTCCTGGGGGCAGAAGAGGCGATCCGCCTGAATAATGGACACGAGATCTGGCCGACGACGCGCGTGGATTACGAGCGGACGGTACTTGTGGCGAAGGAAGGCCTGGGCGAGCCGTTATTTGTGGCTACGTGGGCCGAAGGGCAGGCGTTGCCCCTCGAGGCGGCTATAGCGTTGGCCGAGTCTTTCTCTCGTCCTGCTGAATCAGCTTGATATGGAGAAGTGTTCGGTATGACGGACAAAAGCACAGAAACCCGCAGCGTCGCTCACTTGACGGCTGAGCAGATCCCACACATGGCCGCAGTTCTGGCACAGGCGTTTCAGGAAGACCCCGGGCTGCACTATGTGTTCCCCACTGCTGCCGAGCGCGCGAAGTTTATGCCGGGGCTCTTCCGTGTCGCTCTCCACCAGGGTCTGCGGGCTGGTGAAATCTGGACGACCGCTGGAGCACCGGCTGGGGCTGCTGTGTGGGAGCCGTGGGGCTGGGCAGAAACCACTCACGGCGAAGTGGCGCAAGCGGATCCCAATGAACTCCCATCAGCCATAGGGACGGCTGCGTTTGAGCGCGTGACATCGTTTTTTGCCTATCTCGGGGCTCTGCACAGACGTGACGTCCCAGGTCGACATTGGTACCTGTCGTGTCTTGGAGTTGCCCCCGCACGGCAGAGCCAAGGCGTTGGCGGCAGATTGCTCCAGCCGATTCTCGCCCGCGCGGCGGCCGAGGGGGTCCCGTGTTACCTCGAAACGACTCAGCCGAAGGCGGTGCCGTTTTACCGCAGGCACGGATTTGAAGTGCTTGTAGAGGATGTTGAACCCAACAGTGGTGTGCGGATCTGGACATTCAGACGCGATGAGCGAAAGTGACCGAGCACTACGCACCCCGCCGTTTGCGCTGCTCCAATCTGGCCAGCACGGCCATACTTGCGGTTTTCGGTACCGCCATCCTCGGTCACCTCCGCATCCATGCGGTTGTTGTATAAACGTGCGTGTCGCAACAGCTCCTCGTGGCCTGGCCCTGTTGGGACCTGCGCTGGGACTCTTGTCCCAGGACAGTGGGCGCCCGCGCGTGCTATCGTTGCGACAGATACGCACGTTCAAGGAGGAGACGATGACCGCACGAACGTTTCGGCGGGCTAGCCAGATCGTCATCGGGGTCGGAGTCGCTCTGCTGCTCGGCGCCCTACTCCTGTTCTCCCAGGGTCTGGCCTTGCCGTCGCCAGGGCCCGTGCTAGCCACCTCGGCCCACCCGCTCGTAGCGCCCGCAGGGCCCGTGGCCCTGTCCGCGGCACCACAAGCCGCAGCGCCCCTGACGCCGGCCCTCGCCCCAGCGCCGGTGCCCGTGATCGGAGGCCAGCCATGATACCGCTCCTACGCGCCGCCACGCGTGCTCTCGCCCCGCTCGTGGCTGTGGTCATCGCGGCCTGTAGCCAGCCGCCCCAGGCGCCCGGCGACTATCTCGCCAACGCCCTCGACTGGATCGAGGCACACGCGGTGCTTCACGACCGGGTGACTGATTGGCCAACCCTGCGGGCTGAGGCCCTGGCCCTCACACCCAACCCCACCACCGCCGCCGAAACCTACCCCGCGATCCGCCACGTCCTCGCCGCGCTGGGCACGAGCGGCGACCGTAACGCCTTCCTGCTCGACCCCGGCATCCTCGGCGTCGGGGTGCGCTCCTACGGCTTCAACGAGCTGCCGGGCGACGGGACGATCGTCTTCCTCGAGCCCGGCGGACCCGCCGAGCGGGCCGGGCTGCGGGTGGGTGACCGCATCACCCACGCCGATGGCACCCCACTCGCCGAGTACCAGGCCGCGCAAGCGGGGGGTCGCCCCGTGCAGCCATCGATGCGCTTCACCGTGGTGCGGCCGGGCGAGGCGAGTCCTCGTGACGTGACCCTGGAGGCAGCCGCGATCAGCTACGAGGGCCGGCCGAGCGGGCGGCGCATCGCGGTGGGCGGGGCAGGTGTCGGCTACCTCGAGCTCCCCTGGGACTGGGGCTCGCGCCGCTACCCCACCCTCGCTCAGGAGGTGATCCGCGCCGCCGACCAGTCCGCCGCCTGCGGCTGGATCGTCGACCTGCGCCAGAACACCGGCGGCAACATGTGGACGTTCCTTGCCGCCGTCGGGCCAATCCTCGGCCCTGGTGAGCTGGGCGGCTTTGAGTACCGCGACGGTCGCCGCGAGGGCTGGAGCTACCAGGACGGCGAGGTGCGCTGGAACGGCGAGCGACGCACCGAGAGCGAGGTCGAGGGCGCAGTCTACACCATGACGCCCCGCCCCGTGGCGCTGCTCATCAGCCCCGGGACTGTCCAGGCCGGCGAGACCACGGTCGTCGCCTTCCTCGGCCGCCCCGAGACCCGCCTCTTTGGCGAGCGGACCGCAGGGGCGCCGTTCCTGGCCGACCATACGACGCTTAGCGACGGCGCCGAGCTGTTTGTCAGCGGCGCCCGCTCCTACGGCCGCACCGGCGCCATCTACGACGGGCCGATCGCACCCGACGAGCGCGTGGCGATCGACTGGACGCGCCTCGGCGGCGACGACGACCCGGTGATCCAGGCCGCCCTTGCCTGGCTGCAGACGCAGCCTGCGTGCAGCCGGTAAGTGCTGGACAGCCCGCGTATACTGGTGCCACCGATACAGCGCGAAGAAAGTAGAGACACGGTGGAGGCTACTCGCTCAATCGCCGTTGTACAGGCAGCCGTAAGTCAGGGTACGACGCGGCTGCGTGGACTGCCCCTGACGCTCGCGCGTCTCGGCTGTATCGTGCTGGCGGCAAGCTCGCTCTTTCTCTTCGTCGCCGGTCTTCCCATTCTGCTGTTCGGGTTGCTCGAGAACCAGAAGCCGGTCGCCGCGGAGCTTCGCCGCACTCCTGCTGGCGAACTGACGCTGATCCCGTGGAGCCGCAGCCCGGTGGTGTTGGCTGGGGTGCTTGCGGGGGACATCCTCGTGGCGGTGGATGGATCTGTCCTCCCAGTGGAGCCGGGCGCCCCCGTGCCGCCGGACCTGTTCGACCATCACCTCGGCGCCGAGATTGAGCTGCTCGTGCGCACCGGCGATGCTGCGCCGCGCACCGTCACGCTCATTGCCGGTGGGGCGGAGCTGCGACCCCTCGCCGGCCTCGGGCTTCCGCCCACAACGCCGGCGTTCTTCGCCCTGGCCATCGAGATCGTCGCGGCCTTCGCCTTCACGGCCGTGGCGACCTTGATCGCCTGGCGGCGCTCCGACACCGTCATCGCGCTGCTCAGCGCGACCATGTTACTCGTCGTCTTTGTCGGGAGCCTCTCGGAGCCGGTTCAGGCGATCAACGACAATCTCCCGTTGTGGCGGCCGCAGCTCGAGCGCTGGTATGGCGTGGCCTTTGTTGGGATCATGGCCTTCCTGTTCCTCTTCCCCGACGGCCGCTTCGTCCCGCGCGGCACCGCGTGGGCCCTTGGACTCCTGGCAGCCTGGATGCTCGCTGGCGCCGTAGTCCCTGCGCTGCTGCCCTGGCGTATGCCGCGCGCGCCCTACCTGACCCTGATGGCGCTCTGGCTCGCCGGCGGGGTGCTCGCCCAGCTCTTTCGCTTTCAGCGCCGCTCGGGGCCTGTGGAGCGCCAGCAGACCCGCTGGGTGGTGAGCGGTGCGTGCATTGCGGTTGTGGGCGTCGTTCTGCACCTCGGCGCGCTACAGCTTTTGGCGGGCACGAGCTACAGCGCCAACCTGGTCTACCTGAGTGTGGTCTACCCTGGTGTTAAGCTGCTGGAGGCGGCGCTCCCGCTGGCTATCGCCGCGGCCATCCTCCAGTATCAGCTCTGGTCGATCGACGTGGTCGTACGGCGCGTGCTGGTCTACGGCGTCCTCACCGCCGGCGTCGTGACTGGCTACGCGCTGCTGCTCACCGGCCTCAGCGCCGTGATCCAGGCGCAGGGTGGGGCGCTCGTGGCCTTGCTCGCCGCGATCCTGGTGGCCCTGGCCTTCGAGCCGTTGCGGGCGCGCCTCCAGCGCGGCGCGCGCCGCCTGCTCTACGGCGAGCGCGACGAGCCCTACGCCGCCCTGCTCCGGCTCGGTGCCAGCCTGGAGGCCACCCCAACCCCCGGCACAGTGCCGGCACGGATCGTCGCTACGGTGGCCCAGAGCCTCAAGTTGCCCTACGTCGCGGTGCAGCTCGGCCGCGGCGACGCGTTCCAAGAAGTCGCCGCACAGGGTGCCGCCCCTGCCGCAGGTCTGGAGCAGGCCATCCCCCTCAGCCACCAGGGCGAGGTGATCGGCCGGCTGGTGGTCGCCCCGCGGCGCGGCGAGCAGACGTTGAGCGCGGCTGACGGGCGCCTGCTCGACGAGCTGGCCCGCCAGGCGGGGGCCACTCTCCACGCGCAGGCGCTGACCGACGAGCTCCAGCAGGCCCGCGAGGGGCTGGTGCTGGCACGCGAGGAGGAGCGGCGGCGCATCCGGCGCGATCTCCACGACGGCCTCGGCCCAACCCTCGCCGCCCAGACGCTTAAGGCTGGCGCGGCCCGCCATCTGGTGCGGGCTAACCCTGAGCTGGCCGAGCAGGTGCTGAGCGGGCTGGAGGCCGACCTCACCGCCGCCCTGGCCGATGTGCGCCGCCTGGTCTACGACCTGCGCCCCCCGGCCCTCGACGAGCTTGGGCTGGCCGGGGCCCTGCGCGCCGCCGCAGCGCAGTTCGCTGCCCCCGGTGGAACGACGCCAGCCGTCACGATCGCCGCGCCCGCGCAACTGCCCCCGCTGGCCGCCGCGGTCGAGGTGGCCGCGTACCGCATCACCTACGAGGCGCTCAGCAACGCTGTCCGCCACAGCGGCGCGCGCAGCATCCAGGTGGAGTTGGTCTGTGACGATACGCTCCGGCTGAGGGTCGTCGACGATGGGCACGGCATCGCGGCCGACGCTACACCGGGGGTGGGGCTGCGCTCGATGCGCGAGCGGGCCGCCGAGCTCGGCGGCACGTGCGAAATTGGCCCGGGCGAGCGCGGCGGCACCCGGGTCCTGGTGCATCTCCCGGCACGAGGGTAGTGAGGAAGAGCATGGAGCGCCTCCAGCTGCTGATCGCCGACGACCACGTGATCTTCCGCGACGGCCTTCGTATCCTGCTGCTCGGCGCGCCCGAGCTCGAAGTGGTTGGCGAGGCGACCACGGGCGAGGAGGCCGTCGCGCAGGCGGCCGCACTCCAGCCGGACCTGGTGGTGATGGACCTGCAGATGCCGGGGATGGGCGGGATCAAGGCGACGCGGCACATCGTCGCGGCGAGCCCCCACGTGCGGGTGCTGGTGGTGACGATGTTCGAGGACGACCACACGGTGTTCGCGGCGATGCGGGCTGGGGCGCGCGGCTACCTGCTGAAGGGTGCAGGGCACGATGAGATGCTGCGGGCGATCCGGGCCGTAGCTCACGGCGAGGCAATCTTCAGCCCCGGCATTGCCGACCGCATGATGCGCTACTTCGCCGCGGCCCCTGCCGAAGTCCCCCGCACGGTGCTGCCCGAGCTCAGCGACCGTGAGCGCGAGGTGCTGGCTCTGATCGCCCAGGGGGTGAACAACGCGGAGATCGCCGTGCGCCTGGTGCTGAGCCCGAAAACTGTGCGCAACCACATCACCAACATCCTGGCAAAACTACAGGTGACCGATCGGGCCCAGGCGATCGTCCGGGCGCGCAACGCCGGCCTCGGATAGGGTAGTAGGGGAACATTTCAGGTGCCGTGCGCTCCCCATACAGGGCTAGCCTATAGCAACGGTCGTGACGATTGAGCTACCGTGTCGACCCTGTGTGCTAAGCTACCCTTGGACAGATCGGAACCGGAAACCCGTTGCAAACCAGGGCGGTAGAAGGATCGACAAATGGCCTCCAAGCGTACCGCCCCTCAGGTGAGTTCGACCGAGCGAC
>Ga0164290_1002729_pt1 | contig 10783 bp, 10 predicted proteins | sample Micstemetagenome_FD_108782 | JGI IMG/M metagenome (GOLD analysis project Ga0164290, IMG submission 108782) | Contaminated culture microbial community from soil near Moab, Utah, USA - Microcoleus steenstrupii SON62 (Illumina Assembly) | ecosystem: Environmental > Terrestrial > Soil > Soil crust...
AGCATCTATGATTTTCTGCATTCCCAAACCGAAATCGATACAGGATCTTGAACGAAACAGGGGAGTAATGGCGAATTTACGTCCTCCTGCTGAACTGCGACGATCAATCAAAATTGCAGTAATCGATGATCAGCCCTTCGCCCCCGAGCACAATCTGAAAAATAACCATTTCCAGATCGAAACGTTCAGGGATGTTCAGTCAATCGACCAACTTGCCGATTTTCCAATTGTGCTGTGCGATTTGCAGGGCGTCGGAATGCAACTGGCTGCAGACTTGCAGGGGGCTTATCTGATCGAAGAATTAAAAAGCAACCATCCTGAGAAATCCGTTATTGCGTTTACCGGAGGAAGTGCGAGTTCAAACATTAGTCGACGAGCAGCGAAGGCGGCTGACGACTACTTAAAAAAGACGCTTCCATTGAAGAATGGCGCGACATACTTGACAAACACATTAAGAATCTCAGCGATCCGATATTTATTTGGAAGCAATTGCGACTGCGATTAGTGAGAGAGGGAATCACGCCACTTGACCTCCTTAAACTTGAAGACGCGTATGTCAGTTCCATAGACCAGGGAGCTGTCGCAACAAGAAATTCTATTGAAGTAGTCTCAAGGAAGGCAGCGCTCGACCCCGGGGTACGAAAGGAGGTCGCTGGCTTCTTGGCTTCAAAGGCCTTCGACCTAGTTTTTCAAGCGCTTATTTCAAATTAGATGATCGCTGTACCGCTAATCAAGGCGATTGCCTTTCCGTGGCTTCTATTGGATGCTCAGGACCAGTTAGTTGAAGCAGGCGAAGGAACCCTTTTCCGCCAGCCAGAAGTGCCGGTGGAAGGGGTCATGGCGATTATCCAAAACCTACCGATAGGCGGGTGGGCGCGCTGCGCTTCTGGATTTGCCGCCTATCGATTTACCTCCCAGTCCCTCTCGCCTTTCTCCGTAGTCTTATATGGCATGAAGGTAAGCGGCATCTCAACAGCACAAGGACGCGCAGCCGGCTTGTCTGTACGCATGGATGTGGAGCATTTAATCAGATACGTTTCTGAATACTGCGCCGGAATCGAGGCTTTGGACGACAACTATCGCACTCTAATTCGCGAGAACATTCACGAAATTCGCGGGATTAACTCTGCTCTTTATAATACCGCGTACGAATTGGATTCAAAACTACAGAACTACAATTTTGATACGCGTGACGCAGAGTCACTTTCAAAGAGCGTGGTGCGATGGTCCGAATTGCTGCGCGGTCGAATTGACTTCATGGATTTTATTGCCAATCCAGAAGCCATTAACACCTCCAAAACTGAAATTTCCGTCTATAAAAAATTCGACAAAGTACAACGGTGTTTTCGCGTTACCGCAAACAGAAGTGATATAAGCCTTTCAATGCAGGGCTCGTCCTCCGCGACAGTATTCGGCCCGCCAATATTCGACATTGTTCCATATCTTTTATTGGACAATGCCGTCAAATATTCGCCGCCAAAAAGCTCAATTAAAGTAGTCTGCAACGATTCCCCGACCAACATATTTTGTAAAGTAAGCTCGATAGGCCCAGCGATTAACACTGACGAAATAGACTCAATCTTTGAGTTGAGCGTACGCGGAAGAAATGCGGTACTCTCAGGAAAAGGGGGATCTGGATTAGGATTGCCGGTTTTAAGTCGAATCGTCAAGCAAGTATTCGGAGGAGCGCTTTCGGTAAGCCAAACATCTGCCGGCTTGACTATCGCCGGCATTCCATACTCCGAAATAACGTTTGAAATAAAGCTGCCGATTTATCGACGCTCTTGATTGATTCAGCCGTAGATTCACTCACCGAAGCAGCACCTAATGCACCGCCGCCCCCTACTCCAAGCCCTCGCCCTGAGCCCCCTCGCCAGCGCCTTTACCACCAGCGCCCAGACCCGCCGGCAAGGCCGCCCGGCCGCCGGCTACGGCCCGCTGAAACCGGTCGCCGATGAGGCCACCGGCCTGCCGCTGCTGATGCTGCCCGAGGGCTTCAGCTACCGCAGCTTTGGCTGGGCCGGCGAGGCGCTGGCGAACGGCGGCGTGGTGCCGGGCGCGGCCGATGGCATGGGCATCGTCAAGGCCGAGGGCGAGGTCTTCACGCTGGTGCGCAACCACGAGATCCTGGGCGTGGGCGGGGGCTTCGGCCCGGCGGCCAGCCACTACGACGCGCCCTGCGACGGCGGCACCGTGACGCTGCGCTATGACCGCGCCGCGGGCAAGCTGCTGGAAGTGCGCGGCTCGCTGTCTGGCACGCTGGTGAACTGCGCCGGCGGCATCACGCCCTGGGGCAGCTGGCTGTCCTGCGAGGAGATCGTCACGCCGGCCGGGCACACGGGCCAGCTGCGCGGCAAGCCCTTCCGGCTGGAGAAGCCGCATGGCTTTGTCTTCGAGGTGCCGGCCGAGGGCGCGTCCGACGCGCAGGCGCTGACGGCCCTGGGCCAGTTCAAGCACGAGGCGGCGCTGGTGGATGCTGACGGCACCGTCTACCTGACGGAGGACGCGCAGCCGGCCGGCTTCTACCGCCTGCTGCCGGCGAAGAAGGGCACGCTTTCGGCCGGCGGGCGCCTGCAGATGCTGCGCGCGCGCCAGGCCAGCGACCTGCGCACCGGCCTCAAGCCGGGCCAGCAGTTCGACATCGACTGGGTGGACATCGAGCGCCCCGCCGACGGCGTGGGCAACAACGGCCACAACGGCGTGCTGAATCAGGGCCGCGCCCAGGGCGGCAGCCTGTTCACGCGCCTGGAGGGCCTGCACGCCGGGCGCGACGAGATCTTCTTCACCAGCACCGACGGCGGCGACGCGAAGGCGGGCCAGGTGTGGCGCTTCATCCCCAGCCAGCAGCGGCTGGAGCTCTTCATCGAATCGCCGGGGGCGAGCGTGTTCGACTACCCGGACAACCTCTGCCTGCATCCGCGCAAGGACCTGATCGTCGTCTGCGAGGACAGCAAGCAGCCGGTGCAGCGCCTCTACGGCCTGGGCCGCCGGGCCGGGCTGGACGGGCTGTTCGAGCTGGCGCGCAACAACGTGCAGCTGGCCGGCGGCGAGCTGGCGGCGCTGCCCGGCCTGAAGGGCGACTTCCGCGGCGCGGAATGGGCCGGCACCTGCTTCAGCGCCGACGGCAAGACGCTGTTCGCCAATGTCTACCGGCCCGGCTTCACGGTGGCGATCAGCGGGCCGTTCTAGCCAGCGGGCGGGAAGCGCACCGCCCCCTGCTCGGGCAGCTTGGCCATGCAGGCCACGAACAGCGGATGGGCCAGCCAGCCGCCAAGCCAGGCGCGCACCGAGGGCAGGTCCAGCGTCGCAAACCATGCCGGGTCCACCGCGGCGAACTGGCGCACGAAGGGCATCAGGGCCAGGTCGGTGGCGCAGGGCGAGTCGCCGCCCAGCCGGGGCGCGCGGTGCAGCCGGGCCTCCAGCGGCTGCAGCAGCACCGCCACGGCCCGGTCGCGGTGGGCGTCGGGCGGCAGCGGCTCACCCGGGTAGCGCTGCGGATACTTCCAGCGGTCGAGGTGGTGCTTGAAGTCGCCGTCGTTGCGGTGGAGCAGGTCGAGGTTGTCGGCAGACTGGGCCCGCGCCCACACGCCCTGCGCGTCGGGCGCCGCCAGGGCCCAGCGCATGATGTCCCAGCTCTCGTCGATGACGCGGCCGCCGTCACCCGGCAGGTGCAGCACGGGCACCGTGGCCTTGGGCGACAGGGCCAGCAGGCTGGCGGGCTTGTCGCGCAGGCTGACCTCCACCGCCTCGAAGGCCCGCCCGGCCTGCAGCAGCGCCATGCGGGCGCGCATGGCGTAGGGGCAGCGGCGGAAGGTGTAGAGCCGCGGCAGCTGCGGGCCCGTGCCCGCGGGTGCTGTGTGCGGTGCCTGCGCCGGGGCGTGCATGGGCGGTCTCGCGCTCAATGGACGCGCAGCACGTCGAACTGCAGGTGCACCGGCGCCGCCTGGACCGACACCTCGTCACCCTCGCGCTTGCCGAGCATGGCCCGGGCGAGCGGGGCCTGGCTGCTGACGACCTGGACGGGCTCACCGCCGACGAGCAGCTTCATGCTGCCGCCGTCAGGGCCGAGGAAGAACAGGTGCTGCCGGTCGTCGGCGTCGACCAGGCAGACCAGCGCGCCGAGCTGTATGCCTTGGCGGTCGTCGTAGGCGGGCGGCCGGAACTGCCGCCACGCGGCCATCGCCTCGCGGATGGCGGCGGCGCGGCGCGCCTGGCCGGTGGCCAGGTAGGCCGCTTCGAGGCCCAGGGTGTCGTACTTGTTCTCGGCGATGCTTTCTTCGTGCGTCGCGGTCTCGTGCGCCGTGCGTGCCGCCTGCTCGACCTGCAGCAGGTCGTCGGCGAGCCGCTCGAGCACCTGCTGCTGCAGCAATGATTTGTCCATGATGAAGGGAGGCGCCTCGATCCAGCGGACGCGGCTCGATTGTCAGGGCAGCACCCTTGCATCAGCGGGGCCGGTTGCACGAGCCGGCCCACTCCAGGCTGCGGACGCGAACGGCTCAGGGGCAGCCGGCGCCGAACAGCTCCTCGGCCCAGGCCGGGTAGTCCACAAACGGGTTGCGGTTGCCCTGGCGCTCGACGATGCGGCCGTGGCGGCGGATCTCGGCCGCATCCACCGGGTCGGCGCGGTGCCAGGCCACCAGGGTGCAGCGCTTGCCGAACAGGTTGCCGCTGGTGCCGACAGTGTCGGACAGCTCCAGGTTGGGCGTGCCGGTGCTGTCGTTGCCCTCGTAGCGGATGGCCATGTAGAACATCATGCGGGCCACGTCGCCCTTGACGGCGGCGCGCGGCTCGAAGCTGTCGGCATCGGTCAGGTTGCCCGGCGCCTCGGCGATGGCGCTGCCGCCCCAGTCGAAGTCCTTGTTGCCGCGGGTGCTGTTGACCGACACGTCCTCCGGGCGCAGATGGTGGATGTCGGTGTGGGCCCATTGGCCTTCGTCGGGGAAGCCGTGGCTCTTGGCCCAGACATGCTCGCGGTTCCAGGCGTCTTGGTCGCTGGAGTTGGCGCCGGCGTTGTAGGTCTTGGCCTGCGAGCGGGCGGTGTAGAGCAGCAGCACGTTGGCGGTGTTGGCGGGGTCTTCGTCGGTGTACTTCAGCGCGTCCCAGACGGCCGAGTAGCTCATGCGGACGTGGTTGCGCGCGGCGGCCTCGTTGAGTGCCGTGCGCAGGGCCACGCCGGTCTTGCCGATGGCCTGCACGTAATAGGTCTCGAAGCCCGGCCAGGTGGCGCCGCCCGAGGGCGGCTGGCTGAAGGAGGCCGTCAGCGTGACGCCGGCAAAGGCCTTGTAGCCGTAGAGGCCGATGTAATAGCTCGTGGCCTGGGGCTGGGCGAAGGCGCAGGTCTCTTCGTTGCCGACGACGAGAGGGCGGCAGTCGAAGGCGGACGACGTGGGTTCGGAACCGGCACGCACGTAGAGGTCCACCGCGCCGGTGCCGCCGCTGGTGCGGATGCTGAGGTTGGTGGCGCCGGCGGGCACGTTCAGCCGATAGCGCAGCCAGGCGCCGGCGGCGGCCGACTGGTTGGCCACCGGCACGCCCGGCTGCAGCACCACCGTGGCCGGCGTGCCGCTGCCGGCCGTGTAGTTGCCGACCAGGCTGACGCCGCTGTAGGCGCGGTAGGCCTGCACGCGGACGTGGTAGGTGGCGGCCGTGGGGCTGGCGAAGCTGCAGCTCTCGGCATTGGTGCCGCCTTCGGACGCGCAGTCGTTGCTGCTGCTGGTCGCGGTCGAGCCGCGGCGCACATAGAGGTCGGCATCGCCCGTGCCGCCGCTCAGCGTGAAGCTGAGCTGGCTGGCGCCGCTGGGCACGACCAGGGTGTAGTCGCGCGTCGTGTTGAGCGCGCCGGACAGGCCGGTGACGGCCACGCCCTTGGCCAGCGCCGTCTGCGCCTGCGCGGCCGGCGCCGCCACCAGTGCGGCCGTGACCGCCAAGACTCCGATCCAATCCCAACGACGCATCACGAGATCCTTGTGGTTTTGACTAGGTCGTAAAAGATTAGTGAAGCGGCGTGACGCCGGGGTGACTGGGCCGCCACAGTCGGGTTTTCATAGCGGCAAACTGGGGACAGGGTTAGCGCGGATCCGGCCCGGACCAGCATGGACAATGCAGGCATGAGCACCCGCCCTCCGCAGCAGTACGAAGAGTTCATGCGCCATGTGTTCGAGCATGGCGTGCAGAAAAGCGACCGCACCGGCACCGGCACGCGCAGCGTGTTCGGCCACCAGATGCGCTTCGACCTGGCCGCCGGCTTCCCGCTGGTCACGACCAAGAAGGTGCACCTGAAGTCCATCGTGCTGGAGCTGCTGTGGTTCCTGCGCGGCGACTCCAACGTCAAGTGGCTGCAGGAGCGCGGCGTGACGATCTGGGACGAATGGGCGCGGCCGGACGGCGACCTCGGCCCCGTCTACGGCGTGCAGTGGCGCTCGTGGCCCACGCCGGACGGCGGCCACATCGACCAGATCGCCGACGTCGTCAGGACGCTCAAGACCAACCCGGACAGCCGCCGCATCATCGTCAGCGCCTGGAACGTGGCCGACCTGCCCAAGATGGCGCTGATGCCCTGCCACGCCTTCTTCCAGTTCTACGTCGCCGACGGCAAGCTCTCCTGCCAGCTCTACCAGCGCAGCGCCGACATCTTCCTCGGCGTGCCGTTCAACATCGCCAGCTATGCCCTGCTGACCATGATGCTGGCCCAGCAGTGCGACCTGGCCCTGGGCGACTTCATCTGGACCGGCGGCGACTGCCACATCTACGACAACCACGTGGAGCAGGTGCAGACCCAGCACGCCCGCGAGCCGCGCGCCTACCCGACCATGACGATCAAGCGCCGGCCGGCGAGTATCTTCGACTACGAGTACGAGGACTTCGAGCTCAGCGGCTACGACCCGCATCCGGCCATCAAGGCGCCGGTGGCGGTATGAGCACCATCACGTTGGTCGCCGCCGTCGCGAGAGACGGCGCCATCGGCCGCGACAACGCCCTGCTCTGGCACATCCCCGAGGACATGGCCCGCTTCAAGGCCGTCACGGCCGGCAAGCCCGTCGTCATGGGCCGCAAGACCTGGGACTCGCTGCCGGCGAAGTTCCGCCCCCTGCCCGGCCGGCGCAACCTGGTCGTCAGCCGCTCGGTCCATGAGCTGCATGGCGCCGAGGTCGTCGCCAGCCTGGACGCCGCCCTGGCCGCCTGCGCCGACGCGCCCGAGGTCTGCGTCATCGGCGGCAGCGACATCTATGCCCTCGCCCTGCCCCGCGCCGACAAGCTGGCGCTGACCGAGGTGGACGCCGCCTTCCCCGATGCCGACCGGCATTTCCCGGCCTGGCCGCGCGAACACTTCACCGAGGCCGGCCGTCAGGCGCACATCAGCAGCAGCGGCCTGCGCTACGAGTTCGTCGACTATCTTCGCAAGGAGTAGGGGTCTACCTCAGCTGTGGGAATAGGATGCGTTGCCACTCAAAAGCCCGCGAGCAAGGCGCAGAGCCGAAGCTGGGGTGATCCCCAGCGAGGCTGTGCAACGCCGCGCGCGGGCTTTTGAGTGACAACCCTCAGGGAGAGGGGCTGCGCAGTCGCAAGGCGTCGTTGCGCGCCTTGCCCGGGCAGCCAGCCCGGGCTTCAGCGCGTCGCCTCGCCTTGCACCCGCGCAGCCTCTCTCGCACCTATTCCCACAGTTGAGGTAGACCCCCATGTCCGGACATGGCTTCCACGTCCACGGCCCGCACGAGCATGAACTGGAGCATGCGGCCCAGCACGAGCCCAAGGGCCTGGCCGGCCAGCTCGCCGTCATCACCGCCATCCTGGCCACGCTGGGGGCCTTCTTCTCCTACATGGGCGGGGCGACGCAGGCGAATGCCGGCATCTACAAGAACGACGCCGCCATCAAGAAGACCGAGGCCAGCAACCAGTGGAACTACTACCAGGCCAAGAGCAGCAAGCAGAGCCTGGCCGAGCTGGCCCAGGAGCTGGCCGCCGGCGAGGAGGCCAAGGCCAGATACCAGGCCAAGGTCGCCCGCTACGAGCAGGAGAAGGCCGGCATCAAGCAGGCCGCCGAGAAGCTGGAGCAGGAAGCCAAGGCCTTCGACGAGAAGAGCGAGCAACAGCTGCACATGCACCACCGCTGGGCCCAGGCGACGACAGCCCTGCAGGTCTCCATCGCCCTGGCCGCCATCACCCTGCTGACCAGGCGCCGCTGGATGGAATGGGCAACGCTGGCGGCCGGCGGTGTTGGCCTGGTGCTCGGCGCACTGGCGGCCCTGCACGTCTGAGTGCGGCGACCGGCGGCGCATGACCTTCGACGTCATCCACCAGCCTGCCTCCCGGCGCCAGCGCCAGGTCGTCGCGGCGCTGTGCCTGCTGGTGGGGCTGTCGGTGCTGGTGGTGCTGCCCTTCGCTTCGGTGCGGCTGACGGCCCTGCCCCACATCGCCGGCATCTACGGCGCCAGCGCCGCGATGATCGACTTCGCGACCTTCTGGCTGCTGATGTCTGCGCACCGGCCCTCGCCTTCGCTGCGCATCATCGCCTCGGCCTACCTCTTCGCGGGCCTGATGGCGGTGCTGCATGTGCTGACCTTCCCCGGCGCCCTGGTGCCCGAGGCCTCGGTCATCGGCAACAGCAACACGGTCAGCTGGCTGTTCATCCTGTGGCGCGCCGGCTTTCCGGTCTTCATCATCTGGGCCGTGCTGCACGAGACGCCGCCGGGCGAGACGGCGACCCTCGCCCCGCCGCGCAACCCGGTGGCCGTCGCCGTGGCCATGGTCGCCTTCTGCCTGGCCGCCGCCCTGGCAGCCAGCGACCTGCCCTCCCTGGTGCCGGGCCAGCACGGCCCCAGGTTCGGTCCGATGAGCACCGGCGGCGCCTACATCGGCGGCGTCACCTGCGCCACCGCCCTGGTGCTGATCCTGAAGCGCGGCCTGGCGAGCCGCTCTCTGTACCTGTGGCTGGTGCTGGTGCTGGTGGCCGAGACGGCCGGCGTCTGGCTCAGCACGCGCAGCGGCGGCCGCTTCACGGTCGCCTGGTATGGGGCCCGTGCCGAGGGCCTGCTCGCCAGCGCCATCGTGCTGGCCCTGATGGCCGCGCACTACCGCGAGCTGCAGACGCGGCTGAACGCGATGGTCGTCGAGCTCAGCCGGCGCACCGACGCGCTGCAGTCGGAGATGCAGCACCGCGAGCGGGCCGAGGGCATGATCGCCCAGTCGCAGAAGCTCGAGGCCGTGGGCCAGCTGGCCGCCGGCCTGGCGCACGACATCAACAACTTCCTGCAGGTCATCGGGGTGCGCGCCGAGATGCTCAGGCGCCGCCTCGGCGCGGCGGTGGAGGCCGACGTCGAGGTCATGCAGCGCAATGTGCGCAAGACCGAACACCTGACGCGCCAGCTGCTGACCTTCGCAGGGCGGCGCCAGCTGCAGCCCGAGGTCGTCATGCTGAGCCGCCACATCCCCGATTTCGTCGCCTTCTTCCGCTCCGTGCTCGGGCCGAGGATCGACGTCAGGCTGGACCTGGCGCCCGACAGCTGGCCGGTGCGCCTGGACCCGACCGAGCTGGAGACGGCCCTGGCCAACCTGCTGTCCAACGCCCGCGACGCCATGGCCGGCGACGGCGCCGTTGACCTGCGCCTGGCCAACCGAAGCGTCGACGGCGGCAGCGGCGACCGCGTCGTGCTGGAGGTCAGCGACCACGGCAGCGGCATCCCGGCGGCCGTGCTGGAGCGCGTCTTCGAGCCCTTCTTCACGACCAAGGCGCCGGGCAAGGGCAGTGGCCTGGGGCTGTCCCAGGTCTATGCCTTCGCCAAGGGCTGTGGCGGCGAGATCAGCATCAGCAGCGAAGTCGGCGCCGGCACGACGGTGCGCATCGAATTCCCCCGCCATGCCGCCGCCACGGCGCCGGCGGCCCAGGCAGCGGCCCCAGCGCCGGCGACCGGCCGGGTCGTGCTGCTGGTGGACGACAACGTCGACATCCTCGAATCCACCTCGGCCCTGCTGGAGCTGAACGGCATGGTGGTCAAGACCGCGTCGGGCGTCGCCGAGGCCTGGGCGCTGCTGGAAGCCGGCCTGCGCCCCGACGTCGTCGTGTCGGACATCGTCATGGCCGGCGCGGCCGACGGCGTCGAGCTGGCCCAGCGGCTGAAGCAGCGGTATCCGCAGCTGCGCATCGTGCTGGCCAGCGGCTACAGCACCGCCGCCGCGGACGCGACGGCCCAGGGCTTGACGGTGCTGGGCAAGCCCTACGACGCGGCGCAGCTGCTGGCGCTGCTCGCGGCGCCCGGCTGAGGCGCGAGCGCCGCGCTCAACCGCCGCCGATGCCGGCGACGACCTTGCCGCTGCCCTCGCACTGAAGGCAGGCCGCGCCGCCGGGCTGCAGGCCGGTGCCGCCGCAGGCCGGGCAGACCTGCTCGCCGGTGCCGGGCGTACCGGCCGGTGCTTCGTCGCCGGGGGCGGGAGCCGGCGGCACGGGGGCGAGGGGTGTCATGGCTGGCTCCGGGGTTTGCGGCCGTGGCGGCAAACCACAGGCCCGCCACCGCCCGGGTGCGCGGCTTGCCGGTGGCCGGCTCCGGCGCTCCGACGCCGCCCGACGCAAGGACGCCGCCATGCTGGCCATGAACTACCGAGGACCCTATCGCGTGCGCGTGGCCCACAAGCCCGACCCGCGCATCGAGCATCCCGACGACGCCATCGTGCGCGTGCTGCGGGCCTGCATCTGCGGCTCCGACCTGCACCTGTACCACGGGCTGGTGCCCGACACCCGCATCGGCACCACCTTCGGCCACGAGTTCGTCGGCGAGGTCATCGAGACCGG
>Ga0164290_1002730_pt1 | contig 10770 bp, 9 predicted proteins | sample Micstemetagenome_FD_108782 | JGI IMG/M metagenome (GOLD analysis project Ga0164290, IMG submission 108782) | Contaminated culture microbial community from soil near Moab, Utah, USA - Microcoleus steenstrupii SON62 (Illumina Assembly) | ecosystem: Environmental > Terrestrial > Soil > Soil crust...
AGGATCTTGATCCGATCGACATTGATGCAGGCCAGTCGGGCGGCTGCTGGATTACCCCCCACGGCCTGAATTTCCTGCCCCAGCGCCGTGCGTTCGACCAGAACCCATAGCGCGCCAAGGACAAGAACCATGATGACGATATTGTTGGGAATACCGAACAGCCAGCGGCCGAGCGAAACCTGCAGGAAGGCCTCAGGCACGCCCGCGGTGATCGGCACACCGGCGGAGTAGGCGAAGGACAGGCCGGTCAGGATCGTACCGACACCCAGCGTGGCGATCACCGAGTTCACCTTCACCTTGGTGACGATCAAGCCGTTGACGAGACCGATCAGGCCGCCGAGTGCCACGACAATGAGGATCGCGATCGGGATCGGCAACTGATTGGAGACAATGAGGCCGGTGACCAGAACGCCATGCAGCGAGGCGGCGAAGCCGATCGAGAGATCGAGCTCGCCGACGATGACGGCGAGCGTCAGCCCGCCTGCGATGATCATGGCCAGCGAGGCCTGATTGAGCACATTGGTGAAATTGTAGATCGTCGGAAAGGCGCGCGGCGACAGGACGGAGAAGGCGACGATCATCGCCAGCAGGCCGATGATCGTGGCGTAGCGGGCAAAGGTACCTAGTGCGCGCTTGGCGCCTGGGGAAAGCCTGCGGCTTGTCGTGAAATCGGTCATGTCATATTCCTTCCTTGCCTTCGGAGGCATAGCTTGCCTCGACGATGGCATTGCGTGTGAGGTTCGCGCCGGTGAGTTCGCGGACGATCCGCCCCTCCGCCATGACCAGCACGCGATCGCAGAGATCCGGCAATTCGTCCGGCTCTGAAGAGACCACAAGCACAGCCATGCCGCGCGCGGCGAGATCGCGGATCAGCCGATGAATGTCGGCACGCGCGCCGATATCCACGCCGCGGGTCGGTTCGTCGAGAATAAGGATTTTCGGCGCACGCAGCAGCCAGCGGCCGATGACAACCTTCTGCTGGTTGCCGCCAGACAAGAGCCCGACCGGTGACTCGATCGACGGCGTCTTGACCGCGAGGTCGCGGATGATCTGCGCCGAAAGGTTCTCGCGCTTCCGGTAGTCGATCAACGGCAAAGCAGCGCTTCTGACGATATTGAGCAAATTGGAAAGCTGCAGGTTGAAGGCGACGCTCTTGTTCAGCAGCAGGCCTTCGGCGCGCCGCTCTTCCGGCACCAGGCCCATGCCCGCTCTGACCGCCTGCGCAGGTGATTTCGGAGAGAACGCCTTGCCGTCAAGCACCATCGTACCAGCATCGGGACGATCGGCGCCATAGATCAGGCGCACCAACTCACTGCGGCCGGCGCCGACCAGACCGCCGATACCAAGCACCTCGCCGCGATGAAGGTCGAGCGAGACATTGTCGACCTTGGGGATCCGGGTGAGGCCTTTCACTGAAAGCGCCACCTCCTTGCCGACGGAATTGCTGTCATGGCTAAGCTGCTCCACAGCACCGCCCACGATCGCATGGACGAGGCGTGTCCGCGTCAGTTCGTCTTTCTCGATCACGGCGACCGAATTGCCGTCGCGGAACACGGTGACGCGATGGCAAAGCCTGAGTATTTCGTCGAGTCGATGCGAGACATAGAGGATCGCCACACCGGAATCGCGCAGATCTTCGATGATGCGGAAGAGCTTCTCGCTCTCGGCAGCCGAGAGCGACGCCGTCGGCTCGTCCATGACGATCAGGCGTGCCTTGCGGATCAGCGCGCGGCAGATGTTGATCAGCCAGTTCTCGGCGGTCGAGAGGTCCTTGACTTCGGCATTGAGCGGCGCGCTGATCCCGACACGGCGGGCGACCGGCTCGACATCGCGAGCGATCGCCGTCCAGTCGACCATGCCGAAGCGCGACTTCTTGGGAAGGCCGAGCATGATGTTCTCGAGCACGGTCATGCCCGGCACGAAGGCGAGTTCCTGGTGGATGAAATTCATGCCGAGGTCGGTGGCCTGGGCCGGGTTGCCGATGGCGACGACATTGCCATCGACTGCCACTTCGCCGCTATCAGCATGTGCAAGGCCGGCGAGAATGCGGATCAGTGTTGATTTGCCGGCGCCATTGGCGCCGACAAGGCCATGGACTTCGCCGGTATCCAGCGTGAGCGACACGCCCCTCAGCGCCTGGACGCCGCCATAGGCCTTGCGGATGTCGCGGGCGGCGAGAAACGGAGGCGTCCTCGACGCCTCCGTTTCCGGATTGGATGCAAGCATGATCAGTCCTATGTCGTCCGGTTACTGTAGAGCTTCCGGATGCTCCTTCAGAAAGGTCTCGACCGTGTCCTTGGTGATCAGTACAGCCGGCACTTCAGCCGCCTTGGGCTGCCAGTCGGCGCCGGCCTTCTTGATCTCGACGAGGAGCTTAACCATTTCGTAGCCTTCGGTGAAGCTGTCTTCCCAGGCGGTCGCGGTCATGTGGCCGTTCTTGATGTTCTCGATCGCCTGGGCATTGCCGTTGACGCCGTAAACGAGGACGTCGGTACGGCCCTGGGACCGCAGGGAACCGATCGCGCCGATGGCCGGATCATCCCAGCAGCCCCAGATCGCGAGCTTGCCGTCCCCGGGAGGATGGGATGCCAGCCACGCGTTTGCATACTGGGCGCCATCCTCGAAATAGCCGGGGATGCGCACTTCGTTCTTGGTCACTTTGATGTCGGGATACTTCGCCAGCATCTCGTCCATCAGAGTCTCGCGATTGCGGCAGACTTCGCCGGTGCGGTAGGTGAGCGCGAGGAGTTCTCCCTTGCCGCCGAGGTCCTCAATCATCTTGGCGATGACCGGTTCTGCGATCGGGGCGCCCGAGCCATTCGTGGCCGCAACCGTCGAACCAAGACCGCCGCCCCAAGTCACGACCGGAATATTGGCCTGCTTGGCGGCATCCAGGCCCGCGCCGATCGAGGACGCGGGAAAGACGAGGTCGATGATGGCATGCGCATTGCGCTGTGCAAAATTCTGGATCGCGGCATTCGCCTGGTCGGCGCTGCCGGCGGCATCCACAACCGAGACCTCCCAGCCGAGCTCCTCGGCGGCCTTCTTGGCGCCGTTGATGTAGCGAACATTGTTCGCTTCGGTTGCTGCGATCGAGACCAGACCAAGCAGCGGCTTATCTTCTGCAAATGACGGCAATGCGGTTGCGGTGATGGCTGCGACGAGCAGGCCAAGTGAAACAAGCTTCATGACAATTCCTCCCTCCGAACAAGCTGGGGTTTGTTCAGCGAACGCCAGCTAACCGTTTTGCTAGCATTCTTGATTTTCGGTGGATGCGCAAGAGAATTTTGCATAATGCCTAGACAAATGCTGCTTTCTGTCGCATTTCTTGCAGCGAAACGATTAGCTAGGTGGTTGATGGCAACGATCCGGGATGTGGCGAACCGTGCCCAGGTTTCGACAGCGACCGTGTCGGCGGTCGTCAATGATTCCGCCTATGTCAGCCCGGAATTGCGCACCCGGGTACTGGCCGCGATCAGCGAACTCAACTATACGCCGTCCCTCGCGGCACGGAACCTCAAGCGCGGCCGCAGCCAGTTGCTCGCGCTGGTCGTTGCTGATCTCGCCAATCCGTTCTTCGCGCGGCTGGTCTGGGCGGCGGAGGCGGCGGTGGCCGCCTGGGGCTATTCGCTGGTTCTGTTCAACAGCGACGAGAAGCCGGAGAACGAGCGGCGCATTCTTGCCCGGATCAAGATGCTGTCCTGCGACGGCATCATTCTCGTCCCCGTCGATGTTGCTGCCACTCAGCCGCTTCGTGATACCGAGGGGGAACCTGTTCCCACGGTACTGTTCGGCCGCACGGTGGAAGGGCAAAAGTCGGATACGATCACCATCGACAATGTCTCCGCCGCGCGGCAGGTGACGAACTATCTTATGGATCTCGGCCATGTCAGGATCGGTACGATCACGGGACCATTGCACCTGACTACCGGCCGTGGACGTCTCGACGGCATGCTGGAGGCGATGCGGGCACGCGGGCTGGAACCGGCGCCAAACCATGTCCGGCCCGGCGAGTTCCGCGAAGATACCGCATATTCGATTACGCGCGAATTGCTGACTCAACCTGATCCGCCGACCGCACTCTATGTGGCCAACGGAGTCATGGCACTCGGCGTGATGCGCGCGCTCGCCGATCTCGGGCTCAAGTGCCCCGACGACATCTCGATCGCGTCGACCGATACGATCCCCGGGATCGGTGGCTTGCGGCCGCGCCTAACCCGCACCGAACACCCGGTCATCGATATGACCAACGAGGCCCTGCGACTACTCGTCGATCGCATCAATCGCGGTGCAGGGAGCGATGCTCGCAACGTGGTCTTCCAGCCGTCGCTGGTGGTTGGCGAAAGTTGCGCTCCCATCAGGCCTCACAGCGGGAAGTAATTCAGGGAATCAAACTCATTCCATGCGAGGTGGAAGTCCAACTTGGTCAAGTGCCGTCATCTCGCGATAATTTAAGCGCCTCGTTTCAATTCGGTAATCGGGGTCCGCAGATCGATCTCGCTCAAGGCGCTGAGCGACCAACACTTCACGTCCTCACCATTTTTGTGCGGATCCGGCGGCGCTTGGGTACTAGGCACCGCAAATCCAAACGTCGTCCAGACCGGTTATCAGGTGGAGTCTCCATTTCTTTGCCTTGGTCCGCATCCAGTGACTTCAAGGCTGCCAGAATGTCCGCGAGCGTCACGGCGCAGCTTGAGCCTGGGCAGTGGCGTAGTGCCGGAATGGATTCGACTGAATGTTGATCGCTGGCCCACGATGCCAGAATGGCCCGCTTCTCCTCCTCGGAAAGGTGCGCGGCCGCAAGGACATCGCGCGGATGCTCAAAGTGGGCGGCAGGGTGCAAAAGGTGTGATACAATGATGCCTTCTGCGGGTGGAGTAGTGACGGAATTATCCAGTGTGTCCTTTCTCATCTCACGCTCCATGGACGTCACTCGATGGATCAGTGAGTGCTGGGCGGACGCCCGGCACGGTGTGGCGTCGTAGTTAGGCTCAGGCGGCCTGCTTGTCCGCTTCGATCTGCAGGGGCGCGGCCTCGCCCAAGCCATTGCCGATCTCGATGCGGCGCGGTCTGGCTTGCTCAGGGATTTCGCGCCTGAGAGTGACCGTCAGCAGACCGTTGGCAAGCGAGGCTCCTTCAACGTGGACGTGATCGGCCAACTCGAAGCGACGCTCGAAGGACTGCGCGCCGATGCCGCGATGCAGATATTCCCCGTCAGCCTTCTGGACCGCGCCGCCTTTCACGACGAGGACGTTGCGCTCCTGCGTCACGTCGAGATCGTCCATTGAGAAGCCAGCCACGGCAAGGCTGATAGCATAATCGTTCTCGCCCTTGCGAAGGATGTTGTAGGGCGGCCACGCATCGGCAGCCTGAAGCCGCTGCGAGTTGTTGAGCAAATTGAAGACCCGGTCGAAGCCAATGCTCGAACGGTAGAGCGGTGTGAAATCGAATTCTGTTTTCATAGCCATATCCTCGTAAGCAACATGGAGGGGACATTGTCCCGGGCAAAGGCGGCCCCTCAAAGGCGGCCGACGGTTTACCAGCGGCACGCCCATAGGGCGTGCCGCCGATCCGCTTGTCAGAAGCCCATATCCGCGCCAGCGGGCACGGCCGGAGCCTTGTCCTTCTTCGGCTTCTCGGCGATCATCGCCTCGGTCGTCACCAGCAGGCCTGCCACCGAAGCAGCATCTTGAAGCGCGGTGCGCACGACCTTCGCCGGATCGATGACGCCCTGCGCGTAGAGATCGCCGAACTCGTTGGTCTGGGCGTTCCAGCCCCACGAGAAATCAGCCTTCTCGCGCAGCTTGCCGACGATGACCGAGCCCTCGGCACCCGCGTTCTCCGCGATCTGACGAACAGGCGCTTCGATCGCCCTGCGAACGATGTCGACGCCGACGCGCTGATCGGGGTTGGCGGTGTCGACCTTGTCGAGCGCCTTTACGGCCCGCAGGAGCGCGACGCCGCCACCGGGCAGGACGCCTTCCTCCACGGCGGCACGGGTCGCATGCAGCGCGTCGTCGACGCGGTCCTTCTTCTCCTTAACCTCGACTTCCGTCGAGCCACCGACGCGGATGACGGCGACGCCGCCCGCGAGCTTGGCGAGGCGCTCCTGCAGCTTTTCGCGGTCGTAGTCCGAAGTCGTCTCTTCGATCTGTGCGCGGATTTGCGTCGTGCGTCCCTCGATCTCGGCCCTCGAGCCAGCGCCATCGATGACAGTGGTGTTGTCTTTGTCGATTGCGACCTTCTTGGCGCGGCCCAGCATGTCGAGGGTCACGTTTTCGAGCTTGATGCCGAGGTCCTCGGAGATGACGGTGCCACCGGTCAGGATGGCGATGTCTTCGAGCATGGCCTTGCGACGGTCGCCGAAGCCTGGAGCCTTGACGGCCGCGATCTTGAGGCCGCCGCGCAGCTTATTGACCACGAGCGTGGCAAGCGCCTCACCTTCGACGTCCTCGGCGATGATCAAGAGTGGCTTGCCAGACTGGACAACCGCCTCGAGGACAGGCAGCATGGCCTGGAGGTTGGCGAGCTTCTTTTCGTGGATCAGGATATAGGGGTCTTCCAGTTCGACCCGCATCTTGTCCTGATTCGTGACGAAGTATGGGCTGAGATAGCCGCGGTCGAACTGCATGCCTTCGACGACTTCAAGCTCGGTCTCGGCGGTCTTGGCTTCTTCAACCGTGATGACGCCTTCGTTGCCAACCTTCTCCATCGCTTCGGCAAGAAACCGGCCGATCTCGGTGTCGCCGTTGGCGGAGATGGTGCCGACCTGCGCGATCTCCTCGTTCTTGGAAATCTTGCGCGCGTTGGCCTTCAAGTCCTTCACCACAGCGTCAACCGCGAGGTCGATGCCACGTTTGAGGTCCATCGGGTTCATGCCGGACGCGACTGCCTTGGCACCTTCCTTCACGATGGCCTGGGCCAGGACCGTCGCAGTCGTGGTGCCGTCGCCGGCGAGATCGTTGGTCTTCGAGGCGACTTCGCGCAGCATCTGCGCGCCCATATTCTCGAACTTGTCCTCGAGCTCGATTTCCTTGGCGACCGAGACGCCGTCCTTGGTGATGCGCGGCGCGCCGAAGGACTTGTCGATGACGACATTGCGGCCCTTGGGTCCGAGCGTCACTTTTACCGCGTTGGCAAGGATGTCGACGCCACGCAGCATCTTCTCCCGGGCGTCTGTGTTAAATTTGACTTCTTTTGCAGCCATGGTTCACTCCTTCATAGGCAGCAGGTTATGACTGGATGTGGAGATCAGGCGGCCTTGCGGGCCTCGGCCTGAAGCTCGATCACCCCGAGGATGTCGCTCTCCTTCATGATCAGCAGGTCTTCGCCGTCGACCTTGATCTCTGTGCCGGACCATTTGCCGAACAGAACGCGATCCCCAGTCTTGACGTCGAGCGCCACAACCTGGCCTTGCTCATTGCGCGTGCCGGGGCCGACGGCGACAACTTCGCCTTCTTGCGGCTTCTCCTTGGCGGTGTCGGGAATGATGATGCCGCCCTTGGTCTTCTCGTCGGACTCGATCCGGCGGACGACGACGCGGTCATGCAGCGGTCGGAACTTCATGTTTTCCTCCGTGGACAAACAAGATGTTGAAACTCCCCCTCGTCCGAACCGGATGACCAGTCCGGAACGGGGTGCCGGACCTGCTTCAGCGTCCGGCGGCAAGAAATCTGGTTTTGGCTGTTTTTGATTTCAAGAGGGCCTACAGAAAAAATTAGCACTCGCAACTGAGCGCTGCTAACACGCTGATATGGAACGATAATAGTATAAACTGCGTTGGATTTCCGTTGACTGAATAATCCTGGAACGGCAAAATTCCAGTCGTCGAAATGGAGACCCACGCATGCATGACAAGTCCGATATCGAGCTTCAGCTCGAAGGCTATGGCATCACCACCGCGCACATCCTTTACCGTATCCCAGACTTTGCATCTGTCCTCCAGACCTATGTCTGGCAGGACTACGACCTCGCCCCGGATTTCCCCGAAATGCGCAAGTTCCTCGAGTTCTGGGAAGAGAAGCTCGATGGACCTCTGCACTCGGTACGGTATAGCCATCGGAGGCTGATCGGCCCGAACGAGTGGCGGAAGGTCTCGGGTGAGTTCAAGCTTCACTGAGCTCTGTCGCAGAGTCATAACGACCTGATCCAAATTCTTGCTGCGGCGAGTGTGACGGCTGCGAGAAGGTTCAGCGGGTCTTTGTCACAATGAGTGGCGACGCCTCTGAACCGTTTGAGTTTGCTGAAGAAACACTCCTTCAGATTGCGTGTTGATTGCCACCGAGGACTGACCCTTTGGGCAGGATATTCCATCGATAATTGGCCCATGTCTGAACCATCCCTCGCGTGTCAAGAGCGGGGGATACGGAGTGATCGACATGGCGTTGCTGAGCGTGATCCGACGCTGGCACTTTCGCGAGGACCGATCGATCCTGGAGTTCAGCCGGGTGACGGTCCTCTCTCGCAATACGGTCCGCAAATATCATCGGCGGGGCGGCGTTGCCCTTTACTTGGCAGAGCTTACACACGGTATCTCAAAGTTGGACCAAAAGTGGATCCCTTGCCCAAAGCAACAAATTTCTCTATAAAACAAAGGGATATGGCGGAGAGGGTGGGACTCTCCGTCATGTACTTCGTTTTCAAGGCCTTAGCACAAGAATCTGACTTCACTGCGCTTTTTGGTACTTGAGTTGGTACATTTGTTGGTACCGGAAAGCAAGGTCACAACTCTCCCCCTATTTTCTGATCTGTCCAAGCGCCCTCAGACAGCGCCATTCTTCCGCTTTAAATGCGCTTACCGATCGGGAATTTTTGGAGGTTTTTAACAACGATCTTACCGGACGGTATGGCTGGCCTTGCGGAAGGTGAAATCTTCCTGTACGGTAAGCTTCATGATCATATCGGCTTCGGATTTTGGTGCGCTCATCAGGGAACGACGCAAGCATCTCGGTTGGACCCAGAACCAACTCGCTGCCCGCTGTGGCACAGGCGAGCGGTTCATCGTCGATCTAGAGGGTGGCAAGCCGACCTGCCACTTGGAGAAGTCTCTCATTGCCGCGCGGGCCGTTGGCATCGAGCTCGGCGACCTGAAATCGGTTGAGACGTTAGAGGCGGGACCAGAAGACGATGCCCTCGCCCATCTGCCACGGTTCGGCGGTTGACGCATGATCCCTATTTTCTATGACGCCATTCCGGTTGCCCGCCTCGACGATCGCGACGGTGTTTCACTCGTCTACGAGCCCGGTTGGGCGAAAAGGTCTGCGGCCTTCCCGCTGTCGCTCACCATGCCGCTCAACGGCGGCCCTTATGGCAGCGACCGCATTCTGCCTTGGCTCGCAAACCTGCTTCCGGAAGCCCATCTGACCGAGCTCGGCCTCATGCTGAAAGTCGCACCTCAGGATGTGCTCGGCCTTCTGGTGCGGCTGGGACGCGACACTGCTGGCGCATTTTCCTTCGGCGAGCCACGTAGAAGCGGAAATCATTTCCGCATCGTGCCTGACAGCACCGCGCTCGAACGCATTATCGAGGAACTTCCCGCGCGTCCATTCCTTGCCGGTGAAAGCGGTGTGTCGATGTCGCTCGCGGGCGTCCAGGACAAGCTGCCTGTTTACGTGACGCCGGACGGACAGATCGCGATACCGGTCGACGGTACGCCGTCGACGCACATCTTGAAGCCGGATATTCGCAGACTGTCCGGCTCGGTTCAGAACGAGGCTTTTTGTATAACGCTTGCCAGCCGCTGCGGCCTGTCCGCAGCCGAGGGGACGACAGGCCGTGCGGGCAAGCGTTCCTATCTTATGGTCACCCGCTATGATCGCCTTCTCGACGCAAGCGGCGTTGTCCGCCGTATCCACCAAGAGGATTTCTGCCAGTTGCTCGGTTTTCTGCCGGTGGCCAAATACGAGCGGACCGGTCTCGGCGCGCGCGGTGGCGCGAATCTAAAGACCATGTTCGCGGCTCTTTCCGATCTCGTTTCCCCTGCCGAGCGGCTCAATCTACTCGATGGCGTGATCTTCAACGTACTTGTCGGCAACTCGGATTCGCATGCAAAGAATTACTCGATCCTCATCGGCGCAGGCGGCACGGCGAAACTCGCCCCGCTCTACGACCTCATGTGCGCCATGGTCTATCGCAACGTCGACCAATCTCTTCCGCAGATGATCGGGGCCAGAACCAATCCGAATGACATCCGTGGCGACGACTGGCGGCTGCTGGCGGGCGCTGTCGGATTGAGTGCGGCCTCGACCTTGGCCCGCGTCGGCGAACTTGTCGTGAAAGTCGAGGCAAATGTCTCGAATGCCGTCGAACAGGTTGAGGCCATGCCCGCCGGCGGTCACGACGTCCTTAGCCGAGCCAGACATGCCATCGGCAAGCGTTGCCAGAGAATCCTGCGCCAAATCTGACCCGCTCGCGAATGTCGCTAATGGAACGGTCCGAAATGCGTCGGAGAGCGGCTCTGCGTTGTCGAGTCCGATGATTTCAGCGTCAAAAGCCGATCCCCTCTCACCTGCGGCGGAATGTCGCAGTTTTATGGTCATTTCTGACCTAATAAGGGTCGATTTGGGCCATGAAATCGAATAAATATTAGCAATATCAAAGTGTTGACAATTCAATGCCTCTTGACAGCCTCCCCTGCTCGGATGATCATGGAGATGCAAGATTGATCGTCATCACCAGTAAGGAGTTAGGAAATGGCGCAACGCAAAAACACGGAGACAGAGGTTCTGAAGGCCTCGGCAGCCATTGAAGTTGTGTCGCAAAGCGACATCG
>Ga0164290_1002731_pt1 | contig 10766 bp, 6 predicted proteins | sample Micstemetagenome_FD_108782 | JGI IMG/M metagenome (GOLD analysis project Ga0164290, IMG submission 108782) | Contaminated culture microbial community from soil near Moab, Utah, USA - Microcoleus steenstrupii SON62 (Illumina Assembly) | ecosystem: Environmental > Terrestrial > Soil > Soil crust...
GGCCTGACGGTCACCGAGGTCAAGGGCTTCGGCCGCCAGAAGGGCCACACCGAGCTCTACCGCGGCGCCGAGTACGTCGTGGACTTCCTGCCCAAGGTCAAGATCGAGGCCGCCGTCAATGACGACGTCGTCGAGCGCGTCATCGAGGCCATCGAGTCCTCGGCCCGCACCGGCAAGATCGGCGACGGCAAGATCTTCGTGTCGCCGCTGGACCAGGTCGTTCGCATCCGCACCGGCGAAACCGGCAACGACGCGCTCTGACGCGTCCACAACAACCCTTGGAGAAACCTCAAATGAAGAAGCTCCTTGCCGGCCTCGCTCTCGCGATGGCCGTGCTCGCGCCGGCCGCCTGGGCCCAGGACGCGGCCTCGGCGGCGGCCTCCGCCGTGGCCGTCGCGGCCGATGCCGCCTCTGCCCCGGCCGCTGCCGCGCCGGCCGAAGCCGCCTCCGCCGCGGCCGCGCCGGCGCCGGCACCCGTGCCCAACAAGGGCGACACCGCCTGGATGATGCTGTCCACGCTGCTTGTCATCCTCATGACCATCCCCGGCCTGGCCCTGTTCTACGGCGGCCTGGTGCGCAGCAAGAACATGCTGTCGGTGCTGATGCAGGTCACGGTCGGCTTCTCGCTGATCGTCGTGCTGTGGTTCCTCTACGGCTACAGCTTCGCCTTCACCGAGGGCAACAAGTTCATCGGCGGCACCGACCGTCTCTTCATGAAGGGCATCTGGGACAACGTCGCGGGCAGCTTCGCCATCGGCGCCACCTTCAGCAAGGGCGTGCCGATGTACGAGATCGTGTTCGCGGCCTTCCAGGCGACCTTCGCCGGCATCACCGCCTGCCTGATCATTGGCGCCTTCGCCGAGCGCATCAAGTTCTCGGCCGTGCTCGCCTTCCTGACGCTGTGGTTCACCTTCAGCTACCTGCCCATCGCCCACATGGTGTGGTTCTGGGCGGGCCCGGATGCCTACACGGCGGCCGACGTCGTCGACGCGACCAATGCCAAGGCCGGTTTGATCTGGCAGTGGGGTGCGCTGGACTTCGCCGGCGGCACCGTCGTGCACATCAACGCCGCGGTCGCCGGCCTGGTGGGTGCCTTCATGGTGGGCAAGCGCGTCGGCTACGGCCGCGAGCAGTTCACGCCGCACAGCCTGACGCTGACCATGGTCGGTGCCTCGCTGCTGTGGGTGGGCTGGTTCGGCTTCAACGCCGGCTCCGCGCTGGAAGCCAACGGCTTCGCCGCCCTGGCCTTCATCAACACCTTCGCCGCCACGGCCGCCGCCGTGCTGGCCTGGTGCGTGGGTGAGGCCCTGCTGAAGGGCAAGGCCTCCATGCTGGGTGCCGCCTCCGGTGCCGTCGCCGGCCTCGTGGCCATCACCCCCGCCGCCGGCAACGTCGGCATCGGTGGCGCCCTGGTCATCGGCATCGTCGCCGGCTTCGCCTGCCTGTGGGGCGTGTCTGGCCTGAAGCGCCTGCTCGGTGCGGACGATTCGCTGGACGTGTTCGGCGTGCACGGCGTCGGCGGCATCGTCGGCGCCCTGCTGACCGGCGTGTTCAACAGCCCCAACCTGGGCGGCCCGAGCGCCGTCGGCGACTGGGTGACCGTTGCGATGATCGCGCCGGACGCCTACTCCATCGCCGGCCAGGTCTGGACCCAGACCAAGGCGGTGCTGTTGACCATCGTCTGGTCGGGCGTCGTCTCCTTCGTCGCCTACAAGCTGGTCGACATGACCATCGGCCTGCGCGTCACGGAAGAGGAAGAACGCGAAGGTCTCGACATCTCCTCGCACGGCGAGACCGCTTATCACAAGTAATTCACTGCCTGCGCAGTGCCGAGCCGCCCCCCGGGGCGGCTTTTTCATGGGCGCGCCGACCCGCCGTTATGCTGGCCCGCCATGGATGTGCTCACCCTGCTGGTGGCGGTGCTGGTCAATGCGCTGCTGATGATGCTGGCCCTGGCGGCCACGGTCGGCATCCGGGCGCGCAGCGGCCTGCAGGCCTGGCAGTTCACGCTGCTCGGGCAAGCGCTCGGCTTCGGCCTGCTGATCGTCGCCACGCTGACGCTGCCGGGCCTGTTCGCGACGCTGGGCGTCATGGCCCTCAGCGCCTCGGCCTCCTGCATGCTGCTGACGGCCGGACGCTTCCTCAGCCGGCCGGTACCGCGCCTGGGCCTCCTGCTGCCGCCGCTGCTGCTGGGCGCCGCGCATGCGATCGTCTACGCCGACCAGAAGCTCGCCACGGGCATCACCAACCTCGTCATCGGCACCCAGCTGATGTGGGCCAGCGGCCTGCTGCTGCGCGGCGCCGGCGGCGTGCGCTGGCGGCTGCTGTGCGGCCTGGCGGGCGCGGCCAACGGCCTGCTGGTGCTGGGGCGCGCCGTGCTGGTGCTGGGCTGGCCCGAGGTCTATCCGCGCTTCATTGCACCGCATCCGATCAACTTCGCTTCGCTGATGCTGCTCAACGCCAGCCTGGTGCTGGGCACCATGGGCTTTCTGCTGGCCCACCGCGATGCCGCCGAGCAGGCCCTGGTGAGGCTGGCTTCGCTGGACACCCTGACCGGCCTGCTGAACCGCCGCGAATGGATGAACCGCGCCGGCCAGGCCCTGGGCGCCGACGCCGCCGGCGGCGCGGTGCTGCTGATGCTGGACCTGGACCACTTCAAGGGCATCAACGACGAGCGCGGACACCCGGTCGGCGACGAGGTGCTGAAGCTGACGGGCGAGGTGCTGCGTGGCGAACTGCGCGCCAGCGACCTGGTCGGCCGCTATGGCGGCGAGGAGTTCTGCCTGCTGGTGCGGCATTGCGATGCCGAAGCCTTCGGCCGCCTGGACGGCCGCCTGCATCTGGCGCTGCGGCGCCGCTGCGAGGCCAGCCTCGGCTTCGTGGCCGACTTCAGCGCCGGCGCCGTGCGCGTGCGGGCCGGCGAGACGCTGGCCGCCGCCATCAAGCGTGCCGACGACCAGCTCTACCGCGCCAAGCACGCCGGCCGCGGCCGCACCGAATGCGCCGAGGGCGTCTTGTGATCCGGCCGGTCGCCCCCACGTGGGCCGACCGCTGCATCTAACATCCGGCCATGGTTCCCCATCTGATCACCGCCCTGAACGGCCCCATCAACGAGCTGGAGGCCCGCATCCTGGAATCCATGCCGGCGACCGAGCGCTGGTTCAGGCTGGAATGGATGGAACACACGCCGACCTTCTATGCCTCGGTGGACCTGCGCAACGCCGGCTTCAAGCTGGCGCCGGTGGACACCAACCTCTTCCCCGGCGGCTTCAACCACCTGACCGCCCAGATGCTGCCCCAGGCCGTGCAGGCGGCCATGGCTGCGATCGAGAAGATCTGCCCGGAGGCGCGCAACCTCCTCGTCATCCCGGAGACCGGCGCGCGCTGCAGCTTCTACCTGGACAACCTGGCCACGCTGGCGCGCATCTTCACCCAGGCCGGCCTCAACGTCCGCTTCGGCACGCTGGACACGGCCATCACCGAGCCCACCGAGCTGAAGATCGCCAACGGCGGCAGCATCACCATCGAGCCCCTGGTGCGCAAGCGCGGCCGGCTGACGCTCAAGGGCTTCGACCCCTGCACCATCCTGCTCAACAACGACCTCAGCGCCGGCACGCCGCCACAGTTGATGGGGCTGCACGAGCAATACCTGCTGCCACCCCTGCACGCCGGCTGGTCGGTGCGGCGCAAGAGCCAGCACTTCCGCGCCTACGAGGAGGTGGCCAAGCGTTTCGGCAAGCTGCTCGGCATGGACCCCTGGCTGATCACGCCGATGTTCCAGGGCGTCGACCTGCACGGCAAGAAGGGCATCGAAGCCTTGCAGGCCGCTGCCGACGCCCAGCTGACCAAGGTGCGGCGCAAGTACAAGGAATACGGCATCAACGAGAAGCCCTTCGTCATCGTCAAGAGCGACGTCGGCAGCTATGGCCGCGGCGTGCTGACGGTGCGCGACGCCAAGGACATCGAGGGCCTGGCCTCGGCCCTGCCCGACAACCTCGGCCAGGAGGTCATCGTGCAGGAGGGTGTGCCCACCCACGAGCGCGTGCACCAGGCTGTCGCCGAGCCGGTGGTCTACACCATGGACCGCTATGTCGTCGGTGGCTACTACCGCGTGCATGCCCACCGCGGCATCGACGAGAACCTCAACGCCCCGGGCGCCAGCTATGTGCCCCTGGCCTTCGCCGAGTCACCTCATCTGCCCCGGCCCGGCGAGAAGCCGGGCGCCAGCGCGCCCAACCGCTTCTACATGTACGGCGTCATCGGCCGCCTTGCCATGCTGGCCGCCAGCTATGAGCTGGAGGCGACCGATCCGCAGGCGGAGGCCGAGGCGGCCTGACGGGGTGCCTTTGGTCATGTCTGTTGCGCAGATGTGTCTGAACGCATCGGGGTAAACGCGGCTTTGGGGGCCTCACTTTCGTCATGGCCCCGGGGTGACTTTTAGGGTGCACGGTCCCAGCCAATCCGGCTGTTGTTCGAGGAGTCATCCATGCACCGCAATCCTCCGATGCACAAGCATTGGATCGCCGCCGCACTGACCGTGCTGGCCGCCCAGGCCCAGGCCCAGACGGCCGCCGAGCCGACCAAGATCGAACGCGTCGAAGTCACCGGCTCGCTGATCAAGCGCATCGACCGCGCCACGCCTTCCGTCGTCCAGTCCATCACCCGCGAGGACATCCGCGGCTCCGGCTACGCCACCATCGACGAACTGCTGCGCGCCAACAGCGCGGTGGACGCCAGCTCCATCCAGGACGGCGCCGCCACCGGCTTCGTCGGCGGCCTGTCCACCATCTCGCTGCGCGGCTTCGGCTCGCAGGGCACGCTGGTGCTGATCAACGGCCGGCGCATCGCACCCGTCGGCGCCGTCGACATCAACTTCGGCCGCGGCTCGCTGATCAACACCAACACCATCCCCAAGGGCGCGATCGATCGCATCGACATCCTGAAGGACGGCGCCTCGGCCCTGTACGGCTCCGACGCCATGGCCGGCGTCGTCAACTACGTGCTGCGCAAGGACTTCCAGGGCATCGAAGGCAATGCCGGCTACAGCGCCAACGACAAGGGCGTGGGCGCCCAGAAGACGGGTGGCGTCACCTTCGGCTTCGGCAACATCGACACCCATCGCTTCAACATCTTCGGCGGCATCGACGTCTCCAAGCGCGATTCCGTCATGCATGCCGACCTGAAGGACCGCGGCGACCAGGCCGCCTACGACCGCTACCTGAACGCCACGGCCTCGGGCGCCACCAACGGCCTGACCCGCTTCACGCCCGACTCGGTCGCGTCGATGTACAGCAGCTACTACCGCGTGCCGACCAGCACCGCCGGCAGTTCGACGGTCAATGGCGCCAGCGTCGCCAACAGCAGCCCCTTCGGCATCAACTACCTCGGCACGCTGCCCGGCTGCCCGGCCGAGCGCACCGTGGGCCAGGGCGTGGACCTGCGTCCCGCCGGCCTGGGCCCCACCAATCCGAGCCTGCGCGCCGGTCAATGCCGCTTCAACCTGGATGCGGCCGACGAGGCCATCTCCGCGCAGGAGAAGGTCAGCGGCATGCTGCGTGGCAGCTTCGCCCTCAGCAACGACCTGACGGCCTATGCCGACGTCATGCTCTCCAAGACCAAGACGACGGAGAAGGGCGTGCCGCGCGCGCTGACCACCGGCGTCTTCAGCACGGCCACCGCGCCGTCGGCGGTCACCTGGCCCAAGCTGGACGGCACCTTCCTGCGCCAGAGCGCCATCATCCTGCCCGTGGGCCACCCGGACAACCCGACCAACGGCACGGCCAACGCCCAGCCGGTGCAGTTGATCCACCGCTTCGAGGACGTGCCGGCCGACGACATCTCGACGCTGAAGTCGGGCCGCTTCCTGCTCGGCGTCGAGGGCGTTGTCGCCGGCTGGGATGTCGACGCGGCCATCATGCACAGCAAGCAGGAGAACGAGCGCGTGCAGCAGAACCGCCTGCGCTCGTCCAAGCTGACGGCTTCCATCGCCTCCGGCACCTACCGCTTCGGCAAGTTCAACACCCCCGAGGCCATCGCCAGCATCGGCTCCGACGCCATCAACACCGGCGACTCCACCATCACCAGCGTCGACGCCCGCGCCAGCCGCGAGCTGTTCGCCATGGCCGGCGGCAATGCCGCCATCGCCCTGGGCGCCGAGTACCGCCAGGAGAAGCTGACCTCCACGCCCGACGACAACTACCTGGCCGGCGACTACATCGGCCTGGTGGCCAACGGCGCCAGCGGCAAGCGCAAGGCCAGCGCGGCCTTCAGCGAGCTGAGCCTGCCGGTGCTGAAGAACGTCGAGGTGCAGGCCGCCCTGCGCTTCGAGCACTACAGCGACTTCGGCAACTCCACCACCGGCAAGCTGGGCTTCAAGTGGGCAGCCATCCCGTCGCAGCTGGCCTTCCGCGGCACGGCGGCCACGGGCTTCCGCGCGCCGTCCATCTCGCAGATCGGCAACTCCTACCTGGCGTCCTTCCACAGCTTCCAGGACTACGCCGTCGTCGACAACCTGCGCTGCAACAACGGTGTCAGCCGCGCCGATCCGCCGCTGCTGCGCGACTGCAACGTGCTGGGCCGCACACTGACGAATGCGGCCGGCAACATCCCGACCGTCGTCAGCGCCAACCCCAACCTGAAGCCCGAGGAGTCCAAGTCCTTCACCCTGGGCGTGCTGATCTCGCCGAACAAGGAGATCGACCTCAGCCTGGACGCCTGGTACTTCCGGCGCGACCAGGAGATCCGCGTGCAGCGCGGCGTCGACCTGATGGAGCGCTTCAATGCCGACCCGGTGGCCAATGCCGCCTCCGTCATCCGCGATCCCAACCCCGCCACCTGGCTGCCGGGCATCCAGAACAGCGGCCCCATCCTGGCCCTCATCCGCCAGTACGGCAACTTCCAGTACACCAAGACGGCGGGCCTGGACTACGAGCTCAACGTCCGCCTGCCGGCCGGCGATTGGGGCAAGTTCGGCGGCAAGTTCAGCGGCACCTACACCAAGCGCTTCGACCAGCTCGTGCTGGCCGGCGGCACGGTGGACCGCCTGGCGGGCACGTCGACGGCCGACGTGCCCAAGACCAAGGCCACCCTGGAGGTCAACTGGAAGGGCGAGGCCGCGTCCGGCTGGGCCCGCTACAACCACCAGGATGCGCTGTGGCGCCCGACGACGGCCGGCTGCCTGAGCTCGACCTCGGCCGCCAACGTGCTGCTGCAGGCCGACAACGGCTGCTTTGTCGGTCGCGAGGGCACCTTCGACATCGGTGGCGCCTACCGCGGCTTCAAGGACATGGTGATCTCCGCCAGCATCCTGAACCTGACCAACAGCTACCGCCGCTCCATCAACATCCCGTCGGCCTTCACCTTCTGGGATACCGGCACCACCGCCCAGCTGGGCCGGCGCTTCAACGTGTCGGTGGACTACGTGTTCAAGTGATGCCAGGGCCGCCGCGGCGGCCTGCCCAGAGTTGCAGCGGCGCCTTCGGGCGCCGCTTTTTCTTCCGCCTTGCGCCCGGACGGAACGGAAGTCAATAGGCGACCTCCTGAAATTGCTGCGCTGCACAAAACCCCAAAAGCGGGCGCAGAATGCCCACTTTCGAACAAACGCCACCCCAAGCCGGTGGCCGGCCTGAAGTGAGTTCTTCCAACGCGGCCCGCAGCCCCTCGGCGATGGCGGGTCTCACCCTCGGGGCGCTCGGGGTGGTCTATGGCGACATCGGCACCAGTCCGCTGTACGCCCTCAAAGAGGTCTTCCACGGCGGCCATGTCGCCACGACGCCAGAGAACATCCTGGGCGTGCTGTCGCTGCTGTTCTGGACCATGACGGTTATCGTGTCGGTCAAGTACGTGCTGCTGATCCTGCGCGCCGACAACAACGGCGAAGGCGGCCTCATCGCCATGCTGGCCCTGGCCACCAATGCCGTGAACGACAAGCCGCCGCTGCGCCGCGGGCTGATGCTGATCGGCCTGTTCGGCACCGCCATCTTCTTCGGCGACGCCGTCATCACGCCGGCCATGACGGTGCTGGGCGCCGTCGAGGGCATCGAGGTCTATGCACCCGAGTACCACGACGCCGTGCTGCCGCTGGCCCTCGTCGTCATGGTCGGCCTGTTCTCGGTGCAGCGCTTCGGCACCGGCGGCATCGGCAAGGCCTTCGGGCCGCTGATGCTGGCCTGGTTCCTCAGCCTGGTCCTGCTGGGCCTGCCCCATATCCTCGACAACCCGCGCGTGCTGGCCGCCGTCAACCCGATGCATGCCGCGCGCTTCTGCCTGGAATACCGCTGGGTGGCCTTCGTCGCGCTCGGCGCCGTCGTCCTCGTCGTCACCGGCGGCGAGGCCCTGTATGCCGACCTCGGGCACTTCGGCAAGAAGCCCATCCGCATCGCCTGGTACGGCATCGTCATGCCGTCCCTGGTCATCAACTACTTCGGCCAGGGCGCCATGCTGCTGGACAACCCCGAGGGCGTGAAGAACCCCTTCTTCCTGCTGGCGCCGTCCTGGGCCGAGATTCCGCTCTTCCTGCTCGCCACCGGTGCGGCCGTCGTCGCCTCGCAGGCCCTGATCACGGCCGCCTTCTCCGTCACCAAGCAGGCCATCCAGCTCGGCATCCTGCCGCGGCTGCGCATCCTGCACACCAGCGTGCGCGACATCGGCCAGATCTACGTGCCCTTCGTCAACTGGGCCCTGTTCGCCCTGGTCGTCGTCGCCGTCGTCTTCTTCGGCTCGTCCAGCAAGCTGGCCGGCGCCTATGGCGTGGCCGTCACCATCGACATGACGATCACGACGGTGATGACCTTCTTCGTCATCCGCTACGGCTGGAAGTACCCGCTGGCCCTGTGCGTCGCCGCCACCGGCATCTTCTTCGTCATCGACGTGACCTTCCTCGCGTCCAACCTGCTCAAGCTGCTGCACGGCGGCTGGTTCCCGCTGCTGATCGGCATCGCCATGTTCACGCTGATGCTGACCTGGAAGCAGGGCCGCAAGCTGCTGTCCGACAAGCTGCGTGAGGACGCCATCGAGCTGCCGGCCTTCCTGGAAGCCGTCTTCATCAACCCGCCCACGCGCGTGGCCGGCACCGCCGTCTTCCTGTCGGCCGAGAAGGGCTCCACGCCGAACGCCCTGCTGCACAACCTCAAGCACAACAAGGTGCTGCACGAGCAGAACATCTTCGTCACCGTCAAGCACCACGAGGTGCCGTGGATCGGCTTCGAGAAGCGCGTCGAGGTCGAGGCCCTGGGCAACAGCTGCTGGCAGGTGGCCGTGCACTTCGGCTTCAAGAACGAGCCCGACGTGCCCGAGGCGCTGGAGTTGCTGAAGAAGCGCGGCGTGCAGCTGGAGGACATGGAGACCAGCTACTTCCTCAGCCGCGACATCGTCATCCCGACCATCGGCTCGGGCATGGCGCTGTGGCGCGAGAAGCTGTTCGCCAGCATGCACCGCAACGCCGCCGCGGCCGCCGACTTCCTGCACCTGCCGGCCAACCGCATCGTCGAGCTGGGCAGCAAGGTCGAGATCTGATTCAGCCCAGCGGGCGCCGCTGCAGGGCGCCTGCGTGCACCTGCACGAGCTCGTTGCGGGCCAGCGGCTGCCAGGCCTCGGCGTCGTCGCCCAGCGGTTCCGACGCGATCGCCCAGCCACCCGGCTGGGGCTTGAGGTAGCGGCTGGGCGGCTTGTCGTCGCTGGCCCAGCGCACCGCCCACAGCCGCTCGCCGTCGGCCAGCGCGGCCGAGAAGCGCAGCGGCGCGGCGATGCCGCGCGCGCCCATCTCGGCGACGGTGTCGCGCAGCAGGCCGCGCAGGGCCGCCTCGACGCTGTCGCCGGCCTGCACGCGCGCCATCATCAGCAGGAAGAGCAGCTCCGAGTCGGTCGCGCCGCGGCGCAGGTCGTAGAGCTCGTCCGGCAGGCGCGCCTCGAGGGCGCGACGCAGGCGCGGGAAGTCGCCCACCTGGCCGTTGTGGATGAAGAGGTAGCGGCCGAAATGGAAGGGGTGGCAGTTCAGCCGCGACACGCCGCCGCCGGTGGCGGCCCGCACATGCGCCATGAACAGGCGCGAGCGCACATTGGCGCACAGGGCCAGCAGGTTCTCGTCGCTCCAGGCCGGCATGCATTCGCGGTAGATGCCCGGCGTGTCGCGCTCGCCATACCAGCCCAGGCCGAAGCCGTCGCCATTGGTAGCCGTCTTGGCCTCCGAGGCCTGCAGGCTCTGGCGCACCAGGGAATGGCGCGGCTTGCAGACCAGGTCTTCCAGAAAGATCGCGTCGCCCGAGTAGGCCAGGAACCGGCACATCCGCTTGGCACTTCCGTCGTTGAGGTGGCGGCTATGCTGACCCCATGAGTCGCCTGCTGCAAGACTTTTCGCCTTCCACGGTCGTCGCCGGCTTCGTCGCGGTACTGGTGGGCTACACCAGCTCCGTCGCCATCATCTTCCAGGCCACCGTCGCCCTCGGCGCGACGGCTGCCCAGACCGCGTCCTGGCTGTGGGCGCTCGGCCTGGGCATGGGCCTGACCAGCCTGGCCTTGAGCCTGTGGACGCGCCAGCCGGTGCTGACGGCCTGGTCCACGCCCGGCGCGGCCCTGCTCGCGTCGACCTCGGGCGTCGAGATGCCCGCAGCCATCGGCTCCTTCATCGTCTGCGGCCTGCTGATCGCCTGGGCCGGCGCCAGCGGCTGGTTCGAGAAGCTGATGGACCGCATCCCCGTGGCGATCGCCTCCGCCCTGCTGGCCGGCGTGCTGGCGCGCTTCGGCCTGGATGCCGTCGCCAGCGTGAAGAC
>Ga0164290_1002732_pt1 | contig 10765 bp, 12 predicted proteins | sample Micstemetagenome_FD_108782 | JGI IMG/M metagenome (GOLD analysis project Ga0164290, IMG submission 108782) | Contaminated culture microbial community from soil near Moab, Utah, USA - Microcoleus steenstrupii SON62 (Illumina Assembly) | ecosystem: Environmental > Terrestrial > Soil > Soil crust...
ATTGATACCCATCTGGAAAATTTAAGGCAAAATTACATGCTATCGCTGAGTTGTGGTGAGGTATTCAAGTAAGAGTAAATTATTATAGGCCGGACAGAAATAATAAAACTTGCCAAGTCCGGCTGCACCAACTATTTTCTTCCATCCATCTGGGAGCATAGAAGCCATATTCGCAATAAAAAAGGAAAAAGATTCATCTTCAATCAAGTCCTGCAAAGAACCAGTTTCTTTTGGTGCTATTTCCGGTGGCTGTATCCCCCATTTCAGTAAAGCGGTTGACAAAATAACCTGCTCCATAAACGAATCTGATGAACGGAATAACTGCAATGCGTCATCAACAAGTTTGGTTTTAAGCGCTTCGAGGGCTGGTATTTTTTTTACAGCCATCAGTCTGGATATATGATACAGAATAATGGATGGCTTACTGTAATGCGGAGATATATAGGCGGCATCCGTTAAATGTCTGTTTGCCTGAATAGATTTTACGATGAGCTCAAGGCTGGCAGAATCGGCGTTGGTCCAATCCAGTTGATACCGTTGTACCATCAGCAATACATTGCTTAATACAGACACATCAAAATCAACTGGCATCTTCACACCAAACCAGGTAGAATAAGCACCTATTTTCCTGTATTCAGGATAGGTATTGGTAATAGGATTTTGGGCATTGTTTGTATAGCCCTGCATAAGCTTATGCACATTCTTAACCACAGTATCTTCTGCAGCCATTGCCAGCAGCATGATTGCCGTATCGTCCATATCGTCGGGTAATGACTGACTTTTATTAAACCAGTTCAGCCATCCCGCACTCGGAAATATCTGCGGGTCATCGGTTCGCCAGAAATGGTAGGTATTTCTTCCTTTTGTATTTTTAAATTTATCAGAAACAGGTAAACTTTTATCGATAATCCGCTTAGCGATTAGTTGTTGATAAGGAGTTAATGTGGTTATTATATCGCGCAGGGTAAATGCAATTAATCCTGTAAAAAAAATATTAACATCCGCTTTCTGCCGGTACTGATTCAAAGCATAAATGCGGTAGGATGGAAATAATCCGCCAGGAAAAACACCATCTTCCTTTGGTTGTAACTGCTCAATTCGTTGCAGCAGTTTGTAAGTAATGAGTGTATCCCTGTTTTTTGCAGCACCAAATATCGGGGCTATCAGCAATATGAGATAAAAAAAACGGGTTCGAAACATGGATCAAAGATAGTGAGTAGTCAGTAGTCAGTGGTGAGTGAGGGTAGAAAATACTCACTATTCACTACTGACTACTCACTACTCCCCATCTCCATCACCTGCTTGTAAACATGGCTTTCACAAAATCAGTTACCAGATAACTGATCATTTTTCCGGTTGTATGTCCGCTGCGGCCATCGGATAACTGGATGGCACCTTCACAAATATGGAGATAAGCTACTTTACTGTCTGTAGCTGAAAAATTGATGAATTGCCGGGCATGGGCGAGTGAAATACCAACCGGGCTCGATGCACTGCTGATACTGTTTTCAATCACATCGAGGTCTACTTCAATTCCACAATAAGTGTCTTCGGTGAAACCTGTTGCGTGGGCCACTGCCTGAAGAAATGTTCTTTTTTCATGAAGAAAAATATCTTCATAACTGATACAATCAATAAAAGGATTGTTCACCATATCCATCCACACATTCTGTGGCAAATAATTTTCATGGTACCCAAGTACACAATATTTCTCCAGGTATCCGTCGGCTTCAGCATAAGAAAATCCATTGCCACTGTGCCTGCCTTCCATGGGTCTGAAATCGGCATGTGCATCAAGGTTAATGGCATTGATCTGTGCAATAGGTATTTGTCCTGATTTATACAAACCTTTTGCAGCTCCTTTAATACAGGGGTAAGCGTTATTATGTCCGCCACCGATGACAACAGGTATTTTCTGGTTCTGTGTAATCATGTGAATCAACTGCTCTACTTCATCATCAATCATATTTACTGCGTGACGATAGGCGGCAATTTTTTCGTCGTAGCTCTGTGCATTGCCTTCAATCAGTTGCTTGGCATCATTAAAATCGAAATGACCGATCAACAGGATGCTGCTTCCTTCAAAAAAGTCATTACTCTGTGTATTCAGAAAAGCCTGTAAAAAAGCAATCCAGGCCGAATCGCATCCACCAACACCCTGGTTGGCCAAAACCCCGATATCTTCAGGTATACCTACCAGAACAAAAGGCGCACTGGATTGGCGAATAGATGATTCCAGATCTCCATTATGTTGCAGCACCTGTACACGCTCCCCTATTTTGGTTTCAAAACGACGGATTCGGGTTACAGACAGGATATCCTGCTTATTGTAAATTTTCAGATGTGGCAGTTGCAAGGCGTTCGGTTTTGTTGATTGAATATACGGAATAGTTGATAGTTTATAGTCGATAGACCATAGTTAATAGTTAAGGCCAGTAAAAGCACATTATTCTATCCATTGACTATGGCCATGGACTATCGACTATCTGCTATCAGCTGCCCATTAATCAACACTTTGTCAATCAAATTCGTTCCAAATGCATAGGGTATATAGGCTATCGACGGGATGGGCCTGGTAATGATCAGGTTGGCTCTTTTACCGATGGTGATGCTGCCGGCTTCCTTTTCAACGCCCATGGCAAATGCACCATTTAAAGTGGCTGCGTTGATGGCTTCTTCGGGTAGCATTTTCATTTGTATACAGCTCATGGACACAACCGTGTTCATGTTTCCGCTTGGACTTGAGCCGGGGTTAAAATCAGAAGCCAGCGCAATGGCGGCACCTGCATCAATCAAACTCCGTGCAGGCTGAAAAGGCATTCTCAGAAAATATGCGGCGGTGGGTAATAATGTACCAATCGTATCAGATGCTGCGAGTGACTCAATAGCTGAGGTATCCATCGTCTCCAGGTGGTCTACCGATAAAGCATTCAGCTCAATACCTGCCTGCACACCCCCGGAAAGGTGTAACTGGTTGGCATGAATTTTTGCTTTTAACCCATACTGCTTTCCGGCTTCACAGATACGTATGGTTTCTGCCACGCTGAAAAAACCTTCTTCGCAAAACACATCTATATAGTCTGCCAGTTGCTCAGCATCAATAGCCGGTAACATATCGTTGATGATCAGATCAATGTAGGCTTCATGGTCTTCTTTGAATAAAGCCGGATAGGTATGCGCTCCTAAAAAAGTAGCTTTAACAGGTATGGGCAACTGTTCTTTCAATCGTTTTATAACACGCAGCATTTTCAGTTCAGCATCCAACGACAATCCATAACCACTTTTAATTTCAATGGCGCCTGTGCCTAATGCCATCAGTTCATGAATTCTTTTTCTGGCCTGTTCAAACAATATATCTTCTGTTGTGAGGGCCAGTTTTTGCGCAGAGTTTAAAATACCGCCGCCTTTTGCAGCTATTTCTGCGTAACTGAGTCCCTTTAGCTTATCTACAAATTCATCTTCCCGGCTCGCAGCAAATACAGTGTGGGTATGACTATCGCACCAACAGGGTAAAACACTTGCACCATTCAGATTCAATATATCAGTGGCGTCGGGACAAATATCCATGGTGCCATAATCAGCAATACGCCCATTGATAATTTGTAACCATGCATTATTTAATACCGGCAATTCTTTTAATGCTTCTCCCCTTAATAATTCAGGATGTTTGCGAACATTAATGAGTTGATGAATGTTGGTGAGTAACAGATGGGTCATAACAGCAAATTAAGGAAAAACGTTAATCTCCTCTGCGAAACCTCAGTGCTATCTTGTTCTCTGCAGTGAACTTACTCGGATATTCACCACAGAGAACAAGAGGTAACGGAGGTTTCGCAGGGTTAGTAGTATATTAGATGGATTTCTAACTTTTATTATCATTAATGATTGCAAGGTTAACAATTGTACGATACCCGGGATGGATGGGATGGGCAGGTTTTTTATCCATGGCTTTATTTCGTTTGCCCTTATGGTTACAAAAAAAATCAGGCTTCTGGAAACTGATGGGTTGTGGACGTAACGGAAGCTTTGACAAAACACCCGACTGGCGGCAATGGGCCATACTGCAAATATGGGAGGATGAATTACAATACAACCAACACCCCACCCAGATAGAAAACTGGTGGCGTTTCTTTGGTTGTGAAAAATGGACCCTTCTGCTTAAACCACTCGAAGGCCATGGTTTATGGGATGGAAAAGAAGTATTTGGTTCATTACCGAAACAGAGTGATTATAATGGAAGGATCGCGATACTTACAAGGGCTACTATTCGGATGAGTCGTTTATCTCATTTCTGGAAACAGGTTGACAGCGTTGCTGAAAAAATGAGTACCGCTCCGGGTTTTATCAGTTCTGTGGGTATTGGTGAAGTACCCTGGATTAAACAGGCCACTTTCAGCATCTGGGAATCAAAAGAAGCCATGAAAAACTTCGCTTACCGTATGCATGAACATGCTGAAGTGGTGCGTAAAACACGCCAGGAAAACTGGTATAGTGAAGAAATGTTTGTACGTTTCCAAATCATTGAAAATGAGGGTAGTTTGAAGGGAGAAGACCCGTTACAAAGAAATCCTTAGTTTTGCTGATCAAATGCATCATTGCTCGACCATATCTTTTCTTACTGCTCATTTTGCATGGATGTACCGTGGTCTGAACTCCATGCCCGATCACTGAGTGCTGATTATCCCCGTTTAAGACGAAGATCACTTTATTCATTTAATACAAATCTTGTATGGAACATACATTGCATGTTACCTCTGAAATAGGTACTTTAAAAAGATTATTGGTACATAGTCCAGACAGCGGACTCGGAAAAGTAGTGCCCTCAAAAGCACAGGACTGGTTATTCGAAGACATTGTTCATCTGGATACCATCAGAAAAGACGAGTACGACTATTATACCAAGCTCCTGCTTTACTTTTTAGATCCGGAAAAAATAAAGGGCAAACTGTCGGAGATAGATCAGAATGACCGTCAGTTTTTCAAGCCCGATTCTCCTGATTTTTACAGGTCAGATAAAGTGGTGGAACTCCAATGGCTGCTGGCAGAATTGCTGGACGATGCCGCGATCCGTTCTCAACTCATTGCATCGGTAGCTGCCATTGAAGGCTGTACCTTCGAAATACAGCAGCAGTTAGCTGATTATTCTGCCAATGAGTTATCAAAAACTTTTATCTCGGGTACTTCAATCGATAAACAATTATTGTTTGCTCCTATTCCCAATTTTATTTTCACCAGAGATATTGGCATCACCATCAAAGATCATGTACTGCTTAATAAACCTGCGAAAAAAGCACGTACCAGAGAAGCATTGCTCTCTAAGTACATTTTCTTTTATCATCCCATGTTTGCGCAATGGAAAAAGCATATCATAGAATTAAACGATTCGAACCAGAGTTTCCTGATGCCTGAAGAGGAAGAAGATGATCGTAAAACAACATTGGAAGGCGGCGATATTATGGTGGTGAGTGCTAATCACCTGCTCGGGGGTGTAAGTGAAAGAACCTCGGCCGAAGCTGCCGCCATGATTACCAATGTAATGTTTGAGGAGGGTTTGATGGATAAAGTGACCATTGTCCGTATCCCTAAAAAACGCGATTACATGCATATTGATACGGTATTTACCCAGGTAAAAAGAGATGTATGGGTAATGCTGGGTAATTTTTCACGCAAGGCAGTGAAACATGAAGACGATAATGCCGTGGAACGCATTTTACAGGTAAAAAAAGAAGAGAAGATCAAGATTACACAGTTTCATAAAAAATGTCCGGATAATCCTGTCTTTTTCGACAGCCTGGAAGATTTACTGGTAGACATCAGCATCAATGACCTGCATTGTGAAAACGAGGTTCGTTTTATTTTTTCCGGGAACAATGAATTCCCTTACAATGCACGTGAGCAATGGACAGACTCCTGTAACCTGCTTGCTTTGAAAGAAGGAGTGGTACTGGGTTACGACAGAAATGATAAAACAACAGAAGCTTTCCGTAAAGCCGGATTTACCATTATACATGTAAAAGATTTATTGCCACAACTGGAAGCTGGCACCATTTCCCCACAAACCATGACAGATACTTTGATACTCATGCCATCTGCCGAATTATCGCGTGCCCGTGGCGGGTTTCATTGTATGAGTATGCCTTTGTGGAGGGAGGAAATTTAGTCAGTAGTGAATAGTGAGTAGTGAGTAAAGAAATGTTTTGTTACTCACCACTGACTACTGACTACTCACTCCCCCCATTCATACACTCAAAAAATACTTATGCAAACCACTTCTCACCTGCTCATGATAAAACCTGTTCGTTTCGATTTTAATGCGGAAACGGCAGTGAACAATAGTTTTCAGCAGGCTTCCGATGATAAAGCTATTGCAGAGAAAGCTACCCTTGAATTTGAACAGTTTGTTACCATACTAACCCATGCAGGTATTGATGTAACTGTTGTAAATGACACAGCAGAGCCCCATACACCCGATTCTGTGTTTCCCAATAACTGGATTTCTTTTCATAGTGATGGGTCTGTTTTTCTTTATCCCATGTTTGCCACCAATAGAAGACAGGAAAGAAAACCACATGTATTGGCGGTCATCAGGGAAAAATTTGCTGTAAACAATACGATTGATCTTACCGGCTATGAAGAACAGCAATTGTTTCTGGAAGGCACGGGCAGTATGGTACTGGATCGTGCCAACAAAATTGCCTATGCCTGTTTATCGCCCAGAACCGCTATTGAAGTATTGAACGAATGGGCAGCAAAAGCAGGATACGATACTGTTTCTTTTGTTTCTGTTGACAGCAGCGGCTCCCCTATTTATCATACCCATGTAATGATGTGTGTGGCAGACCGGTATGCTGTTATTTGTCTTGATTCGATACCCGATCAATCAGAACGTAATCTGGTGGAACAGCAGCTCTCAGGTACGGGTAAAGATATTATTACGATCAGTTTTGAGCAGATGAATCAGTTTGCCGGTAATATGTTGCAGGTTCAGAATAAAGAGGGTAAACCCTATCTGGTTATGTCGAGTCAGGCATTTCAGAGTCTGACTGCAGATCAGGTATCCCGTATAGAAGCCTATAACCCGATATTACATTCCGATATAAAAACCATTGAAACCAATGGTGGTGGAAGTGCCCGATGTATGATGGCGGAGGTTTTTCTGCCATTGAAATAGGGCATACAGCGTTTTTATATTCCTAAGTGTCTGCTAAATAAACGATATGTCAAACGCATCATTGAACGGATTGATTTATGAAAAACTGGAAGAACAGGTAGCAGCTATTCAGGCGCAACTGACAAGACCAGTTTTCCAGCAATACGCCGAACTACTGAAGATGCACCATGAAGGGCAGGTTATGTTTTCCGACTCAGAAGGAATTGAAGAACTGCTTATTGAGAAAGCCAATGATATAAGTGCAGCCAATGAATATGCTGCGTTTATGGAATCGAATATAATCGATGAAGCAAAAGCGGTTACTTATCTCACCTCTGAACTCCGCTCTTGTTTTACCGTGGAAGCCGCCATTCAGCAATTTTCCAAATCAGGTGCCATATCATTTTCCTACGACTGGTATTTTCACTACGATTCAGGTATCAATTTTTTCAAGGAACAGTTTAGCTACCCTATTATACTGGAACCCCGCTATCTCAACCATGAACTGCCTCCCGATCACTATGATGGTTTTGGCAAGGGTCCCGATTTTTCTGCTGTATGGCCCGATTGCGCTGAGCTGATTGAAAAAGAAGAAGAAGATAACGACCTGCTGAATCTGGGCAGTCATTTAATGATGTTTTATCAATACCAGTCGAGATTGTTCCTGCACAAAGCCATACGCGAAATAGACGAAGCAGGCGAGCTATCATTCATTAAAAAAGAGCCTTTCATCTTTTATATAGCTGAACATGATTGTGAAGAGATGACTTTGTATGTAAAATAACTTGTACCACATTTTTGTCTTACTATCACTTCCTCAGTTACAGCTCCTCAAACTCAGGAGGCAATCTACCTGATCGGTAGCCATATGCATCAGCAATCCTATGGAGATGATTCTGCACCTGGGAATAAATAATAGTAACGCATAGATCAGGATTGCCGGATAGCTGTGTAAGGGGTGAAAATTGATGCTGCATCTGCAGGCATCGAATAAAGGTGTGGCAAGCAGGTGATCAATATCTACCAGCATGGTAAGCCAGAAAACAAGGGATACTTTTTTCCAGTTGTTTTTAAAAAACCAGCCTGCTATCAGTACAGGTAAACCGAAATGAAGAAAATAATGAAGTATTGTCTGAAAATGCATATTCTAAAGTTAACAGTTTTGTTAACTTTCAAATGGCCGGAGTTTTGGAAAGCTTACACAAGCATATCACAACACCCAACGAAATGTCAGTTTCAATTTGCTGCTATTTGCTTTTCCCCCCAACTTCGCATTTGGCTAATAAACGGAATTAATTCTTTTCCTGTTTCTGTAAGTGAATATTCAACTTTGGGTGGAACCTCAGAATAAACTTTTCTCGTAATTAGTTCATCAGCTTCCAGTTCTTTTAGTGTTTGGGTAAGCATTTTTGGTGTAATACCCACTATTGCCCTATTTAATTCACCGTATCTCAATAAGCCATCCCTCAATACCCATAAAATCCGCCCTTTATATTTTCCGCCAATTCTTTGAAATGCGTAATCAACAGCGCAATGTGCCTTTTGAAATTTTTTTTTCATTTTTTTTAAATTTAAAACATTGGTAATCAGCTTTACTATGTTTTTAGTATGTACCATACTTTATTGTATGTACTTGCTGTAAAGGTATCGAACACTTTTATTTGCATAAACTTTAAATAATGTTAATTATGAATGTAACTATCAAAAGAGTGCTGCATTTTCCAATAACAAAAATTATCATCGGAATTGTCGTTCCTTTTCCTCTATTTGTCGTAATTCAAAACTTTGTATTAAAACCATTTTTTTATAACATTATTCAAGATAAAAGTATTGCCGACCCAATTATTCACTGTGTTTCTTTTATAGTTTTATTAGCCGCTTATTACTATTTATTCCGTGTATACGATAAAAGAAAAATAACAGAGCTATCCATGAAATATTTACCGAAAGAAATGTTTGGAGGATTTTTCTTCGGCTTTTTTACAATATCATTAATTATTTTCATTTTGTACTTATTAGGTTATTATCAAGCTATTAGTATTACAACAGCTCACTACCCCATAAAGTTTTTCACGGTACTAATGTTTGCGGCCATAGTTGAAGACCTATTTCATAGAGGGTTAATAGTTCGTGTCTGTGAAAATTGGTTAGGTACTCATCTAACCCTCGTCATTGCAATGTTAGTAGAATTGCAACAACACTTTTATAATCCAAATTTCAACCTATTTAGTCATTTTTTAACTTTGATTTGTGGGTTTACTATGGCAATGATGTTTGTCTATACTAAAAGAATTTGGCTGCCATTTTTCTTCCATTTAGGCTGGAATTTTTCTCAGCCTTTTTATGGCTCAAATCTCTCTGGGCTAAATGATATGGGCAGTATCATTCAATCAAAATTCAATGGTCCTGAACTATTAACAGGTGGTGCTGTTGGAATTGAAGATTCAATTATCACTCAATCTTTTTTATTATTTATCGGAATAGCACTTTATTATCTTGCAAAAAAAGAAGGAAAATTGTAAAAGGCAAACTGTTTACAAAATGAATTTGAAAGATGCTTTTTTAAGTCTTGACAACTATTTTTCACCAAGGATTATAGGTGAAGTAAATGACCAATATATTAAAGTTGTAAAAATAAAAGGGCAAGAAGTGCCTTGGCATATTCACGAAAATGAAGATGAATTATTCTACATTGCAAAAGGGGTACTTTTAATGGAAATTGAAAATCAACCAGACGTAAAATTAAAAAAAGGTGACCTGTTTGTTGTAAATAAAGGAAGAAATCACAGAGTTTCCTCAGAAGAGGAATGTTTACTTATGCTTATTGAATCTAAAACCACTGAACATACAGGTAAAATAAAATCGGCAATAACAAAATCAGTAGACCAACAATTTTATTGAAATTCCAAATATTTGGATATATGCGGCTTAACAATTTTATATTTTAGATTATTATTTTTAATAAAAAATTCATAAGCTCAACAAAATGCCTGCCACCAACATGGGGTACTTACATATTATCCGACAAATTTTTTAATATATAAGTATAATAAAGCATAGGTTGGGAAATAAAAAAAGCCTAAGTATTTACAATACTTAAGCCTTTCTGCGGAGAGAGAGGGATTCGCCCCCCCGGACCTTTGACAGTCAACGGTTTTTCCAAAGGATCCTGCGGGCAAGACCGCCGCATTCGACGCTATATAATTTTTTTCAACCTCAAGTAAATCTTACCCTCCGCCGATTTAAAAAACATTTCCTGACGATAAGCTTCAGATTTAGTATCAAATGTTTCAAAATAATGAAGCACCAATGGTATCCTTGATTTTGTGCTTCTTACTTTTTTAGTGGTATGCATTTTAAGTCTGTTTTCAATATCCGATGTATGGCCATAGTAGTAACCATTATCCGACAAACTTTTTAATATATAAGTATAATAAAGCATGGGTTGGGAAATAAAAAAAGCCTAAGTATTTATAATACTTAAGCCTTTCTGCGGAGAGAGAGGGATTCGAACCCCCGGACCTTTGACAGTCAACGGTTTTCAAGACCGCCGCATTCGACCGCTCTGCCATCTCTCCGCGGCAAAAGTAAGGTTTGAAATATTTCTACCAAAAA
>Ga0164290_1002733_pt1 | contig 10759 bp, 12 predicted proteins | sample Micstemetagenome_FD_108782 | JGI IMG/M metagenome (GOLD analysis project Ga0164290, IMG submission 108782) | Contaminated culture microbial community from soil near Moab, Utah, USA - Microcoleus steenstrupii SON62 (Illumina Assembly) | ecosystem: Environmental > Terrestrial > Soil > Soil crust...
CGCAGGCTCGCGGAAGCGGCGATGGGCTCGCCCGGGGCGGTCTCTCCAGGGCGCAGGCGGCTCGCCACCGTCTGCACCGCCAGCATCCTCAGTCCAGGCTCCTCCAGCCCGATCAGGTCCCGGACCAGCCCGTTCGACGGCGCCGCGAGAAGCTCGAGAGGCGTGCCGAGCTGCAGCAGCCGGCCGCGATCGAGGATCGCGATGCGGGAGGCGAGTCTCAGCGCCTCGTCCATGTCATGGGTCACGAAGACCACCGTCGTGCCGCTCTCGCGGTGGATTCGCTGGATCTCCTGCTGCAGCGCGGCTCGCGTGATGGGGTCGAGTGCGCCGAAGGGCTCGTCCATCAGCAGCACCTCGGGCCGGGCCGCCAGCGCCCGGGCGACGCCTACGCGCTGTTGTTCGCCGCCGGAAAGCTGGTGGGGATATTTCGAGCGGAAGCGCCCGGGATCGAGGTTCAGCAGGGTCAGAAGCTCGTCGGCACGATCGCGGATCATGGCCTTCGGCCAGTCCAGTAGCTCGGGTACCGCCCCGATGTTCCGCTCCACCGTCCAATGCGGGAACAGCCCGACCGACTGGATGACGTAGCCCATGCGCCGGCGCAGCGTTTCGGGCCTGAAGGAGAGGATGTCCTCGCCGCCCACCCGGATGCTGCCCGTCGAATGCGGCACCATCCGGTTGATCATCTTGAGAAGCGTTGACTTGCCGGAGCCGGAAGGACCGATCACGACGAAGAATTCACCCGCTTCGATGCTGAAGGTGATCTCCTCCACCGCCGTCTGGCCACCGTAGCGCTTGCCGGCACGCTCGAAGGCGATCATCGCCCTGCCTTTTCGGCATGGCCGGTCAGCAGCCTGAGAAACCCGTCGGCCGTCAGCGCCAGAAGAATGATCGGCACGGTGCCGAGCACCACGGCGTCCAGCGCGTTGGCGAACAGGCCCTGGAACATGATGGCGCCGAGGCCACCGGCCCCGATCAGCGCGGCCACGGCCGCGAGGCCGATCGCCTGCACGACGACGATCCGCAGGCCGGAGAGGACGACGGGCAGCGCCAGCGGCAATTCGACCCGTCCGAACACCTGCGCCGGCGTCATCCCCATCCCGATCGCTGCCTGGCGCGCGCCCGCCGGCACGGCCGCGATCCCCTCCGCGGCGTTCCTCGCGATCGGCAGCAGGGAATAGAGGATCAGCGCGATGACCGCGGGGGCGGCGCCGATCCCGCCGATCCCGGCGCGCTCGAGCAGGGGAAATCGCTCCGCGAGGCCCGCGAGGGGTGCCATCAGCATGGCGAAGAGCGCGATCGATGGAATCGTCTGTATGAGATTGAGCGCCGGAAACAGGCCGGCCGCGAAGGCGCGGCGCCGGGCCGCGAAGAGGCCGAGCGGCAGGCCGATCAGAACCGTGGGCAGCAGGGCCGCCAGGACGATGCCGACATGCTGCGCCAGGGCATCGCCCAGAACCTCCCGGCGGTTGGCATACTCCTTGGCGATCGAGAGGTCCTCCAGCGCGCCCATGGCGCCCAGGATGGCGACCCCGCCGGCCAGCATCAGCGCGCCCAGCGTCCGGCCCGCCGGCGCGAGGGCGAGGCGATGCATGGCGTCCATCATCGCGAGGCAGCCGCAGAGCGCCATGATCCAGAAACCGGCGCCGAGCGACGTCCGCGCGGCCGGCGGGGCTCCGGCGGCGAAGCGCGCGGCCTCGGCACCGGCGAGGGTGCAAAGCACGAGGACGAAGGCGGCCGCCGCCGCGCCCTGTATCCAGTGCACGGTCCGGCGCTGCGGCAGGAACGCCCCGGCCAGCAACAGCGCCGCCAACACGGACAGGACGAGCAATTCTTCGCCCGGCAGCGCGCCCAGCCGGACCGGCACGCCGGACAGCAGGCGGTTCGGCGCATGCGCGACTGAGGCGAGCGATCCGCCGCCGGCTGCACCCGCCAGGAACAGGGTCAGAAGGACAGGATTGCGGACCCTGAACCCGTCCGCCGCGCCCTGTTCGGCGCCGCTCATCGGCCGGCCGCGATCCGCCTTCGATCGGCGAAGGCTATTTCAGGAAACCCTTTTCCTTCAGGTATCCCTCAGCCACGCGCTTCGCCTCCTGGCCCTCGACCGCGATGGCGGCGTTCAGCCGCTGCAGGGTCGCGAGGTCGAGCGAGGCGAAGACGGGCTCCAGCGCCGCGCGGATCTGCGGCTGCTTCTCCAATGCCGCCGCCCGAACCACCGGCGCCGGGTTGTAGACGATCTGCGCGCCCTTGGAATCCTCCATGACGGTGAGGCCGAGCGCGGCGAGCGCGCCGTCGGTTCCATAGGCCATCGCGGTGTTGACGCCGGACGTCTGCTCGGCGGCGGCGCGCTCGGTCGCGGCGGTGTTGCCGCCGGCGAGAACCAGGATCTGATCCTGCTTCAGCTTGAAGCCATAGGTCTTCTCGAAGGACGGCAGCGCCGCCGGGCTCTCGACGAATTCCGCCGATGCCGCGATCTTCACCTTGCCGCCGCCGGATACCCATTTTGCGAAGTCCTCCATCGACGCGAGCTTGTTCGCGCTCGCCAGGTCCCGGCGCACCGCGATGGCCCAGGTGTTGTTCGCCGCGGCGGGCTGCAGCCAGATCAGCTTGTTCCGCTCGGCATCCAGGGCTTTCACCTTCTGATAGCCGCCGGCGGCGTCCTTCCAGACGGGGTCGGTGTCGATCGAGAAGAAGAAGGCTCCGTTGCCGGTGTATTCGGGATAGATGTCGATCTCGCCGGCGAGGAGGGCGCCGCGCACGATCTTGGTCGGGCCGAGCTGCAGCTTGTTCGCCGTCCTGACGCCCTTCGCCTCCAGCGCCTGGATGATCATGCTGCCGAGAAGCGCACCCTCGGTATCGATCTTCGATCCGACCCGGACGGCGTCCTGCGCGAAGGAGGCCGAGGCCGACAGGACGAGGGCGATCACGGCGGCGATGCCGCGGGCAACGGGTCCGGTCATCTCGTCTCCTCCGTCGATACCGGCGGCGCAATGCCGCGAATCCTAGCATGGCATAACCGAACGCTGGCCGGCGAATGCGGGTTCCTGAGTCGCGGGAAGCACCGCTCCGGCAATGCCGTACGAGTTTTCTGCAGCACCGGAGCGCGAAAGGAGGTTTGATCATCTCGGTCATTGGCCGAACGAATAGGCGATCGAGATGATGGACCTGCTTCACGTCCTGGGCCGCCTGGTGCTGCTGGAACCCCGGCAGGCGGAGTTGCCGGAGCAGAATCTCGCGGGGCCGCTGCTGAGTGTTGCCGATCTCGGCCTGTCGCCGGAGAATGCGTCCGATTCGGCCGAGGATGGTGGTGATGGCCCAGCTTGACATGTTCGCCGACGAGGCACCGATGCCGGCCGATACCGCGGCCGATCCGGAGCGCGTGCGCCGCAAGCTCGATGCCTTGCTGAAGGAAGCCCGGCAGGCAGGCGGCGGGGGTCTGCCGCAGGCGCGGCGGCGCTTGATCGAGACGGTCGTGCCACAGATGGTCCGCTGGCTTCCAGCGGAGGAAGCCGATCGTGTGAAGCAGGCGTTTGGAGAAGCCCTCGCGGCCTGATCGTTCACCCGGCGCTCAGGCCAAGATCGGCTGACAGGCGAGTTCCATCGAAGCGGCAAGCGCGACCACATCCATCCCGGCCGGGCCGATGACGACGAGGCCGGTCGGCCCATCGGCCGGGGCAGGGGTCAGCGACCACCGCCGTCCCACCACCTGCAGCAGGGCGGCGCCTTCGCCCTCGACGCCGAGAAAGCCCTTGGCCCGCCATGCGGAGCGCGCAACGGCCTCGGCGAGTGCCGCCACGCGCTCGCGCCGGATCGGCGCCTCTGGCTTCAGGGTCAGCGTCTCGACCACCTCCGCGTGATTCTGACCGCCGCCCGTGGTCAGGGCGCGCGGCAGGGCGGCGAATGGATCGAGCAGCAGTGCTTCCACGCCCATGGCTTCCACGGCGATCACGACGGGCGCGGGGCTCAAGCCGCGCAACCATGCCTTCACCGCGTCGACGGCGCCGGCCGGGACGAGGTCGGTCTTGCTCAGGAGCAGCAGGTCGGCCGCCTCGATCTGCCGGCGCACCGTGGCGCCGATCCGGGGATCGGCTTCGCGTTCCCGCACCGTTTCGACATCGACCATGGTCACGATCGCCTCGAGACGAAACGCATCGCCCGCCAGTCCGATGGCGGCGATGCGCGCGGGGTCGGCGACGCCGCTCGCCTCGATGATCAATCGCTCGGGAGGTTCCGCCCGCGCCAGCAGGCGCAGGAGCGCCTCCATCAGGCTGGAGCCGATCGAACAGCAGATGCAGCCGTTCGAAAGCTGCAGGCTCTCGCCGTCCGCGGCCTCGACGAGCCGCCGGTCGACATCGATGCTGCCGAAGTCGTTCACCAGCACGGCGATGCGCTGGCCGCGACTGCCCCGCAGGATGCGGTTCAGAAGCGTGGTCTTGCCGGTGCCGAGGAATCCCGACAGCAGGAGAAGGGGGATCGCCTCCGGCATCAGCCGCGCGGCGCCTCGAAGATTTTTCCGCCCAGCATTGTCCCCCAGACCCCGACATCCTTCAGCCGCTCCGGCGGGACGGCGGTCGGATCCTCGTCCAGGATGCAGAGGTCGGCGCGCTTGCCCACCTCGATGCTGCCGATCTCGTGGTCGAGCTTCAGCGTATGGGCGGCGCCGAGCGTGATGGCGCGGAGCGCCTCCTCGACGCCGATCCGCTCGCCTGCGCCGAGCAGGCGCCCTTGCGAGGTCAGGCGGTTGACCGCGCACCAGGCGGTGAACAGCGGGCCGATGGGCGTCACCGGCGCATCGGAATGCATGGCGAGCGGAACGCCCTCGCGCAGCGCCGTGGCGCAGGCGTCCAGCCGCTCGGCCCGCTCGGGCCCCATCGTCTCGGCGTAATGGGCCTCGCCCCAGTAGAAGATGTGGTTGGTGAACAGGTTGACGCAGGCGCCCAGTTTCGCCATGCGCCGGAACTGTGCGGCGTCCGCCATCTGGCAATGCTGGAAGGTGTGGCGGTGGTCGGCCCGGGGCGTGGCGTTCTGCGCCGCCTCGATCGCGTCCAGCACCACCTCGGTCGCCTCGTCGCCGTTGGTGTGGATGTGCAGTTGCATCCCGGCGGCGTGATAGGCGGCGACGTATCTCGTGATCTCCTCCGGCGCCATGTTCCAGATACCGTTCTCCCGGCCGTTGTAATAGCCCGGCCAGCGCAGCCGCGCGGTGAAGCCCTGGATCGACCCGTCCGTCATCAGCTTCACCGGGCCGAAGCGGAGCTTGTCGCCGCTCGCCGGGATCAGCTTTTGCATTTTCTCGATGCCTTCCTCGGGGCTCGCGGAGGCGGCGTTGTAGGCGGGTACCAGGCGGACCGGGAAATCATCCTCCGCCGTCACCATGCGCAGGTTCTCGATCGACTGCGGTTCCAGCGGGTTGAAGAGGTCGGTCGCGGTGGTGACGCCGGCGAGCTGCGCGAGGCGGCCGAAGTCGCGATAGCCGGCGGCCGAGGTGCGATTCATCAGGTAGTCGCCGCCCACCACGCGATAGGCCATGAACATGGCGGCGAATTCCATCAGTTCGCCGGTGGGTTCGCCCTTGGTGTCCTTGAGCACGCCGTGGATGTTGGTGCCGGCGTCGATCCTGGCCTTCTGCAGGATGGCGCTGTTCACGTTCATGAGATGGCCGCTCGCATGCACCACCAGGATCGGCCGGGTGGGGGAGACGCGGTCGAGGTCCGCCTTGCTCATGCGGGCGCCGCCGAAGAAGATCGGATCGAACCCCCAGGCGAAGAGGGGCTCATCGGCGGTCTTCAGCTTCGCCGCCGCCTCCTTCAGGCGTCCCACCACGGCATCGATGCTGGTCAGGCCCTGCCAGGTCCTGCCGTCCGGCCCGCGCCGGTCGTGGAAGCCCACATGGGTATAGGCCCACATGCCGCCCTCGACCGCGTGGCTGTGCCCCTCGACCAGGCCGGGCATCACCACCTTGCCGTCCAGCGCATGGTCGATCTCGACCGGTCCCCAGCCTTTCAGCTCGTCCAGGCTGCCGACGCCCAGGATGCGGCCATCCTTGACCGCGATGTGGCTGGCGCGGGGCCGGGACGGATTCATGGTCATGGTGAGTGCTGGCTGAAAGACGGTGATGCTCATGGCCGGGGGCGGGTCCTTTCGGGCTTTGCGGCAGATCAAAGCATGCCGCCCGGGCGCATCCCACCCTGATGTCTCCCACAGCCGCAGGAGGCAGCCATGACGACCCCGGAAGTGGCCTATATGGCCTTGGTTCTGCTCATGTTTCTCTCTTTCAGCAGCGGCCTCGCCTGGGTCTCCAGCCGCTGAGACTTGCCGTCGCGGGCGCCAGCCGGCAGGTTGGCGGGCATGGACTTCGTCCTCTCCAAGCTGCTCTGGCCGCTCGCGACGCCCTCCAACTGGCTGGCGATCCTGGTTTTCCTTTGCGCCATAGGCACTTGGGCGGGCAGGCGGCGGCTGGCCGCGACCGCGGCGACGCTCGCTGTCGTGGCCTTCCTGCCTTTCGTCGCCGTGCCGATCGGCGGCTGGCTCGCGGGCCCACTCGAAAATCGCTTTCCGGCCAAGGACTTGCCGGAGAGGTTGGACGGTATCGTGGTGCTGGGGGGCAGCTTCAACACCGCCATGACCAAGGATCGCGGCGCCCCGCAAGTCAATGGCAACGCTGAGAGAATCTTCGAACTGCTGGCGCTGGCGCGGCGTTATCCCGAAGCACGGATCCTGTTCACCGGGGGCGAGGCCGCGGTCAATCCCATCGGTTCGACCGAAGCCGACGCCGCCCGCCGGCTGTTCGCCGGGATCGGCTTCGATCCCGCCCGCGTCACCTTCGAGGACCGTTCCCGCAACACCTGGGAAAATGCCTTGTTTTCCAAGCAACTGGCTGATCCGAAAGAGGCCGAGACCTGGGCGCTGGTGACCTCCGCCGCGCATCTGCCGCGCGCCGTCGGATGCTTCCGACGGGCCGGATTTCCGGTTCTGGCGATTCCGGTAGATTATCGCACCCGGGCGACTCGCCAGGAGCCGCTCTCGGTCCAGTTCGCCGCCAATCTGAAGCAGTTCGATGCGGCGGTGCGGGAATGGATCGGCCTGTTGGCCTATCGACTGCTTGGGCGTACCGATGCGTTCTTTCCAGCACCCTGATCGTCGCGCTTTCCTCGGCCTCGCCGGAGCGGGGCTGGCTTGGCCCGCGCTCGCGCAAGATGCGGGATTCGCCAATTGGGTCAATGCGTTCCGCGCCGAGGCGAAGACCAAGGGCATCGCCGACGCGGTGCTGGACGACGCCTTCCGCGGCGTTGCGCCGATCCCGCGGGTGATCGAGTTGGACAGGAAGCAGCCGGAGTTCACGCTCACCTTCCCGGAATACCTGGGCCGGGTGGTGAACGACGTCCGGGTCGAGAAGGGCCGCCAGCTGGCGGCGGAAAATGCCAAGCTGCTGCAGGATGTTAGCGGCCGCTACGGAGTGCCGGCGGAGATCGTGGTGGCGCTGTGGGGGATCGAATCGGATTTCGGCCGGCTGACCGGCGGGTTCAACGTCATCGCCGCTCTCGCCACGCTCGCCTATGAAGGCCGGCGCGCAACATTCTTTCGCGGCGAGCTGATCAATGCCTTGAAGATCATGCAGTCGGAAAAGATGCCCGCGGCCAGTATGCTGGGGTCCTGGGCCGGTGCCATGGGCCAGTGCCAGTTCATGCCGTCGAGCTTCAATGCATATGCGGTCGATTTCAACGGCGACGGGCGCCGCGACATCTGGACGACATTGCCGGATGTCCTGGGCTCGGCCGCGAATTACCTGGCGAAGTCGGGCTGGAAACAGGCGGAACCTTGGGGCGACCCGGTGACGATTGTGCGGGGAATCGACCCCGCCGAGGCGGATCTGAAGAAGAAGCGCCCGCTTTCTGCCTGGTCGGAGGCGGGAATCGTGCCCCGGAACGGCGGCTTCCGCAACCCGCCGGAGAGCCAGACGGCACTGCTGCTGCCCGATGGAATCGCCGGCCAAGCCTTTGTTGTATATAGGAATTTTGAGGTCATCCTGCGCTGGAACCGGTCCAATTTCTTCGCCCTGGCCGTCGGCACCCTTGCCGACCGCATCGCGCGGGCGTAGAAATCCCAAGATATTCCGTGTTCAGCCTGCGGGTGCACCATATGCAGTGGTCCAGACTGGTGATTCTGGCCCTCACCGGCCTGCTGGCGGCGGCCTGCGCCGATCGCGGCCGGACCAGCGGATCCACCAGCACTCAGCCGTCCTCCACCGTGACCACGGCTACGGCAAAGGGGGGCGTCCCCTACAAGGTGGGAAAGCCCTACCAGGTCGCCGGCGTGTGGTACTACCCGCGCGAGGATGCGAATTACGACGAGACCGGAATCGCCTCCTGGTACGGGCCGGGCTTCCACGGCAAGCAGACCGCGAACGGCGAGGTCTACGACCAGAACGAATTGACCGCGGCGCATCAGACGCTGCCGATGCCGACCTTCGTGCGGGTGACCAATCTCGAGAACGGCCGCTCGATCGTGGTGCGGGTCAACGACCGCGGCCCCTTCGTCAACGGGCGCATCATCGACATGACCCGCCGGGGCGCGCAGCTGCTCGGCTTCATCGGCCAGGGCACCGCCCGGGTGCGGGTGCAGATCGTGCCCGGCGGCGGGCCGGAGGGCGACCAGCCCCTGCCCCCCGGCACGCCGGGGACCGGCGACATGCCGATCCAGGTGGCGGCCGCGTCCTCCAAGGGCGCGGTGACGGCCGAGGCCCTGCCGCCGCCGCCCGGCACGCGCGGGCAGGCCGGCAGCCCGGCCGCCGCCACGGCGCCGGCACAGCCGCCGGCGACCGCGGTTCTGGGGGCCGGCGAGGCGGGGCCGATCGACCTGCAGAAGCAGACGGTGCGCCAGACGCCGGTGAAGCAGACGGCGATCTTCGTGCAGGCGGGCGCCTTCACCCAGTTCGACAACGCCAACCGCCTGTCGGCCCGGCTGTCGCCGATCGGGCCGGTCAGGGTGATGAACGCCAATGTGGCCGGCACGGATTACTACCGTGTGCGGGTCGGACCGCTGGCCAGCGTCGACGAGGCCGACCGGGCTCTCGCGCAAGTGATCGCCACCGGCCAGCAGGATGCCCGTATCGTCGTCGACTGAGCCCGCCGCCCGATGCCCAGCCTTGAGGGAGGCCAATCCATGCGACCGAACCCCGCACGCTCACCTGCCTTCGGCCGCAATCCGCGATGGCTGACGCTGCTCCTGCTCGCGGCGCTGCCCTTCCTCGCCGCCGAGGCCGGCGCGCAGGCGAAGAAGACCCAGCCCGCGCCCCAGAGCAAGACACAGGCCGCGCAGCCGGCGCCGCCGCCCGCCGGGCCGGGCCAGTGGCCGACCGTCGCCACCGAGGCGAAGCAGGCGATCATGATCGACGAGCAGACCGGCACGGTGCTGCTCGACAAGGCGGGGGACGAGCTGATGCCGCCCTCCTCGATGAGCAAGCTGATGACCGCCTACATGGTGTTCGACAAGCTCGCCAAGGGCGAGTTGAAGCTGGACGACGAGCTGCCCGTGTCGGAGAGGGCCTGGCGCATCCAGGGTTCGAAGATGTTCGTGCAACTGGGCAGCCGGGTGAAGGTGGAGGACCTGCTGCGCGGCATGATCGTGCAGTCCGGCAACGATGCCTGCATCGTGCTGGCCGAGGGCCTCTCCGGCAGCGAGGAAGCCTTCGCGGAAGCCATGACCAAGAAGGCGCGCGAGATCGGCATGCCGAAGAGCGTGTTCAAGAACGCATCCGGCTGGCCCGATCCCGAGCACGTGATGACGCCGCGCGAACTCGCCATCCTGGCTCGCGCGCTGATCGAACGCTTCCCGCAATACTACGGCTATTACAGCGAGAAGGATTTCACCTACGGCGTCGACGAGGTGACGAAGAAGCCGATCAAGCAGGGCAACCGAAACCCGCTGCTCTACAAGAACGTGGGCGCCGACGGGCTGAAGACCGGCCATACGGAGGCCGCCGGCTATGGCCTCACCGCCTCGGTGAAGCGGGGCGACCGGCGGATCATCCTGGTGGTGAACGGCCTCGCCAGCATGAACCAGCGTTCGCGAGAGGCCGAGCGCCTGATCGACTGGGGCTTCCGCGAATTCGCCACCGTGCCGGTGGCCGTGGCCGGGGCGACGATCGAGAATGCCGAAGTGTGGCTGGGCCAGAAGCCGACGGTGAGCCTCGCCAGCGCGCAGAGCGTCGCGGTGACCGTGCCGCGGCCGGCGGCGCGGACGGTGAAGGTGACGCTGCGCTACGACGGGCCGATCGCGGCGCCCATCGCCGTGGGCCAGCCGATCGGGGTGCTGGACGTGACCGGCGAGGGCATGGAGCCCAAGCAGTTCCCGCTGATCGCGACGGCCGACGTCGCCAAGCAGGGCTTCCCGCAGCGGGCGCTTTCCGCCGCGGCCTATCTGGTCTGGGGGAAGAAGTAGCGCAGGGTCGCGGGATCGCGATTGGTTGTTCCTGCGCTAGTTTGCTTCCCGAACAGAGAGATCGGTCGATGGGCGAATCTCGAAAACCCCTGGATTGGCAGAGCCTGGACGGCGCCAGCGAGGCGGAGGTCGAGGCATTTTTCCAGGTCGTCGAACAGCGGATGAAGGATGCCGTTGCGCGCGCGATAGCTGAAACCGATGCGCTCCGGCGCAGGAAAGAGGCCACCGCGCGCCGAGCCTCGTAGGATGCGCCCGTGGTTGTGGGTGGTCGCTGGCGTGAACGGTGCCGGCAAGCCGACCGCGCCCAAGTGCTTTTTCACGC
>Ga0164290_1002734_pt1 | contig 10751 bp, 7 predicted proteins | sample Micstemetagenome_FD_108782 | JGI IMG/M metagenome (GOLD analysis project Ga0164290, IMG submission 108782) | Contaminated culture microbial community from soil near Moab, Utah, USA - Microcoleus steenstrupii SON62 (Illumina Assembly) | ecosystem: Environmental > Terrestrial > Soil > Soil crust...
GCAGACTTTTAATATAAACTTTACCAGACACACACTGATTATGGACAAAATCTTGTTTTATGCCGTTCCGGCGATGGGAGTTGTAGGTCTTCTCTACACTTTTTTAAAGTTTAATTGGGTTTCAAAACAGGATGCGGGCAATGACCGCATGAAAGAGATCAGCACATATATTGCTGAAGGTGCCATGGCTTTCCTGAAGGCCGAATGGAGAATACTGACCTATTTTGTGGCTATTGTTGCGCTTTTATTGGGTGTAATGGCCCAGAGCAATCCTCATTCACACTGGTCCATTTCACTGGCATTTGTATTAGGTGCCATTTGTAGTGCTGTTGCCGGTTATATTGGTATGAAAGTGGCTACCAAAGCCAATGTTCGTACCGCACAGGCTGCCAGAACCAGTCTTTCCAAAGCATTAAATGTTTCTTTTACAGGCGGTGCCGTTATGGGACTGGGTGTTGCCGGTCTGGCCGTATTGGGTCTGGGTGGTGTTTACCTGATCCTGAAACAGGTATTTGCGCCTGAAGCTGCTGCCAATTCTGAAGAAATGCTGCGTACCATTGAAGTACTCACCGGTTTTTCATTGGGTGCAGAGTCTATTGCTTTGTTTGCCCGTGTGGGTGGTGGTATCTATACCAAAGCCGCCGATGTGGGTGCCGACCTGGTAGGTAAAGTAGAAGCCGGTATTCCGGAAGATGATCCCCGTAACCCAGCTACCATTGCCGATAACGTAGGTGATAATGTAGGTGATGTTGCAGGTATGGGTGCCGATTTATTTGGTTCTTATGTGGCCACCGTTCTGGCTACCATGGTATTGGGTCAGGAAACTTTTTCTCAGGATAATTTTGGTGGATATGCCCCTATCCTGCTGCCCATGCTGATTGCAGGTGTAGGTATTCTTTTCTCTATCGTAGGTACCTGTTTTGTGCGTATCAGCGATACGGCAGGTATTAATACTGCTGTGGTACAGAAAGCCCTGAATATGGGTAACTGGGGTTCTATTGTTTTAACTGCAGGAGCCTGTGCAGGTTTGGTATACTATATTTTACCTGAGACCATGAGTTTGCGTGGCAACGAATTTACACGTGATGGTGTATTTGGAGCCATTGTGGTAGGTTTGGCCGTGGGTACATTAATGAGCATTATTACAGAATATTATACGGCGATGGGTAAGCGCCCTGTTATGTCGATCATCCGTCAGTCATCAACCGGTCATGCTACCAACGTAATTGGTGGGCTGGCAGTAGGTATGGAATCAACCTTCCTTCCTATTCTCGTATTGGCGGGTGGTATCTGGGGTTCTTATGAGTGTGCCGGTTTATATGGTGTGGCAATTGCCGCCGCAGGTATGATGGCCACTACAGCCATGCAATTAGCCATCGATGCATTTGGTCCGATTGCGGATAATGCAGGTGGTATTGCCGAAATGAGTGAACTGCCCAAAGAAGTGCGTGAAAAAACCGATGTACTCGATGCGGTAGGTAATACTACAGCTGCTACCGGTAAAGGTTTTGCCATCGCTTCTGCTGCCTTAACTGCCTTGGCGCTTTTTGCGGCTTTCGTGGGTGTAGCAGGAATTGAGGGTATTGATATTTATAAGGCAAAAGTATTGGCCTCACTGTTTGTGGGTGCCATGATTCCTTTTATCTTCTCTTCACTGGCCATTCGTGCGGTAGGAGAAGCTGCAATGTCGATGGTAGAAGAAGTTCGTCGTCAGTTCCGTACCATTCCCGGTATTATGGAAGGAACGGGTAAGCCGGAATATGATAAATGTGTGGCTATTTCTACTGAAGCTTCTATCAAAAAAATGATGTTACCCGGAGCCATTGCCATTGTATCTCCATTGATTATTGGTTTCCTGTTGGGCCCTGAAGCATTGGGTGGTTTCTTAGCCGGTGCTACGGTGAGTGGTGTATTGATGGGTATGTTCCAGAACAATGCCGGTGGTGCATGGGATAATGCTAAAAAATCTTTTGAGAAAGGTGTTGAGATCAATGGTGAGATGTTCTACAAAAAATCTGAGCCACATAAAGCATCTGTAACAGGTGATACGGTGGGTGATCCGTTTAAAGATACCTCTGGTCCTTCCATGAATATCCTGATCAAACTGATGTCAATTGTATCATTGGTGATTGCGCCTACGTTGTCGCAGATACATGGTGCTTCGGCAGATCATAAGGTTGAGAAAAGGATTGAAATAAAAGCTACCCATGGTGGAGAATCGGCCAGTGTTACTGTAAATGGTGCAGATGTAAATATTGATAACCTGGTTGAAGAACTGAAAAAAGCAGGTCTGGCTACAGGTAACAATGTAAATGTTGAAATCAAGGATGGTAAGATCATCCTGAATGGTCAGGAGCTTTCTGCAGATGTTGCGCAACAGTTCTCTAAATACCTGGATGGTAAAGAGAAAGTGAATATTAAAGTAGATGTGACGGAAGAGAAAAAATAATTTTTTCTTATAACCGAGAAAGGCTCCAATCAATTGGGGCCTTTCTCGGTTTAAGATATAATGATCAATAATTCATCAGCGCTCTATCCCCAACCCTGCCAAAGACGGCAATGAAATATTGGCACCTATCACGGCCAGTAAATTACTTTTTACTACAAAAGGTGCATTATAGTCTTTACCGAAGGAAGCATTTAATGAGAGTACCTCACTGATTTTATATTCCATATTTAAAGCTATCCTGTAAGTTGAACCTGAGCGAATGGCCTGTATATTATTACCATTAATATCTTTAGTGGGATAACGATAATCGAAAGAACGATAGATCACTTCAAGTCCATAATTAAAGCCTTTATCTACAATTCTGTTTGCACTGATACCAACATCAAAATGACTACTCACAGAATCATTTTTCGAGAATGAGTATCTGACTAATCCTGAAAATTCAGATTGTTGATCAGGGCTTCTGTAGCTCATGGTAGACCATATACCTGTTTTTTGATAGAGAGAGCGTCCGAACTGATTATCAGGAAAATACTGCACTCCTGCCAGCGCCAGTTCCCATATAAAACCTACTTTATCTTTATTTTCAGACTTGATTTTTTGAAGTGCCAGCGCTTCAATACTTTTATCAAGCACAGCAGTTCTCAGCCTTTTTAATGCTGTAACGAGTGTAATATTATTTTTTTGGGCATTAGTCCAATGATCGTCAATTAAAGTATAAGCTGCACTTTTCAATAATTGATTGCCTGATGTATCTCGCCTCAAATCTACATATTCACCAATGGCTTTTTTTACCAGTTCAATTACTGCGGTTTCATTTATCTGTTTATTCTGTAGTTTTTCCAGTACAGTAGCTTCGTTATTTTCTGCTTCTTCTTCCAGTATCTCCCTGATACCTTTTTCTACATAATCAGACACATCAATTTTTTGTGTCAGCATACGAACAGACCTTCGCAATTGCTCTGGAATCTTGCCCGAGAATAACTGAGTTCGTAAGCCAATCGCAAGCCGTGTACCTGAAAGAGTATCTCTTTGATCACTAAGTTTACTGGTAGCTACAGATAATGCCAGGGTTTTCATCATATTATTCCAAACATCCGGTGCAGGAATATCAGTGTAATTGCGGGAAATATTATAGTATGTAAAAAAATCAATATCAGGTCTTGACTTTAACCAATAGGGAGAAAATTCTAGGCTGATGTTCGGATTAAAAGTTGATCCTCCTAATCCTGATATTAAGGATGTTCCTACACCTTGAGGTGTTGTCGGACGTGTAATACTAGTTGACCCCAGATTTAAGACGGAAGCAGCAGGTGTTGTAGGCAAGCGGAAATTATCCAGCTTAACAGTATCAGTCTGTGAATATACATTCAAGCTGATCAGACAAATGAGGATGAATAAATAAATACGCATAAATAACTATTTAATACTGAATTTGATCTCAAACAAAATAGTACCGCCATTTTTATCCGCATCAACTGAATACTCATATAATGATTCATTCTGATCATCTTTCAACTGAATACTGACAGGAACTGTATCTGTATCTGGATTTACATCGGTGGCATTGATTTCTACCAGTAATATTTTGTTACGGCAATCTTCAATATCGCCTATCAAAATTTCGTCAAACTGACCCGATACCAATTTCTTCTTTCCAATCTTTATGAAAGCATTGTAATACTGTCCCATACCTACTTTCAAAAAGAGAAAAAGACTGCCATTGCCAGCTTTGTAAGTTTCAGAATTCTTGTAAAATACAGCCATTGTTTTAGTGTTTTATTGGTGAATAATATTTTGCTCTTGTAATTGTTTAACAACCAGACTCAGACAGCTTTGCGCATCATCATCAGCATCCCAGTAACTGGCATGTACTCGAACCGAATACAAGGTTAATAACTGATATAGTAAATTAGGTTTGATATTGGTGAGTTCATAATTGAGGTTTACAGGTAATAGTGGGCTTCCCGGCATGCCATATTCAGCCTTTCCCTTTGTATTGGTTTTTCGCAGATTGCTCGCCAGTGCATCTGCAAGAGAATACACATTAATCCAGTAAATTTTATCAGATACAGAAACATCTCGCCCTGAGAAGAACGATCCAAAATAAACCCGAATAAAATCATAAGGACATCCGATGGTGATAAGTCCTTTTATATTATTCCGAATTCTGGCAGATACAGGTATGCCAAAAGGAAAAATATAATCCAGCGCAATAATAGAACCAAAACTATATGTGTGTAAGGTTACATCAGTGTCATTCCCTTCTTTTTCACAGATAAACTCAAGCAATTTATCAAGCTGTCCATGTATTTTCTGCTTTCGCTCACCACTGTTAAGATAATCTGTTGCACATGAGAACTCTGTAGCTAATGCAGTAATCATTGTATTGATACCCGGCAGTAATATCAAAATCACAGCTGTTATATTTAAAGCCATTTGTGAATATTCCTGAAGTTTTCGGGGCGATAAATGCAACCAGTTTAGCAGTTGTTTAAAATAAACATTTTCATTACCAGCGTTTACTATTAATGCAATAGCTGCAGGAAAAAGAAATAAAATCGCTGAAGACATTAGTAGAAACAAGAGAAAAACAAAAAAAGCTTCTCCCCTGTATCTGGGTGTATAACCTATAGATCTTCCTACATAAAATAACCGGTAAAATATCAGGGGGATCTTAACTATTACATGTGCAAATAAAGTAAGTGATTTGAGTAATACATTTTTCTTTTCGAATGCAGCAACCAACACATCCGCATATTGATACTCATAAAAACAATAAGCCTGTTTTTTTTCACCAGCTGTTGTTTCCCAGATAGTTATTTGTTGGGCAGACAGTTTGCCCGCTTCATCATAAAAAATTTTTTCAATTGTGCTGCTGTATTGAATACTGCTCTCCGATCGATTGTAATTGATCTGGTGCATGAAACGCCTCGCATATTTCTCAGCCGATTCTTTACGATAAGCTTCTCCTAAACCAGGTATATAAATACCGACCTTCTTTGGCATATTGTAAGCATTAAGTTTTACAGATAACAGTGGAACGCAAAATCATATGTAGCTCAAACCGGGAGGAGTTTGGGGAGCTAAATATTGGGGATGTTTAAAAATATAATGAGTTTTTGATTTTTACAAGCAAAACATATTAATTTACTATTTATATCAAAAAATACCTATTAATCGTGATAGCATGAGATACCTCTCTATTTTCTTAGTGTTTATTCTTTTCGGCTGTAACAGCAATAATAATAAAACAGATAAAGTGGTTGATGCCAGGGTAATTGTACTCACTGATACCATACCAGGCCTGCGAACCACTATTAAGAAAGAACCCGTTGCCAGTTATAGCCAAAAAGTACCCGATGAGCTCAACGACTGGCAATTTGCCGTTCAGGTATACGAAACAAAACGCCGCTTTCATTATGTGGTGCGTATGCAATACAAAGAATTAAGGGTAACAGACTCCATCAATATTCCCAATATTGGTATAGAGCCAACCGTACAAATTCAAAAAGACAAGGATCCCTTCTCCTGTACACTGGGCTTTCCCGATAAAAAAGGCCAATTCAAACCCCTCTCCCGCGCCAGCGTTAAAGGCGAAAGACTTAGGTTTAAAACCGTAGCCAGTTATGCCGTGGGGGTGTATAGGACGGAAACTAAATAGTGAGTAGTGAGCAGTGAGTAGTGAGTGAAGAAATTCGAACTCCAATACTCACTACTGACTACTGACTACTCACTACTCCCCCCGTTTAACAAAATTTTCTCTCTTCATTACGATTTCTCTCGTAAATTGCTTACGAATTAAATCGTAAAGCATGGCAAATCATATCAAACCAACGGAAAGTGAGCTTGAAATACTGAGGGTTTTATGGGATAAAGGAACGGCCACCGTTCGGGATGTTCATGAAATATTGAGCGAACATAAGGATGCAGGTTATACCACTACCCTCAAACTCATGCAGATTATGTTTGAGAAAGGTATTGTGAAACGTGACGACAGCAATAAAACACATATTTACCGCGCCAATATCAGCAGGGAAAGTACCCAACAGCAAATTGTAGGTAAAATGATCAACTCCTTATTCGGAGGTTCATCGAGTCAGCTCGTGATGCAGGCCCTGGGTAACCAGGCCCCCAATTAAGAGGAACTGGATGAGATTCAAAAAATGTTAGACAACCTGAAAAAACAATCCTGATGCAGTCCTTGTTTCAGTCTGCTTTTCTCCAGGCCCTGGGCTATTCCATTGCCAACAGTTTATGGCAAATGGCTTTTCTATGGCTGGCCTATGTATCTATTTCTGCAGTACTGAAACCTTCCTCTTCGCGTAAATACAGCCTGGCTGTTTGCCTGCAAAGCATCGGCTTTATCTGGTTCGTTTTTACACTTCAGTTTTATTATAGCCAGTATAGTCGTTTTCTTTCTATTGAATCAACCGGTTTAGACAGCAAAACAATTGCCACACTGGTACCACAGGGTCAGGGTGTGCGTTCTGTGATCATTGAATGGATGATACGCGGAGAACAATTACTCCCCTATTTATCGGTGGCTTATCTACTACTGATGCTGGTATTATGTGTTCGTTGGGTGATGGGTTACCGTTATACTGCCCTGATCCGTAAACAGGGATTGCTGAAAATTCCGGTAGACTGGCGCTTATTTGTAAAAAATACGGCACAGCAACTGGGTATTACCCGTGAAATATCAATATACCTGTCGGAGAAAATTGGTTCTCCTTTAACCATTGGCTTTATCAAACCAATGATCCTGGTGCCGGTGGCCAGCATCAATCACCTTACAATAGCACAACTGGAAGCAGTGATACTGCACGAAATGGCACATATCAAACGATACGATTACCTCGTTAATATATTATTGTCGGTTGCAGAGATCAGTCTTTTCTTCAACCCCTTTACTCAATTACTTTCGAAACAAATCAGGAAAGAAAGAGAAAACAGTTGCGATGACTGGGTGCTGCAATTTCAATACAGTGCCGAAACCTATGCAACAGCATTGTTGCGTATAGCACAGTTACAGACCGTTCCTGCTTTTGCCATGGCCGCAAAAGGATCGAATGAAAACGAATTACTCACCAGGGTTAAAAGAATGATTGGCACGCAGGAACAGGGGTTTAATTACCGCAAACAATTGCTGGCTTTTTTTCTGGTAACAGGTATATTGAGTTCTGTTGCCTGGCTCAGTCCTGATCAACAACAGCAAAAAGAAAAGACTTTAACAGCAAAACAAAATAACACAGCTTCTGCTTCCATCGATATTCAACCGGTTACTGTTGAACCGATGGCGGTGAAAGTTACCAACCCGCTTTTTAACCCTGCCTTCTTTCTGTCGAAAACATTAAAGGAAGAAATGGAGGATAACCTGAAAAAAGCAACCGATGAAATGCGGGCTTCCCTGCAGAGTAAAGAAGTACAAGAAGCCATTCAGGATGTGCCTGTTGTGTTGAATGAGGCGTATACCACCCTTACCACAGATCTTTTCAAAAATACATCGGGCTGGAAAAAAGAACTGGCTGAACTGGAGAAAGCCAAAGCAGAAATGAAATCGGCGCTGGCTTCACTTGATACTATTTCTATTCCTGCAGTAGAAAGAAAACAGGCTAAAGAAGAAATGGCCCTCTCTTTAAAAAAGATGGAACTCGATTTTGCTGAAGCAAAAGAAGCCATCAGTAAAATTTCTAAACCCACCATCTCTTTCAAAGCTGAACAGGATATGGTGAATAAAGAAATTGAAAGAGCCATACAGGAAATACAGAAATTGCAACTCGATAAAAATATCAAGCAACCGATACCTGTGGTTGATATCCTAAAAATCATTGAACAATTCGATATTAAATTGAGTAAGGATGTTCAGACCGAAAAAGTTAAACAGCAAAAAGCCGATAAAAAAGTATCAGAAAAACAAAGCGCTGATAAAGAAGATAAAATAGTTATCATCGCTGAAGATGACACTGAAATACCGCTTATCAGCGTGAGTCAAATAGAGCCCGATGCTGAGAGTTTATATGAGCAATGGTTAGTAAAACAAATGCAACTGATCTCTACACTGGAGGATCGTGCGAAATATGACAGCCTGTTTAAAGTAAAATGGGATGCATTTAAAGAACGCAGGAAAAAGCAAACAGGAAAAAAGAAAGCCATTATTTAAACCTGCTCTTCAGTCATTGAGTTACCACAAATTCCTCGGGCACCAGTCGCCGAAACGATTGCCCAACTGAAAACCAATCAGAATTTCATGTGTACCCTTACTAACTGTATTCAGTCTGGATGTCTGCAGATCGTATGAATAACCGATATTGATATTGTGGCTTACATTCAAGCCTACCATTCCTGCAAAACCATCCTGGTAGCGATATGAACCACCCAGCCATAATAGATCCTGGTACGTGAATTTGGCATTGATATCGAAACCGATGGGCAAGGGAGATACATAGCGTATTAAGGTAGATGGCAGGAGACTTACATCTCTCGACAATTGCATCCGGTAACCGGCACTTAAGAACAAGTGCGGTACCAATTTTCCTTTTTCTACATATACGGTATTATTGGAGAAAGCCACATTCTGCGGAACTATCTGTTGGGCCGCCAGACCCAGGAAATATTTGTTTGAATACAACCATAAACCTGCACTGATATCGGGTCTGATCTGGTTAATCATTCCACTGCTGGCTACTGCAGGATCTACAACCGTGGTTCCGAAATTGAGCTTTGATGCATCTAAACTCATATTGGTAATACCGGCAGATATACCTGCTGCCAGACTTGTGGTTCCAGAGAGTCCGAGGTGATATGAATAAGTACCAAAAGCCGCAAAGCGGTTCAAGGGGCCTGTTTTATCATTGAGCATGGTAAAACCAAGTCCATGGTGGGGTGCTGCAGCCTGGTAACTGCGCCAATAAGCTTCGCCTCTTGGGTTCTCCCCTCTGGAACGCATGCTGGTAGCTGTTTCCCATCCGAAATCATCCTTTTTTAAAGGCCCGTGAATGGTGATATAGGTAGTAACCGGTGCATCCTGTATACCTACCCATTGCATACGGTGTGATGCTTTTACATCCCAGTAATTCTCAATACCCGCCACAGCAGGATTGATGATATAATTGTTCATGATATACTGGGTATAATAAGGACGCTGCTGCGCCTCTACCAGTACCGGCAGGATCATCAACATAAAACCCAGATAATATATCCTTCTACGATTCATTTTATTCAATAAACAGTTATACCTACGAATATCAGCGTCCCGCCGATTGGTTGACAATATAGTAATTAGTCGAATTCAGATCACATTTTGTAAGTCAGTTTAACATCCTCCTATTAGCTCTTCCCCTGATAAACGGTGCAATCCTTACACCAATCGGTCGATAATGATATAAAAACAAAAAACAAAATTCAAAAACCAAAAAACAAAAATCTGACATCTGCGATCTGACATCTGCCATCTCCCATCACTTAATAATAGTTATGGCTCCCGTTATCTGTGGTTTATTGTTTTTGGGATTGATGATATAATAATAGGTACCAATTGGCAACGGTGATCCCGACACCCTGCCGTCCCATGGTTTACTATAGCCCAATGACCTGTATATAATCTGTCCGTACCGGTTATACACTTCTACCGTTGCCCCGGGATAACTCTCTAAGTATTTAATGTTCCAGGTATCGTTGATACCATCTCCATTGGGTGAGAATGCATTGGGTATTTCGGGTGATTTCAACACTTTTACAAAAATGGTATCACTTACGGTACAGCCACCTTCGCCTATCAGGTTGAATGTGTACCGGATATCGTTCACCGGTTTCGATAAAGGTGAGAAAGCTGTATCGCTGCTGAGGTAACTCGGGGGTGTCCAGAGGTAACTCAGTTGGTTGCCATATACAAATGATGGTTTGAGACGTATTTCTCCACCTTCCAATACAGCGGTGCTCTTGGTACCCATGACCAGCACAGGTAAAGGAAACACTGTAAAACTGATGGCTGCCGTATCGCTGCCACAACCTGCGGCGCTGAATACATGTAAACTGGTATTGAAAAGTCCGGAATCGCGGTAAGCCCTTACCGGATTTTGAATAGCGGATGAATTGCCTTTACCCAGGTCCCATACCCAACTGGCAGGCGCTACGATGGATGCCGTTGCCGACTGATCGGTAAATGAAACCGGTTCATCATAACATACTTCCGTACCCGATATGGTATAAGCTGCTTTGGGATTGGGATGTACCGTAATGGTTTTACTTACTTCACTTACACAGGTATTACCGCCTGAATAAGAAACCAAACGGATAGTAA
>Ga0164290_1002735_pt1 | contig 10745 bp, 8 predicted proteins | sample Micstemetagenome_FD_108782 | JGI IMG/M metagenome (GOLD analysis project Ga0164290, IMG submission 108782) | Contaminated culture microbial community from soil near Moab, Utah, USA - Microcoleus steenstrupii SON62 (Illumina Assembly) | ecosystem: Environmental > Terrestrial > Soil > Soil crust...
CGGAGTGGGACAACGCACGGGCCGGCTCGGGCTTGAGCTGGCAGCAGGCCCAGCCTGCCAGCCGGGCCGCGTGGGAGCGCGTGGACCGCATGCGCACCGGCGGCGAGGCCGGCATGGGCATGGCCGCTTCCGGCAGCCTGCGCAGCGGCGGCACGAGCGGCGGCAACGCGCTGGGCATGGACACCTCGGCCGGGATGGGCAACGTGGCGGGGATCGGCAGCAGCGACCCGGCCCTCATGGGCGCGAGCGACGGGATGCGCGGCAGCGTCAACATGGACAGCTCGTACAACACGGCGGGCACCGACATGGCCCGGTCGGCCGGCGCTGCTGGCGCGGGCTCCGGCATGGGCGCCATGGGCAGCAGCGGCGGCGGCACGGGTGGCTCCGGCAGCATGGGCGCGGCCGGCGGCGACACGGCCACCGGTGCCGCGGGGCTCGTGGGCGCGGCGCAGAGCGCCGGCAACAACAGCGGCGACACCAAGGACGTGATCGACGCCCTGCAGGACCTGGTCGAGTGCTGCAAGGACGGCGAGTACGGCTTCCGCGCCTGCGCCGAGCAGGCTAAGCGCCAGGACCTCAAGTCCATGTTCCTGCAGAGGGCCGACGATTGCCGCCAGGGCGCGCAACAGCTCAACGAGCAGATCCGCAGCCTCGGCGGGTCGGTCGAGGACAGCGGCAGCGCGCTCGGAGCGGTGCACCGGGGCTGGGTCGCCGTCAAGACCTCGCTGACCAGCTACGACGACAAATCGGTGCTGGAGGAAGCCGAGCGCGGGGAAGACAACGCGCTGGCCCGCTACCGCAAGGCGCTCAAGAAGCCGCTGCCGGAGCACATCAAGCAGATCGTCGAGAAGCAGTACCAGGGCGTGCAGAGGAACCACGACCAGGTCAAGATGCTGCGCGACTCCACGCAGGGCTGACCCGAGCCGATGGCAGCCGCAGACGACCGCTCCTCCTCCGCGCTCAAGACCTACCGCGACAAGCGCAGGTTCGACGCCACGCCCGAGCCCGCGGACGGCGGCGTGCCCAACGAGGAGGCGCGGTCCTTCGTGATCCAGAAGCACTGGGCCACGCGGCTGCACTACGACTTCCGGCTCGAGCTGGAAGGCACGATGAAGAGCTGGGCCGTGCCCAAGGGCCCGAGCTACGACCCGGCGGACAAGCGCATGGCGATGCCCACCGAGGACCATCCCATCGCGTACAACAAGTTCGAAGGCACCATCCCGGCCGGCAACTACGGCGCGGGCAAGGTGATCATCTGGGACAAGGGCACCTGGATCCCGCTGGAAGACCCGCACAAGGGCTTTCGCGACGGCAAGCTGAAGTTCGAGCTGCGCGGCCACAAGATGCATGGGCACTGGACGCTGGTGCGCATGAAGGGCCGCGGCAACGGACGCGAAGACCCGTGGCTGCTGATCAAGGAGCGCGATGCGTTCGCCAAGCCGGCCGCGGAGTTCAGCGTTGTCGATGAACTGCCGGACAGTGTCAGGGACTTGGCCGACCGGCCGCAAGGCAAGTCGCAGCCGGCTGCATCACCCTCGCCGCAGCCCGCAGCAGGCACCTCGGGTCCGCCCGCGGGCGCCCGTCCCGCCCCACTGCCGTACGAACTGCAGCCCGAGCTCGCCACCCTGGCCGAGGAACCGCCGGCCGACGCCGACGGCTGGGTCTACGAAATCAAGTTCGACGGCTACCGCATGCTGGCGCGCGCCGAGGGCGGGCAGGTGCGCCTGGTCACCCGCAACGGCAATGATTGGACGCACCGCCTGCCCCAGCTGCAGCGCGCCTTGCAAGGCATGGAACTGCCCGACGGCTGGTACGACGGCGAGATCATCATGCCCGGGGCCATGGCGCCGGCCGACTTCCAGGCGCTGCAGAGCGCCTTCGACAGCAGCCGCACGGCCGACATCGTCTACTACCTGTTCGACCTGCCTTACTGCGCCGGGCATGACCTGCGGCAGGTGCCGCTGGAGCAGCGCCGCGAGGTGCTGCAGCGCATCGTGGAGCGCAAGCCGCACGACAAGGTTCGGTTCTCCGCGGTCTTCGAGGCCCGGCCCGAGGACGTGGTGGCCTCGGCCTGCAAGCTGGGCCTGGAAGGCGTGATTGCCAAGCGGCGCGGCAGCCCCTACGTGAACCGCCGCTCGGGCGACTGGCTCAAGCTCAAGTGCAGCCAGCGCCAGGAGTTCGTGATCGGCGGCTACACCGACCCCAAGGGTTCGCGCACCGGCATCGGCTCGCTGCTGCTGGGCGTGCACGACGACGCCGGCAAGCTGCAGTACGCGGGCAACGTGGGCACCGGGTTCAACGAACAGACCTTGCGCGATCTGCGCCAGCGGCTGGAGGCGATCCCGGCGCCGGCCAGCCCCTTCGCGCCCACCGCCGAGATTCCGAAGAAGGCGCACTGGGTCCGCCCGGAACTGATGGCCGAAGTCTCCTTCGGCGAATGGACGCGGGACGGCCGCATCCGCCACTCGGTCTTCCACGGTCTGCGCAGCGACAAGCCCGCCAAGGCCATCACGCGCGAGAAGGCGCAGGCGGCGCCGCCGGCCAAGGCGGGCAAGCGCGAAAAGCCTGCGGTGGCCGCCATGCCGGCCGCCAGGAAGAAGACAGCGCCCGTAGCCGAACCGCGCCTGCCCGCCTCGCTGCGCGTCAGCAGCCCCGAACGCATCGTGGACCCCGCCAGCGGCATCACCAAGCTCGACCTCGTGCGCTACTACGCGCTGGTCGCGCCGCTGATGATGGTGCACCTCAAAGGCCGCCCCGTGTCCTTCGTTCGGGCGCCGTCCGGCATCGGTGGCGAGCTGTTCTTCCAGAAGCACGCCGAGCGCTACCAGATGCCCGGCGTGGAGCAGCTCGACCCCTCGTTCTTCCCGGGACACCCGCCGATGCTGGAGGTGGTCAGCGCCGAGGGCCTGCTCTCCGCGGCGCAGATGAACGTCGTGGAGTTCCACACCTGGAACGGCGTCAAGCAGGCGATCGCCAAGCCCGACCGGATGACCTTCGACCTCGACCCTGGCGAGGGCGTGGACTGGCCCCAGGTCAAGGAGGCTGCGCTGCTGGTGCAGGCCTTCCTCACCGAGCTGGGATTGCCGGCCTGGCTCAAGACCAGCGGGGGCAAGGGCCTGCACGTTGTGGTGGCGCTGAAGAAGCAGTTCGACTGGGACACCGTGAAGGACTTCTCGCAGGCCATCGTCCAGCACCTGGCGCGCACCATCCCGCAGCGGTTCGTGGCCAAGAGCGGGCCGAAGAACCGCGTCGGCAGGATCTTCATCGACTACCTGCGCAACGGCTACGGCGCCACGACGGTGTCGGCCTGGTCGGCGCGCTCCAGGCCCGGGCTGGGCATCTCGGTGCCCGTGCGCTGGGACGAGCTGGCGGGCCTGAAGAGCGGCGCCCACTGGACGGTGGCCACCGTGCACGAGCGGCTGGACCAGGGCAACCAGCCTTGGGACGGCTACGAGGCCAGCCGCGCGGCGCTGGCCGGCCCCATGAAGCTGCTGGGCTTCAAGCGATAGGAGGCCGCAGCATGCCGCAGCTCTGGCCCCGCACCTTGTGGATCGTCCGGCACGGGCAAAGCGCCGGCAACGTGGCGCGCGATGCGGCCGAAGCCGCCGGCCTGCACACCATCGACATCGCGGACCGGGACATCGACGTTCCGCTGTCGGCACTGGGGCACGAGCAGTCGCGGGCGCTGGGGCACTGGTTCGGCGACCTGCCGCCGGCACGCCGGCCCAAGGTGGTGCTGTGCTCGCCCTATGTGCGTGCCCGGGAGACGACGCGGGTGCTGATGGAGGCCGCGGGGCTGGACCCCAAGACCGTGCGCGTGCGCATCGACGAGCGGCTGCGCGAGAAGGAGTTCGGCATCCTGGACCGGCTCACGGTGCACGGCATCCGGGACAAGTACCCGGAACTGAGCGCGCAGCGCAGCCACGTGGGCAAGTTCTATTTCCGTCCACCCGGCGGCGAGAGCTGGTGCGACGTGATCCTGCGCCTGCGCAGCCTGTGGGAGATGGTGGCGCGCGAATACAGCGGCCAGCGCGTGCTGGTCGTGGCGCACCAGGTCACCGTCAACTGCATGCGCTACCTGCTCGAGTGCCTGGACGAGGCCCAGGTGCTGGAGATGGACCGCCGGGGGGACGTCCCCAACTGCGCCGTGACCTCGTACGAGCACGATCCGCTGAGTGACGGCATGGTCGTCGACCTGGTGAACTTCACCGCGCCGCTGCGCGAGGCTGGCGCGCCGGTCACGGTGGAGCCGGATGCCGCGGTGGCGGCCAAGCCCTGACATGCCTGCGAGCACCGCCCGCACCATCGACCCGGTGAGCCTGCGCGGCTGGCCCTTGCCTGCGCTGGACGACACCGCAGACAAGGAGGCCCGGGGCCGCATCGTGCTGGTCGCCGGCAGCCGCGAGATTCCCGGCGCCGCCGTGCTGGCGGCCGCCGCCGCCCTGCGGGTGGGCGCCGGCAAGCTCGCGATCGCCACCGGCGCCTCGGTGGCGCAGCAGATGGCTTTCGCCATGCCGGAGGCGCGGGTGATTGCCTTGCCCGAGACCGCAGCCGGCGGCTTCGACGTGTCCGGCGCAGGCCTGCTGGAGGGCGTGCTGCAGCGCGCCCAGGCCGTCGTGATCGGGCCCGGGCTGATGGACGACGCAGGGACCCGGGCGTTCGTCGCCGCCGTGCTGCCCTGGCTGCGCCAAACACCGGTGGTGCTGGATGCGTTGGCCATGGACGTGGTGGCGGACCTGGAGCGGTTCCAACAACCCGTGCTGCTGACGCCGCACGCCGGCGAGATGGCGCACCTGACGGGCGCCAGCAAGGAAGCCGTCCTCGACGATCCTGCCTCCGCCGCCCTCGAGGCCGCGCGCCGCTGGAACGCCGTCGTCGCCGTCAAAGGCCCACGCACCGTGATCGCGGCGCCCGATGGCCAGCTGTGGCAGCACGAAGGGGGCAACTGCGGCCTGGCGACCTCGGGCTCGGGCGACACGCTGGCCGGCGCGATCGGCGGCCTGGCGGCCCGCGGTGCCGAACTCACCCAAGCCTGTGCCTGGGGCGTGGTGCTGCATGCCCAGGCCGGTGAGCAACTGGCAACGCGGCTGGGCCCCGTGGGTTACCTGGCGCGCGAGATACCGGCCGAGATGCTGGCCGCGATGCGCAAGCTGCAGGGTTGAAGCGCCTTCAAGCGCGGCCGGGCGCGGCCCAGGGGATCACCAGGCTGATGCTGTGGCCGGGCTGGCGGCGCAGCTGCACACCTTCGGACTCGGCCAAGGCCTGCACATCACCCCAGTCGATCTGGCGGTAGCCGGGCTCGGCGGTAAAGCCCTGCTCGCCGGCGCTCGGCCGCATGGCCAAAGTGATGTCTACCCCCTCGGCGCCGGGCTCGGCCGTGAGCACCAGTTCGGCCGGGGCCGGGAACTCGTCGGTGATGTGGATCAGGGCGGCCGTGAGCACGTTGCGCACGGCCGAGCGCTTGAGCTCGCCCGACACGGGGCTGACTTCGTTGCGCAGCGCATAGCCACGAAAGCTCAAGCTGGTCGCCAGCAGGCCGATGCACTCGCGCACGCCCTCGGCCGTGTCGGTGGCGGCGCCTTCCTCCGGCGCCAGCCAGGTGACCACGTCCAGGCAGGAGTCCAGCGCCGCGCGGGCGAAGCGGTTGATCTTCTGTGCGCTGTCCTGCACGGTGGCCAGGTTCGGCTCCGGCGCGCGCAGCCGCCGGTCCATGACCTCGTAGATCATCCCGATGGGTTGCAGGTTGACCACCAGGTGGTGCCTCATCGAAGGAGCCAGCCGCCGCAGCAGCGCGTAGCGGGCCGCTTCGGCGTGGCTGGGGGCGGGCTGGACGTTCATGGTGGGCCCCAATATTTCACCCGACCCTGGCCTTGTCAATCTGGCGCACCCTTGCCCAGCTCGGCCGTAGTGGCACCCATGCCTCAAGCCTGCGCCGATGCCGGGCGCGACATCTGGGCCACCAGCCAGGTGACGATGCGGCGTGGTGTGAAGCGCACGCTTTGCGCCATGAGCCAGTTCGTGCAGCCATGGATGGCTACGCGCCGGCCGCGCAGCATGGCCTGCACGCCGTAGCGGGCGACTTCGGCGGCGGTGGGCAGCTTCTTGCCCTTGACCAGGGCACTGTCGTGCATGGCGGCGCGGTCCTGGAACCCGGAGGCCGTGGGGCCGGGGCACAGGGCGGTCACGGTCACGCCGGTGCCGGCGAGTTCCTCGCCCAGCGCCTCGCTGTAGCTGAGCACGTAGGCCTTGGTGGCGTAGTAGACCGCCATGTAGGGGCCCGGCTGGAACGACGCCGTCGAAGCCACGTTCAGCACCCGGCCGCGGCCGCGCTGCACCATGCCCGGCAGCAGCAGCTTGGTCAGGCGGGTCAGCGAGGTGATGTTCACGTCCAGCATCTGCTGCTCGTCGGCCAGGTCCGTGTCCACGTGCTTGCCGAATACCCCGAAGCCGGCGTTGTTCACCAGCACATCGACCTGCCAGCCCCGCCCGGCGATTTCCCGAGCGAGCTGGTCCGCGCCGCCCGGCTGCGCGAGGTCCGCCGCCAGCACGTGGGTGGCGATGCCGTGACCGGCCTTCAGCTCGGCCGCGAGCTGCTCCAGCCGTTGCGCCCGGCGCGCGACGAGCACGAGGTCGTGCCCCCGGGCGGCCAGGGTTCGGGCGATTTCCTCGCCGATGCCTCCGGAGGCGCCGGTCACCAGCGCAAGGGGACGGTTGCGGGAAGGTGCGTCCATGTCGTGCTCCTGTTCATTGGTTTAATCTGATGGACCAATTGTGCGTCGCCCGGTGGCCGGGAGCAATGCCCGGGTGGCGTTTCAGGGAGGCTTCTCTAAAACCGCCGGGCCGGCTGCGTCAGACGCAGGCCTCGACTTCCTTGACGAACTGCTTGAGCGTCACCAGCGCCTCGTCCATGGTCAGCGAGTACAGGCCCTCGGTGCCCCGCTTCTGCACCTGCACCAGGCCGGCCTGCCGCAGCACCTTGAGGTGGTGCGAGATGGCGGGGCGGCTCAGCGGCAGGCGCTCGGCCAGCTGGTTGACGTTGAGGTACTCCACCTCGGCCAGCAGCATGATGATCTGCTGGCGGGCGCGTTCCCCCAGCGCGAAGAAGAGGTCCGTGCTGGCCACGAAGCTCTGCGCGATCTTGTCGAGGTTGGAGGCCATGGCGCTGTCCGTTCAAGGGTTTGAACGGATCATAGCGGGGCCCTGGCGCTATTCGACGGTCACGCTCTTGGCGAGGTTTCTCGGCTTGTCCACGTCGGTTCCCCGCGCGCAAGCGGTGTGGTACGCGAGCAGCTGCAGCGGCACCACGTGCAGCAGGGGACTGAGCGCACCGTAGTGCTCTGGCATGCGGATGACGTTGATGCCTTCCTCGCCTTGAATGCGCGTATCGCCATCGGCCAGCACGTACAGCACCCCGCCGCGGGCTCGCACCTCCTGCATGTTGCTCTTGAGCTTCTCGAGCAGGGCATCGTTCGGCGCCACGGTCACGACCGGCATCTCGCTGGTCACCAGCGCCAGCGGACCGTGCTTGAGCTCGCCGGCCGGGTAGGCCTCGGCGTGGATGTAGCTGATCTCCTTGAGCTTGAGCGCGCCTTCCAGAGCGATCGGGTAGTGCAGCCCGCGGCCCAGGAACAACGCGTTCTCCTTGCCGGCGAACTCCTGCGCCCAGCTGATGATCTGGGGCTCGAGCGCCAGCACGGCCGCGAGCGAAACCGGCAGGTGACGCATGGCCTTCAGGTGCTCCGCCTCCTGCGCTTCCGTCATGCGGCCCTTCACCTGCGCCAGGGCCAGCGTCAGCAGGAACAGGCCCGCCAGCTGCGTCGTGAACGCCTTGGTGGAGGCGACGCCGATCTCCACACCCGCCCGGGTGATGTAGGCCAGCTTGCACTCGCGCACCATGGCCGAGGTCGCGACGTTGCAGACCGTCAGCGTGTGCTCCATCCCCAGGCTGCGCGCATGCCGCAGGGCGGCCAGCGTGTCGGCGGTCTCGCCGGACTGGCTGATCGTCACCACCAGCGTGCGCGGGTTCGGCACGGACTCGCGGTAGCGGTACTCGCTGGCGATCTCCACCTGGGTCGGAATCCTGGCCAGGCCTTCGAGCCAGTACTTGGCCGTGCAGCCGCTGTAGTAGCTGGTACCGCAGGCCAGGATCAGCACCGAGTCGATCTCCTTGAACACGCGGTACGCACCGTCGCCGAACAGCTCGGGCACGACGGCCTGCACGCCTTCCAGCGTGTCCCCGATGGCGCGCGGCTGCTCGAAGATTTCCTTCTGCATGTAGTGGCGGTAGGGCCCCAGCTCGGCCGCGCCGGTGTGGGCCTGGACGGTGCGAACGGGCCTGGCCACCTGCTTGCGCGCCTTGTCCTCGATCCAGTATTTGCCCAGCTGCAAGTCGGCCACGTCGCCTTCTTCCAAGTAGACGATCTGGTCGGTCACCCCCGCCAGCGCCATGGCGTCGCTGGCCAGGAAGTTCTCGCCGCCCTCCTTGCCCACGCCCAGCACCAGCGGCGAGCCGGCCCGGGCTCCGACCACCCGCAGGGGCTCGTCCTTGCAGAACACCGCGATCGCGTAAGCGCCGTGCAACCTGGCCACCGCCGCCTTCACCGCCTCGAACAGGTCGCCCTCGTACAGGCTGTCGACGAGGTGGGCGATGACTTCGGTGTCGGTCTGGCTCGCGAACTCGTAGCCCTTGGCCTGCAGCGCCGAGCGCAGATCCTCGTAGTTCTCGATGATCCCGTTGTGCACGACCGCCACGCGTCCGGGCCGGTCCGTTGCGCCAGCGCCCCGTCCGTGGCTGAAATGCGGATGGGCGTTGTGCACCGCCGGCGCCCCGTGCGTGGCCCAGCGGGTGTGCGCGATGCCGGTCGTGCCCTCCAGCCGCTCGCGCTCGACTTGCGACAGGAGCTCCGCCACACGCGACGTGCGGCGGGCCCGCTGGAGACCGTTGCGGTAGACGGCGACCCCGCAGGAGTCATAGCCGCGGTATTCCAGGCGTTGCAGGCCCTGGACGAGGATGGGGACGATGTTGCGCGTGGAGACCGCGCTGACGATGCCGCACATGGGTGAGCTCCTTGATGTGCAGCGACTGTAGGCTGAGCCGATAGAAATTCGTGGTCAAGTTTCATGGACCAGAGAAATATTGTTTCACTATTCTGGATTGGTGCAATAAACTTTCTTCGTGGACGTTCAATCGGAATTTTTATCGCTCGACTCGGTGGACTGGGCTTTGCTGGACCAGCTCCAGCACGATGCCTCCGTGAGCAACCAGGCGCTTGCGGCCAAGGTCCATGTGTCGCCCCCCACCTGCCTGCGCCGGGTCAAGCGCCTGCTCGATGCCGGCCTGGTCGAACGGCAGGTCGCCATCCTGGACCGCGACCGGGTGGCCGCGCTGCTGGGGCACGGGCTGGAGGCTATCGTCGAGATCACCCTGGACCGGCAGGACGCGCAGGCGATGGATGCGTTCGAGGCCCGGGTGGTCCAGGATGCCGCGGTCCAGCAGTGCTACCGTGTCTCGCCCGGCCCGGACTTCATCCTGAACGTGTTCGCCCGCGACATGCCGGACTACCTGGCCACTGCCCAGCGCCTGTTCACGGCCGACGGCAACGTGCGCAACGTCAAGGCCTTCTTTGCCGTTCGCCGTGCGAAGTTTGACCCCAAAGTGCCGCTGGCCCGCATGGCGCGGCCCTGACCCGCTACGAAAAAAGGAGCGGCTACTTCGCCGCCTTCTTCGGGCGCTGCCAGCCCTGGATGTTGACCTGCTTGCCGCGGGCCACGGCCAGCGCACCAGCCGGCGTGTCCTTGGTGATGGTGGAGCCGCCGCCCACCGTCCCACCGGCGCCGATCGTGACCGGCGCGACCAGCACGCAGTTGCTGCCCACGTGCACGTCGTCCTCGATCACGGTCCGGTGCTTGTTGGCACCGTCGTAGTTGGCCGTGATGGAACCCGCCCCGTAGTTCACGCGCTCGCCGACCGTCGCGTCGCCCAGGTAGGCCAGGTGGTTGGCCTTGGCCCCGCGCGCCAGCGTGGAGTTCTTGACCTCGACGAAGTTGCCGATGTGGACCTCGGGCCCGAGCTGCGCCCCGGGGCGAAGCCGCGCGAACGGACCGACGAGGGCGCCCTCCCCCACCTGCGCGCCGGCCTGGCTGCCCTCGATGTGGGTGAAGGGATGGATCACGGCCCCTTGCGCAATCACCGCATCCGAGATCACGCAGTTCGCACCGATGCGCACCCCGTCACCGAGCACCACCCGGCCCTCGAACACGCAGTTGACGTCGATCTCCACGTCGGCGCCGCACTCCAGCGTGCCGCGCACGTCGATGCGCGCAGGGTCCGCGAGCCGCACGCCTTCTTCCATCAGCCCGCGGGCGTTCCGAGCCTGCCAGGCGCGCTCCAGCTCGGCCAGCTGCAGCGGGCTGTTCACGCCGTCGACCTGCACCTTGTCGCCGCATTCGAGCGCGACGACCTCCACCCCGTCCTGCACCGCGAGCTTCACGACGTCGGTCAGGTAGTACTCGCCCTGGGCGTTGTCGTTGGTCAGGCGCGCCAGCCAGTCTTTCAGGCGCCGGTTCGGCACCGCCATGAAGCCCGTGTACACCTCGGTGATGGCCCGCTGCGCCGCGCTCGCGTCCTTGTGCTCGACGATGGCCTGCACACGGCCGCCCTCGCGCAGGATGCGGCCATAGCCCGTCGGGTCGGGCATCTGCACGCTCAGCAGCGCCAGCCGGTCGCCGGCGCAAGCCTGCACCAG
>Ga0164290_1002736_pt1 | contig 10736 bp, 6 predicted proteins | sample Micstemetagenome_FD_108782 | JGI IMG/M metagenome (GOLD analysis project Ga0164290, IMG submission 108782) | Contaminated culture microbial community from soil near Moab, Utah, USA - Microcoleus steenstrupii SON62 (Illumina Assembly) | ecosystem: Environmental > Terrestrial > Soil > Soil crust...
CAGGTCCTCCAGCTGCAGCTCGGCGCGCGCCTCGGGCCGCTCGCCGCCCTGCCAGCTCAGTGCCTGCCAGCGCACGAAGGCCCCGCCGATCTCGGCGCGGCCGGGTTCGGCGGCGATGCGCAGGCCCGGGCCGAGTTTCAAGGCGACGCCGCTGGCGGCCAGCAAGGGCGGCGTACCGGGGCGCAGCGGGGCAATGTCGAGCCGGGCGACGCGCCCGGCCCAGGCCTGGCCGTCCCAGCGGCCCCGGGCCTGCAGGCGGCCGTTCAGGGTGAGGTCGGCATTGCGGCCTTGGCCGGTGCGGCGGCCGTCGAGCTGGGCCTGGATGTCGTGGGCGCTGCGTCGGCCCTGCACGTCGACCTTGGCGCTGGCCAGCGTCAACTGCGGATGGCGCAGGCCGGTGGCGTCGAACGTCAGGGCCAGGGCGGCGTCGCCGTCGGGGCCGGGCAGGGGCAGGGTCCAGCGGCCGCGGGCGCCGGCCAGCGTCGCGCCGCGGGCGCTGACCGCCGTCAGCGCCAGGCGGCCGCTGCCGCCGGTGCGCCACGGGCCGGCGGCCTGGCCGCGCCTGGCGGCGGCCGGCGGCAGCAACTGCAGGTCGCCGTCGCCTTCGGCCTGACCGGCCACAGGCCCCTGGTCGAACAGGGCCAGCAGCGGGTTGAGCTCGGCCAGGCGCGGTGCCTGCAGCTTCCATTGCGCGGCAAGGGCCGCGGGGCGGGCGTCGCCGCTGGCCCGCAGGCGGTTGCTGCCGACTCGGGCATCGGCGTCGAAGGCGGCGGCGTCGGTGGGGCGGGCGCGGCGGATGCTGAATTCGCCCTGGGTGGCCAGGCCGGCGAACTGGCTGGGCAGCAGGCGGGCGCGGGCGTTGCCGGTGAGCTGGTCCAGCGTGCTGCCACGCAGTTCGAGCTGACCGTCGGCATTCAGTCGTGTGGCGGGCAGGCGGGCCCAGGCCGAGCCCGGCTCGCCGCGCCACAGCAGATGCGGGTCGAACTGGCGCAGCTGGGCGTCGAGCCGGGCGCTCAACACGCCGGCTGTCTCCACGCGGCCGCTGACGCGCAGCTCGCTGTCGCCGCTGCTGAACTGCGCGTCCTCGATGCGCCAGCTGCCGCCCTGGCCCTGCACCCTGGCCTGCAGGCGCAGCGGCCGGTTCTGCAGCGTGCCGCCCAGGTCCATCGTGGCCGACAGCGGCTGGCCGGCGCCGCCGCCAGCGAGCAGCAGCGGGCCGTCCAGGCGCGCCGGCGTGGCGCGGGCGTCCAGGGCCTCGGGGCGCAGGCCCTGGACGCGGGCATCGAGCTGCCAGCGCCCGTCGGCCTCGCGCCGGCCCTGGCCCTGCAGGCGAGCGCCGCCGCCGAGTTCGGCGTCCAGCTGCGTCAGGCGCAGGCTGGTGGGCTGGTCGGGGCGGCCGGCGAGGGCGAAGGCCAGGCGGCGCACCGGCAGGCCACCCTGGTCCCAGCGGCCGGCGGCGTCGTTGCGCAGGTCGGCCTGCAGCGTGGCCTCGGCATCGCGGGCCGGCGCGTTGAGCCTGGCGCTGCCGCTCAGCGCGGTGCGCGGCAGGCCGGGGACGACGCTGGACAGCGCGGCGAGGTCGAACTTGTCGGCCCGCAGGTTCAATGCGTTGACGGGCCAGGACGCGAAGGGCGCGATCTCGCCCTCGGCCTTCAGCGTCTGGCCGGCCGCTTCCAGGTCGGCCTTGGCCTTGAGTCGGGCCAGCGGTCCGCGCGCGGCGGCCACGGCCACCCAGGGCAGCTCGGTCGCTTCCTTCTGCTGCACGGTCAGCGTGGCCTCGGTGTGCAGGGGCGCGGTGCTGTCGACCTTGGCCTCGCCCATCAGCAGCAGATGCTGCCAGCGCGCGCCGATGAGCTTGACCTGGTGCGTGCCGCGTCGCGGCAGGTCGAGTTCGGCGACGAGGGTCTGCAGCGGCGGCTGCCCGGGCGCCCAGCTGAGGCGGCCGACCATCAGGCGGTCGATGCGCACGCCCAGCGGCAGCGACAGATCGGGCGGGATGGCGGTGGGCGCCGTGCCGGGCTCGGTGCGGATCGTGACGTCCTCGACGGCCAGCTCCGAGGCGCGCAGCAGGCCCTGGCGCGGGCTGATGCCGAGGCCCGACCAGCGCAGGCCGCGCAGCTCGGCCTGGCCGCCCGCCCAGCTCAGCAGCAGGCGGCGGGCGCGGAACTCGCCCATCAGCGAACCCTCGGGCGCCTCGACCTGCACGCCGGGCAGATGGGCCATCAGCCAGGCGCCGCCGGAGGGACGCTGCAGCAGCCAGGCGACAAAGGCGGCGGCCAGCAGCGCGATGACGGCCAGGCCGATCAGCGCGTTGCGCAGGATGCGGACGGAGCGCCTCACAGCGTGATCCCGACCCTGTTCGACGCAGTCGCAGCGTCTGGCTTCATAGCGTGATCCCGACGCTGAAGTGCAGCCGCCACTTGCCCGTTTCGTGGGCCCGCGCGAGGTCCACGCGCAGCGGGCCGACGGGGCTGCGCCAGCGCACGCCGGCGCCATAGCCGACTTTCGCGCTGAAATCGTTCCAGCGCGAGGCGGCATTGCCGGCGTCGACGAAGACGGCGCCCCACAGGCTGGGGAAGCTGGGCATGATGGGGCGTGCGACTTCCAGGCTGCCGGTGGCCATCACGCGGCCACCGACGGTCAGGCCGTTCTCGACCGGGCCGAGGCTGCGGTAGGCATAGCCGCGCACCGACTCGTCGCCGCCGGCCAGGAAGCGCAGCTTCTCCGGCACGCCGACCTGTTCGCGCGCGACGACCTGGGCCAGTTCGGCCCGCGCCGAGCCGAACCAGCCGCCGATGGGCCGGTAGACGCCGAGCTTGAACTGCATGCGGCCGAAGGGACCGCTGTCGTCCGTGCCGCCGCCACGCACATGGCCGAGGCCGACCAGGGCCAGGGCCTGGTGGCCGTCGGTGGGCAGCAGGTTGCTGTCCAGGCGGCGGCGTATCCACTGCTGGTTCAGCGACACGGCCAGGTTGGTGTTGACCTGGCTGCCGGCGGTCTCGCGGGCGCGCAGCAGCTCGACATAGCTGAGCCGCTCGTCCTGCGGGGCCTCGTAGATGCGGCCCAGGCGCAGGCCGAGGTTCTGCGCGGTCTTGTCGCTGCTGCGGTCCTGCTCGAACTGCAGGGAGGCGAGGTTGCGGCGCAGGTCGGGCTGCGGGTGGGAGCTGAGCTCCAGCTCCATGCCGCTGAGGTCGCGGCTGAGCTGCAGCTTGCTGCGCGCCCGCACCGACTGGCCGAAGGGCCGGCGGTGCAGATGCTCGACGCTGATGCTCTGGCCGTTGTTGGCGTGGTAGCCGACGGCGACGGTGGCCTGCTGCAGCGCGGACTCGGTCAGCGTGACCAGGACGGGGCTGCTGCCGTCGGCCTCGACGGTCTCGGGCTGCAGCTGCACGCGCACCGCGTCGAAGAGCTGGGTCTTGGCCAGGCGCTCCTGGAACTCGGCCAGGGCCTGCTCGGTATAGGGGTCGCCGCGCCGGAAGCCGGTCAGGCGCTCGACGGATTCGCGCGACTGCCGCTTCAGGCCCTCGATGCGCAGCGCGCCGAGGCGGGCGCGGTTGCCGCTGGCCAGCACCAGGCGCAGCTCGGCCGTCTGGGTGTCGGGGTCGACGCGGGCCGCCGTGTCGCCCCAGCGCGCCAGCGGATAGCCGCCGGCACGGGCGCGCAGCAGCAGATCGTTCTTGCCGCTGGACCATTGGGCCTGGGTGAAGGCCGCGCCCTCCTTCAGTGGCCAGGCGCGGCGCAGGCTGTCGCGCAGCGCGCGCGCCTCGTCCTCGGCCATGCCTTCCTGGAACTCGATGGCGACGGCGCCGACGCGCGTGACCGGCCCCGGCGCCACCAGCAGGCGCAGCCGGGTGGGGTCCGCCGGGTCGCGCTCGACGCGGGCCGTGGCGTTGAAATGGCCTTCGGTCTCCAGCAGGGTCTCGGCCTGGGCCGGCGCGGCCGCGGCCAGGCGGGCCAGTTCGACGCGGCTCAGCGCCGCCTGGCTGGCGCGGTAGCGGGCGATGTCGAGGTGCTGCTGCAGCAGGTTGCGCAGGCGGTTGTCGCGGGTGTCGGCCTCGACCTCGATGTCCAGCGTGTAGACGGCCGGCGCGTCGGCCGCCACGCCGGGCACGGGCACCGGCGGCGGCGTGGGGGAACGTGTCGCACAGCCGCTCAGCATCGCCACGAGCAGGGCCGCGGCGACGAGACGCGTCATTTGCTCAGCAGCCGCATCGCGCCTTCGAGGCCGGAGAGGGTCAGCGGGAACATGCGCTGCTGCATCAGCTGCTGGATCAGCGCGATGCTCTGCCGGTACTGCCAGACGCCTTGCGGCTCGGGGTTGATCCACGCGTACTTGGGGAAGGCGTGGGTGAGGCGCTGCAGCCATTCGGCGCCGGCCTCGTCGTTGTTGTATTCGACGCTGCCGCCGACCTGCAGGATCTCGTAGGGGCTCATGGTCGCGTCGCCGACGAAGATGAGCTTGTAGTCGCGGTTGTACTTGCGGATCAGGTCGAAGGTGCTCAGCTTCTCGGCGAAGCGGCGCCGGTTGTTCTTCCACACGAAGTCGTAGACGCAGTTGTGGAAGTAGTAGAACTCCAGGTGCTTGAACTCGGCCTTGGCGGCGCTGAAGAGTTCCTCCACGCGGTGCACATGCTCGTCCATCGTGCCGCCGACATCCATCAGCAGCAGCACCTTCACCTTGTTGTGGCGCTCGGGCTGCATGCGGATGTCCAGCATGCCGGCGTTGGCCGCCGTGCCGTGGATGGTGCCGTCCAGGTCCAGCTCCAGCTCCGAGCCCTCGCGGGCGAAGCGGCGCAGCCGGCGCAGTGCGACCTTGATGTTGCGCGTGCCGAGTTCCAGGGAGTCGTCGTAGTCGCGGTAGGCGCGCTGCTCCCAGACCTTGACGGCACTCTTGTTGCCGCCGGCGCCGCCGATGCGGATGCCCTGGGGGTTGTAGCCCGAGTTGCCGAAGGGGCTGGTGCCACCGGTGCCGATCCAGCGGTTGCCGCCCTCGTGGCGCTCCTTCTGCTCCTCGAAGCGCTTCTTCAGCGTCTCCATCAGCTCGTTCCAACCCATCTTCTCGATGGCGGCCTTCTGCTCGGGCGTCAATTCCAGTTCCAGCTGCTTGCGCAGCCACTCCAGCGGCACCTCGGCCGTGAAGTCGGTCAGCATCTCCACGCCCTTGAAGTAGGCGGCGAAGGCGCGGTCGAACTTGTCGTACTGGGTCTCGTCCTTGACCAGGCTGGCGCGGGCCAGGTGGTAGAAGTCGTCGATGCTGGCGACGCCGCCATCCTCGGGCGCGGCGATGACCCCGGCCTGCAGCGCCTCCAGCAAGGTCAGGTACTCGGGCACCGTCACCTTGAGCTTGGCGGCGCGCAGCGTGTAGAAGAACTGGATCAGCATAGGCGGGACGTCAGGGCCGAAAACGATTATGCGTGCGATGGCCCGCCGTGCTTGTAAGCGGGGAGGCCGGCTGCTGCGGCGTCAGCGGGCGCCGTACAACTCGCCGAAGAAGTCGCCGGGCAGCCAGCGGGGGCGCTCGGGCTGCTGGGTGAGCTCCCTCAGCAGCGTCCATTGCAGCTGCGCGAATCGCTCCACGGCGCGCCAGTGGAAGGGCTGGGCCAGGTCGTCGCCCGGTTGGTGGTAGTGCCGGCGCCGGAACTCGCGCATCAGCGCGTTGCCGTCCTCGCGGGCATCGAACGAGCTGCCGCCGGGGCCGAGGATGACGGCCGGAATGCCCTGGCGCACGAAGCTGTATTGGTCGGAGCGCGTGAAGCGGCTCTGCTCGGGCTGCGGGTCGGGCGCCAGGGTCAGGTCCAGCTCGGCGGCGGCCCGCGCCACGGCGTCGCCCAGCGTCGAATGGCCGGCGCCGAGTGCGACGACGTCCTTGAAGTCGTGCAGCAGGATGGGCATGTCGATGTTGACGTTGGCCACCAGGCTTGCCGCCGGCACGGGCGGGTGGCGGGCGAAGTAGGCCGAGCCCAGGTAGTTCTTCTCCTCCGCTGTCAGCGCCACGACGAGGACGGAGCGATCCGAGGTGTGGAGGGTCTGGCTCTGCATGCCGGCCACCTCCAGCAGCGTGGCGATGCCGAGGGCGTTGTCCATCGCGCCGGGGTAGACGGTGTCGCCCTTCCTGCCGAGGTGGTCGAGGTGAGCCGTCAGCACGACGACTTCATGCTTCAGGCGCGGGTGGCGGCCTTCGATGTAGCCGACGATGTTGTGGCTGAGCGCCTGCCCATGCACGCTGTCGCGCACGAGGCGGGCGACGAGGCCGAGGTCGCCGCGCGGCAGCGGGCGGCCGGCTTCGGCATCCGCCACGAGGCTGGCGTAGTCGCGGCCGAGGGCAGCCAGCAGCTTGGGGGCGGCCTGCACGCTGACGGTGGCCAGGGCTTGGAGGCCGGCGATGTCGCTGCCGCCGCGGCCGTCGGCGGTCTGCCAGTCCATCGCGACGTTGTCGGCGAACTGGCGGTTGAGATGGAAGGGCGCCACGATCTCGCTGCGCGGCGTCGCCAGCGTGATGACACCGATGGCGCCGTGGCGGGCGGCCAGTTCGGCCTTGGTGCGGGCGTTGCCGAAGTGCGCCCCTTCGGTGGACGGCAGCGGTGGCGGCCGGCCGGACAGCACGACGGCGATCTTGCCTCTGACGTCCAGGCCGGCATAGTCGTCCAGGCCGAACGCCGGCGCGGTGATGCCGTAGCCGGCGAAGACCAGCGGCGCCTTCACATCGCTGCGGGCGACCGACAAGTCGGGGCGGGTGCTGAACTCGTCCAGCCAGGCCAATCGCTCGCAGGCCCCGCCGCGGCAGAGTTCCAGCAGCGGTGCCGTCGCGGCCAGGCGGCCGGTTTTCAGCGGCACGCGCTGCGCGTAGCCGCCCGCGTCGCCCATGGGCTGGAGGCCGAGCAGCGCGAACTGGCTGGCCACGTAGGCGGCCGCCAGGTCGTAGCCGCGCGTGCCGGCTTCGCGGCCTTCCAGCAGCGGGTCGGCCAGGAAGCGCAGATGCGCCTGCAGGCGCCGCAGGCTGGCCCGCGGCGCATGCATGAGGGTGGCGTGCGCCGCCGGGGGCAGGGCCGTTGCGGCTGCCGCGGCCGCCCAGGTCTGCAGCAGTCCGCGCCGCTTCATCGCGCCAGGTGCCGGTCCAGCCAGCCGAAGAACTCGCCGTACCAGAGCCGGCTGTTGCGCGGCTTCAGCACCCAGTGGTTCTCGTCCGGGAACCAGACCAGGCGGGCCGGCACGCCCAGGGACTTCAGCGTGTTGTAGTAGGCCAGGCCCTGGGCGTCGGGCACGCGGTAGTCGAGCTGGCCGTGGATGACGAGGGTGGGCGTCTTGAAGTTGCTGGCGAAGGCATGCGGGCTTTGCGCGGCGACGCGGGCGGGGTCGTCCCAGTAGGCGGCGCCGAGTTCCTTGCGGTGCCAGCTGTAGGCGTCGTCGGCATACATGGCTTGCCAGTCGTAGCAGCCGGCATGGCAGACATAGGCCTGGTAGCGGCCGGCCTTCACGTGGCCGTTCATCCAGGCCACCATGTAGCCGCCATAGCTGCCGCCGGTGGCGACGACGCGCTTCCTGTCCACCCAGGACTTCTTCAGCAGCCAGTCGGTTCCGGCCTCGATGTCCTGCAACTCGTACTCGCCCCAGTGGCCGGTGATGCAGTCCAGGAACTCGAAGCCGAAGCTGGACGAGCCGTGGTAGTTCACGCAGGCCACCACATAGCCTTGCGCGGCGAAGGCCTGGTGGTTCCAGCGCCAGTGCCAGCTGTCGCCGAAGGCCGTGTGCGGGCCGCCGTGGATGACATGCATGACGGGCCACTTCTTCTTCGCGTCGAAGCCCGGCGGGTAGATCAGCCACATCTGCACGTCGTCGCCGCGCGCGCCCGTGATCGTCACTTCCTCGTGGCGGCCGAAGCGGTGGGCGGCCAGGCGCTCGTCGTTGAGCGCCTCGATGCGGCGCACGCCGTCGTCGGCCAGCACCGACAGCCGCGGCGGGAACTGCACGCTGTCGTGGTTGACGACGACGAAATCGGACGCGACGGCGAAGCTGCCGACATGGCCACCGGTGAAGATGGGCTCGGCCAGGCGCTCGCCCAGCAGGAACTGCCAGAGATGGCGGCGGCCGCGTTCCTCGGCGGCGAACAGCACGCTCTGGTCGTCGGCCGCCCAGCGCAGCGGCGCGCTGACTTCATGGTCCCAGCCCTCGCTGAAGACGGCCCAGCGGCCGTGCTGGTCCAGCACGGCGAGCTGGTTGGGGCGGTTGTGGCCCAGGGCTTGATGGCTGGCCAGGAAGGCCAGGTGGCCGCCGCCATGGCTGTAGCGTGGCGCGGCGAAGTCCCAGTCGGCGTCCTGCAGCAGCACGTCGACGCGACGGCTCCTCACGTCGATCTCGGCCAGGGCGAAGCGGTTGTCGAGCTTCTTCTCGGCAGCCGGGTCGAAGGCGAAGGCGATGCGGCGGCCGTCGGGCGCGATGTCAAACGTGTTGGCGTCGGGCTCGGCGCGGCTGAGCTCCCAGGCCGTCCCTTCGAAGAGGTCGCGCGCCTTGCCGGTCTCGACGTCCATCACATGCAGATGCGGCACGCGGCCCATGGGCAGGTGGTGGTCCCAGAAGCGGTAGAGGGCCTCGTCGGTGACGTAGGCGCTCTCCTTGCGGGCCTTGAAATCGCGCAGGGCGTCGGCCTGGGCCGCGGCCTTGCGCTCGGGCCAGACCCAGGAGACGAAGGCGATGCGCTGGCCGTCGGGGAACCATTTGAAGGACTCGACGCCGGTGGGAACCTGGCCGACGCGGCGCGCCTCGCCGCCGTCCGGCGGGATGACGTAGAGCTGGCTTTCCTCGTCGCGCTGGCCGCCCTGCTCGCGCTTGGCCGTGAAGGCGATCAGGTCGCCGCGCGGACTCCACTGCGGGTTGCCGTCCTTCTCGCCGGCCTCGGTCAGGCGGCGCGGCTCGCCGCCGAGGGTCGAGAAAAGCCACAGGCTGCTCTGGGCCTTGTTGGTCTCCATCGAGTAGCGCGTGACGCCGGCGGCGGCCTGGGCGCCGTCCGGGCTGAGGCTGGGGTCGCCGATGCGATCCAGGGCCCAGAGTGCATCAACGTCGAAGGCCTTGGACTTGTTCTTCATGTTCTCGGTCGTTCCAGTTGCCAGTTCAGATGCGCCTTGACCTCGGGCCATTCGCCGGCGGCCAGGCTGTACATAACCGTGTCGCGCACCGTGCCGTCGCGGCGCAGTGCGTGGTGGCGGATGACGCCGTCGCGCCTGGCGCCCAGGCGCTCGATGGCGCGCTGCGAGGCGTGGTTGAAGTTGTCGGTGCGCCAGCCCACCAGCCGGGCGCCCAGGGTCTCGAAGGCATGTGTCAGCAGCAGCAGCTTGGCCGTCGTGTTGACGGCGCTGCGCTGCACGCGCCGGGCATACCAGGTGTAGCCGATCTCCAGGCGGTCGATGGCGGGCACGATGTCGTGATAGCTGGTCGAGCCCAGCACCTCGCCGGTCGTCGCGTCCAGCACCGCGAAGGGCAGGCGGTGGCCATCGGCCTGGCCCTTGAGCGCCGTTTCGACATAGGCGGTGGTCTCGTCGGGCGCCGGCACGCTGGTGAAGCGCAGATTCCACAGCTCGCCGTCGGCGGCAGCGGCGCGCAGCCCCGGCACATGGGCCAGCGTCAGCGGAACGAGTCGGAGAGGGCCCGCGGCCAGGGTGACCGGCTCGACCGGCTTCAAGCCTTGTCCTTCAACAGGGCCTTGCGTGCCAGCCAACGGCCGACGCCGCAGCCGGCGACGATCAGTACCAGGGCGCCCATCTGCTGTGCATTCCAGTCGGTGCTGGCGATGAAGTCGATGCCGAGCAGGCGGCCCAGGCCCCAGCCGGCCAGGGCGCCGCCGACGAAGCCGATCGCATCGGCAAAACCCTCGCGCATGGCGCGGTCGAAATCGTTGATGGCCATGTCGATCAGCGGTTGTTGCGTTGCATGAAGACCAGCTTCTCGAACAGGGTGAGATCCTGCTCGTTCTTCAGCAGGGCGCCCACCAGCGGCGGGATGCTGACCTTCTCGTCCTTGGCCTGCAGGGCATCCACCGGCACCTCCTCGGCGACCAGCAGCTTGAGCCAGTCGATCAGCTCCGAGGTGCTGGGCTTCTTCTTCAGCCCCGGCAGGTTGCGCACGTCGTAGAAGTTCTTCAACGCCGCGGCCAGCAGATCCTTCTTGAGGGACGGGAAATGCACGTCGACGATCTTCTTCATCGTCTCGGCATCGGGGAACTTGATGTAGTGGAAGAAGCAGCGGCGCAGGAAGGCGTCGGGCAGCTCCTTCTCGTTGTTCGATGTGATGAAGACCAGGGGGCGGTGCCGGGCCTTGACCAGCTGGCGTGTCTCGTAGACGTAGAACTCCATGCGGTCGATCTCGCGCAGCAGGTCGTTCGGGAACTCGATGTCGGCCTTGTCGATCTCGTCGATCAGCAGCACCACGGGCTGCTCGGCCTCGAAGGCCTGCCAGAGCACACCCTTGACGATGTAGTTCTCGATGTGGCGCACGCGCTCGCTGCCCTCGATGCCGGCCAGCTGGCTGTCGCGCAGCCGGCTGACGGCGTCGTATTCGTACAGGCCCTGCTGGGCCTTGGTGGTGCTCTTGATGTGCCACTGCAGCAGCGGCATGCCGAGGGCCCGTGCCACCTCCTCGGCCAGCATGGTCTTGCCGGTGCCAGGCTCGCCCTTGATGAGCAGCGGCCGCTGCAACCGGGCGGCGGCATTGACGGCGAGCATCAGGTCGGCGGTGGCGACGTACTG
>Ga0164290_1002737_pt1 | contig 10732 bp, 7 predicted proteins | sample Micstemetagenome_FD_108782 | JGI IMG/M metagenome (GOLD analysis project Ga0164290, IMG submission 108782) | Contaminated culture microbial community from soil near Moab, Utah, USA - Microcoleus steenstrupii SON62 (Illumina Assembly) | ecosystem: Environmental > Terrestrial > Soil > Soil crust...
ATGGAGGGAGCCCAGACTCCTTAATTCGAAAGTCATGCGGCCATGGCAGTGTGACAAGCTCTTCCCTGTGAAGCTCCCAATGAAGAAGCTCCTGGGACGTGCCGTTCTCCGATAAACAGCGCGAACGTGGATGATCGAACATCATAATTTCGGAAAACTGATGGTTGCTGCCGAGATGATCCAGATGGGTGTGCGTGTTAACAACTGTAATCGGTAAGGATGTCAGCTGCTCTACGACACGTCGCAAATTGCCAATGCCACAGCCGGTGTCGATGAGGATTGCACGGTCGCTACCGAGTAGCAGATAAATGACAGTGTGCTCATAGTGGCGTGGCTCTGAAATGGCGAATAGGTAATCGCTGAACTTCAGAACTTCGAACCAGTTGTCGTTGGTCGCAATAGTCTGAGGTTCGTTGTTTTGCAGTGCGGTGATCATTGACTCGGTCTCGACGCTTGTCACAAAAGTCGCAACTTTTTTCGCGGTTCTGCGCCTGAGATTTGTTCCGTCGCACAATACGTAGTTTTGCCGCAGACGCAATGACTGCATATGGCGCTTCGGAGACCTGGGGTCATGGTTCAATTGGCGCGATGCGGAAATTATTTCCGCTTTGACTACACTCTTTGCTTTCCGCAGTGATGATCCGGTATCAGACTGCATTTCCACGGACGGCCCAAGCGCGTGTCTTGAGCAGGATTGAACCGTCATCGCGATAGGGTAGGCTTGCCCGCAGCTTCTCGCCAAGCTGTTCTCGTTCACTCGGACCAAGGCTGGCGCAGTAGCCAGGTGCGGGACCAGCTCCGAGCGTAAACGGAAGCCACAAGTCGTCGAAGTTCCTAAACAGGGTAGGAGCTTCGATTTTCGCTGCCTCGACGTCAGAAAGCCCGCATCCCTCGGCGAGCGCTACGAGTCCGTCGCGGGTACAGAATGGGAAGCGCCGATCCTCAGTCAGATCGCGAGCTTTCTCATCCAGAGACGTTGCGGCATTCCAGAACGCGCGCATGAACTCCACGCCGCCGCCGGGATAATCCCAGACATAGAAGGCGATAATGCCTCGAGCACGGGCGATCCTCATCATCTCGCGGAGAGCCTTTTCGCGGTCAGGAATAAAGTTCAGAACCAAGCCCGAGACAACAATATCCTTGCTGCCAGACTCAATTCCAAGTGACTGGGCATCTCCGGATCGAAATTCGACACGGGGATCGGTCACGTTTTTTCGGGCCTTGTTCAGGAAGCCCTCGGATGGATCGACGGAAATCAGTGACCTCGGATCGGCATCCGATAATATGCTCGCACTCAGTGCTCCAGTGCCGCAGCCGACCTCCAACCAGTCAAGGTGTGGCTCCGGCGCGAGCCAATCGAGGAAGCGGGGCGCGATCTGACGGCTCCACCTCCCCATATACATGTCGTAGCTGTCGCCAGCTTGCCAGGCGTCGTGACGCGATGTCTCAGTCATTGATGCCCCCCCTCGGGCGTTCGTGTTCTTACCACGCAGAGCTTTGAGGGTGAAGACAAGCTCTACGTGCTTTTAGCGCACAGAGACCGCATATAGCGCGTTGCGGGAGTCACGAAGCGGACCGACTGCTTCCAAGTTACCTAACGAATGGCAACGATGTCCAACTACGAGGGCGCAAAGCCGTCGTTCTCATGCGGTCGCCGCTTGAACCCGTCACTTTCGCCTCGCGAATATTCGCAAATCAACGCGCGTGGAATAATTTCAGCGAGCTTGCCCAGCGCTGCGCTTTAGTCGCGGACTATTATTTGTGATGTCGCACCCAGCTCGGCTTGAATTCGCGATTGCGGACCTTGGCGGCTGAAAACTTTTGCGATAGTGCGATTTCAGCTCACGTAGCAGGGAAAGCCAATGTCAAAGCGCACTATTCGTAAAGACTTCACCGACACGATTTCCGTGAAAGCAGGAGATGTTATCGTCATCAAGAAGGGAGTGGTCGGCAACACCGAATACTCAGCATTCAATCCCGTTGACGAGAACGGCATAGATGGGGCACGGATCACTAATCAACGGCCGCATCAAGGTCGATCACGATCTTCCGTTAAGCGTCGGCGTCTGGATGTACAATGACTTAGAGCCCAGCTCCGTCATCATCGGCAAATCGGGTTCGATCGACGCAGCGCAATTCGCCATACATCATGCAGGTCCTGGTCTCGTGGTCGACAACGCCGGCCTAATGACCGCTGACATCGGCATTGGTGGTCAGATGTCTGCCGCGAAGATCACCAATAGTGGTCGCATCATCGCGGACACCACTGCGGTTGATTGGTCCAATTCTTTTGACGGAGGCGAAATCGCGAATTCGGGCATCTTGCGCGCCAAAGAGGGCCCGGCAATTGCTTTCACGAGCCGATTCTCTCTTGAGGAAACAGTCGCCATCCGCAACACCGGCACCATTGAAACACGTGTCGAATTTGGCGACGCCATTCTCCTCAACAGCCACGAGGAGGACACTATCAGCATTGTCAATCGCGGAACGATAAAGGGGAACGTGACTCTGGGTGACGGCACCAACACGTTCACGAATTACGGCAAGATCCTTGGCACACTCTATGGCGGCGTCAGTGACGACCGCTACTACGTGCATTCCAACATGGAAATCGTAGACTACGACGGTCATGACATTGTTCATGCAACAGTAGACCTGACATTAGGTGAAGGCATCGATGACGTTATCATGCGAGGCAAGAAAAATATCGATGCTACCGGCAATCACCTCGATAATGAAATGACTGGCAATGCACGAGATAACGTGATCAAGGGTGGCCTTGGCGCAGATATAATGAATGGAGGAGCCGGCAACGATAAGCTTACCGGCGGCGAAGGCGGTGATGTCTTCATTTACGCTGATGGCTTTGACAAGGATGTGATTACGGACTTGGGCGTGTCCGACGCGCTCGATCTGCGGGGCGTAAAGTCGGCAGTTGACTTGGAGGCCGTGATGAATCTCGCCAAGGAAATGAACGGCGACATCGTGATCGACTTCAGCGGCGGCGACATCCTACGGGTTCGTGACGTGACCATGGAAGACTTCACAGATTGGAACATACTGTTTTATGCGGATGCAATTGCATGATCTTGGAGAAGCGTGAATACGCGAATTGATTACAGGCATTGGCAATTCGCCAATCGTCAATCCGAATCGCTCCTAGATTTGTAGACGCCTTCTTTCCTAGTTTTGAGGCAGGAAGAGCATCATGAGCAAATCGAATTTCAGCGAAGAGTTTAAGCGTGACGCGGTCGCCAGATCACGGAGCGAGGCTATCCGGTTGCGGAGGTTTCGCAGCGGCTGGGTGTGAGCCAGCATTCGCGTTATGAATGGAAGAAGAAGTTTGCTGCTTCGAACGCCAAGGGCAACGACGAGGCCGAGGAGATCAGGCGGCTGAAGAAGGAACTGGCTCGCGTCACCGAGGAGCGTGCCATATAAAAAAAGCGGCCGCGCATTTCGCCAGGGATGCAAAGTGAAGTACGCGTTCGTTGCCCAGCATCAACAACGTTTTCAGTGCGAATGTTGTGCCGCTGATGCTGTCACGTTGTCGGCGGCTTAACGGTTGACGGATAACCGGATGTGATGAGCGCGCCGACCGTCAGCTATAAGAACCACCGTTTCCCACCGCAGATCATCGCCCATGCGGTCTGGCTGTATTTCCGGTTTCCGTTAAGCCTGCGGCTGGTGGAAGAAATGCTGCTGGATCGCGGCATTGTCGTGTCCTACGAAACGATCCGGCGCTGGGGCCGCAAATTCGGTGCGGCCTACCCAAAGCAACTGCGCAGAAAGAGGCCGTCGCGAGTAGATATCTGGCATCTGGACGAGGTGGCCGTCTCCATCGGCGGTCGAAAACACTGGCTTTGGCGAGCCGTCGACCAGGACGGACATGTTCTCGACGAGATCGTGCAGTTCCGTCGCGACACCAAGACTGCCAAGCGATTGCTGGTCAGACAGCTGAAGAAGCAAGGTCTGGCGCCAAAGAGGATTATCACCGATAAACTGCGCTCATACGGAGCGGCAAAGCGAGATGTGATGCCGACCGTTGAACATAGCACACAAGGGCCTCAACAATCGCGCGGAAAATTCCCATCTGCCATTGCGAAAACGAGAACGAATAATGCAGGGCTTCCGATCCGTCGGTGGCTTGCAACGATTTATCTCAGTGTTTTCAGCAGTCAGAAATCATTTCGTCCCGCCGCACCATAAACACTCCGCCCTCGCCACTCACATTCATCGGATCCGCGCTATGGCGCAATGGAGAGCCGTGACCGGCGCAGCAGCCTGAGTTTAACTGAAAGCGCTTCGTGCGGCCTCAGTGAAACAACGTGACAACGCCCCTCAGGCAAGCCAGCATAGGGGAGTCCGGGTCCGTGGGATCGGTGAGCACAGGATCTTCATCGACGATATCCTCGACGCGCAGACCGGCGACCTCAGAGCGGCGTCGGCCGCCAGACGCGAAGGCAAGCAGGAGCAGGGCGCGATCCCTGATGTCGACCGGGCGGTCGCTGGAACATGTCGCCAGCAGCTTGGCCAGGATATCTCCGGTCACTGCCTTCTTGCTCTTGTGCTGCCGTGCTCGGCCGGTGGCACGAACCGCGAGCCGCAGTGCACTCTTAAGCGATGGGGCGCCAAAATTCCCACTCAGTCCCCGCCAGCGGGTCAGGATCGACCAGCTGGTAAGCCGACGCCGCACCGTTGCCGGTGCGTGCGGCCCGTCGGTCCTGAGCCAGCCACGGGCCTTGAGATGCGCGGCCAGCTCCGCCGGCATGCCATGCGCCGGGGCGCTTTGTCGGCGGACTGGGTCCCAGAGATGATGCGCCACGAACTTTAGCAACAGGCTCTCCGGCGCCGGCCAGGGCAGGGGGTTGCCGATCGCCGCGGCGGCCCACGCCTCGAGATAGGCGAGATCGGAGGCGAGCGCACGCAACGTGTTGGCGCCCATGCCCTCGGCGGCGAGATGCTTGAGGGTTTCGACATCGTCGTCGGTCAGGATTTCGGCGAGCTGGTCGCGGCGGTCGAGCGGCAGGATTGCATCGAGCGCATCCAGCGCTACGGAACGCCTGAGCACAGTGTCGGTTGGGATGGCGGGCAGCGGGCGTTTGACGATGGCTCTGGGCTCCGAAAGGGATTTTTGAAACGGCGATACAGCCATGATTTGTGCGATCCTAGCGTTCCTTCGGCACCAGAACCATTCTGTGCAAGGACCGGATCAATGAGGAGCTGAGCTGACTTCGAACAAGCTGTTGCCCCCAAAGAATCTGGCTTGAAGTGACAGACTCCGTCGTGGCGTCCAGATGGACGCTGACCGAGCCGTTTGTGGATCTCGATCATGTTGTGCTCAAGGGTCGAGATAGGACGTCGGGATAATCGATATCTTGTATTTCGCCGGGTCATGCGTGAAGTAAAAGGCGCCGCTTCGATTGGACTGCGTTGGCAGGTAATCGATCGTGACTTCCCGGACCTCAAGTTCGGTCGTCCCGTTGATGAGGCGAACCTGTATCGTCAGATCAGTTGCTGTTGTTGTCCCTGCATTGAACGCGGTAAAGGGTAGGAGAAAGCTGTCGCCCTGATGGATGGGCGCAGAGGTGGTGAACTTGATCACGGGCGGGCCATCGAGTTCGACAGAACCAGCGTAGATCATGTAACTTACCATGGTGATGAGGAAAGCCGCCCCACACGCTGCAGTGATCCATTCAATCACCGATGTACTTTGCTGGAGGCGTCCTTGATTGTCGTCGTCATTGTGAGACGGATCTGTGCGTTCGTCGCTCATTACAACACTAGCCTTGCTGCTGCTGCCCCGATGGCGCCTGGAAAACTGATGACGACGCAAGCGCTGATTACCTCATGGACAGATTTTCCATCGGTGCTTCCCAAGAACCACAGAAGACAAAAGCTGACTGCCAGTACAATGACATATCCGACCAACGAGTATCGGACGAGTACACCTGTCCTGGAGGCCCCGTCATAGCCGTGACCACCGCGGAAGCGCGCCGCGTAGACGAACAGGTGCATCAGCATGACCGAAGCTAGAGCGAGCAGGATTTCCTGCCAATATGACATCTGCTGCGCAATCAAGACCACCTCCTCTGTGGGCGCGATGTTCAGGGAAAGAAAGAGGGCACCAACCATCATTAGGAATAATTCGCCAAAATAGGTGGGCTCGCGGCTTGGCCGCTCGTCGGCATGTGTCTCTCCCAACTGGCTGCGGGCCAACGTCGCGCCAATGCTGCATGGCACGAACTGAACAGCGACTTTCGAGATGATTTCTCGGGCCGGCATGTCGGCCGTGACGACGCCAAAAATCCAAAGAATTGAGGCTGCGGTAACAATCGCCACCAAAACAATGACGAACATATCCGCGATATCGTCGCGTATGTGGGCGGTGTGCCTGATTCCGCTAAAATGAGACAATCCCAGAAGAAGCGGCAGCGCTGTGGCCAGGAGTAGAGCAATGCGCAAGGGGTGGAGGGTACCTCCGAGCGACCACATTTCCATCGTCATAAGCATCGGCAGCGCAAAGATAAGCGCGCCGGCGAATGCTCGGCCGAGGCTGGCGAGAAATTCCACATTGGTGGGAGGTTTGTTCCGCCGAGTGTCCGATTGAGAGATGTTCATTCATACCTCCCATTAGCTGGCAACTTCGTTGCAGCAGAGTGGTACAGATGCGACCACTGATGTCAACGCACCGCAGGCAAGGCAACGACGTCAAGCGATAAACTCGCGCTCGACCGGTCGCGTACGGAACCATCGGAAGGTGGGGAGGTTTAGCGCGACGATCATGCGCCACGGAAACGGTTTCCGCTGGTCTGGACTGGCTAGGAGATCGAGTGCGCGTTTCCGACTATTCTGAAATGGGACTGGATGTCGCCCGTCGATCCGATGTCCCGAAACCTCCTGCCAGTTACGTTGCGGCTAAAATAATTGGTTTTGTGAAAGAGCAAAATGCTTCGCTGGCCTTCGTTGCGTTGAGCGAGAATGCTGCCACGAGCGTCGCCGAAGCAGCCCGCTGCCTCGCGCCTGACCTCGACGTCATCCTGTTTCCGCCGTGGGACTGCCTGCCCTACGATCGTGTGCCTCCGTCTCGCCAATGTATGGGCCGCCGCATGGATGCGCTTCGCGTCTGGTCAGGATTGTCCTCCCGTCCAAGATTGCTGGTCACGTCTCTCGACGCGGTTCTGCAAAAAATTCCGCCGTTGGATGTCGTCGAGAGCAGTTGGTTCGAGGTGACCGCAGGCAAAGCCTTCGACCTGACTGGCTTCAAGCGGTTTGTTCAAGGAACCGGGTATCTTGAAGATGGCCTTGTAGATGAACCGGGCGAGTTCGCCTTTCGCGATGACGTTATCGATATCTTCCCTGCCGGACAGCTCGTGCCGATGCGGGTCGTGATCTCGGAGGAGGGCATGGTTGCGGAGGTAAAGGTATACAATCCCAACACGCAACGGACCGACCGCTCTCTGAAAACAATGCTATTCGGGCCCGCATCCGAAGCCATCGCTGTAGGCGATCTCGTCGTGGATGGTGCCGCTCCACCCAATGCCACTGAACGCGGCTTGATCGAGCTTTACGGAGACATGCCGAATGTATTCGACCTGCTCGGTACAACGACGGAAATCTGTTTTGCGCCGGGATCGGAAGAGCGCGTGAGTGCCTATCTCGATTTCATCGAGGAGGCGCGGCAGGCGTATGGCAGCGGAGGTGGCCGTCGCGACGGCTTGTATTTGAACCAGAAAGAGTGGTGCGAATGCCGGCGATCGAAGGCATCGATCGATCTTGATTTCGGCGGTGGTGCTCCATTGCCGAATTTTTTTCATTCTGCGAACCCGCGAAAGACGCTCGCCACATTCGTTGAAGACGGACGTGCTTCCATGCGGACGATTGTTCTGTTGGGAGGAGGACGGCTCTTCGACGACGTTTGTCGTCGGATTCTGCGTCACAGTCAGATTCGTGACATCGACGACTGGTCCAAGGTCGGAGACCATGAGCCTGGGTCGGTTCTGAAGCTTTCGCACGACCTCGCCCATGGTTTCGTCGATCGTGATCGCAACGTCATCGCAATCACCTCCGGCGATATTCTCGGTAACAAGGTTGAGCAACCAGGCGCGCAACAACTGCTTGCGGCCCCGGAGTTAATGGTCGGCGATGTCGTGGTGCATGAAGACCATGGCGTCGGCATTTTGCGAGGGACTGAAACCGTCGACGTGGAAGGCGTGGTCCACGATGCCGCTCGCCTCGAATATCACGGCGGCGCCTCGATTCTTGTCCCTATGCAGGATTTCGGCCGGTTGTGGCGCTATAGTTCCGAGCCGCAGGCCGTGGCGCTTGATCGCCTGCACACCGAGGCATGGAAAAAGAAGCGGGAGGCAGTCGCCAAGGACATTCGTGTGGCGGCGCGTCACTTGATGCGTCTGGCCGAAGAAAGGGCAAAGACAGCGGCGGAGGTCTTCGTCCCGCCGAGGTCCCAATGGTCCAAGTTCGAGACGCGCTTTCCGTATCCTCTTACCGATGACCAGCGGGCGGCGATTAGCTCGGTTCTGGATGACCTCTCATCGGGTAAGGTTATGAACCGCCTGGTCTGTGGAGATGTGGGCTTTGGCAAGACGGAAATTGCCTTGCGCGCAGCCGCCGTCGTAGCGCTGAGCCGTGGCCAGGTGGCCATTGTCGTCCCTACGACTGTCCTCGCACGCCAGCATTTTTTGAGCTTCGAGCGGCGATTTGCTGGAACGGGCGTGAACGTGGCCATGCTCTCACGGGTCGTCGAAGCAGGCGAGACAAAACGGACCAAGGCGGGACTTGCCACAGGCGACGTCCAGGTGGTCGTTGCCACGCATGCCATTCTCGCCAAGGACGTCGCGTTCGACAGACTTGGATTGCTCATCATTGATGAAGAGCATCGGTTCGGAACCAAAGACAAGGCTGCGATGAAGAGGCTTGCTCCGAATCTCCATACCCTCGCCATGTCGGCGACCCCAATTCCGCGGACCTTGCAAGCGGCAATGGTCGGTGTGCAGGACGTGAGTCTACTCACGACACCACCGTCGAAGCGTCGCCCGGTACGGACCTCGCTTAGCGCGTTCGATCCCGCCGCAATGCGGGTCGCGCTGCTGCGCGAACAGCGGCGCGGCGGCCAAAGCTTCGTTGTTGCGCCACAGATCGAAGATCTGGATCATCTGAAACAGGTTCTCGTTGAACTCGTCCCTGAACTCGCCATTCAGGTCGCGCACGGAAATATGCCGGCTGCCGCCATGGACCAGATCATGGTGGATTTCGCCGACGGTCAGGGCGATGTATTGCTGTCTACCAACATCATCGAAAGCGGGCTCGATGTGCCACGGGCCAATACGATCTTCGTCTGGCGCGCGGATCGTTTCGGACTCGCGCAGCTGCACCAGTTGCGCGGTCGCGTCGGCAGAGGCCGCCGACAAGGTATCGCCCATCTGCTGACGCCTGACGGCGATGACATAGCCGAGGAGACACGAGTTCGGCTGTCGGCGATGGTCGAGAACGACAGGCTCGGTGCTGGCTTGGCAATCAGCATCCAGGACCTTGACATGCGCGGCGGTGGGGACATTGCCGGCGAGGACCAGGCGGGCCACATGAAGGTGATCGGCATCGGCCTTTATCAAAGGTTGCTGGAACGCGCGGTGGGTCGATCCGAAATGAAGCTGGCGGTCGATCCGGCAAATGTGGAGGTCAATATTGGCTTATCGGGACGAATCCCCGAGGATTACCTGCCGGATGCCTCGGTGCGGCTCAACCTCTATGCCCGCATACTTCGTGCAGCGGCGTCGCTCGAAATCGACGAGCTTGCGGAAGAGTTCGAAGACCGGTTTGGAGCCATGCCCGAGGCAGTGAGGATCTTGTTGCGACTTCAAAAGCTCAAGCTCGCAGCATCCTGTCTCGGCATCACAAAAATCGACGCGGGCCCGCGCGCAATGGGTTTGACGTTCGTCTCGAGGCCAGAAAGCAAAGTCGTCAAATATTTGTCGAAAGCTCACGCAGCTACCAAACGCGACGAGCGGCTGATCTACGAACATCCCACGGATTTGGCCAGCGTTAGGCTTGAATTCCTTGAGGAGGTATTTGCAGCGTTGGACGGCTAACCGTGGCATGCGACGACGCTTGGCCGCATAAGTGCCCACTGACCTATTGTGTACGGCGCCGCTCGGTCTCGCCGCGTCGCGTCTACGCTTCCAGCCAATTCCTGCGGTCATCCACCGCTAAAACAGACGACATTCTCGGACATCGCCGTGCCCTGATTCTTGTCAGCCGCGATGGGGTCCGGCGCCCTGCTCGATGTTTCTTATCGGCGCGTCAGAGACTTAGAGTATGGACTCCACTTTTCGCATCATGGACCTGAGGCCTCGGTCCAACTGTCCCTTGCCAACGTCAGGTCCGACACATTGTTGAAATTCCCACCGTGTGGCATCTTCAAGTCTTTGAAAGCGCTCGAAAGGGTCATCTGTCGAAGCGAATGGGACGACGTTTCATCGCGGGAGCTTGCGAACAGTCCAGGCACCCCGCCAATTCTCCACCGCCTCATCTGTTGGAAAACGCGGCGAAGCAGAGGCGCTTTCGCCTCTGAGCGCCAGATAAGCGGCCATCATCATCAGGGACATTGCCGCCAAGTCGAGCAATGAGACCTGCTCCCCGAACCACAATGCACCAAGAAGCACGGCAACGATTGGAGAGACAAACGCATATGAACCCGCCTTCGAGGGGCCAATGTCCC
>Ga0164290_1002738_pt1 | contig 10717 bp, 9 predicted proteins | sample Micstemetagenome_FD_108782 | JGI IMG/M metagenome (GOLD analysis project Ga0164290, IMG submission 108782) | Contaminated culture microbial community from soil near Moab, Utah, USA - Microcoleus steenstrupii SON62 (Illumina Assembly) | ecosystem: Environmental > Terrestrial > Soil > Soil crust...
CACCCCCACCCCCAGAAGGGGGGGGGAGCGGGGGGGGGGCTGCGGCGGCGCCAGGAAATCCGCAGGCCAGCGCCCTCACCCCACCCCGATCAACCGGATCGCCCGATCCTGATCCAGCAGCCACAGCAGCATCCGCGCCGCCTTTCCGCGCGGTCCCTCCAGCGCCGGATCATCCGCCAGCAGCCGCCGCGCATCGCTCTGCGCAATCGCCATCAGCGCCCCCTGCCGCTCCAGATCCGCCACGCGGAACCGTGGCAAGCCTGATTGCGCGGTGCCGATCAGATCCCCCGCCCCCCGCATGGCCAGATCCTCCTCGGCGATGCGAAAGCCATCCTCCGTATCCCGCAGCACCTTCAACCGCCGTTCGCCGCCATCGCTCAACGGCGCCTGATACATCAGCAGGCAGGTCGAGTCCGCCGCCCCCCGCCCGACCCTTCCCCGCAGCTGGTGCAACTGCGCCAGGCCAAAAGTCTCCGCCCGCTCGACCACCATGATGCTGGCATTGGGCACGTTCACACCCACCTCGATCACCGTCGTCGCCACCAGAACCTTCGTTACCCCCGCCACGAACCGGGCCATCGCGGCATCCTTTTCGGCAGGTGGCATCTGGCCATGCACCAGCCCCACCACATCGCCAAAGGCCGCGCGCAGATGCTGGAACCGCGCCTCGGCGCTGGCATAGTCCAGCACCTCCGACTCCTCGACCAGCGGGCAGACCCAATAGGCCTGCCGTCCCTCGGCCACCGCCTGGGCGAGATGCGCCACCACCTCCTCCATCCGCGCCGTCGAAACCAGCGCCGTGCGGATGGGCTTCCGCCCCGGTGGCTTCTCGTCCAGCACCGACACGTCCATATCGCCATAGGTCGCCAGCGCCAGCGATCGCGGAATCGGCGTGGCCGTCATCACCAGCGTATCCGTCGCCGCCCCCTTGGCCCCCAGTTCCATCCGCTGCGCCACGCCGAACCGATGCTGTTCATCCACCACTGCCAGCCGCAGGTCGGCGAAATGCACATCCTTCTGGAACACCGCATGTGTGCCCACCAGCACCGCGATCCGCCCCTCGGCCAGATCGCGCAGCTTGGCCGCCCGCTCCGCCCCCTTGTCCCGCCCGGTCAGCAGCTCCAGCCGCACCCCCGCCGCCGCCGCCAACGGCTCCAGCCCCGCGAAATGCTGCCGGGCAAGGATCTCCGTGGGTGCCATCATCACCCCCTGTCCGCCCGCCTCCACCGCGATCAGCAGCGCGAGGAAGGCGACAAGCGTCTTCCCCGCCCCCACATCCCCCTGCAACAACCGGTTCATGCGGAACTGACCCTCCATATCCCCCGCAATCTCCGCCACCGCCCGCGCCTGCGCGCCGGTCAGTGCATAGGGCAACCCGGCCACGACTTTCGCGCGCAACATCCCATCCCCGACCGTCGGCACCCCCTTCTGCTTGCGCAGCGTCGCCCGCGCCAGCGCCAGGGTCAGCTGATGTGCCAGCAACTCGTCATAGGCCAGCCGCTGCCGCGCCGGATGGGTCTGCGCCAGATCCGCCACGCCCACAGGGCCATGCACGGCCACCACCGCATCGCGCCAGGCCGGCCAGCCCTCCCGCGCCAGAAGCGGCCCGTCGATCCATTCCGGCAAGACCGGCGCACGGGTCAGCGCACCCGCCACCGCCTTTGCCACCACCTTCTGCGTCACCCCGGCGGTCAGCGGATAGACCGGTTCAAACGCCGGCAATTCCCCCGCCTCCTCCAGCCGCAGGACATGGTCGGGATGCACCATCTGCGCCACCCCGTCGAACAGTTCCACCCTGCCCGAAACCAGCCGCCGCTGCCCCGTCGGCAACAGCTTTTGCAGGAAATCCCCCCGGGCATGAAAGAACACCAGCGTGAAATCCAGCGCCGCATCCCGCACCATCACGCGATAGGGCTTTCCCTTCGTGCGCGGCGGGATATGCAGGCCCACCTCCACCTCCACCGTGACCGTGCAGGGTGGCACCACGTCGCGGACCGACTCCTTCCTCGCCCGGTCCACCCCGGAATGAGGAAGCAGGAACAGCAGGTCCTTCGGACGCTCCACCCCCAGCCCGGCCAAGGCCTTGGCCGTCTTCTCTCCCACGCCCTCCAGCGTCTCCAGCTCCGCGAACAACGGAAAGAGTTCGACCGGCCGGCTCATGCATCCCCGATGAGGGCGAGCCACGCATCCTCGTCAATCATCTTCACGCCCAGCCGTTCTGCATCCTTGGCTTTCGACCCCGCGCCGGGGCCTGCGACCAGAAGGTCGGTCTTTGCGCTGACAGACCCCGCCACCTTGGCCCCCAAGGCCTCGGCCCGTGCCTTGGCTTCGGCCCGCGTCATCTTTTCCAGTGACCCGGTGAACACCACCGTCAGCCCCGCCACGGGCGATTCCGTCGCCCGCGCCTCGGGGGGCTGAACCTCCAGATGGGCCACCAGCCGCGCGATGGAATCCCGCTCTTCCGGGTTGGCCAGCGTATCCGACAGCGACAGCGCCAGAACCGGCCCGATCCCGTCACCGGTGATCAGTTCCTGCCAGGCGGCCACGGCCGACTCCGGCACCTCCCGCGCCAGAACCGCACGGTCCCGCGCCTCCTTCACCCTGGCGCGCCGCCCCTCGGCCACCGCCGCGGCCCGCTCGGCCAGTTCCGCCTCATCCGCCGCCCGATGCGCCAGCGCCGCCGGCCGCGCCAGATCCACCGCCGCGGCGAGGGCCTCCCAGCTTCCGTAATGGCGGGCCAGGTCCTGCGCCGCCACCTCGCCCACATGCCGCATCCCCAGCGCGAAGATCAGCCGGGCCAGCGGAATCCGCCGCCGCTCCTCGATCGCGGCCCAAAGATTGGTGACGGATTTCTCACCGAATCCATCCCGATTCTTCAGCTTCTGCAAAGGGTTGGCGGCATCTCGGCTGGCCAGGGTGAAGATATCCGCAGGCTCCCGCACCGGCAGGATGTCATCGGCAAAGAACATCTCCACCTGTTTCCGCCCCAGCCCCTCGATGTCAAAAGCCGCGCGGGATACGAAATGCACCAGCCGCTCCACCGCCTGCGCCGGGCAGATCAGGCCCCCGGTGCAGCGCCGCACCGAATCCCCCTCTTCCCGCACGGCCTCCGACCCGCATTCCGGGCAACGATGCGGAAAGGCATAGGGCACCGCCTCCGCCGGCCGCCGGGCAAGATCCACATCCGCCACCTTGGGGATCACGTCACCCGCGCGGTAGACCTGCACCCAGTCGCCCACCCGGATATCCTTGCCCGCGCGGATCTCCTCGCCCTTGCTGTCACGCCCGGCGATGTAATCCTCGTTGTGCAGTGTGGCATTGGACACGACCACGCCCCCCACCGTCACCGGGGCCAGCCGCGCCACAGGCGACAGCGCACCCGTCCGCCCCACCTGGATGTCGATGGCCTCCAGCCGCGTCCAGGCCAGTTCGGCGGGAAACTTGTGCGCGATGGCCCAACGCGGCGTCGTCGCCCGGAATCCCAGACGCGCCTGCAGCGCCAGGTCATCCACCTTGTAGACCACCCCGTCAATGTCATAGCCCAGCGTCGCCCGCATCGCCTCGATCCGGCGATACTGGGCCAGCATCTCTGCCGGCCCCGCGCAGAGAACGGTCAGCGGATTGGTCTGGAACCCCATGGAGTTGAACCGCGCGATGGCCGCGAATTGCGTTGCCGCCAGAGGTTCCGACAGCGCCCCCCAGGCATAGGCAAAGAACCGCAATGGCCGCGCGGCCGTGACACCCGCATCCAGCTGCCGCAAGGATCCCGCCGCCGCATTGCGCGGATTGGCAAAGATCTTCCCCCCGCTTGCCGCCTGACGCGCATTCAGCGCGGCGAAATCGGCATGGGACATGTAGACCTCGCCCCGCACCTCCATCACCGCGGGGGCGCCGTCCACCCGTTTCGGGATATCCGAAATGGTCAACGCATTCTCGGTGACATTCTCGCCCACCTCGCCATCGCCCCGCGTGGCCGCCTGGACCAGAACCCCGCCCTCATAGCGCAGCGACAGAGACAGCCCGTCGATCTTCGGTTCCGCCGTATAGGCGATCCGCTCTGCCGTCCCGAGGAACGACCGCACACGCTCATCGAACTCCGCCACCTCCTCATCGGCAAAGGCGTTGGACAGCGACAGCATCCGAACCTCGTGCCGGATCTGCCCGAACCCCTCGCCGACAGAGGCGCCGATCTGGTCGCTCGGGCTGTCCGCGCGTTTCAAAAGCGGAAATCGCGCTTCGATCTCGGCATTCCGGCGCTTCAGGGCGTCATAGGCCGCATCCGAAATCTCGGGCGCGTCCAGCGTATGATAGGCCTTGTTCGCCAGCGCGATCGCCCCGGCAAGCCGCGCGAGTTCGACACGCGCCTCCGCCTCGGTCATGGCTTCGACTGAAATCTCACCCGTCATGGCCGCCCCCTTGGTCACCCCCATGGTTTAGGCGGCGACCGGGCAATCGTCCAGCCGGGACAGGCGGGCAGGCCCGACCGGCCCCGCCCAAAGGGCATTGCCAGGACCGGCTGCCCCCGTTTTGGGGACAGCCGTCTACCCTGCACCTTGGCTGTCAGCTTGCGGCGGCGATCGACACGCGGCGATGCGCGATATCCGGCACCGGGTCGCGCATCACATAGCCGCGCCCCCAGACGGTTTCGATATAGTTGTCGCCCCCCGTCGCCTCGGCCAGCTTCTTGCGCAGCTTGCAGATGAAGACGTCGATGATCTTCAACTCCGGTTCGTCCATCCCGCCGTAAAGGTGGTTCAGGAACATCTCCTTCGTCAGGGTCGTGCCCTTCCTCAGGCTCAGGAGTTCAAGGATCTGATACTCCTTCCCCGTCAGATGAACGCTCTTGCCATCGACATCCACCGATTTGGCATCAAGGTTCACATTCACCCGCCCGGTGCGGATCACCGATTGCGAATGCCCCTTGGACCGGCGGATGATCGCATGGATGCGCGCGATCAGCTCTTCGCGGTGAAAGGGTTTCGTCAGGTAATCATCCGCACCAAAGCCGAAGCCGCGGATCTTGTTATCCGTGTCATCGGACCCGGACAGGATCAGGATCGGCGTTTCGATCCGGGCCAGCCGCAACTGGCGCAGAACCTCGTGCCCGCTCATGTCGGGAAGGTTCAGGTCCAGCAGGATCAGGTCGTAATCGTAGAGTTTCGCCAGATCGATCCCATCTTCGCCCAGATCGGTGCAGTAGATGTTCAGATTGGCATGAGTCAGCATCAACTCGATGCTCCGCGACGTCGCGGGATCGTCTTCCACCAGAAGTACTCGCATTTTACACTCCGTAAGGTCGCTAGGAACGACTTTGCAGACCACTCGTTAAACAATGATTACATTGCCATGATTTGCACCAAACACAACTTAAAATTGCCGATACTGCTGTATCTTCGTGACCCGCAACGCCGCTTCACCATGGCTGCGGACCGCGGTTTCCCAGATCAGGAACTCCTCCTCGGTCAGGCCATAGCGTTCCAGCGCCTCATCCCGTGCGATCAGGCCATATTCCACGGCATGCACCACCACCGCCTTGCGACGCGCCACCCAGCGGCGCGTGTCGGACGGCGGCAGATCGGCCCGCGACAGGATGGTCCCATTCGGCAGGGTCACGCTGCGGGGACCGGACACTCGCTTGATATACATGAACAGCCTCCTTGGTGCCTGAAGCCACTATCACGTCAGATCCTTAATCCTTGCTGAACGGCCAAATCCCAGCCGGGCCTTGTTCCCGCACCTGCTTTTCCTATATGCCAGCGTCCTGCCCCTCACCCATACAGGCCCGCCATGCCGCTCGACCATCCACTCAATTCCCTGGGCCTGCCAAAGCCCCCGTCGCAGACCCGCGTGGTCGTTGCCATGTCGGGCGGGGTGGACAGCTCGGTCGTCGCCGCCCTGCTGGCGGAAGAGGGCTATGATGTCGTGGGGGTCACCCTGCAACTCTACGATCACGGCGCGGCGCTGGCCAAGAAGGGCGCCTGCTGTGCCGGCCGCGACATCCACGACGCCCGCCGCGTGGCGGAAACCATGGGCTTTCCGCATTACGTGCTGGATTACGAAAACACATTCCGCGAAGCGGTGATCGAGGAATTCGCCGATGCCTATCTGGCAGGCGCAACCCCCGTCCCCTGCATACGCTGCAACGAAAGGGTGAAGTTCAAGGACCTGCTCGCCACGGCCAAGGACCTTGACGCCGATTGCATGGCCACCGGCCATTACATCCAGCGCAAGATGGGCGCGCTGGGGCCGGAGCTGCACATGGCCACCGATCCCAACCGCGACCAGTCCTATTTCCTCTTCTCCACCACGGCAGAGCAACTTTCCTACCTGCGCTTCCCGCTGGGCCACCTCGCCTCCAAGGCCGAAACGCGGGCGCTGGCCGCGCGCTATGGCCTGCCCGTGGCCGACAAGCCCGACAGCCAGGACATCTGCTTTGTCCCGAACGGCAATTACGCCGCGGTGATCGAGAAACTCCGCCCCGGCGCCGCCGACCCGGGCGAGATCGTGGATATGTCCGGCACCGTCCTGGGCCAGCACCGCGGCGTGATCCATTACACGATCGGCCAGCGCAAGGGCCTGGGCATCGGCGGCCTGGGAGAGCCGCTTTATGTCGTGAAACTGGACCCCGACACCCGCCGCGTGATCGTCGGCCCGAAAGAGGCGCTCTCCACCCGCACCGTGCCGCTGCGCGAGATCAACTGGCTGGGCGACGCGCCGCTCACCAGCCGCCCGGAATGGCACCTGAACGTCAAGGTCCGCTCGACGCGCCCTCCGCGCCCCGCCGTGATCCGCCCCCTGTCGGACACCGAGGCAGAGGTGGAACTCCTCTCGCCCGAGGATGGCATCAGCCCGGGTCAGGCCTGCGTTTTCTACGCGCCGGAAGGCAGCCGCGTGCTGGGCGGCGGCTGGATCTGGAAGGGCCGCGCCTGACCAAACCGCGATTCTTCTGCGAAAAATCTGGCGCAACGCCGGACACACCGCGGATTTTTCGCAGAAAAATCGCCGCCCGCGTCAAAGAACCGAAAGCACCGACCGCGCCGCCCTGATCCCCGGCGGCTCGCCCCCCGCACCCAGCCGCTCCATCGTCACCCGCATCGCCGCCATCTGCACGGACCCATCCGCCAGCAGCGCCTCCACCGCCGGCGCGATCAGATCGGCCCGGCAGCGTTCGCCGATGAACTCCGGCACCACCCGCGTCTCGCTGACAAGGTTCACCAAGGTCACCGTATCCACCCGCGCCGCCCGCCGCATCAGCCACAGCGTCAGCGGATGCATGTCATAGGCGATCACCATCGGGCAGCCATTCGCCGCCAGTTCCAGCGACACCGTGCCCGAAGCCGCAATCGCCACATCCGCCGCCGCAAAGGCCCCGCGCTTCAGCCCCGGCTCCTCCACGATGCGCGGCACCACCGGCCACTCCGCCGTCATCGCGCGCACCAGCTCGGCCACCCCCGGCACCGTGGGCAGCACCACGCGCAGCCCCGGATGCCGCGCCTTCACCTGCCCCATCACCGCGCCCAGAACCGGGGCCAGCCGCGCCACCTCGCCCCGCCGCGATCCGGGCAGCGCCAGCACCAGCGGCCCATCCCCATCGAACACCGCCCGCTCGGCCGCATTGGCCAGCGGCTCTGCCACCACCGGATGCCCGACGAAATCGCAACTCATCCCCGCCGCCGTCATATAGGGCGGCTCAAAGGGCAGCAGCGCCAGCACATGGTCCACATGCCGCGCCATCTTCGCCGCCCGCCCCGGCCGCCAGGCCCAGACCGAGGGCGCGACGTAATGGATCACCTTGATCCCAGGCTTCGCCGCCTTCACCCGCGCCGCGACACGCAGGCAGAAATCCGGGGAATCGATCGTCACCAGCGCCGCCGCACCGCTGGTGATCACCGCTTCTGCCACTTCCGCGATGCGCCGCTTCAGATGGAAATACTTCGGCAGGACCTCGGCAATCCCCATCACCGAAAGCTCCTCCATCGGGAACAGCGACCGCATCCCCTGCGCCTGCATCAGGGGGCCTGCCACGCCGGAAAACCGCACCCCCGGCGACAGCGCCTTCAGCCCCTCCATCAGCGCCGCGCCCAGACGGTCGCCCGACGGCTCCCCGGCGACAAGGAAGATCCTCATGCCTCGCGCGCCCACAGGAACAACCCCCGCGCCGCCGCCTCGGCCTGCATCGCGGGCAGGTCAAGGCAGATCACCCCGCCCGCCTCAAAGGCGATACCGCCAAGGTCGGCATCGGCCACCCGCCGCACCGTCTCCACCCCCAGCGCGGGCAGGTCGATCCGCCGGTCCTGCGCGGGCTTCGGCGCCTTGTAGAACACCCCCCGCGCGCCCGCAGGGCGCAGCCCCGCCGGGATGGCCGCTACCCCCGCCAGCATCGCATCCGTCCCCGGCAGGGCCTCCACGGCCAGACACAGCCCCTGCTGCACCACCGCGCCCTGCCCCACATCCACGCGCCCCAGCGCCGCGACGATTCCCGCCGCCCGCGTGGCATCCGCCCGGTCCCGTTCCGTCACCTCGCCGCACAGCACGCCCGCACCCGGCACCAGCGCAGGCGCGATCTCCTCCACCCCCGCCAGGGCAAACCCCGCCTCCTCGAAGATCGCCAGCACCTCGCGCAGGGTCGCGTCATCGCCCTGCCCCATCGCCGCCAGCAGGCGCGGCACCATCGTGGCCGTCTCCGGGTCGAACAGCGCCGGGTCCAGCCGGGGCCGCTGCACCGCCCCCGCGAAACAGACGCGTGCCACCCCCTCATCCTCCAGCCGTCGCAGAAAGGGCACCAGCCGCTCCACCCGGAAGGCCAGGTCCGGCTCCACCCCGGCAGGCGCAAAGCCTTCCAGCGCCGCCACGAAAGGCCGCGTCCCCATCGCCGCCAACAGCGCCGCGGGCAGCGCCCCGCGCCCCGCGATGATCGCCGTCCGCGTCATTTCGGCGTCAGGAAAGACCGGTCCGAGGCGGACAGGATGAAATCCGTCACCTCGCGCACATGCACACTGTCCGTCTCGTCCGAAAGCTTGCGCGCCCGGTCCAGAAACGTGCCCTCGCCCTGCGCCAGCATCTGATAGGCCGCCCGCAGCGCGGTGATCTCGCCCCGCTCCACCCCCCGCCGCTTCAGCCCGACAAGGTTCAGCCCGTCCAGCTCCCCGCGCGGGGCCTGCACCAGCCCATAGGGAATCACGTCATTCGTCACCATGGTGACCGCCCCGATGATCGCGCCCTGCCCGATCCGCACCCATTGATGCACGCCCGACAGCCCGCCCACGATCACGTCATCGCCCAGCACGCAATGGCCCGCGATGGCCACATTGTTCACAAGGATCACCCGGTTGCCGATCTGCGCGTCATGGCCCACATGCGCGCCGGTCATGATCAGCACATCATCGCCCACCCGCGTCACGCCGCCGCCGCCTTCGGTCCCAAGGTTCAGCGTCGCCCCCTCGCGGATGCGGCAGCGCTTTCCCACCACCAGCCGCGTCTGCTCGCCCCGGTATTTCAGATCCTGCGGCACCTCGCCCACCGTGGCGAAGGGAAAGATCACCGTCTCCTCCCCCACCTCGGTCCAGCCGGTGACGACGGCGTGGCTCTTCACCACCACCCGTTCCGCCAGGGTCACGGCCGGCCCGATCACGCAGAACGGCCCGATCTCGCAACCCGCCCCGACCGTCGCGCCCGCCTCGACCACGGCGGAAGGGTGCACGCGCGCCTCTGGATGAATGCCCATCGTCACGCCTTCGGCACGTCGAACATGGCCATGAAGGTGGCCTCGCAGGCCAATTCCCCCTCCACCATCGCGCGCCCCTCGAATTTCCACACCCGGCCCCCACCGCGCAGCGCCTTCACGTGCAATTCCAGCACATCGCCCGGCACCACCTTGCGACGGAACTTCACGCCATCGACCCCCATGAAGAAGACCTTCGCCTGCTTGTCCACCAGATCCATGGACAGGCCCACAAGGATGCCCGATGTCTGCGCCATCGCCTCGATGATCATCACCCCCGGAAAGATCGGCATGCCCGGGAAATGGCCGGTGAATTGCGGCTCGTTGATGGTGACATTCTTGATGCCCACGCAGCTTTCATTCACGACGATGTCGCGCACCTTGTCGACCAGAAGGAACGGGTAGCGATGCGGAATGATCCGCTGGATCAGGTCAAGATCGGCAAAGGTGACGGGGGTATCGGTCATCTCGGTCTCCATCTGGGCGCGCGCCGGGCACCGGTCGTGACTAGCAAGTTGAAAAGGGCGAAACAAGCACCCCGGCCTAGGGCGCAGGAAGGGCCTCACCCTCCGCCGACGCCGGGTCCTCCGGCTGGGCAGGGGCCTCCGCCGCGCCGGCCTCCGGTCCGGGCAGCGCCGCACCATCCCCTAGCTGCGCGTCGATCAGGGCAATGGCCGCCTCGGTGATGTCCACCCCGCGCAGGGACAGGATCACCATGTCCTTGTCGAAAATCGCCACGGCCCCCGCCTCGCGCATGATCTCGCCCAGCACCGGAACCGCCGCCTGCAGGAACCGCTGGCGATCTTCCTCGCGTTTGGCGGTGATCGCCCGCGACTTGGCATCCTGCGCGGCACGGATCGCCTCGGTCTTGGCATCGAACTCGGCAGCCAGCGCCTGGAACGCGTCAGCCTCCAGCGTGGCGCGGCGATCGGTCAGATCCCGTTCTTCCGCTTCCAGCGCCTGTTCCAGCCGCAGGTTCTCGGCAATCAGGTCCTG
>Ga0164290_1002739_pt1 | contig 10714 bp, 15 predicted proteins | sample Micstemetagenome_FD_108782 | JGI IMG/M metagenome (GOLD analysis project Ga0164290, IMG submission 108782) | Contaminated culture microbial community from soil near Moab, Utah, USA - Microcoleus steenstrupii SON62 (Illumina Assembly) | ecosystem: Environmental > Terrestrial > Soil > Soil crust...
AATGATCTGGCCCTTTTCCATGCCCCGCCCGGCTTTCAGCCGCCGTTACCGTCAAGCGTCGGGCCACCCGCATCGGTCACCAGACCGATATTGTTGAACCCGCCCGCATTCAGCGCCCCCATGATCTCGGCCACGCGGGCATAGGGAATGGACCCATCCGCCCGCAGGAAGATCTTGTCAGACGTCCGCTCTGCCGCGATGGCCTGCAGGCGCGGGATCAATTCCCCCGCAGCAACCTCGCTGGTCTGGATCAGCAGCTTGCCATCCGCCGTCATGGTGATGGCCAGCGGCTCTTCCTGCTCGGCCGGCAGCGCATTGGCCGCCGTCTCGGGCAGTTCGATCGGCACGCCCACCGTCAGCATCGGCGCCGCCACCATGAAGATGATCAGCAGCACCAGCATGACGTCGATGAACGGCGTGACGTTGATATCCGCCATGGGCGCCGCGCGCCGACGCCGTCCCCGGCGTCCGCCACCCCCGCCAGCGCCTTTTGCAACCCCTGCCCCCATGGTTCAGGCGTCCAGCTGGCGCGACAGGATGGTGGAGAATTCGTCGGCAAAGCTCTCATAGCCGTTCAGGATACGCTCGCTGTCGCTGTTGAGCTTGTTATAGGCCACCACCGCCGGAATGGCCGCAACAAGGCCGATGGCCGTTGCCAGCAGCGCCTCGGCGATGCCGGGGGCCACGACCGAAAGGTTGGTGTTCTGGCTGATGGCGATCTGTTCGAAGCTGTGCTTGATCCCCCAGACCGTCCCGAACAGACCGATGAAGGGCGCGGTGGAGCCGGTGGTGGCAAGGAACCCCAGCCCCTTGTTCAGCACCTCGTTCTCGCGCGCGATGGCCACATCCATCGCCCGGTCGATGCGCGCCTGCGCGCCCGCGATCAGCTTGCCGTCCTGCCGGTGGCTGCGCCGCCATTCCGTCATGCCGGCCACGAAGATCCGCTCGCTCGCGCCCTGCGGCTGCGGCCCGATGGTTTCGTAAAGCTCGTCCAGCGGTTCGCCCGACCAGAAGGCGCGGTCGAACTCCTCGGCCTCCGATCGCGCACGACGAAAGACCAGAATGCGCTGAACGATGATCGACCAGGACCAGAAGCTCATCATCAAAAGGGTCAGCAGGACCAGCTTGTTGGTCAGCGTCGCCTTCAAGAAAAGCGCAAGCACGGAGAAATCAATCTCCTGCGCTGCGGCAAGGGTTTCCGTTTCCATTACGCCTGCTCGTGTTGCGGTGCCGTCGTTGCTGCGGCCCATTGCACGTGATTCTATCCGCAATCAATGGTGAATGCCAACACATCTGCGCCATCAGCCCCGCCATGGCGACAACCCGCCGCTGCGCTGCCGCATCCGGCGTCAGCCGGACAGTTTTTCGCGCAGCCAGACCGGCAGCCGCGCCGCCGTCCCCCCGCTCGACAGGCAGACCAGCACGACCTTCGCCTGGAACAGTCGTTCTTCCCCCCGCAGCACCGCCTGCTCCAGCTCGATCCGCGCGCCACCAAGTGCAAGCAGGCCCGTCGTCACCGTCAACTGGTCGTCAAAGACAGCAGGCCGCAGATAATCCGCCTCCACCCGCCGGACGGCAAAGACGATTCCCTCCGCCGCCCGCAACGCGGCCTGATCCACACCCAGTGACCGGACCCACTCGCTGCGGCCGCGCTCGATGAATTTCAGATAATTCGCGTAGTAGACGATCCCCGCCAGATCGGTGTCCTCGTAATAGACCCGCACCGGGAATTCATGCGCCATCGCCCGCTCCACCCCTGACCTCGCCCAGAGGCCCAGCCTTAGCCGCAACCGCCGCCGGCCCGCAACCACGCCGCGCCCGACCTGCCCCGCATTGATGGCCCGCATTGATGGCCCGCATTGATGGGTTGAGCGGCCCTCCCCCCCGCGCTAGATGATCCCACCGCAAGGAGCGCTGCCATGACCTTCTTCCTCTCCACCACCGATCCCGGCTTCGAGGCCGCCTTCACCAATCTGCTGTCGATGAAACGGGAAGAAGCCGAGGACGTGGATCAGGCCGTCGCCGCCATCATCGCCGATGTGCGGGCGCGGGGCGATTCCGCCTTGCTTGACCTGACCGCCCGCTTTGACCGGCTCGACCTCACCGCGGACCGCCTGGCCTTCACCCAGGCGGAAATCGAGATGGAAATCGCCAGGGTCTCGCCCGAGGATCGCGCCGCGCTGGAACTCGCGGCCGACCGCATCCGCGCCTATCACGAAAGGCAGCGCCCGGAAGATGCAAGCTGGACCGATGCCAGCGGTGCCACCCTCGGCTGGCGCTGGACGCCCGTTTCGGCGGCGGGGCTCTATGTGCCGGGGGGGCTGGCCTCTTATCCCTCTTCCGTCCTGATGAACGCCATCCCGGCCAAGGTCGCGGGCGTCCGGCGCCTTGTCGTGACCTGCCCGACGCCGGGTGGCGTGGTGAACCCGTTGGTCCTTCTGGCCGCCCAGATCGCCGGGGTCGATCAGGTCTATCGCATCGGCGGCGCGCAGGCTGTGGCCGCCTTGGCCTATGGCACCGCCACCATCGCGCCGGTGGACAAGATCACCGGTCCCGGCAATGCCTATGTCGCCGCCGCCAAGCGCCGCGTCTTCGGCCGGGTCGGCATCGACATGATCGCGGGCCCGTCCGAAATCCTTGTCATCGCCGATGCCGACAACGACCCGGACTGGATCGCGCTCGACCTTCTGTCGCAGGCCGAACATGACGAAAGCGCGCAATCCATCCTGATCACCACCGATCCCGCCCTTGGTCAGGCCGTGGCCCGCGCCGTGGAAAGGCGTCTCGAAACCCTCGACCGTCGCGCCATTGCCGGGGCCTCTTGGCGCGACAACGGCGCCGTCATCACCGTCCGCTCGCTGGACGAGGCGGCGACGCTCGCCAATCGCATCGCACCCGAACATCTCGAAATCCTGACTGCCGACCCCGAAGGCCTTGCCGAAAAGATCCCCCATGCCGGGGCCATCTTCCTCGGGGCGTGGACTCCGGAAGCAATCGGCGATTACGTGGGCGGGCCGAACCACGTGCTGCCCACCGCACGCTCTGCGCGGTTTTCATCGGGGTTGAACGTGCTGGATTTCATGAAACGGACGACGATGGCGCGGATGACACCCGAAGCCCTGCGCGCCATCGGACCAAGCGCGGAGCGGCTGGCCATCTCCGAAAGCCTTCAGGCCCATGGGCTGAGCGTGCGCGCCAGACTTGACCGTCTCAATGGGGGGGACGCATGAACCGCATCTGCCATATCGAGATCGACGAACGCGGGCTCGCCCGCCCGACGCCGGAAATCGAACAGGAACGCCGCGTCGCCATCTTCGACCTGCTGGAAGAGAACTCCTTCGCCCTGCCCCGCCGCGACGGGCGCGACGTGCCCGATGGCCCCTACCGCCTTGGCCTTGCCATCCGCGAAGGCCGCCTCGTTTTCGACATCGGGTCGGAAGCGGGCGAGAAGGTCGGCGAATTCCACCTCTCCCTCGGCCCCTTCCGGCAGGTGGTGAAGGATTACTTCCAGATCTGCGAAAGCTATTTCGAGGCCGTCAAACGCCTGCCCCCTAGCCAGATCGAGGCGATCGACATGGCCCGGCGCGGCATCCACAACGAAGGGGCCCGCGTCCTTCAGGAACGGCTCGACGGCAAGGCTGACGTGGATACCGATACCGCCCGCCGCCTGTTCACCCTGATCTGCGTCCTGCACTGGGGTTGATCTTGGGGCAGGAGTTTCCGACATCCATCCTCTTCTGCTGCGACCACAATGCCGTGCGCTCGCCGATGGCCGAAGGGCTGATGAAAAAGATGTATGGCCAGAAGGCCTATGTCCAATCCGCCGGCGTGCGGAACGACATGGAGGTGGACGGCTTTTCCATCGCCGTCTGCAAGGAGCTTGATATCGAACTCTCGCGCCACCGGTCGCGTTCCTTCGAAGAGATGCAGGAATGGGGCGATGACCTGTCGCAATTCGACCTGATCATTGCGCTGTCGCCGGCAAGCCAGAGAACGGCGCTGGAACTCACCCGCTATTACCATCTGGACGTAGAATACTGGCCGATCCTCGACCCTACCGGTCTGGGCGAAAGCCGCGACGCCAAGCTCGCCGCCTATCGCCAGGCCCGCGACCAGATCCGGGATCGCATGATCGCGCGCTTCGGCCCGCCCACGCAAGAGGAACAGACATGAGCAGATCCGACGCCATCGCCCTCATCACCCGCTATTACGCCGCCTTCAACGCAGGCGACGCGGCCGCCATGCTGGACTGCGTGGCCGAGGATGTGGAGCATCGCGTGAACGAAGGCGGCATCCGCCGGGGTCGCGCGACATTTGCCGAATTCTGCTCGCATATGGGCGTCAGCTACCGCGAGGAACTGAAGGATCTAGTAATCTTCGCCAATGATGATGGCACGCGGGGTGCTGCCGAATTCGTCGTCCACGGCGAATACCTGAAAACCGATCCCGGCCTGCCCGAGGCACGCGGCCAGCGTTACATCCTCCCCGCCGGCGGGTTCTTCGAGATCAGCGGCGGCAAGATCGCCCGCGTGACCACCTTCTACAACCTCAACGACTGGATCGCGCAGGTCTCCGCATGACCCGCGCGCTGCCCGACGGCATCACCGTCCGCGCCCTGCGCGGCGCGGCGCTCGAGGCGGCGCTGGACGATGTCGCCCGGCTGCGCATCGCGGTTTTCCGCGACTGGCCCTATCTCTATGACGGCTCGCTGGATTACGAACGCGAATACCTGTCCACCTACCGCGATAGCCCGGGCGCCCTGCTCGTCGGTGCCTTCTTCGGCGAGGTGCTGGTCGGGGCCTCCACCTCCACACCGATGGAAGATCACGCCGGCGAATTCGCCGCCCCCTTCGCCGGCCGCGGCGTGGCGCTGGAAAACATCATCTACGGCGCGGAATCCGTCCTTCTGCCCGAATATCGCGGCAAGGGCATCGGCCACCGCTTCTTCGACCTGCGCGAAGACCACGCCCGCGCCATGGGCCGCAGCCATGTCGCCTTCTGCTCCGTCCTGCGCCCTGCCGACCACCCGCTTCGCCCGGCCACCTACCGCACCAATGATGCCTTCTGGCAGGGACGCGGCTACGAACCCCTGCCCGGCGTCGTGGCGGAATTCGCCTGGAAGGACGTGGGCCAGCAGAGCGAGACGGTGAAACCCCTGCAATTCTGGATGCGCGCGGTCTGACCGCAAGGGATCGGCTGGAAACGGCCTGTTCCGGCCCCCCGAGGGCGCGTTGGGTTGTGCTCGGGCAAATGAGTCTGACAGCTTGGCGCTTCTGAGCATTCTGCTGGAGGACTAATGATGAAACAGACCCTTCTTCTTGCGATCCTCGGCCTTGGCGTCGCGGCCTGCACGCCCACGGACCAGACCACGCTTGGCGGCGCGGCAACCGGTGCCGTCCTCGGCGCAGCGGTATCCGGCGACGATGACCGCGTCGAAGGCGCGATCATCGGCGGTGCCGTGGGCGCGGTGGCGGGCAACATGATCGGCCGCGCCAACACGCCAAACGATTGCGTCTACCAGGATTCCTACGGCCGCCGCTACGTCGCCCGCTGCCCATGACGCGCGGAACCCCGCGCAGGGAAAAGGGGCGCAGACCGCGCCCCTTTTCTTTTGCGGCGGCCCGCAGGCCGACCGCGCCCCGCCTCCCTTGCCCGCTGCGCCACTGCCTGCTTATCTGCGCGCCAGCAAAGGACCGCCCATGAAGATCGCCGCCGCCGCCTATCCCCTGACCTTCCTGCCCGATTTCGCCGCCTATGCGGCCAAGCTCACCAGCTGGGTCGAAGGGGCCGCAGCACAGGGCGCGCAACTCCTCGTCTTTCCCGAATATGGTGCCATGGAACTGGCCGCGCTCGGCGGGGCCGAGATCGCCGCCGACCTCGAACGCGCCCTGCACGAAGTGGCCCGCCACCGCCCCGCCGTCGACGCCCTGCACCTGAAGCTCGCCGCGCATCACGGCCTGCATATCCTCGGCGCCTCCGGCCCGGTGTTTCCGCAGCCCGGCCAACGCCCCGTCAACCGCGCCACGTTCTATGGTCCCCACGGCATCCTCGGCCATCAGGACAAGCAGATCATGACCCGCTTCGAGCGGGAAATCTGGTTCGTCGAACCGGGCATCGGCCTGCCCGTCTTCGACACGCCCTTGGGCCGCATCGGGATCCTGATCTGCTATGACAGCGAATTCCCCCTCCTCGCCCGCCGCCTGGCCGAATCCGGGGCGGAAATCCTTCTCGTCCCGTCCTGCACCGACAGCCTTGCCGGTTTCACCCGCGTCCGCGTCGGCGCCATGGCGCGGGCGCTGGAAAACCAGTGCGTCACGGTCCACTCCCCCACCGTCGGCCTCGCCGACTGGTGCCCCGCGGTGGACGAGAATATCGGCCGCGCCGCCCTCTACGGCCCGCCCGACCGCGGCTTCCCCCCCACCGGGATCCTGGCTGAAACAGACCTCAACGCCCCCGGCTGGGCCATCGCCGATATCGACCTTGCCGCCATCCACAGCGTCCGGCGCGAAGGCGGCGTCCTCAACCACCTCCATTGGGACGAACAGGCCGCCCGCCTGGCGCGGGCCTGACCCCTGCCCCACCCTCCCGGCCCGGATACGGATGCGACGCCAGCCCCCCGCGATGTCGCACCTTCCGCAGGCGTTTACTTTCCCCTTGAAAATCCGCCCCGACAGGCGCATTAGGACGGCCCGAAGCCCATTGGTTCCGCCCATGGGCTGCAACCCTTTTCGGAGTGAACATGGCCAAGGAAGACATCCTCGAATTCCCCGGTGTCGTGAAGGAACTCCTGCCGAACGCGACATTCAGGGTCGAGCTGGACAACGGCCATGAACTGATCGCGACGATGGCAGGCAAGATGCGCAAGAACCGCATCCGCGTTCTGGCAGGCGACAAGGTCCAGGTGGAAATGACGCCTTACGACCTGTCGAAAGGCCGCATCAACTATCGCTTCAAGTGAAGCTGATCCTCGGATCGGGCAGCCCGCGCCGGAAGGAACTCCTGGCGCAGCTGGGGCTCGTCCCCGATGCCATCCTGCCCCCCGACATCGACGAAGACCCGAAACGCGGCGAACTGCCCCGGCCCTATGCCGCCCGCCTCGCGCGGGAAAAGGCGCAGGCCGTGCCCTCGGATCCCGATGACATCGTGCTCTGCGCCGATACCACCGTCGCCCTCGGCCGCCGCATCCTGGGCAAGCCCCGCGACGCGGGCGAAGCGGCGGAATTCCTCACCGCCCTCGGCGGACGCCGGCACGAGGTCATCACAGCCATCGCCATCCGCCGGGGCGAACGGCTCTGGACGCGCGAGTCGGTCAGCGCGGTCAAGATGAAGCGGCTCTCGGATGCCGAACTGAACACCTATCTTGCCAGCGGCGACTGGCAGGGAAAGGCCGGCGGCTACGGCATTCAAGGCGCAGCGGGGGCCTTCATCCCGTGGATTTCCGGCAGTTTCACGGGCATCGTGGGCCTGCCGCTGGCAGAAACGGCCGCACTCTTGCAGGCCGCAGGCTGGCCGATCTGGAGGCAGGGATGAAGGGACGCGTGGTCTGTCTCGATCATGTGGGCGACCGCGCGGCGGCAGCCCTTCTGGTGGATGGTCGGCTGGAAGACCTGCTGATCGACCCGGAGGGGGACGATCCCCTCCCCGGTGCCATCTACCGCGCCGTGGCCGACCGCCCCGTCAAAGGTCAGGGCGGCATGTTCGTCAAGTTGCCGGGGGGGCTCTCGGGCTTTCTGCGCCAGGTCTCGGGCATCGCGCCGGGCCAGCGCATCATCGTGCAGGTCACCGGCCCCGCCGAACCCGGCAAGGCCATTCCGGTCACCGTCCGCCTTCTCTTCCGCTCCCGCTGGGCCATCGTCACCCCCGGCGCACCGGGCCTGAACATCTCGCGCCGGATCCGCGACGAAGACACCCGCGCCACGCTGCAGGCGCTGGCCGATGTCGGCATGTCCGGCGCCGCGCCCGACCACGGCCTCATCCTGCGCTCCGCCTGCGAAACCGCGGATGCAGAGGGCATCGCCGAAGACATCCGCGCCATGCGCGACCTCGCCGCCGCCGTGACGGCGGACCTTGCGGGCAATGCGGAACTCCTCCTCGATGGCCCCGACGCGCATGAGGCCGCCTGGCGCGACTGGGCCGAACCCGAACCCGACGAGGTGGTGGAAGACGGTTTCGCCGATCTCGGCATCTGGGACATGATCGACGACCTTCGCAGCGCGCGAGTCGACCTGCCGGGCGGCGGCCACATGATGCTGGAACCCACCCGCGCCCTCGTCGCCGTGGACGTGAACACCGGCCCCGACACATCGCCCGCCGCCGCGCTGAAGGCCAATATCGCGGCCGCCCGCGACCTGCCGCGCCAACTGCGCCTGCGCGGCCTCGGCGGTCAGGTCGTGGTGGATTTCGCCCCCATGGCCAAGAAGGACCGTGGCACCCTTGACCAGGTTCTCAAGGCCGCCTTCCGCGGCGAAGGCGAGGCCAATCTTGCCGGCTGGACAACGCTGGGCCTCTACGAGATGACCCGCAAACGCGACCGCCTGCCGCTGTCCCTCCTGCTCGAGGGTCTGGAATGACCTGCCCGATCTGCGGCAAGGAAGCCGAGACGAAATACCGCCCCTTCTGCTCGCGGCGCTGCGCCGATATCGACCTTGGCCGCTGGCTGACCGGCAGCTACGCCATCCCCGCCGGGCCCGACGAGGAAGAGGAAACGCCGCCCTCCGACACCTCCGAAGACCCATCCCCGCCGCGTCCGCAATAAGCCCTGCCGGATCGTCATCGCCCAGCGATTTTTCTGTGCAATCCCTCTGGACAGCCCCCGCGCCCTGACGTATCACGCCGCCACCCGAAGGGCCGCGCCCTTTGAAACGGTGCCCAGATAGCTCAGTTGGTAGAGCAGCGGATTGAAAATCCGCGTGTCGCTGGTTCGATTCCGGCTCTGGGCACCACTTAAATCCTTCGAAAAAAGAAAATCGCCCACAACGCACCCTTCCTCTGTGCCCAACTCCATAGGCTGGATTGCATCCGGACCAGAAAACGATGCGCCCGCGGCGAAACCGTCCCCCCGCAACGGGGCCTGACGCTGCGCAATCTGCAAAGCGCCGCGCCGGCCCCCGTTGCCCAACCCGCCCAGTCAGGCAAAACTCTAACCCGGAGCATCGCTCACGCCGGGAAAACGTCGGGGGCAACGTCATGTGGAAGGCCGGAAATGTCCTCGACGCAACGGGCGACGGCGAAGGGACCTCACGGCCTTGCGGGATCGCTGGACGGCACCTTGTCACCTCGGGCACGCGGGCACCTCGTTCGACTGCCCGCAGGCCCGGTCCGATGCGCCGCAAGGGATAACGTCACAACCGGACGGTCTGCCGCCTGTGCCGAGCTTTCTTTCTCAGACGAAAAATCGCTCGCACGGCCTTGGCTTGCCCACCTTTTAAGCAGAACCGGCGGTGACACGCGCCGATCGCTCCGGGCGTGCCTTGCATTTGACGGCCCGCAGTGGGGACGGTCTTTTGCCTAACGCGGTCCGACATGCCAGCCAGTCTTCGCATCCTCCTGGTCGAAAGCGACCCCGAACGCGCCGAACGGGTGCGAGAAGCGCTCGCCGAGGCTGGGGAGCGTGATGTTGTCGTGATCGCCGGGCGGCGGGTGCTGGCGCGGGATGTGGCCGAAGCGAGGCCCGATATCGTGCTGGTCGACATCGCCCATCCGTCGCGCGACGTGCTGGAAGAACTGGCGCAGGCGACAGGGCCGATGGAGCGGCCGGTTGCGATGTTTGTCGACAAATCCGATCCGGCAACGACGCGCGCTGCGATCGAGGCCGGCGTTTCCGCATATGTCGTGGATGGGCTTCGGGCGGACAGGATCCGGCCGATCCTGGATGCGGCGGTGGCACGGTTCCACATGTTCCAGCGGGTGCGGTCGGAACTGGCCGCCACCAAGGCCGCCCTGGAAGAGCGCAAGGTGATTGATCGCGCGAAGGGGCTGGTGATGAAGGCGCGCGGCGTGACGGAAGAACAGGCCTATGCGCTTATCCGCAAGACAGCGATGGATCAGGGCAGGCGCGTCGCAGACGTGGCGCAGGCGCTGGTGACTGCTGCGGACCTCTTGCGATGACGCGGCCGATCGACCTTGGCTTCGTCCCGCTTGTCGATGCAGCGCCGCTGATCATCGCAGATGCCTTGGGTTTTGCCGAGGAGCAGGGGGTGAGCCTTGTGCTGCACCGCGCCGCCAACTGGTCGATGCTGCGTGACATGCTGGACCAGGGCCAGGTCGCGGCGGCACAGATGCTGTCGGTCATGCCGGTCGCGCGGGCCCTTGGGCTGGGTGGTGGCAATGTGGCCCTTGAGGCCCCGCTGGTCCTGTCCACCGGCGGGCAGGTCATCGCCGTTTCTGCCGAGGTCGCGGAAGGGTTGGAACGGTTGGGGCATGATTTCGGCTTTTGCGATGCCGAAGCGGCCGCCCGCGCGATGATCGCCCTGGGCCGGCCCCTGCGGATCGGGGTGCCCTTTCCCCATTCGCTGCATGCCCTGCTGGTCTGGGACTGGCTGTCGGCCCTGCCCGACGCACTGCTGGACCTGCGGGTCGTCGCGCCGCCGCTGATGCCCGAAGCGATGGCAGAGAATGTCGTGGACGCCTTTTGCGTGGGCGAGCCCTGGGGCAGTCAGGCAGTCGTTGCTGCGGGGGCACGGCTCTTGCTGCCCGGCACGGCGATTCACCCCGC
>Ga0164290_1002740_pt1 | contig 10681 bp, 9 predicted proteins | sample Micstemetagenome_FD_108782 | JGI IMG/M metagenome (GOLD analysis project Ga0164290, IMG submission 108782) | Contaminated culture microbial community from soil near Moab, Utah, USA - Microcoleus steenstrupii SON62 (Illumina Assembly) | ecosystem: Environmental > Terrestrial > Soil > Soil crust...
CAGGTAGCACAACTCATTACCATGACAGATATGTTCAAAGCTGCATGGGCGGGTGCACCGGTGGCTAATATGACATCTGCTTACGGTGGTATTCGTTGGGAAAGTGGTGTTAACCGCCAGTTTCAATATGAAAAAACACAAAGCCGTATTGGTGCAACACTTTGGGAAAGACCTGATCTTTATATTGCCAACTCTCCTTTGTTCCATTTACCAAAAGTGAAAACACCATTAGTGATTATGGCTAATGATGCAGATGGTGCCGTTCCCTGGTATCAGGGCATAGAATTGTTTACTGCAATGCGTCGTCTGAATAAACAAGTGTGGATGCTGAACTACAATGGTGAGGCCCACAACCTTGTGGAAAGGAAGAACAGAAAAGACATACAGATCCGTCAGCAGCAATTTTTTGACTGGTTGCTGAAAGGAGAAAAACCTGCTAAATGGATTGTTGAAGGCGTACCTGCTGTAAAAAAAGGTAGGGACTGGGGTTTGGAAATTGCTTATTAATTTTTACTAAACCAAAGTATCATTATGAAAAAAACGCTGCTTTTGTTATTCGTACCGCTACTTGCTTTTGCTACTGCCGACTGGGTAAATGTAAAACTAGATGAACGTGTGTCAGTTACTTTTCCGGTAACACCGGAGGAAAAAGAAATGTCAGGAAATGCCGTGTGGGTTGCAGAATCAGGTCCTAATGGAAGATGCATGGCAATGGTTTTAGATTTTGAAAAATTTGGCATGGACTCCGCTATGCTGGCAGGTGAAATGGGAAAAGAAGAGTCATTTGTTCAATTTAAGGATGGTATCATAGGTCAAATAGAAGGAGCTACTCTTATCTCTGAAAAGAAAACAACGGTTGCTGGTAAAATGTGTTTTGAGTATGTGATCGATATGGGCAAGAAAGATACCGCTGCGTTAAATAAGATGTACAACAAAAACATCTTTATCGGTAACAAGATGTATTCGCTTTCTTTCTACGAAAAAGACAACAAACCACAGTCAGAAGCAAGAAATAAATTTTTCAACTCATTCAAACGACATTATTAAGCTGCGGGCTGGGAAATAAATTTTACCAGGCTTCTTTTTGCAATTGGTAAAAGCGTTTCTTCAACCGGAAAACTTAATTCGGTTTCAATACTATACACCGCAGGGTTCGGAAGATCACTGCGGTTTTTTATTAGTTCGTACTTGATATTTTCGTAAGTATTAAATAAACTTCTCTGCAGCATATCAACAAAAGAAGTTTTCATGCTACGGAACTTTTCATCGTGCTTTTCAAAAATGGATAACCTATACTGGTAAATGCTGGTTGCTTTTGAATTGCCGGCTCTTAAGAAGAAGTAGCCTTCCTGGATATCCAATGGAATAATCCCTACAGGAGTAATGGAAAGATTTCCTTCCACAAATTCATATATCTCGGCACCATTGCTGATCGTTGTCTTCATTTCATCGGCAGAGTAATTTATGATGTCTTCCAACTCTAGCATCAATTCATCATCTTCGATCATTTGCTCATAAAGCGTTTGCAGTTTTTCCAATTGAATGCCCGTGAGTTTTTTAGGAAAATGTTACTGTAAATATTTTTTGTTCTCTTTAAAGGCAACAAGATTATTATAGTGAAAGATCAGGTCAGATAGTTGCGGATAAAGTTTGCTTTCATTAAATGCTTTATTGATCTCCTGCAAATAAGCTAATAATGTGTATTTCTTCAATTCAAAATCAATATACCCCTCTGCAAACCATGTTTCAGATAAATGCTTCATAGTTTCAAGATTTTTACTACTACCAATTTAATAAAATAGATTTTCAAATGCTATACCTGTTTATCTTTAAAATGTTAATGTGCACACCATGTTGAAATCCATTTTATTTATTGCAACTCTCTTCTTTGCCTCATGCGGTACCACAACTTATTACGTGGTACGACATGCGGAAAAAGCTGTTCCTATAGCTAATATGACAAGCGATGTGCCATTGTCGGAAGAAGGAAGGCAAAGGGTAGAAGCTTTAAAGGATGTTTTGTCTGGCAGAAAAATTCAACATATCTATTCCACAAATACCATTCGCACCACATCTACGGCTAAGCCTTTGAGTGAAGCTATTGGAGTGCCTATTCAATTGTATGATGCAAGAGATACAGCTTTTGTAAACAGACTAAAAGCTTTACCAAAAGGAAATGTTTTAATAGTTGGACATTCCAATACAGTTGATGACCTGGTAAACAGATTAACCAACCAACAATTGTTAACCGATCTGCCGGAAACGAATTATGGCGATCTGTTTATCATCAAAAAAGGAAAGCTAACTCGTAGCCGTTTTGGAAAATAGCTATTCCGCAGAGAGCCACTGAGAAAAACAGAGTACCTCAGAGGCTCTCCTTAAATCTCTGCGGCACTCTGTGGGCATCAAACAAAATGCCCTGCAATTAGCAAGGCATTTCTATTATAATCTTTTAATCTCCCATCCCGAAACTTCGGGACCGGTTTAAAACTCTCTATTAGAATTAAAATTCTCCAACTCATTTGCCACAGCCGTTAAGAACGTTGCACCCAGGCTTCCATCGACAATTCTATGATCATAGCTCATAGATAAGTACATCATATGGCGAATCGCAATGCTATCACCATGAGGTGTTTCAATAACTACAGGACGTTTTTTAATAGCACCAACTGCTAAAATCGCAACCTGTGGCTGATTGATGATTGGTGTTCCCATTAAACTACCAAACGTTCCTACATTAGTTAATGTAAAAGTGCCATCAGCAATATCTTCAGGCTTTAGTTTGTTGTTACGGGCATTATCCGCCATGCCATTTAACTGTTTTGCAAGGCCAACCAAATTCAATTGATCCGCATTTCTAATAACGGGAACGATCAAATTGCCACTTGGTAAAGCAGTTGCCATTCCAATATTGATATCCTTCTTTACAATGATCTTGTCACCATCAACAGAGCTGTTGATCAGCGGAAACTTCTTTATGCAACGGACAATAGCTTCAATAAACAGCGGAGTGAAAGTGATCTTTGTTCCTTCCCGTTTTTCAAATTCTTTCTTTACTCTGTCACGCCACATTACCAGGTTGGTAACATCAGCTTCTGTAAAAGAAGTAACATGTGGAGATGTATGCTTGCTACGCACCATGTGATCTGCAATCAACTTGCGCATGCGGTCCATTTCAATGATCTCTACATTGCCTTTGTATTGGACAGGTGCAGCAGATTGTTCCACCTTATTCATCGGTATTACCATTTGCTGTTGGGCTACCTGTGGTTGCGACGGTGCCTGGTGCGAGGTAGTCGTTTGGGCATTTTGAGATTTCCCTGATTTTTTATCACTTACATATTGAAGAATATCTCTTTTACTAACACGTCCTTCATTACCTGTGCCCGGAATATTTTCTAATTCCGTCATGCTAATGCCTTCCTGGGCAGCAATGTTTAAGACCAGCGGTGAGTAAAAACGATTGCCGTTTAAGTTGGTAGTTTGTGGTTGATGGTTTGTCGTTACAAATTCTGATTTCCTCTCTTGCGGTTGGTTTGTGGCTTGCGGCTTATAGCTAGCTTCGGAAACAGGAGCATTGTGCTGTGGCTGAGAAACTGCTTCTGCTGCACCTGTCTTGACCCTTGCTATAACGGTGCCAATAGGGACTACATCATTTACATTAAATAATACTTCTTCAATCACGCCTTCTGCAGTAGAAGGCACCTCGCTGTCCACTTTATCGGTTGCAATTTCCAAAACGGTTTCGTCCATTTTAACGGCATCGCCGGGCTTCTTATGCCATTTTAAAATGGTTGCTTCCATAATACTTTCGCCCATCTTAGGCATCACCAGGTCAACTGTAGCCATATAGCAAGTTTGTAGTTTTTAGTTTGTAATTTATGGTTATGAAGTCATCTGCATTACTACTATTGAGCTTCGGTTGCGTCGCACTCTTCAGCGTTTAGAAATTCTATTGGGCAACCTGGCAACAGTTACTCAGCAGCGCAAATCATGACCATTATAAAGATCTGCGTTCAAAAATTCCGGCCAAAAATAAGCAAACGGCACTAATCCGTTTTTTGATCCGATTCCTGTTCAATAATGAAGCGTCTCAGCAGGTTCAAAGCTGTCATGGCCGTGAATTGAATATTCCTATTGCGTTCGAAAGGATAATTGATCTTATAAGTTTTGATTTCGTTTTTATTTCCTACTGCTATCCAAACCAATCCTACAGGCTTTTCAGTTGTACCGCCGCCCGGCCCCATAATGCCGGAAGTAGCCAGTGCATAGTCGGTACCCATTGCCTGTAAAATGCCTTTTACCATTTCGGTTACCGTTTCCTCACTTACGGCACCATACTGCTGCAAGGTTGGCGATTGCACACGCAAAATATTTTCTTTAGCAGAATTCGCATAGCTCACAACACTACCATTATAAACAGAAGAAGAGCCGGCAATAGAAGTGATAAGATGAGCAATGTATCCACCCGTGCAGCTTTCTGCCGTAGCAACTGTTTTGTTTTTTTCTTTTAAAAGATTGATGACAACTTCCTGAAGTGTTATGTCTTCATCAGCAGCTAAAAAATCCTTTACCAACGTTTTCAATTGAGTAAAAAGATTATCAATTTCATTCTCTAAAGTCTGTGTGTCTTCACCTTTAGCTGTCAATCGCAATCGCAACATTCCGTAAGATGGGAGATACGCAAGCTTTACATGAGTTGGTAAGCCGTCTTCAAAATCAAGAATCATTTCAGCAACCTCAGATTCTCCTTTACCAACAACTAATGCTGTTCGGTGGAGAATAACCGGAAGTTGAAAATGTTCCTTTAGTTTGGGGAGAACCGCATTTTCCATTAACCCCTTCATTTCATTAGGAACTCCTGGAAGTGAAACGACAACGGCCCCCTGTCCCCCGGTGGGGGAACTTAGGTTGGAGACGCTTCTTCTATTCTGTAACTCATTTAATCTGGAAAGTATTGTGTTTAACACTTTTTCGGTCTGATGCATGACTTCTTCATTCGTAAAGCGAATTACTTCGAAACCTATTTGATTTAATCTCTCTGTTCGCTCAAAATCACTTGCTCTATTTTCCGGTAACTGATGGATCAATCCATCTATCTCTATGACCAACTTATGTTTCAGACAAACAAAATCTGCAATAAATCGGTCAATGATATGTTGTCTTCTAAATTTATACCCGTTAAGTTGTTTCGTCTTTAATAATTCCCATAAAACCTCTTCTGCCTTGGTTGGATTAAAGCGGTGCTCTACTGCATAATCTTTTAAAACTTTATAAATAAAAGGATCAGCATATCTATAAGCAATAGTTTCTTCTTCAACCATTGACTCAGAGTTTTCATCCCCTTCCCACCGGGAAGGGGCTTTAGCACCTTCTTCAACATAAGTTCCGGTTTTGGGGGATGGGCCCCACCACATTCCCGGAGCAGTGCCTCTTTTATTTGGCAGCACAATGCAGTTGTCCGGCACCTCGGCCTGTTTGCTATTTCTTTCTGTTACTTGTTTATTGAATTTGGAAAATATGTTTTTTACATTCTCTAAAACTTCTTCATTCACTACAAGCTCCGAATTGAAGTATTCACACAAAGCAGGCTTGGTGATATCATCAGCAGTTGGACCTAATCCACCGGTTATGATGATCAGGTCGCAGTCTTTTGATTGTTCTTTTAATGAAGCTAATATTTCGTCCTTCACATCGCCTACAGCAATTCTTCTTTTTACCCAGATGCCGATCCTATTTAATTCCTGCGCAATAAAAGCACTGTTGGTGTCAATAGTTTGTCCAATTAATAGTTCATCTCCAATTGTAATTATCGAGGCATTAACTTCTTTCATCTTCGAAACACTTAATTTTAATGCAATGTACAATACGATGAAAAAACTGTTTCTTTTCTTATCTCTTTCACTAATCAGTGTTAGTTTAATCGCACAAAATGTTTCAACAAAGCTGCAGCAAGCCTTCCAGGTATTTGAATCTGATTCACAGATGAGAAATGGTATCGCATCTCTTTATGTTATTGATGCGAAAACAGGAAAGGTTGTGTTTGAAAGAAATGGACAGGTTGGCCTGGCGCCGGCTTCTACGCAAAAAATCATCACCAGCATAACAGCTTATGAGTTGTTGGGTAAGGACTTTACTTATAAGACACAATTTGGTATCAACTCACAAATAGAAAATAATAAATTAAAAGGCGCCATTTACATCAGGCCTTCCGGCGATCCAACCTTAGGTAGCTGGCGGTGGAATGCAACTAAAGAAGATGCTGTTATGAACCGGATAATTAAATCCATCAAAGCAAATGGAATTGGCAACTTTACAGCATTTGTGGTTGATGCTAATAGTTGGAATGATGAAGTAATTCCTGACGGTTGGATATGGCAAGACATTGGAAACTATTATGGCGCCGGTGCAGATGGCATTAACTGGCGAGAGAATCAATATGATCTCCTTCTTCGCTCCGGTGCAACCATTGGCGATCCTGTAAAAGTGATAGGTACAAAGCCAGAGCTTTATAATTACTCTTTCACCTCATATGTTTCTTCTGCTGCAAAAGGCACCGGGGATAATGCTTATATCTATTTTCCGCTTAAGTCTTCGACAGGTATTGTTAGAGGAACCATTCCTGTCAACGAGGCCAGGTTTGTGATCTCAGGAGCTATGCCTTCAGGCAGGGACCAGTTTATTTATACGCTGCAAGACTCCTTGTCAAAGGCGGGCATTAAAAGAATGTTGAACAGCACAACGGAGGAAGCCAATGCAATTGACTGGAATAAAATGAAGATCATTCATACAGAAACTTCTCCGCCATTAGACAGCATCATTTTTTGGTTTAATAGAAGAAGCATTAACCTGTATGGCGAAGCGTTACTAAAAACAACTGCTTATCAAAAGAAAGGAAAAGGATCAACAGACGAGGGATTAAAAATGTTGAAAGATCTTTGGACAGGGAATGGTATTTCGTCTACCGAATTAAATATGGTTGACGGTTCTGGCTTATCTCCATTAAACAGGGTTACTACACATGCACAGGTCAGTATTCTTTTGCATGCAAGGAAACAACCTTATTACACTGGGTTTCATTTATCGCTTCCTGAGTTCAATGGTATGAAAATGAAAAGCGGTACCATCAGGGGTGCAAAGGGATTTACAGGTTATCATACTTCAAAAGATGGAAATGAATATGTGTTTTCTTTTTTGGTGAATAACTATAATGGTTCGGCGTCGGCTATTGTTCAAAAAATGTATAAGGTGCTGGATGTACTAAAGTGATTGGAAAGTTTAAAATGGGAATGGCGAAATGCTTATGGTAGCTTCGATCAAATACTAAAACCAATTTTATTATGCCTGAGCAGAATTACAGAAACCACCGCCAGATTGTTTACAAATATTACCTGATGGCCGGCGTGCCTATATTGGTCTTGATCTTTTTGTCAGTTAGAAAATTGATTAATAGTGAAGGTGTAGAAAGAGACAATGCAATCTTGTTTTTAGTTGGCGGATGGGTGTTGCTTGTAATGCTATTTAAAAGCCGGGGCTTTGCACTAGTGGCACAAGACAGGGCGATAAGGGCAGAGGAAAATCTCAGGCACTTTATACTCACAGGTAAGCCTCTCGATAAGCGACTTTCTATTGGTCAGATCATTGCATTACGCTTTGCCTCCGATGAAGAATTGCCATCACTTGCTCATAAAGCAGCAGAAGAAAATTTAAGTAATGCTGCTATTAAACAGGCCATTAAAAATTGGCGTGTCGATACCCACCGTGTTTGATCATTTATTTATCAACCGATCAACACTTGCTTTACCTGGACCAGCGATTAATATTGCCAAAAATGTAGTGAGGTAAAGTAATGCCATTTCACCTTCTTTATGGTTGCCTTTATGCGCATAGAAGAATGCCACGGCCATAGCAATCACTAATGGAATAGCAGCTAATCGTGTAAACAACCCCAATACTATAAAAGCAGCACAGAAAAATTCGGCAAAAACGGTCAGTGCAAGAGATGTGGTCATGCCAATTCCAAAAGGATCGGCAAACTTACCCGACATGGCAGAGAAGTTAGTCAACTTTCCCCAGCCATGATTTACTAACATTAACCCTCCAAAGGCAATTCGTAATAGAAAAAGTGCAAACGAAAGAGCATTATCCGAAACTTTAGTGCTAAATAGTTTTCTCATAGTCCATTCTATTAAAGGGCACAAGATTACAAAACAAATTTCTCTTTTTGATTTGTTAAATACCTTAGGTGTTTTACCAAGATTCCTGTTCTTTGGGATGCTATTTGGCCGCGGTCAAAATAATTCGACATTTGCAACGTTTATCCCTCAACGGTTAAAGGACTTATATGAAAAAATCGGGTGCACTTCTTATTCTCTGCTCTATTTGTCTTTTTTCATTTGCACAACAAACGTTTACTCACCGGGATCCCCAGGAAAAATTCAACGAAGCGAAAGAATACTACCAGAAGGGTTTGTATAACCTGGCTTATCCCATCTTCAAGGAGTTGCAGCAGTCTCTGAAAGAAACAGATAAGATCAATAATGCCATTATCTCCCAGGAGATCAACTATTATGCTATTGCCAGTGCTTTAATGCAAAATGAAGCTAAAGCAGAACAAGATGCGTTGGACTACATTGATCTTACAGAGAACAATGCACGGGTGCAGATGATGAATTTTCAGTTGGCTGAATATTATTTCCGCAAACAACAATTCACAGAAGCGATCCAGTTTTACGAAGGAGCCAATATTGCCAATCTTACCAATCGTGAGATCGCAGATATGAAATTCCACCAGGGGTACTCTTATTTTACCATGCAGCGTTTTGCACAGGCTAAGCCTTTATTAAACGCCATTCGGCAGGTAAAAACAGATCCTAATTATATTGATGCCAACTATTATTATGGTTTCATTGCGTTTAGAGATAAGAACTATACAGAAGCTTTAGAAAGCTTTAGAGTAGTAGAAAATCAGCCGCATTATGAAGCTATTGTTCCTTATTACATTGCTCAGATATACTACGTTCAGGGCAAGAAAGATGAAGCTGTTGCTTATGCCGAGAACAAAATCAAACAAGGTAAGTCGCAGTATTATGATCTGGCATTAAAGCAATTGTTAGGACATGCCTATTTTGAAAAGAAGCAGTACGCAAAAGCATTACCTTATTTAGAAGATTATGTGGCCCGTTCCAGTAAAGTAAGACGAGAAGATATTTATGAGTTATCATATGCCTATTACCAGGCTAACAATTATACAAAAGCCATTGAAGGCTTCAGGCAGTTAAGCGGTAAGGAAGATTCTTTGAGCCAGCACTCCATGTATTTATTGGGCGATTCTTACCTGAAAACGAACCAAAAGCCTAATGCAAGGAATGCCTTTTTATTTAGTGCTGCCAACAATAGTAATCCTACACAAAGAGAAATCTCCCGTTTTAATTATGCTAAGCTTTCTTATGAACTGGGTTATCAGGATGAGGCTTTGAAGAATCTCCGCACATTCTTAAATGATTACCCCACATCAGAATATTCGGAAGAAGCCACGGAATTATTGGTGGGAGCATTAACCAACACCAATAACTATCGTGATGCTTTGTCCTTGCTGGAAAGCATTCGCACCCCATCAAACAATGTAAAAAGATTACTACCTAAAATCTTATACGGCCGTGCAACAGAGTTGATCAATGACGGACGTCTTGCAGAAGCCGATGCCCTCCTGGATAAAGCTTTAAAAGATCCAAACAATGCTTCTGTTTTACCATTAGTGAATTTTTGGAAAGGAGAAATTGCCTACCGCAACGATAACGTTGATGATGCCATTAAATATTATCATGCCTATTTAAATGCCGGCGCACCTGCCAGCGGTGAGGCCAATGAACGCACAGTTAAATACAACCTGGGATATACTTATTATAGGAAGGAAAATTATTCTGTTGCAAAAACATACTTTGAACCTTTAGCAACAAATGTGTCTTTGAGTTCGGATGCAGTAACACAGGATGCTTACATCCGTACTGCCGATGTATATTTTATGAACCGCAGTTTTGCACAGGCTAGAACAATGTATGATAACGTTATCCGGTTCTCCTGGCCCGCAGAAGATTATGCAACCTTCCAGAAAGCAATGATCTCAGGTATCAATAACTCTGCAGAAAAGGTGAGTTTAATGAATACCCTTATTCGTAAGTTCCCTCAATCCACATTAGTAGCTGATGCTAATATGGAAATTGCCAACACGTACCTGGCTGACGAACGTTTTAGCGATGCCATTCCTGCATTAAAAAATATTGTTGCTTCTGCTGGCAATGCAAGTTTGCGTCCGCAGGCCTTGCTTAAATTAGGAATTGCTTACTATAATTTGAACAACAGCAATGAAGCAATTACGCAATACAGAAAATTGATCAGTGAATATCCTAACTCACCCGAAGCGGAAGATGCATTGGATAACCTCCGTATTGTTTATGTAGATCAAGGAAAGCCAGGCGAATATGCGGAGGTGGCCCGGCAAGCCGGCAAGCCGCTTTCTATAAGTGCAGAAGATTCATTAACGTATTCTGCTGCAGAAACGCAGTATGAGAATAATAATCCTGCTGCGTTAGAGTCTTTCAACAATTACCTGCAGCGTTTTCCAAATGGAGTTTATTCAACCAATGCGCATTTCAATAGGGCTGAGATATATTATACTAGA
>Ga0164290_1002741_pt1 | contig 10678 bp, 7 predicted proteins | sample Micstemetagenome_FD_108782 | JGI IMG/M metagenome (GOLD analysis project Ga0164290, IMG submission 108782) | Contaminated culture microbial community from soil near Moab, Utah, USA - Microcoleus steenstrupii SON62 (Illumina Assembly) | ecosystem: Environmental > Terrestrial > Soil > Soil crust...
ATCATTGCGGAAAAACTATACCCTGTCTTATAAATGCAGCGTCATTAATTATTCTGATAGTAACCGCTCCTATTTGGTATTGGTTTAAAGAACCATTAAAAAGAAAATGGTTTGCCAAACAACCGCGGCGTTATGAAAATATTGTATTGACTGATAATGGGAACTCCTTTGCCGGATATGGATGGATTAAAGAAGGCTTGTCTTTTGGCTTTTTGATGTTTATAGCTATGGAGCTTATTATAAACCCGTTGTTACACGAAGAGTCTATTACCTGGAAAACAATTTTAGCTGGCATCATCACATGGACAATAAGCGGACTGTTATATGGAGCTATCATGAAACTCTTTTACAAAAAAAACTATACAACCCACCCCAAAATTTTTCTGTGATCCTCTGTGTCTTCAGTGGCAATTTATACTGCCACTGAGGACACAGAGGTACACAGACGAAAATAAAAAAGCGGCGAGCATACTACTCACCGCTTTCAACTTTTTATTTTTGAATTTTGACTTTCTTACCTGTTCATCGAAGCAAGGAACTCCTCATTATCTTTTGTTCCTCTCATGCGTTTCAGCAATTCGTTCATCGACTCTTCGGTATTCATATCATTGATATACAAACGCAGAATATTCATTCTTTGTAATACTTCTTTGTCTAACAATAAATCATCGCGGCGTGTATAAGAACCAACCAGGTCAATGGCCGGGAACACACGTTTATTGGCCAGGCGACGATCGAGTAATAATTCCATATTACCGGTACCCTTGAATTCTTCAAAGATCACTTCATCCATTTTACTACCGGTTTCAATCAGCGCAGTAGCCAGAATGGTGAGTGAACCACCATGTTCAATTTTACGGGCGGCACCAAAGAACTGTTTGGGTTTCTGCATGGCATTGGCTTCCACACCACCACTCAGTACTTTACCACTGGCTGGAGCAACAGTATTGTGTGCGCGTGCCAAACGGGTGATTGAATCGAGCAGGATCACCACATCATGACCGCACTCTACCAGTCTTTTTGCTTTTTGTAAAGCAATGGTAGACACTTTCACGTGTTTCTCTGCGGGCTCATCGAAAGTAGAAGCAATTACTTCTGCCTTTACGCTGCGCTCCATATCGGTAACCTCTTCCGGACGTTCATCAATTAATACCACCATCAGGTAACACTCCGGGTGATTGGCGGCAATGGCATTGGCCACTTCTTTCAGCAACATGGTTTTACCCACTTTGGGTTGCGCCACAATCAATCCACGCTGTCCTTTACCAATAGGCGTGAACAGATCCATGATACGGGTGCTGTAATTATTGGAAGTGGTAAATAAATTCAGTTTTTCATAAGGGAACAAAGGCGTCAGGTAATCAAAAGGAACACGGTCACGTACTTCATCCGGACGCTTACCATTGATATGATCCACTTTCAGTAAGGCGAAATATTTTTCACCTTCTTTGGTCGGACGAACAGCCCCCTTAACGGTATCGCCTGTTTTCAGACCAAATAATTTAATCTGGGAAGGAGATACATATACATCATCGAGAGAGGATAAATAATTATAGTCGGAAGAGCGGAGAAAACCATACCCGTCGGGCATCATTTCCAATACGCCTTCGCCAAGGATTACACCTTCAAATTCAATATTAAAATTGGGTTCTTTTCTATGCTGACGCTGGGGCTGCTGGGCAGGAGTTTCCTGTTGCATTCCGTTTTCTGGCGCCTGTGCCGTTTCAGTATTACCGTTTTCAGGTGTTGCTGATTGGGCTTCTTCTGTGGGGGCAGCTTCGGGTTTTTCGTTTCTGGCTTTTTTAACCGGACCACGTTTAGGTGCCGCTTTTTCGGGCGCCTCCTCCATTATTTCAGCTTCTTCGGTACCATTGGCCGTTTTTACTGTTACCGGCTTGCGGGCGCGGGCAGTTTTTTTCTTGGGGTCATCTTTCGACTCACTAGCCTGAACAGCCTGGTTATCAAGGATCTTGTAAATAAGCCCTTGCTTATCCAGCTTTTTGGCTCCTGTAATCTTTAACTGCTCAGCTATATCGAGCAGCTCGGGCAATAACATGTCATTTAATTGCAAAATGTCGTACATAAAATCTATTGATGGGGAAATTCAAATTGTCATCGTTCAAAATCCAGTCTAAGGAATTGCAGGCTCAGATCGGAAAATCTTGGGTATTGTTAAATTGATTTGGAAAGAAGGTAAACTGATGCGTCGAGAGCTAAAAAAAGGACTAAATCAGCTTGATTTCCGATGCAATGTTAAGCCAAAAAAATCAAAAACAAAACAAAAAATTCATTTGGAAGGGGATGGGGTTGAGGTGATTTTAGCCACAGATTCACAGATTAAAGCACCAAAATCTGTGAATCTGTGGCTAAAAAGCCCGATTCAATAACTTTTTTACTCAGTTTCTTTCTCCCCGTCAAATTGCGTTTTATCTACAATCCTGGTGATGATCTGGTCAAGTTCAAGCGCGCTTGTTCTCAGGTACTGTAAAATCTGTTCGTTTTCCGCCACTGTTTTCTGCTTAAAATCCATCAGATCGGTCAGTCCGATAATATTGGCCACCGGCCTGCGTATTTCATGCGATTGTATTTTGGCAATCTCTTTCAGTGCCTCTACATGCTTCTGAATCTGCATCTCCTGTTCCTTGCGGTTGGTGATGTTGATGGAGGCAATTACAATACCCGATAATTCACCCGAATCATCAAAAACACCATAATACCTCCTGAGAAACCATAATTTTTCTCCGTCGGGGTATTCTACCAGGTGTTCATGTGTAACGGTGGTCTTTTGTTCAGTCAAAATCCTTCCATGCTCTACTCCCAGTGTTTTGTCTTCTTCATTAGAATAATAATCTGTGAGCTTATCACCGATTACAAAAGGCCGGCCAAACATTTTAATAGCGTGTTGCTGGGCTTTTCGGTTGGCATATTTAATACGAGAATCCTTACTCATATAAATGAGCACATTGTCTGAACTGTTGATGATGGACTGAAGGGTTTTTTCTGAAGCAGCAATCTGGTCGCGTTTATTCCTTAGCTCGGAAATATCTTTTGAAATACCTACTACATGCGTAATCCTGCTGTCATCGTCTTTTATGGGGAAAAGCTCGCTTAAACTTGCACTCTGGTCTTCGAAATCCTCCTCAAAACTGATGCTATGGCCTTTTTCCACACATTCTATAAAGCGAATCCGGATGGCATTTACAATGTTGGCATGAAGCATATCCTTAAACTCCTTACCAACAACGGAATCTTCTGTAACGCCAAATTTCCTGAGATAGGCAGGGTTTACGTACTCCATTACAAACTCCTTGCCGCCGGCCTGTACACGTACAATAAACACCGCTTCTGTGGTGAGTTCAATCAACGACTGGAACAATGATGGTTGGATCATGCGGATTGGATATGGAGCTATAAAAGCGTTTAAAAATATACAATTTAGAGATGAATAAAGAAGAATTTTGGCCATAGGCTGTAAGCCACAGGCAGCAAGTAAAAATCTGCTTATACCTTGTGGCTTGTACCTTGTACCTTCTCCCATATCTTTGCCCTCAAATCAAGCAAGAGCAAGCAATGTTTAACAACAGAACAAGGATCAAGGACCTGCTGGGCAGCGGCCAAACCGGACAACATATTATCGTGATGGGTTGGGTACGTACATTTCGTAACAACCAGTTTATAGCATTGAATGATGGCAGTACCAATAATAATTTACAGATTGTAGCAGAACTGGGTTTACTCGGCGATGCCACATTGAAGCGAATTACCACCGGCGCCTCTTTAAAAATAACCGGAACAGTGGTTCCTTCATTGGGGAAGGGTCAGACCGTAGAGCTGAAAGCGGAGACCATCGAAATACTCGGCGACAGCGATGCAGAGAAATACCCGCTTCAACCCAAAAAACACAGTCTTGAATTTTTACGTGAGATTGCCCACCTGCGTTTCCGTACCAATACATTCGGAGCTGTATTCCGCATCAGACACGCACTTGCATTTGCCGTACATAAATTCTTTAATGAAAAAGGTTTTGTATACCTGCACACACCCATCATTACTTCAAGCGATGCAGAAGGCGCAGGTGAAATGTTTCGTGTAACCACATTGCCATTCGATAATCCACCACGTAAAGAAGATGGCAGCATTGATTTTTCAGAAGACTTCTTTGGCAAAAGCACCAACCTCACCGTGAGCGGACAGTTGGAGGGCGAACTGGGTGCCATGGCATTTAGTGAGATCTATACATTTGGTCCCACATTCCGTGCTGAGAACTCTAATACAACCCGTCACCTGGCAGAGTTCTGGATGATTGAACCGGAAATGGCTTTTCATGATATTGAAGACAATATGAACCTGGCGGAAGAGTTCATTCAATACCTCATTAAATATGTGATGGAGCATAATGCGGAAGACCTGGCATTTCTCGATCAGCGACTGGCAGAAGAAGAAAAACAAAAACCACAGAACGAAAGACAGGAATTGGGATTACTCGAGAAACTGAAATTTGTAGTTGACAATCAATTTGAACGGATTACTTATACAGAAGCTATACAGGTATTGCTGGATTCGCCCCATTACAAGAAAAAGAAATTCAAGTTCGATGTGAAATGGGGTATCGATATGCAGAGTGAACATGAGCGATACTTAGTAGAAAAACATTTTAAAAAACCGGTGATTGTAACCGGTTATCCCGCTGCCATCAAAGCATTCTATATGCGATTGAATGATGGATGTGAACCCGGTAAAGAAACCGTTGCCGCTATGGATATTCTGGCACCCGGTATTGGAGAAATTGTGGGAGGATCGCAAAGAGAAGAACGTCTCGAAAAATTAGAAGCACGTATGCAGGCCATGCATATACCACTGGAAGAAATGAGCTGGTACCTCGATACCCGTCGCTTTGGAACGGTTCCCCATGCTGGCTTCGGATTGGGTTTTGAGCGCATGGTACAGTTTGTAACCGGCATGACTAATATTCGCGATGTAATTGCCTTTGCAAGAACGCCGAAGAATTGTGAGTTTTAATTTAGCCGCTAGCTTTTGGCTACTAGCTTCTAGCTGTGAGTTTAAAGACATCCTACTCGCAGCCAGAAGCTAGTAGCTAGCAGCTCTACTACAATTTAGTTGCCTTATAAATCTTAACCAGCCCATCATTCTCACTGCTTACTACGAGCAGACTTTGCTGGATGGGGCTTTTGGAGGCGGGAATAAATAGAGTGCCTTCTGGCGCATCGCCTGTTTTAATGATCTTGAGAAATACAGGTGCGGTTGGATTGCTGACATCATAAATAGCAATGGCATCGGCTCTTTCAAGACCCACAAAAGCAATTTGTTTCGTACCTACTTTTCCAATCGTGATGGCTTCCGGTTCAACAGATTTATCATCGCTTCTTCCATCATCATACACCAATAAATCTTTGGCTTTTACATCCAGTTCATTTTTGCTGTCGAAAACCAGCGATCCGTTCGAGGCATCCCAAACACTGAAAGAGCGGGCGCCCATGCTGTAAATAGCATCGTAATCGCCATCATTATCTGTATCGCCATTGGTGGTAAGTATATTCAGTCGGCCCAGCTGTGCATCTGCTTTTAAACTTGCTGCATTGGGGAAAGCAGTAGCATCGAGGTTAACGGAAGAAAGCCTTTTAAAATCTGTAAAAGCGGTGTACTCTCTGGAGTCTCCTTCATTAGCGGTAAACAGATAGGTTTTACCATTGTAAGAAAGATTGGCGATGGCATCGGGCATATAAATACCAAAAATTTTCCAGGGAGCAAAGGCAATGGCGTTATCGCGGTCTGATACATCAGTTGCATTGGCCGCCAGGTTAAAATCTTTAAAACCCAGGGGCATAATATTGGTAATGGTTTTCGAAGACAGGTCAATGCTGGCAATGGCATTAGCTTCCTGCAGGGTAACCCATGCAGTTTTTGAATCGGAAGAAACCGTGATATACTCCGGTTCAATATCGTGCAGGAAACTTTTATTAGGTCCACTGATACGGAATCCTTTTGCGGTTAATGCGGTTTGCTGACTGACAAAAGCAGAAAAATTAATAGTGGTAACTGCATAGTTATCGGCAACACTGATAATGGAAACGGTGCCTTCAGGGTCGGCCGTGTAAGTGGCATTGGGTTCTCCTTCATTGGCGGTGAGAATAAATTTTCCATCGGGGCTATATACTACCATATCGGGGAGTGCGCCAACGGTAATTATTTTTTCTTCGGCAAAAGTGCTGGTATTAAAAATTACCAGTTTACCGTTTTCCTGTTTGTTAACCGATTCGATGGCTGCGGCGAGTTTACCATTGCTGACATCAACACTATTTACATAACCACCATAAGGTGCCATGCTGATGGAATGAATAACGGTAATATTAGCAGGATCGGCTATATTAATTACATCAATTTTATTGGTGGTACCGTTGTTAACGGCAAACAGTCTTTTGGTGGCGGGGTCATAAGTGGTAATTTCAGCAGCGCCCAAGCCACCCAGGTTTAAGGAAGCGATTTCTGTGTAGGAAGAAGGGTCTTCATTAACTATTTTTTCAACGGGGTCGGTATCTTCTTTTTTGCAGGCAACAAATACAAGTAAACTAAGTGCAATAGCAGTAATTCGCATATAAGGTTTGGTTTTGCTGCAAAACTGAACCCGTAACATGATGGAATCATTAAGCGTCCGTTACCGAATTGTTATTGACGGGCTCAAAATGCGCAAAAAAATGCGATTGAATGTGGATTATATGTGAAAACCCCCTATTTTTGCTGCCCCGAATAAGCTTTGAGCTATGAGCAACGGGCTATGAGCAATCTGCTTGTAACCTGTTTCTTGAAACTTAAGTCTCTAAGGAGTCCTCTCGGACTTCACCGGCACGGTGCGGTAGCTCAGTCGGTAGAGCAAAGGACTGAAAATCCTTGTGTCGCCGGTTCGATCCCGGCCCACACCACAAACAAAATCAAGCAGTTATGACCAAAAATCATAGCTGCTTTTTTGTTGTGGTCGAGTATTGGTCGAGCTACGAAACGTCTGGTTTTCTCGCTACTCCTTCTATTCTACCTTGTGAAAAAAAGTGATTGTCAAACACCTTTCTCGAAAGTCAAATTCGGCACAACTGATTAAATACGTTCTTCGGTATGTTCTCAATGAGAAGAAAACAGGTGTACCGTCTAATCAAGTCATAACGCATAATCTCAGGGGCAATGATATCAACAGCTACATAAACGATTTCAAAGAGAACGAAAAGCGTCGCATCCGATCAAGGAAAAATAACGTGTTGCTTCACCATGTCATTCTCAGTTGGTCAAGCAAAGACAAGGAAAACATAACAGACACAACTATACAGAAGATTGCCAAACACTATATTTCACTAAGAGGAAAAAACAACCTGTACTTAGGCGCACAGCATTTAGACAAGAACCATCTGCACTTGCACCTAATAACTTCTGGGAGTCAAATCAACGGCAGGTCAAATCGGATGTCGCGAAACGAATTTGCGAAGCTGAAACTCGACCTTGACGCATTCCAACAGACACATTTTCCTGAACTCTCTCATAGCCTTCCTTCCCATGGAACAAAGCAATTAGTTCCTGCCCCAGTTATTGATAAGCGAAACGGTCGATTGTCACAAAAAGAACAAATACAGCAAGCAATACACGCAGCATATGGAAATGCTAATTCACAGGCATCCTTTGAATCTGCATTACATGCAATGGGTTATACACCATACACCCGGACAGGTGTTCTTACTGGCATCCTGCTTGAATCTGGACGAAAGTACCGATTCCGGTCTCTTGGACTCTCTTCAGAGAAGCTCGATGATTTACATCTTCGACAGCATCAATTGTCCGAGCTTCACGCGATCCGATGCCGTTCGCATGAACGTAATCCTGAGTTGAAGAAAGGCAATGACCAGCCACAGAAAGCGACCGTATGCGAACTAGACGAGCTGACCAGATTGCGTTCTGTTACAAAAGGGGCTCGGGGAATATTCCTCGAACAATAGCGTTCACCTGGCGAAACGCAATCTTGCAAATGTCACTGTTGTATTTTCCAAAGAAAGTATGAAGGGTTATCAATCACGTTAGCCCTGTATTCCTTCCAATCCTTATATCCATTACCCATATCTAACGCTACCGCAAGCAAACTGAATCCACCGGCGAGGTAGCTACTGGCAAGACCTCCAATCGCTAAGGAAGAATTAATTTTCATTTTCTTGTTCGCTAACGCAATTCCAGTTTTAATTTTTTGTCCCTGTACTTCATTCAATTCATGCAGAACATTTTCGAGACTTATTTTTAATTCTTTCGGATCAGTAATAGTTCTTAGTTCCCTGCAATGTTTTTCCAATTCTATTCTAAAGTTGGTAAAAATATCTGCCTCTTTAATTCTTATTTCCATCAACTTATCTGTCTTGATTTTTGGCAAAAAAGGTAATTCAAGGTTAAGGATTTGATTGGCCGTAAACGTGCTGATGGTATTGGTGGTTTCAAAGTTCCGTGAAATTAGTTCACTGCTAAAAGTATTATTGGATAGGTAGGATGCTTTTAATTGCGCAGCAACAACATTATCAAACAACACCGCATCAAAATACTTCTTTGCAGATTGATTAATAGATTGTGTAACCCAGGCGTCGAATTCTTCTTGCGATGGCGGTGTGGGAGGAATAAATTGAGCAAACGTCACTTCTCTTGTTTCCTCATTTGTCTCTAACACCTTTATTTGTGTAAGGTGATATCCGCTGCGCAAGGTTTGATCTGAATTTTTAAAATTAACATCAATACCCCTTGATAAAAATTTTATGCCATCTTGCATTGCCCAACCTTCTTCATCATCCATTTTTTTCAACGAACTAACTACCGCATTTTCTTTAAAAAAATCTAAGATGGGGCTTGGCAAAATATCATTGGCGAGATTCTGCGGTATGTGAAAAGGTATTGTTGACCGTTCGTGATAATAACTGATCGGGAAAATCTTTACATAGTCTCCGGCAACCATTGAGGTTATAGTTCGTAAAAATTTACAACTATTTGCAAGCGCAACTTTATCGAACTGACTCACTCGATACCCAAATGCTTTGGACGCATGATCCGTTATTTCTTTTTTTGGTTCTGTAAACGGGAATATTGGATCAGCAATTATAAACTGGTTAATGTATAATGCAGTTTGTTTCAGCAAATCCAGTGAGGTTTTGTTAGTAGATGAAAATACTCTCAGGATAGAAGAATTATCAGTAATCTCTTTTGCTATTTCCTCAATATTCTCAATGCAATAATTTCGATATTTTGAAAGTTCATCCTGTAACCGTTCTTCGCTTTCATTTGAAAAATCGCTTCCGATACTATCATCATTGAAAAAGATGCTTTCACTAAGGAAATTATAAATGATCTTGCACATACAAATTCAACTTTTAATTTACGAGCGGGAGTTTCCGTTCTTCAAGTTCAAACTCAACAATAAGTAGCTCAACTGGCTTTTTGTTGGCTAGATAGTGTACTTCCAATGAACATGATTTTGCCATAACTGCCACTACCAACGCACAGCGTAACCCGTCTTCTTTTTGTAATAGTTTGAAACATAAACATTTTGCCTCTTTGCCTGCAATGACATAGGCAGGAGGAACGGTATGCTCATCAAAGGTTAAGGGATAGCGGGAATTGTTGTAGTGAAACCATGCCCTTAACTGGCTGATGATCTTGGCTTCCGATGAGGTATTTATGAACTGGAGATCCAACTCAATCGCGATAATAAGGTCGCCACCAGGTGCTTTTCGATAAACGATTTTGGAATAGAGGTTATCAAAAGTGATCCGTCCACGCTTTGCAAATCGGTCAATTCCGTATCCGATCAGCCCACTTGCAAGAGCTAATCCTATTTTTGAAAATAGCGATATGGTTTCCTCTGTCATGGTGAGTAGTTGAAAAGGAGTGCCGTTCTACCGAATGACACTACAACATCGGGGGGATGCTATTGCATTTCTCCAAGATACTCTGTACATTTCGCATAACCAAACCTTCTGCCATGAGAAAGTTTCTTTTTTTTCTGGCAATTTCGCAAATGTGATTTATAAGGCTGTATTTTTCTTTGAAAATGCCCACGCCGATCCCAAGATTAATGATGAAATCGCCAAACTAAAAACTGGTGCCCAAAACACTAAATCACCGTTTCCAATTGCTTTTCCATAAAATGCTGATGTCCAAGCAGCAGCAAACCCAAATGATAAAGCAAGTGTTGCCCATAATCCTAAATTCTTTAATTGCTGCCTGGGCACAAATAGACTACAGAGAATTGGTGGCACCAAGCCCAATGCCGCGCCGTAAATTGAAAATGCCAAATCCGCTACGCTAAAACCAACCATACGCAACAGCTCAACAACGAATACTGCGACAATGGCAGAAATGAGCAATATAATTCTCGAAAGTCTGAGTTCTTTAATAGATGCTATGCGAGTAGCAAGAGTTCTATTTCTAAACGGGGCAAGTATATCTTCATATACAGTATGCGAGATCGCAATAAGTTGGGTCGAGGCGGTACTCAACATGGCCCCGTACAACCCCAAAGTCACACAAAACAAAACAATCCTTCCAAACGGTTTATCAATAACGGTATTCATAAGCGTTATCAATAAATTCTGCCCCGCCACAGGCTTCACTACGATAAATGCACCGACCGCCACAAGCGCAAACAACG
>Ga0164290_1002742_pt1 | contig 10664 bp, 12 predicted proteins | sample Micstemetagenome_FD_108782 | JGI IMG/M metagenome (GOLD analysis project Ga0164290, IMG submission 108782) | Contaminated culture microbial community from soil near Moab, Utah, USA - Microcoleus steenstrupii SON62 (Illumina Assembly) | ecosystem: Environmental > Terrestrial > Soil > Soil crust...
CCAACCGTCTTCATTGCGGAAGATGGTCGGAGCGACAGGATTCGAACCTGCGACCCCTTGACCCCCAGTCAAGTGCGCTACCAGGCTGCGCCACGCTCCGAGAGGCGCTCCCTATAGACGGGGCGCCGCTGGCCCGCAAACCTAAAAACGCCGTGTCAGGCGCTTCTGGAAAGAACGGCCTCGAGACGCGCCCGCGCGCCTTCCAGCTCCGCCAGAACCTGACGCAGCCGGACCGACGAAGCCCCCGTCCGGGTCTCCGCCGCGGGCGCCGGACCGGCGCCGCCTTCCGGCTCGAAAGAGACCGCCCCGTCCGGGTCGCCATAGACCGCCAGCCGCTTCAGCCCCTGCTCGCGATGCAGCCGCTGGACGCCCTTGATGGTCAGGCCGTCCTCGTGCAGCAGCCGCTTGACCGCCTTCAGCAGCACCACGTCCTGCGGACGATAGAACCGGCGTCCGCCGGCCCGCTTCAGCGGCGTGATGAAGGGGAATTTGGTCTCCCAGAAGCGCAGCACGTGCTGCGGCGCCCCAACCTCGTCAGCGGCTTCGGAAATGGTGCGAAAGGCGTTCGGGCTCTTGGCCACGGGCGTCAGGCGCTCACGACCGCGTCGTGAACCCTGCCCTTCATGATCTGCGAGGCGCGGAAGCTGATGACCCGGCGCGGATGGATGGCCGCCGGTTCGCCGGTCTTGGGATTGCGTCCCATCCGGGCCCGCTTGTCCCTCACCTGGAACACGCCGAAGCCGGAAAGCTTCACCGTTTCCCCGCGCTCCAGCGACTCGATGATCAGCTCGAGGGTCCGTTCGACCAGCGCCGAACACTCCTGCCGCGACAGGCCGACTTCCTCGTGGACCGCCTCACACAGGTCTGCACGCGTCAGGGTCTGGTGCTGAGCCAATGGTCCACTCCCCTCAAAATGTCCGTCTGGCCCATAAAAGAGCAAGCGCCTTCAAATGGAAAGCCGAAATACGCCCTACAGACGAAAGGCGCAGGCGCCCCAGGTCAGTCCGCCGCCCATGGCCTCCGCCAGAACGAGATCGCCGCGCTTGATGCGGCCGTCCTGGATCGCGGCGTCGAGCGCCAGCGGGATCGAGGCGGCCGAGGTGTTGGCGTGCATGGCCACGGTCGAGATGACCTTGTTCTCGTCCAGCCCCAGCCGGTCGCCCACGCCCTTGATGATGCGCTGGTTGGCCTGGTGGGGCACGAACCAGTCGACGTCGGCCACTTCGATGCCGGAGGCGGCGCAGCAGGCCGTGATCGCCTCGGCGATGTTGACCACGGCGTTGCGGAACACCTGGTTGCCGGCCATTCGCAGATGCCCGACCGTTCCGGTGGTGGCCGGCCCGCCATCGACATACAGCAGATCGGTCTTGGTCCCGTCGCAACGCAGGGCGAAACCCAGCAGGCCCTGATCGGCCTTGGTCCCCTGCCCTTCACGCGGCTCGACCACAACGGCCCCGGCGCCGTCGCCGAACAACACGCAGGTCGAGCGGTCGGTCCAGTCCATCAGGCGGGTCATTTCCTCGGCGCCGATGACCAGGGCGCACCGGGCGTTCCCGCGCGCCACGAACCCGTCGGCCACGCTCAGCGCATAGACGAAGCCCGAGCAGACGGCCTGGACGTCGAAAGCGATGCAGGTCGGCGCGCCCAGCTTGCGCTGCACGATCGAGGCGACCGACGGAAACGTCATGTCCGGGGTGGTGGTGGCGACGACGATCAGATCGATATCCGCCGGCGTGCGCCCGGCGTCGCGCAGCGCCTGTTTCGCCGCCTCGACCGCCAGGTCGCTGGTCGGCTGGTCATCGCGCGCCTTGTGGCGTTGCCGGATGCCGGTCCGCTCGACGATCCACTCGTCCGAGGTGTCGACGATCTTCGCCAGATCGGCGTTGGTCACGACCTCTTCCGGCAGATACGAGCCGACGCCGGTCACGGCGCTGCGAATGACGCTCACTGGGGAGTCTCCCTGGCCGCCTCGGGCGCGGCCGGCTGTTCAAGAACGACGGTCAGCCGGTTCAGGCTCTCGCTGACCTTCTTCAGATAGTCGCTGCGGGCCAGATCGACGGCGATGCGGATCGCGTTTCCGAATCCCTTGGCGTCGGCGCCGCCGTGGCTCTTGACCACGATGCCGTTCAGCCCCAGCAGCGGCCCGCCGTTGATGGCGCTGGGATCGATCCTCTGGCGCATCCGCCTCAGCGCCGGCAGCGCCAGCAGGGCGCCCGCCTTCGCGGGCGCGCTGGAGGTCAGCGCCTCCTTCAGCAGCGCCGAGATGAACCGCGCCACGCCCTCGGCGGTCTTCAGGGCGATATTGCCGGTGAAGCCGTCGGTGACGACGACGTCGACGGTCCCCTTGGCGATGTCGTCACCCTCGACAAAGCCCTTGTAGGCCAGTCCGAAGCCCCCCTCGCGCAGGATCCGGGCCGCCTCGCGGACCTCCTCATGGCCCTTCATATCCTCGGAGCCGACATTGAGAATGCCGATAGTCGGGCGCTCGGCGCCGTGCACGGCCGCGTGGAAGGCTTCGCCCATGATGGCGAACTCCACCAGCTGCTCGGCGTCGCTCTCGACATTGGCGCCGACGTCCAGCACCGCGGTGACGCCCCTTAGCGTCGGCCAGCTGGCCACGATCGCGGGCCGTTCCAGCCCGTGGGCGGACATGCGCAGCAGCAGTTTCGAGATGGCCATCAGGGCGCCGGTGTTGCCGGCCGAGACGATCGCCCCCGCCTCCCCGGACTTCACAGCCTCGACGGCGTTCCACAGGCTGGAGCCCTTGCCCCGTCGCATCGCCTGGGCGGGCTTCTCGGTCATCGCCACGACCTTGTCGGTATGGCGCACGTCGCAGACGTCGTCGCCGAGACCGTTCCGCGTCATCTCGGCCCGGATCACCGCTTCGTCACCGTGCAGCTGGAAGCGGACGCCGGCGCCCCCGTGGCGCTTGCGGTAGTCGCGCACGCCCGCCACCACGACCGACGGACCGTGGTCCCCGCCCATGGCGTCGAGCGAAATCAGAACTGGGGATGACAAGCCGTTTCGACTCCGTCGCGCCTTGGCCGGCGCTTGTCTGGGCGACGATAGCGCCGCACCGGGGGGATGCAACCACGCCGCCGCTGCGTCAACCTTCGTCGGAAGGCCGAATCTGCTTCAACACCGCGAATGGCGAGATTTCGACCGGCTCCGGCGGCTGCACGAATTCGGCGCCGGCCTTGCGGGGAAACGGATCCAGCCGCAGGGCCAGTTGCTCGACCGCATACTGCCCCAGATCGACCTGGCCGCCCTCGATCGGGTCGGGCGATTCGTCGTCCAGGGTGATGACGATCTCGTCCGAATCCTCGTCGGGCGTTTCCGCCAGGGCGATGGAGAAGGGCGCGTCGATCTCGACCGGCAGGGGCTCCAGCGTGATGCCGCAGGTCTGGGCCAGGCTGGCCTGGACCCGGCCGGTCAGGCGCCAGCCCCCCGGGGATGGCGCGAGGCTCATCTCGGCGACGAACGAATCGAGCGAGGCCAGGTCCAGGGTCCTGGCGATCCGGGCCCGCGCCGCCGCGTCGGGCTTGAGCGTGCGCGTCACGCCGGCGCCGACCTGATGCAGTCGCACCGGTTCGCTATAGGGCGGTTCAGCGGCGATCATGACCTGATCTCCGCCCAGGCCGGCGACACGGTCACGGTCGCGAAGTCCTGCGTCGCCAACCGCGCGCGGCTGGCCATGGCGTAGGCCGCGAGGGCTCCGCCCACCGCCGCGTCCTCGCTGTCGAACACGTTGCGGGCCAGCCCTGCGGACAGAGTCGCCGCATCCCCGTCCCGAAGCGGCGATTCGTAGGCGGTCATCCGGCCATACATGGCCTCTCCCAGCTTGCGCATCTTCTTGCCGACCGAAACATCCCCGACTCCGAGTTCGCGCAGCGCATGGTCCAGGGCTGATACATAGGCGTCAAACAGGCCCTGGGCCGCTTCGTGCCCGTGCTCGCCCTCGTCTCGCAGACGCATGACCAGAAGCAGGACGTGAAGGGTGTAAAGCTCGAAACGGGCGTCGATCCGGTCGGCGACGCCCAGGGTCGTATAGAAGGCCGGCGCCCGCGCCTGACGCACCGCCAGTTCATACAGGGCCTCGCACAGACGTTCACGGGGGCGGGTTCGGAAGAGATTCTGAAGCATGATCATGCGGCCCCTTTTCCGCCGCGCCGTTGAACTAAGGCTCGCGTCCGGTTAGGTCAAAGACCTTGTTCTCTCGCAGGCGTCGTTCATGCTCCGCACCAAGCTCCTCTTCGCCGCCCTTTCGGCCGCCGCGCTGACCGCGGCCTGCGCCCCGACGGTGGGCCAGAACGGCTTCCAGGCCATCGACGCCAAGCCGGCCGACATCGTGGCGGGCACGGACACAAAACAGACCGTGCTGACCAAGCTCGGCACGCCGTCGACGACCTCGACATTCGAGCGTGACAACATCTGGTACTACATCAGCCAGGTGACCGAGAAATACACCTACAACCGGCCAAGCGTGACCCAACGGACGGTCACCGAGATCACCTTCAACGACACCGGCCAGGTCGCCGATGTCCGCACCCTCGGGCTCGATGACGGTCAGCAGATCGCCATGAACGGTCGCGAAACCCCGACCCGGGGCCGCCAGCTGACCATCCTCGAACAACTGCTCGGCAACGTCGGCCGCGGCCAGCTGCCCCGGACCGATGAGGACCTTCCCGGTCAGCGCCGCCCGGACTAGGCCGCTCACCACCACCAGACGCAGAAACGCCCCGGAGATCGCTCTCCGGGGCGTCTTTCGTTGCGGCCCGCCGCGCCCCAGGAGAGCGCGGCGGGTTTCAGACGATCAGCCGATGTTGCCGCTGGCCAGCACCGCCAGCAGCAGCAGGGCGACGATGTTGGTGATCTTGATCATCGGGTTCACCGCCGGGCCGGAGGTGTCCTTGTAGGGGTCCCCGACCGTATCGCCGGTCACCGCGGCCTTGTGCGCCTCGGAGCCCTTGCCGTGGACGACGCCGTTCTTGTCGGTGAAGCCCTCTTCAATGACCTTTTTGGCGTTGTCCCATGCGCCGCCGCCCGAGGTCATCGAGATGGCCACGAACAGGCCAGTCACGATCACACCCATCAGCATGGCGCCGAGAGCCGCAAAGGCCGTGGCCTTGTCCGAGATCGACAGCACCGCGACGAACAGGACGATCGGCGACAGCACCGGCAGGAGCGACGGCACGATCATCTCGCGGATCGCCGCCTTGGTCAGGATGTCGACCGCCCGGCCGTACTCGGGCTTGACCTCATAGGTCATGATGCCGGGGTTCTCGCGGAACTGGCGACGGACCTCGGCCACGACCGACTCGGCCGCCCGGCCCACCGCCATCATCGACATGCCGCCGAACAGGAAGGGCAGCAGCCCCCCGAACAACAGACCGACGACGACGTACGGATTGGTCAGGGCGAAGTCGATCGTCCCCATGTTGGCGAAGAACGGATACTCCGCCGCATTGGCCGCGAAATACTCCAGGTCCGAGGTGTAGGCCGCGAACAGCACCAGGGCGCCAAGGCCGGCCGAACCGATGGCGTAGCCCTTGGTGACGGCCTTGGTGGTGTTGCCGACCGCATCGAGGGCGTCGGTCGAGTGACGGACCTCCGAGGGAAGGCCCGCCATCTCGGCGATGCCGCCGGCGTTGTCGGTGACCGGCCCGAAGGCGTCCAGCGCCACGATCATGCCGGCGACGCCGAGCATGGTGGTGGTGGCGATGGCGATGCCGAACAGCCCGGCCAGCTGGAAGCTGGCGATGATGCCCACCACGATGGTCAGCGCCGGCAGGGCCGTCGACTCAAGCGAGACGGCGAGACCCTGGATGACGTTGGTGCCGTGGCCCGAAACCGAGGCGTTGGCCACCGAGCGCACCGGGCGGAAGTTCGACCCGGTGTAGTATTCGGTGATGACCACGATGGCTGCGGTGACCAGCAGACCCACCATGCCCGACCAGAACAGGCTCATCGGCTCGATGGCGAGGCCGCTGTTGGTGACGATGGGGCCGCCGACCAGGTTGTCGATGACGAAATACACCGCAATGGCCGAGAGCACGCCCGTGACGATCAGGCCCTGATAGAGGGCGCCCATGATGTTCTGCTTCTTGCCCATGCGGACGAAGAAGCTGCCGATGATCGAGGTCACGACGCAGACGCCGCAGATCGCCAGCGGCAGCAGCATCATGGTTTCGACATAGGGCTGGTCGCGGAAGAAGATCGCCGCCAGGACCATGGTGGCCACCGTGGTGACCGCATAGGTCTCGAACAGGTCGGCGGCCATGCCGGCGCAGTCGCCGACGTTGTCGCCGACGTTGTCGGCGATGGTCGCGGCGTTGCGGGGATCATCCTCGGGGATGCCGGCCTCGACCTTGCCCACCATGTCGCCGCCCACGTCGGCGCCCTTGGTGAAGATGCCGCCGCCGAGACGCGCGAAGATAGAGATCAGCGAGGCGCCGAAGCCCAACGCGACCAGGCCGTCGATGACCTCACGGCTGGTGGGCTCGAAGCCCATGCCGGCGGTCAGCACGGCATAGTAGCCCGCCACGCCCAGCAGGGCGCCGCCGGCCACGAACATGCCGGTGATGGCGCCCGAGCGGAACGCGAGGTCCAGACCCTTCGACAGGCTTTCGGAGGCCGCCTGGGCGGTGCGCACATTGGCGCGGACCGAGATCAGCATGCCCGCGAACCCGGCCAGGCCGGACAGGACGGCGCCGATCACGAAGCCGATGGCGGCCCAGGGCCCGATCAGGAAATAGGCGGCGATCAGGATGACGACGCCGACCATGGCGATCGTCGTATACTGGCGCCGAAGATAGGCCGAGGCGCCTTCCTGGATCGCCGCGGCGATCTCGCGCATCTTGTCGTTGCCGGTCGAGGCCTTCATCAGCGAGGCCGTCTGGACAAGCCCGTAGAGGACTCCCAGCGCGCCTGCGGCGATGACGAGCCACAGAATATTACTCATGGCGTTTCCAAACCCTGTGTTTCTAGAGGCGCCCGGACCCTTGGCGCGGCGGGCGTTATTCGCCTCTTACCGCCTTCCGGTCCCCCCGTGCGCACCGGACGCGAGTCTGCGTCCCTCGGGAAATGCGGCGGAAATGTGCCAAATGCGTCGATGGGACGCAACAGCCTTGGTGAATGGACCTAGGCCGCGCCCACGCCGGTGCGCCGGCGCGGCGCCTGGCTGACGACCTCGACCCGGGTGATGGAGCCGCGACCGGCGATCGAGGCGGCCGAGCGCATCAGGCTGGCGGACAGGGCGGCGGTGTCGATACGGGTCCAGTCATTCTGGACGACAAAGGGCGTCCGATGGCCCGCGCGCACCAGGGCGTCGCGCAGAAAGGCCTCTTTCGACCGCATCGATTCGGGTGTCGCCGAGCCGCCGAGATGCAGGCGCAGCGAGACGAAGAGGTAGTTGCGGATCCGGCCGCCTGAAATGATCGGCAGTCCGACGCCCGCAATGCCCAGGCTGGCCCCGCCGACCGCCGGCTTGTCGCCGGCACGGACGGTCGATGCAGCCGCGAGGGCGGGCACGGCGATGGAGGCGGCGATGAGGTCACGGCGGCGCATGCAGCCAGAATGGCTCGCACGCCTTGAGATTTCGTTGTCAGCCGTGGGTGAAGCCCGGCCGGTCGATCGGGATGGGCTGGCCGGCGAAGCGGGCGACGATCCCCTGCCCCGCCACAACCCGGCCGATTCGGGTCAGCCGGAGGTGACGGCGTTCGGCTTCGCGGCGCAGGGCCGGCTCGTCGGCGGCGCGGGCGGTGAAGGCGATTTCGTAGTCGTCGCCGCCGGTGACGAGGCTTTCCAGCGCCGCCTGCTCGTCCACGCGCCCGTCGTACCAGGCCTGACCCGCGGCGGAGCGGGGGGTGACTTCCAGATCGATATCGATCCGCACCCCGCTCGCCTCGGCCATGTGCCCGAGATCGGCGATCAACCCGTCGGAAATGTCGATCGAGGCGCTGGCGAACTCGCGGATCGTGTCACTGAACTCAACGCGCGGCGTCGGCGTCCGGTACTGCTCGACGAGGGCCGCGATCCGGTCCGGGTCCAGCGAGAGCTTTCCCTGGACGGCCTGAAGGCCAAGCCAGCCGTCGCCGATCGCTCCGGTGACGAAGACCAGGTCGCCGACGCGGGCGCCCGCCCGGCCGACGGTGCGGCCCTTCGGCGTCCATCCGGCCAACGTCATCGAAAAGCTGGCGGGACCGGGGGTGACGACGGTATCTCCGCCCAGCAGGGCGACGCCGAAGGTCTTCTGGTCCGCGCGGAGGCCGTCGACGAAGGTCATGCGCTCGGGCCAGCCGCAGCGCTCGGACCAGTGACAGGCCAGCAGATAGCCGAACGGTTCGGCGCCCTTGGCGGCGAGGTCGGACAGGTTCACGCGCAGCAGCTTGCGGGCGACTGTGTCGAGGGGGTCGGTGGGGAGGAAATGCACCCCTTCCACCAGGGCGTCCTTGGTCAGGACCAGATCGTGGCCGGGTTTCGAGGGGACCACGGCGACGTCGTCCCTGAGTCCCCGGCCCCATTCAGGATGGGCCAGGGGCGCGAACAGTCGCCGGATGGTCTCGAATTCACCGGCGACATCGACCGCGGCCATCAGGAGGCGCGGGCGTCCCGGGCCACGCCGTCGAGGGCGGCGTTGACGAATTTGGCCTCGGCGTCGTCGAAGAAGGCCTTGGCCAGTTCGACGTATTCGTCGATGACGATCTCCTTCGGGACGTCCTTGCGTTCGCGCAGCTCCCAGGCCCCGGCCCGCAGCAGCGCCCTCAGGGTGGAATCGAGCCGCTCCAGCCGCCAGTTGGAGGCCAGCCGGGCCTTGACCGCCCCGTCGATGTCACGCTGGCCGCCGACGACGCCGCGGACGATCTCGGCGAAATAGCCTTCATCGGCCTCGGCCAGGGGTTCGCCCTCGATGTCGGCGTCGAAACGATGGTTCGAGAACTCGGTGATGACCGTCTCCACGCCCTCCCCGGCCAGCTCCATCTGGTACAGGGCCTGGACGGCGGCGAGGCGGGCCACGGTGCGGGCGCGTCTCTGTTTGCTGGTCAACTGCGGCTCGGCGCGCTGTTTTTCGGCTTCGGCGAGTTGCTCGAGCACGGATTTGAGGCTGGCGGGTTCGGTCACGAGGCCAGTCCTACGCGCAGCCGCTTGCGCAAGGCAATGAGGTCCAGACAGGCGCGGGCCGCGCCGCCGCCCTTGTCGCCCGCGCTGATCCGCGCACGGGCCCAGGCCTGGTCCTCGTCCTCGGTCGTCAGGATGCCGTTGCCGATGGCCACGCCCTTGAGTCCGAGCTGCATCAGGCCGGCGGCGGACTGATCGGCGACGATCTCGAAATGGTAGGTCTCGCCGCGAATGATGCAGCCGAGCGCGACATAGCCGTCGTAGCGCGGCGCGGTCGGGAAACGGCCGGCCTCCTCCGCCAGGGCGATGGCGGAGGGAACCTCGAGCGCGCCGGGCACGGAGATGATGTCGAAGTCGGCGCCCTGGGCGCGCAGGGCGTCCTTCGCCCCTTCGAGCAGGGCGTCGGCCAGATCGTCATAGAAGCGCGCTTCGACGATGAGGACTCGCCAGGGATCGCTCACGATTGCTCTTCTCCGTCCATGTCGCGCCAGCCGACGATGCGCAGGCCATAGCCTTCCAGCGCGGTGGGATTGGGACGCGTGGCGCTCATCACGATCATGTCACGGACGCCCAGATCGAGCAGGATCTGCGCCCCGACGCCGTAGTTGCGGATCGAGCGGTCGATCGCCCGGGGCTTCTCGACGCCCGCGAGCCGTTCGGCGAGGCCGTGCAGTTCGGGGTCGCGCAGGAAGACGGTGACGCCGGCGCCCGCATGCTGGCTGATCGCCTTCAGCGAACGGGGCACATAGTCCTGACGCGCTTCGACATGGCCCAGCAGGTCGGCGGCGAAATCGACTTGGTGCATGCGCACCAGGGTCGGCTTGCCCGGCTCGATCTTGCCCTTGACCAAGGCCACGTGTTCGACGCCCTCGATGGCGTTGCGATACAGCATCAGACGGAACGGCCCGCCGTGGACGCTGTCGAACGGCGTATCCATGACCCGCTCGACGAGACGCTCGGTGCGGCGGCGGTAGGCGATCAGGTCGGCGATGGTGCCGATCTTGAGCCCGTGGAGCTGGGCGAAGGCGACCAGGTCCGGCATCCGGGCCATGGTGCCGTCTTCGTTCATGATCTCGCAGATGACCCCGGCGGGCGTCAGGCCGGCCATGCGGCTGATGTCGACGGCCGCCTCGGTGTGGCCGGTGCGGACCAGCACGCCGCCGTCGCGGGCGACCAGCGGGAAGACGTGGCCCGGCGAGACGATGTCGTCGGCGCCGCGCGTCGGGTCGGCCGCGACCTGCACCGTGCGGGCGCGATCGGCGGCGGAGATGCCGGTGGTCACCCCGTCCTTCGCCTCGATCGAGACGGTGAAGGCTGTGCCCATGCTCTCGCGGTTGTCGGCGGCCATCGGCGGCAGGCGCAGCTGGCGGGCGCGCTCGGTGGTGATGGCGAGGCAGATCAGGCCGCGGGCGTGGCGGGCCATAAAGTTGATCTGGTCCGGCGTGGCGAACTGGGCCGGAATGATGATGTCGCCCTCGTTCTCGCGATCCTCGGCGTCGACGAGGATGTAGGGCTTGCCGTTGCGGGCGTCCTCGAGGATGTCCTCG
>Ga0164290_1002744_pt1 | contig 10646 bp, 10 predicted proteins | sample Micstemetagenome_FD_108782 | JGI IMG/M metagenome (GOLD analysis project Ga0164290, IMG submission 108782) | Contaminated culture microbial community from soil near Moab, Utah, USA - Microcoleus steenstrupii SON62 (Illumina Assembly) | ecosystem: Environmental > Terrestrial > Soil > Soil crust...
AAGCGGCGTCAGGAATGGTTCGACGGCCAGCTCGATCTCGATCCAGCCAGGCTGGTCTTCATCGATGAAACCGGCCTGTCGACCAAGATGTCGCGGTTGCGCGGGCGAGCTTTGCGTGGAGAACGCTGCCGCTCGTCGACAAGTGGGATGCCGTGTGCCAGCGGAAAATACGGCCTGATCCGGCCCAACTGCGATGGCGTCAGCAAAAGCAAATCACTCATAGCTAATCCTCCCGCCATCAGTGAATCAAAATCAAACCAAAATGAGAAGCCCGTTAATCAATAGGGCCTGAGCCTAGGCATTTGACGCACGTCAAAGAAGAGCGGGACCGAACCGCATATGGATTGTTCGGAGCAAGCATGTTAGCTGAGCTTCGAAGAGGGCGTAATGGCGGGACGCAGGAAGTCTGCATGGAGGGTGGTGACCGCATTTGCGGCGACCTTCCTGCTCGTCCTCCAGATGATCGCCGGATCGCTTGCTCTCGCCGCCGAGATCGCACCCGCCCGGGACGCGCTCGGGAGCGTCATCTGCATTTCGCATCCAGATCAGAGCGGGCCCACCGATCAGAATGGAGGCAGCAAGGTTCCGGCCTGCTGTATGTTCGGCTGCAACCTCTCCTGCCCCGGCCTGCTCGCCGCCCATACGGACGATCCGCTTGAGAATCGGCTGGAGGCTGCCTCGGAGCTACTTGGCATCGAGAGCTATGCCGGACCGTTTTACCGACCAGAAACCCATCCCGGCAATCCCCGGGCACCGCCCCTCTTCGGCTGATTAGGTCGCCCTCATCCTTGCAGGCCGTCATCAAACAGGCGGCACGGACGAAGCAGTCGGCTGATCCCTTTTCCATATTGCAGGATAACTAACGGCCTGCCGGACAGACGTCGCTGACGCGCGGAGGCCAGGAGAGACATCATGTTGAAGACAATCATCACCACCGCGGTCCTCGTGCTGAGCGCAACAACCGCCTTCGCTCATATCACCCTCGAGCAAGCCGAAGCGCCGGTCGGCAAGACATACAAGGCCGTGCTGCGCGTGCCACACGGCTGCGACGGCAAGGCCACAAACGTGGTGCGCGTGAAGCTGCCGGAAGGCTTTTTCAACGCCAAGCCGCAGCCGAAGGCGGGCTGGATGCTTGAGAAGGTCAGGGGCGCATATGCGAAAAGCTACGACAATCATGGCACGGCCATGAAAGAAGGGCTGAAGGAAGTCGTCTGGAGCGGCGGCAATCTCGGCGACGACGAATATGACGAATTCGTGGTTCGCGGCAGCATTTCCGGCGACCTGAACCCTGGCGGCACTTTGTACTTTGCCGTCATTCAGGAATGCGCCGAAGGACTCAAGGAGCGCTGGATCGAAATCCCCGTTGCAAGCAAGAGCTCCGACGAGCTTGATATGCCGGCTCCGGGCGTCAAGCTGCTGGATAAGGTGGCCGGGCACTGAGCCTGCGAAAGCCAAACAGCATCGATGCTGCGGAGCAAGGTGACCGATGACGCTTTCATTCAGAAGATTGCGGTTTCTGATACTTCGCGGGATCATTCTCTCGATGTTGATATGGCTGGGCATGGCTGCGGCCGCCCAGGCACATGCCTCCCTACATATGGCCGAGCCTCGTGATGGCTCGGTTGTTGCCGTCGCCCCGGCCAGTATCAAGCTCTTTTTCAGCGAACCGGTTTCGCCGACGCGGCTGACGATCACGAAGCCGGACGGCAGTTCGAGCCCGCTCCAACACTTCACCACCAACGGGCATGTCGTCGAGATCGAGCCGCCTGCCGATCTGGCCGAGGGCACATGTCTTGTCTCCTGGCGCGTCGTGTCGGAAGACGGCCATCCGGTGGGCGGTACGATTGTCTACTCTGTCGGTACTGCACAGGCGGTTCAAACCGGGATACGAGATGTGACGGACTGGGGCGTCCGCCTTGGCCTCTGGGTCGGACGAACGGGGATGTATGCAGGGCTGCTGCTCGGCGTGGGCGGCGTCTTCGCCGTCTTCATTTTTTGTCGGGGATCGATGGCGGCCGCACGGAGTCTACGGATCATCCTCAGCTTCGGCGTACTCGGCATCCTCGTTTCCGTTGGGTTCCAAGGCCTCGATACCGTCGGACGTCCAATGCAGGCTTTCTTCCATCCTGACATTTGGTGGGCCGGACTGACGACCAGCTTCGGCCGCTCCGCAGCTATCGCTATCGTCGCGCTGGCGCTGGCGAGTATGGCGCTGATTGGCAAACGTCCAAGCGCACCATGGATGGCAGGTTTCGCGCTCGCCGCTGCCTCTCTCGGACCAAGTCTCAGTGGACATGCCAGCACCGCCGAGCCGCAATGGCTCATGCCGGTTGTGATATTCATCCATATTTCTGCGGCCGCGGTCTGGGCCGGCGCGCTCGTTCCGCTCGCTCTGGACCTGAGGTCCGGCAGTGGCAATGCCGCCGGAAGCCTCCGCCGTTTCTCCTTTTTCATCCCGCTCGCGGTGCTCGCGCTCGTCATCAGCGGAGCCGCGCTGGCCATCGTGCAGGTCCGCTCGATCAACGGCCTGTCGACCCCGTACGGCACCATCCTCATGGTCAAGCTTGCTTTGCTCGTCCCGCTCTTCGCGCTCGCGGCCTTCAATCGCTGGCGGCTGACGGCAAACGCCTTGCGCGGCATCAGGACCGAGACCGCAATTCTGGGGCGCGTGATCGTGATCGAGACCGTTTTCGTACTTGCGGTGCTCGGGGTCGTCGCCGCCTGGCGGTTCACGCCGCCGCCACGCTCGGTGATCGCGGAAATGGTCGAGCCGGAAACGCTCCATCTGCATAGCGACCGAGCCATGGCGGTGCTCACCGTAACCAGAGATTCCGAAGGACGTTCGAGGATGTCCGTGTCGATCATGTCTTCCGACTTCTCGCCGCTTGTCGCGCAGGAGGTAAAATTCGTGCTTTCCAATCCGGCAGCCGGAATCGAACCTATCACGCGGCAGGCCGCGAAGGACGGCGAGGCGGAATGGACCATGGGCGGACTGACTCTGCCGGGCACAGGACCTTGGACGATCCGGATCGATATCCTCGTCGACGATTTCACACTCTACACCCTCAAGGGTAAAATACGCGGGGCGCCGTGAGCGGCTGGCACGGGCGGGTGACGACGGCACCGATAGCGGGCCCGCAATGATTGCTTGTGGCGCAATGCGCCTATCGGGTTCGAGAAGGCTCCACGGCCGAGGAAATGTGCCGGTGGTTCAGTATGAGAACGGCAATCGCCCCGTCGCGCCGTTCGCGCCCACATTTAGGTCCCGAGGCCATCCAGCCACATTTCGCCGACAAAGGTGCGTTTGAGACCGAAATGCGACCGTCAGTCTCCAGCCAAGGTCATTCCCGAATCTTGATAAGTTCTTCCGCGTTCTGCCCGAAATTGAGGCTCGTCAGCGAAGGGATTTCATGCTTCGGGAACAAACCGGAGTTCGCGGCTATGGCGGCTGCGGCAAACGCCGTGCAGACCCCACTCAAAATAAGGTATCTGATCGTCTTGCGTTTCCGCGTCAGTTCCCCAGTCCAATCGTATTCCATATTCCCACTGTGCCCCGGACATCATGGCGAACAGGGTTAAGACCGCATCGATCGCCGCCAATCGCACAATGTGGCTACAGAAGCTTGCGATGAGCTGACCGCGGGCCTAATGCCGCTCAGACTATCCCGCAAACGGCGTTTCTGGCGTACCAGGTGGAATTGGCTTCATTCAGGGTGCCGTCGGTAGCACTTCATCGAGCTGCTAGTTTACGCCCACTCCCGCGGGGCGTATACATCGGCTGCTGCGCTAGGTGTCATTTCCAAGAAGGTTGTTCGGCCTCTGGAAGGGCGCGAGTCCCTTGAGGGCTGAGTCGGGTCGATTGAGATTGTAGTTATTATGAATGCCGGCATCTGGGCGGTACGTTCGTACGATGAGGCGTAAGGCGCGGCGTAAGCCCACTCGCGCAGCGAGGTCTGGATGAAGCGCTCGGCCTTACCATTGGTGCGTGGCGTACAGCCGATGGCGACCTCCGTCTGCTGCGCGCCGAAAGAGCGTGTCGTAGCCGACGGCCGATGATTGATTTGTAACGACCGATCGCAGTCTCGACGAGGGATCGCTTTCCGTAAGTGGCGACGCCGTCTATCCCGGACAGCTCGTAGATGATGTTTCTGGCGCCGACCGGGACCGGTATTCAGAAACGATGGCGAGGCTTTCGAAGCTTGATGTGGACGTTGTACTGGGTGGATTACCCAATGAGCCGATTGCTGCAGAGTCCATGCGCGGCCTGGCCAAGGCCTATATCGCAAAGGTCTCAGCCGGACGAGTTTCGAGCAGTTGACCCCGGTTGCCGAGACCGGTCGATCGATTGCTCAACTGGCCTAGACGACAATTCAAAACCCGTTAGCTCCTAGAGCACGTAACCACGCCTGAGTCTCGGCGCGCGCCGAGGCTTCTTCCGCGGCCAGCATGGTTTGCAGGTCTACATCACTGGTTTCTGACAATAGGCCCTGTCAAACAGATTCTCGACGAAAGCTGAGCGGGAACCGATAGTAGAGCCATACAGCATGGGCAATGATCTCGGCCGGAAAGCGGTGGCGTCTGAAGTGGACATGCGGGACTTCGGTCATGAAAACCCGATATCGAATCAATTCCAACCAGGCGGTTAAGGCGACGCCACGGTTTGCTCGCATGCTGCTGTCATCGCGCAGCCCGATCCAGCAATTCCGGCCGGTTTCGAAACAGGACGAATTGATAACCCCGCTGCTGGAGATCCAGGATACCGGCCACAACGCCTTCTCCCGCATGACGCGTCGGTTGATTGATATGGGCGATGATCACATCGCCATTCTTTGCCGATTTGAAACGCCGCTCCGTTCCCGTACGATCGAGCAGCGAGCCTGCGTCTCCGTTCAACGAGTAGCCTGCGATCGTATATCCCATCTCTTCGATCTGCCTCATGGCGGACTGAGTATATTTGGCCGTTGCTCCGCGGAAGAACTTCGGTTTCGGCGCACCCGTGCTCACGATCGCATCTGAACCGCCTTCGACTTCTTGGACAACCGCATTTTGCGACCCGGCTGTTTGGATTCCGTAGATGCGCGTTGCGTAATCCACTGCCGGAATGTGTTTGGCGCCATGGTTTTCGATTTCAAATAGCTGGGGATGCGCTCGCATGACTGCGACAGCCGCCGCATTATGCTTGACCCAGCGGGCCGTTACGAAGACAGTCGATGGAATCCTGTAGTTGATCAGCGTACTGAAAATGCGTTCGTCGATCGTGCCCATGCAGGCGTCGAACGTAAGGGCGACAGTCGGTCGGCCAATGGACTCGGACAGTCTCAATTTCGGCTCGATCAGCCGGTGCGTATAGGGGTCGGCCACAATGGGGCCGGATCGTAAAGGACTCGCAGATTCCGACAGGCCGGCAGCATTGTGCTAGCCACAGCAACTATGAACACGATCAGCTTACTCATCAACATCCCGAATAGGTACCGCATCCATTCTCAAAGCGAGCGAATGATTATCTCGTTCAATTGAGCCAAACTGTCTCCGGACTCGGGCTTCTTACTCGCGCGATCATTTTAACCCAGCAAATAGCCTGTCCTCGACGTTTCTGCTGGCGCCGCGGGGACATATTAGGCCGTGGCACGGTCAGCCATGACGATGCCAAACTCTGGCGCCCACGCGTCGGCGGGTACGGCCATTGCTGCCAAGAAGCCACATCTCCTACGGAACAAGTCTCCTGACGCCGCCAACTCCCGGGAACACATTGCGATGTTCTGGGAACCTTCGTAGAACGAATGCAACCACACACTCCAGGATTCGTTTTGAGACACGCACTTTTTCCACTGCTCGCCGCTATTGTTCTGACTGGGTGCAGCACATCTACGAACCGAGACCAAGCGTCCCTCGAAGTTCCGATATTTACGTCTTCCTACGTGCGGGCCGAGGATGCGGGCTATGCACTTCCTGAAATTCCCGAGTCAAAAATCCCAGAAAGATTCCGGCGGCAGATTGTGGATTATAGCAGTTCAGAGCGCCCGGGTACGATCATCGTCTCCACCCAAGAGAGATTGCTTTACTTCGTCTTGGGCCAAGGAAAGGCTATCCGCTACGGGATCAGCGTTGGAAAACAGGGATTTGCGTGGAAGGGGCGGGCCTATATCGCCTGGAAACAGCAATGGCCGCGGTGGCGGCCCCCGCATGAGATGGTGTTGCGAAAGCCGGAGGTTGCCCGCTTTAGTGACAAGGGAATGGAGCCCGGCGTTCAAAATCCATTGGGCGCTCGAGCAATGTATCTCTTCGATGACAAGGCGCGCGACACATTGTTCCGCATACATGGCACGCCGGACTGGCAGTCGATCGGCACCGCTGCGTCATCGGGATGCATTCGGATGATCAACCAGGATATCGTTGACCTCTACGGCCGAGTGCGTCCGGGCCATGGCACTCACGTTATCGTCGAATAGGGCGCGACGAAACATCGGGCGAGCAAAACCAAGTGGGACAGTCATTTTTGATTTCGCATTGAGCTGCGAGTCAAAGCGGCGGCGCGCTTGAGCGCGCGAAGTCTTCGTGATCAGCACTAACAGCGTACCGGTGGGGTCACTGTTCCGGGAGCGCATATGCGATTACATAGTCTCCCGGCGTGGTCCGAAGACCAGCATGGCCCCCCGCTACAATGACGACGATCTGGTGCCCATCGGCTCTGAGATAGGTCATCGGTGTTGCCTGGCCACCCGCGGGCAGTCGGGCGCGCCATAACTCGCTTCCGCTTTCGACGCTGTAAGCACGAAGGTAATTGTCGAGGGTGGCAGCAAGAAAGACCACACCGCCCTTCGTGATGACTGGCCCTCCAATGCCGGGGACGCCCAGCCGGAATGGAAGCGGCAGAGCCGTACTGTCATACACCGTCCCATTGGGGTGCTTGTAGAATATGGAACCTGTGCGCAGGTCCGCTGCCGCCACATATCCCCACGGCGGAGCTTGACAAGGAATACCGAGCGGTCCCAGAAACGGCCCCAACCGAACTCCATATTTTGCGCCCTGATTGCGAATGAGCACGTGGCCCTTCTTGAGGTTGCTTTGAGTAAGCTGGTTGGACGGGACAAGTTTGGATACGAAGGCGAGATAGGTCGGCATACCGACCATCACTTGCCGCTCGGGATCCACCGCAATCGAACCCCAATTAAACACCCCTAAGTCACCGGGATAAACAATACTGCCTTCGAGAGAGGGCGGCGTGTAGCGACCTTCATAACGCAAGCGGCGAAAAGCGATCCGGCAGGCCATTTGGTCAAAGACCGTCAAACCCCACATGTCCGTCTCGCGAAGGGGCGGCGGATCGAAGGTCAGCTCCGAGGCCGGCTGTGTCGAAGCGGCGAACTCACCTTCGACAGAGCTTGCCGGTGCCGGGTATTCATGCACCGGGATGAGAGGGCTACCGTCTCGTCGGTCCAGGACGTAGACGTCACCTTGCTTCGTTACAACGGCAAGGGCAGGCACTTTCGTGCCATCGGCTCGCGTGAAGGCAAACAGAACAGGTTGGGCGGGCATGTCCCGGTCCCACAAATCGTGATGGACAGTTTGCCTCACCCATCGGACGCGACCGGTAGCAATGCCCAGTGCCACGATCGAGGACGAATATTTTTCTGCATCAGCTCCGCGCCCACCACCCAGTTGATCGGGAACCTGATTTCCCATCGGGACATACACAAGACCCAGTTCCTCGTCGGCGCTGGAGATTGACCAGCTATTCGGAGAGTTGGCGGTGTAAACCCTTCCGTCCTGAAGCGGTTGGGTGTCTGTCGGATTGCCGGAATCCCAATTCCACAGCAAGGCTCCGTTTTCGACGTCGAAGGCACGGATGACGCCAGAAGGTGCTTTCAACCCCGCATTGTCGCTCACGGCACCTCCAACGATCAGCCTATCCGATGCGATCACTGGAGGCGACGTGACCGAGTAGAGGTTTGACTTCGCATGCGGCATTCCGCGTAACAAATCGATGGCACCGTTTCTGCCGAACTGTCGGCAAACGGCGCCGGTCCTTGCATCAAGAGCGAAAAGTATTCCACCCGCAACCGGGAGAAAAATTCGCTCCTTGCAGAACACCTCGTCTGCGAGCTGGTCATTTTTATGATACGCAACGCCGCGGCAGGTCTGCCGCTGGCGGTACTTCCCAAGCTCAGCGGCTGCCTCAAAGCGCCAACGCTCTTGACCAGTCGCGGCATCAAGCGCGATAGCGGTATTATAAGGGGTGCACAAATAGAGGGCATGGCCAATTTTTAGGGGCGTCGCCTGATAGCTTGCGGGACCCTCGTCACGCGGCTGGCGCACATCTCGCGTCCGGTATCGCCAGAGCTCCTTCAAGGTTGCTACATTGGCCGGGGTGATCTGCGTGAGGGGAGAGTAACGTTGCCCTGACAGGCTGCGTCCGTAATGGGTCCAATCACCGTCTCGCTGATCTTGAACCGGATCGGCCGTCACTATGGCGGCCCAATCGCTTGGACGTCCACTCAGTTCGCCAGTCGCCGAAAATCCGGCAACGACAGCCGCTAAGAGCGGAAGAACGAGGGCCATCAGTAACAGCGATCGATTGATGTCGCGGCCGTATTCTGCCCAGCCAAGAAATGACAGCCAAACGCCAAGCACGAACGGGACGACCAGCCGGGGAAGAAGCTGCCAGAAGTCAAGGCCTGTTTCCCAGACCGCCCAGGCTGTGGAACCTGTGAGAAAAAGCGCAGACAGAGAATATGAGGCACTGCTGCGAAAAAAAATAAGTCCGGCAGTCGTCAAGAGAACAGCGCCTGCGATCGCATAATACCGGGAACCTCCAAGGGAAGCCAGTTCAGCCCCCCCCGCCAAGAGGACGCCGCCAGCTATGATGAACACGGCGGACATTATGGTCCGATGAAACATTGCGCCCCCAACTCAAGCTGGCCCATTCACGCTCTAGTTCGTTAAGCACGAATCTAAGCGCCTTGCGTGACCAAGCGCGCTGCCATCAACAACTTTGTTGGCGAGGTCAAGTTAACCGGCGATGAACGCTTGTGGCGAGTAGCTGGCGTCATTGTCCCAGCGTCACCATCCGGGAGATTTGCATCTAGATAGGGCCGGAGGCCGTTCGACGCGTGTTGATTGTTAGTCGCGAAGCGCAGTTGAGAGATGTAGGAGTGCCGGGGATGGGTATGAAACCCACGAATCCAAGCGAATTCTATTCACGGCATTTGATCTTTGATCCCATCCGCAAGGACGCAATCATCGTCAACTTTGATCAGATCATCTCTCTCCCCGTTCATTCGCCAACTATGCCGAGGCCAACGTTGCCATATGTAAGGCGCTCAACGATCCTCCCAGTGCTCTTCGGAAACATAACGACCATTTACGCATCGGGTATCACCCTGCTTGGGTAGTCAACCGTGCAAGTAACTCTGGTACTTCGCTGCATTGAGGATGCCGTGAGGGCTTCTCTCCCTGTGTATCCGCGCGCTCAAGATTTATGATAGGCACAATCAGGCCAATGCAATCGACTTCATCAATTCGGTCATTGAGAAGTTTCCGTTTCGTATCCGTGAAGTTTCGCACCGACAACGGCCACGAACTCCAGGCTAGGTTCCACTGGCACGTTGAGGGTCAGGGCATTCGTCACGCCTATATCAGGCCTGCTTCGCCGCAGTTCAACGGCAAGGTTGAGCGTTCGCATGGCACCGACGAACAAGAGTTTTACCAGCTCCCGTCCTACACAGGCGATGTTGATCTAAATGCAAAACTGGGTGAGTGGGAGCGCTTATATAACGTGGCAAGGCTCATGCGGCCTTCAAAGGGAAGGCGCCTTACGAAATCCTTCGTGAAAAGCTATAATCACCACAAGGATGCCTCTCATAGCCCTTCGAAATAATACACCCGACGACGCTTCGGTGTCGAGAAGTCTGCGTAAAGCGGATTGCATGCGGGCCTTGAATCATCTGAAGAAATGGATCCGCTTTCCCGGAATAAAGATGAGCCGAATTCTCCGTCCTTCGGAACGCCGCAGCTCTCGCGTACCAACTCCAAAGCGAAGTTGCTGCGAGTTTAACACCGAACCGACCCGAACTTGGCCCTGAGAACGAATTGAGCAGAGCGTCTCACCGATTTTTGATGCTGCGCCGCATCTAAGAAATGCACCCGAAAAAACAAAATGTTGCCGAGTTTTTGCCGCAATTGCTCCAGGCAATGATTTGCTTCGTCAGAGCCGAAAATGGTCTGCTAGTTTGACAGCGCGGCTCTGAAGTGGGAAAACTTTCTTGGAAACGGCCGCCGGTAAGATAAATTTGGCGCATGCAACTAGGTTGTGGCGATTGCATGGCTCGGAACGCCACATTCGGATCGATTTGTTGGCGAGAGGATATGCGCATTTCCCATCCCCCCAAGTTAATTGTGTGCGATCTTGATCAAGGGCTTCTGGGCAACCGCGATGCTGAGAACGATCTTCTCGAGGCTTGGATCGCATGGGAGAATGGCAGCAGGCCAATACTGTTGTTCCACAGCCTTCTGTCCCTCGATGAGCTCTCCCGCGCGCTTCCGCTGACGACCCTACCGCCGGCCCATTTTCTGATCGGCGCCGGAACGACGATGCTGGTGCGCTACACCTTCGGGCAGCAGGTGCATTCCGACAAGGTGCCGCGAAT
>Ga0164290_1002745_pt1 | contig 10645 bp, 7 predicted proteins | sample Micstemetagenome_FD_108782 | JGI IMG/M metagenome (GOLD analysis project Ga0164290, IMG submission 108782) | Contaminated culture microbial community from soil near Moab, Utah, USA - Microcoleus steenstrupii SON62 (Illumina Assembly) | ecosystem: Environmental > Terrestrial > Soil > Soil crust...
CACGAACTACTTTGTAAAGGTTTGATTTTTTCTGGAGTGCTTTGATCTTTGTAATGGTAAATGCCCTGAGTTTATCTTCTGCAGATGCTGATTTTTCAGTAGCTTCTTTTGCATCATGAAATACTTCTGTCATCTCTTTACTGATGACGGCATCAAATATCTGTTCCTTACTGTAATAGTAATAATACAGGGTACTTTTACCCTTGCCCATAGAACGGGCAATATCTTCCATGGTGGTTTTCTTCAGCCCGAACTGCTGAAATAATTTCTGCGCCTCCCGTAGGATGTCGTCTTTTACAATCTCTTCTTTTGCGGACAATATCATTTTCGACCAAAATCGTTTTTCGGTCCAAAAGTAGGTAAAATTCAAATCCGGATATAACCGCTCATAAAAAATCAGCCTTTCCGGCGTGCAAAGTCCTGCATCAGCGAGCAGATAGCTTCTACGCTGCTTAGCGGTAAAGCATTGTACATACTCACCCTCAGGCCCCCAACAGTACGATAACCTTTCACCCCAACCATCCCTTCTTTTTTGCACTCATCAAGGAATGCGGTTTCAAGTGATGGATCGGTCAGAAAGAAAACAGCATTCATCAGGCTTCTGTCTTCTTTTTCAACGGTTGATTTGAATATAGGGAGACTGTCGATGGTATGATATAACAAACCGGCTTTTGCCTCATTTCTCTTTCCCATTTCGGTCAAACCACCTTCCTGTATAATCCAGCGAAGAGTGAGCATGCTTACATATACGGCAAAAACGGGTGGGGTATTCATTAATGAGCCTGCTGCAATATGTTTCTGGTAATCCATAATAGTTGGCAACCGGCGTTTTACTTTTCCTAGTACATCTTTTCGTACCACAACCATATTTACACCTGCTGCTCCCATATTTTTTTGTGCACCTGCATATATCAATGCAAAACGATTGTAATCAGCGGGTCTGCAAAATATATCGCTGCTCATATCGGCTACCAATGGAACATTTGTCTGCGGAAAATGGTGCCATTGCGTTCCCTCTACTGTATTGTTGCTGGTAATATGCAGGTAACTGGCATCTTCAGAGATGGAAAAGTCTTTTTGTATATAGGTATTATTTCTGTCCGAGCTGTCTGCCACAACATTCACTTTCCCAAATAATGCTGCCTCTGTTGCCGCTTTTTTACCCCAGATACCATTTACATGGTAAGCCGCTGTTGCCTGTTCATCCAATAAATTCATGGGCACCTGCATAAACTGTGTGGTGGCTCCGCCATGAAGAAAAAGCACATCATGATTTTCGCCGATCTGCATCAGTTGTTTTACAGCGCTAATGGCTTCATCCATTACCGACTGAAAATGTGCAGTACGGTGACCAATTTCAAGGATAGATAAACCCGTTCCATTAAAATCGTGAATGGCCTGAGAGGCCTGCTCCATAACGGTTTTAGGCAGAACAGATGGTCCTGAATTAAAATTATGCACTTTCATGTTGCTTGCTTGAGAACGCAAGTTAGGAAATAGCTGATAGTTTATGACAGGTAGTCCATGGTTAATAGTCCATGGACCATAGTATTGATTACTACTATACACTTACAAATCAGACAACAGTAAAAATCTATTGACCATGGACTATCAACTATGGACTTCTCCTTCACTCATGAACATCCGTAACACCTCCCGATACTGCATATTTCATGGCGTCGGCGGCGCTTACATCTTTAAGTGGTTTAATGCGGTCTCTGGGAACAATATAAGTGATACATGAAATAGCGTATGAATGGGGTACATAAACGGTTACATGGTCTTCCAAACCAAAATCGGCAGATGATTGCTGGGTAATAAAACCAATACGCCATACATCATTAGCATCTACGTTTACAAGTATGGGCTTATCAAACTTCTTTTTGTTACCTGCAAATGCTTCGAGAAAATCTTTTACTGATGAGTAGATGAATTTAATACCAGGCGTTTTTTCCAGCACCGTATCAAGTAATGTTACCAGTCGGCCCACCACAAAAAGAGAAGATACCCATCCGACCAGTAATACCAATACAATTACCACGATAAAACCCAGTCCAGGCAAGCTTTTCAGGCTACCGTCGGCATCTTTTTCAAGTAAACTGGGGAAGAGTGTATGGATGAGGTTAGGTAAAAATCCATCGATCCACCTGAATAAGCCGATGACTACCCAGAGGGTAATACCAATAGGCGCCAGCACAATCAGACCCTGAAAAAAATACTGAAGCATTTTTTTCAGGTAGATGCTTATGGTGGCTTTTATCTCTGTTTGGCTCATCAGGTTGTATTTCAATGTAAAGTAACTAAGAAAAAAACAATTGGGTCGTTCCATAAGGACATGAACCAATAAAAACTAACGTCCATAAGCATTTCATTCATCCCTTTTTTCGGCCGTTTAACACAGATTTAATCCAAAAAAACCATTGGAAACTTTGGTAACGAATAAAGTTTCCATAGTTTTGCGCCCGAATTAAGCGTATGGAAACACAGGAAAGAATATTACTCAAAGCACATGAATTATTCATGCGGTATGGCCTGCGCAGTGTGAGTATGGATGAGATTGCCAATCACCTGGGTATGAGTAAAAAGACCATTTACCAGTTTTATGCCGACAAAGACGCGCTGGTTGAAGGTGCAATAGATATTGAAATTCAGCGAAGCAAAAACGATTGTGTTGGAACACGCAACCAGAGTGAAAATGCGATACACGAAATTTTTCTGGCGATTGATATGGTGCAGGAAATGCTGAAACACATGAACCCTTCACTCATGTTTGACCTGGAAAAATATCACCCAAAAGCATATAAACAGTTTCTGGAACACAAGAACAAAGTTTTTCTTGAAATCATCAGAACCAATATGGAATGGGGTATCAAAGAAGATTTATACAGGGAAGGGGTAAACATAGAAATACTCACCCGCTTCAGACTGGTAACGATGTTTTTAATGTTTGATACGATCAACTTTCCGATAACCAGGTTCACTCCCGGACAGGTAATTGCCGAAATCACAGACAACTTTTTGTATGGACTGGCTACTTCTAAGGGACAAAAACTGATTCAAAAATACAAGCAACAAAGACTAAAAAAGTAAACTATGAGTAAAAGAAGACAGATTCAAAGCATGGTTCTACTGTTGGGGCTGGCAATTAGTACAATTACCTATGCTCAGAATTCCGCAAGGCATGAATTTACCATTCAGCAAGCTGTGGAGTATGCCTATAAAAACAATGTACAGGTTAAAAACGCATTGTTGAATATACAGGTACAACAGCAAACCAACCGCGACATTACATCGGCGGCTTTACCAAGCGTTACGGGTACTTTATCGGGTAACAATTATTTACAACTCCCGGTATCGTTATTACCCGGTGAATTTTTTGGAGGTGCAGCAGGTACTTTTATCCCTGTACGTTTTGGTGTTAAGTACAATGCCTCTGCCACTTTGCAGTTACAGCAATTATTATTCGATGGTCAGGTATTTATTGGTTTGCAAGCCAGAAGAACTTCTATTGAATTCCAAACCAAGAACAAGGAAGTGACCGAAGAAATGATCAAGACCAATATCCACAAGATTTATTATCAGCTCGTGGTAAGTAAAACACAGATTGACCTCCTCGACGCGAATATCAGTCGATTAGCCAAGCTGGAACATGATACCAAAGAGCTATATAAAAACGGTTTTGCAGAGAAACTTGATCTCGACAAGATTGCAGTTCAGGTAGCCAATTTACAGACAGAAAAACTGAAAGCACTAAACAGCATCGACCTGGGTTATATGGGATTGAAAACCTTACTGGGTATGCCTGTTACCGACTCGCTGATATTACTAGATAAACTGGGTGAGGAGCAGATCAGTAAAGACTTTACGCTTGATACGGCTTACAACTATACAGACAGAAAAGATTTCCAATACCTGTCGCTTGGTAAAAAACTGAATGAGTTTAACATCAAACGTTATCAGTTAAGTTATTTACCTACTGTTTCATTATCGGGTTCTTATACCAAAAATGCGCAGCGTAACCAGTTTGATTTCTTTGGTAAAGGCGACTGGTTCACCACTTCGTTCGTGGGGTTGAATGTTGCTGTTCACATTTTTGATGGATTTGGAAAAGATGCCCGCATTAAAAAAGCACGTTTCGAATTAAAACAAACAGAAAACCAGATCGATGACCTCAAACTGAATATTGATAATGAAGTAGCGCAGTCGAGGGTAAATTTCAGAACAGCCATTGCCACCATGAATTTCCAGAAGAAAAATATGCAACTGGCAGAAAATGTATACAACCAGACCAAAAAGAAATATGAAGTAGGTACAGGTTCTAACACGGAAATCACGGCTGCACAAACAGACCTGGTAACTGCACAAACCAATTATATCAGCGCCCTGTATAGTGCCATTATTGCCAGGGTGGATTATTTAAAAGCAATCGGAAAATTATAATACCAATAAACCTAAGTATATGCAAAAGATATTCTCAATCGTAGTACTGGCTTCTGCAGTTTTTCTTGCCGCTTGTGGTGCAAGTTCTTCTGAAGGAACAGGGGCAACTGCTGAAAAAGCCAAACTGGCTGAATTAAAAAAACAAAAAGAAGGTATTGAAGCTGAGATCAGCAAACTGGAAGCAACTATTGCTAAACTCGATCCAGCTTCGGCCAAACCTGAAAATGCCAAGCTGGTAGCTTTTGCTGCCATTGCGCCTGAAACTTTCACCCACTATATCGATTTGCAGGGTAAGATTGAATCAGAAAACATTTCTTTTGTTACCCCACGTGGTGGTGGTGGACAGGTAAAAGCTGTTTACATTAAACGTGGTGATGTAGTGAAGAAAGGACAATTAATTCTAAAATTAGATGATGCCATTCAACGTCAGAGTTTAATTGCCGCTGAAAAAGGACTTGAAACTTTAAAAACACAATTGTCATTTGCCAAAACCCTGTACCAGAAGCAAAAAAATCTCTGGGACCAGAATATTGGTACCGAAGTACAACTCATTACTGCCAAGAATAATGTAGAAACACTGGAAAGTCAGTTAAAAGGTGCTGAAGAGCAGGTAAAAATTTCAAGGGAACAATTACAGTTTTCTTCGGTATACAGCGATGTAGATGGAGTGGCAGAAGATGTGAATATTCGTGTGGGTGAACTGTTTGCAGGCGCAGGTCAGGTTAAGATTGTAAATACCAATAACCTGAAAGTAACCGCTGAAGTACCAGAGAATTATCTCGACAGGGTTGGTAAAGGTTCCAAGTTGAAGATTGTTTTACCTGATATTAAAAAAGCAGTTGACTGTGTAGTATCAGTATCGGGCAAAATCATTAACCCAATCAGCCGCAGTTTCTTTATTGAAGCCAAATTACCGAACGATAAAGATTTCAGACCCAACCAGATTGCAATGGTTCAAATTCAGGACTATACCCTGAGTAATGCCATTGTTGTACCGGTGAATACTTTACAGAATGATGAGAAAGGTAAATATGTAATGGTTGCTTCCAAGGAAAATGGCAAAACAGTTGCCAGAAAGAAAGTGGTAATTGCCGGTGAATTTTATGGCGATAAACTGGAAATCAAATCTGGTTTACAGTCTGGCGACCTTATTATCACAGAAGGTTACCAGAGTTTATACGATGGACAGGTAATTACTACCAGCAGTAAGTAACAGCATGAATCTGTAAAGATCAAGACACAAGATTCAAGATTAATTAAACTAATTGTATGAGTGCTTTAGAAAATATAAAAGGTAAGTTCAAGGAATTTCGCCCTAATACCTGGAGTATCAAAAATAAAACATCTATCTACCTGATGATGTTGTTTGTGAGTCTCGCAGGTATATTCCAGTTCGTTACTTTACCAAAAGAACAGTTTCCGGATATTGTTATACCTACCATTTATGTACAAACCGTACACGTAGGTAACTCTCCGAAGGATATTGAAAACCTCGTAACCCGACCGATCGAAAAACAAATCAAGGGTATTACAGGTGCCAAGATCAAAAAATTTACGAGCACCTCTCAGCAGGATTTCTCCGCCATCATGGTTGAGTTTGATACGGATGTAAAAACCGATATCGCACTACAGAAAGTAAAAGACGCGGTTGATAAAGCCAAGCAGGACCTGCCCACAGACCTTACCCAGGAACCAACAGTTCTGGAAGTAAGTTTCAGTGAACAGCCCATCATGTATGTAAACCTGAGTGGTGATTATGACTTGCCCAGGCTGAAAAAATATGCAGATGACCTGAAAGATAAACTGGAAGACCTTCCACAGATCAACCGTGTTGACCTCGTAGGTGCCCCTGAAAGAGAATTTCAGATCAATGTTGATAATTACCGCATGCAAAGTGCTGGTGTAACGTTTGATGATATTACTGCTGCTGTTCAGCGTGAGAACATAGATATTTCCGGCGGTTTGCTCGAAGTAGGCAATATGAAACGTAACCTGCAGTTGAAAGGCCAGTTGAAAACTACTTTCGACATTCAGCAGATTATTGTGAGGAATACCAATGGTGCGCCAATCTATCTGAAAGATATTGCCCATATTATTGATACCATTAAAGAGAAAGAAAGTTATGCGCGTTTAGATGGCAAAAATGTAGTAACCCTGAATATCATCAAGAGAAGTGGGGAGAACCTGATTGAAACAAGTGATGGTGTAAAGAAAATTGTGGAAGAGGGAAAAAGTGTGATTTACCCTACCGATATGAAAGCGGTAATCACCGGCGATCAGAGCATACAAACCAGAACTTCTTTTAATGAACTGGTTAACTCAATCGTTATTGGTTTCGTATTGGTATTGATTGTACTGATGTTCTTTATGGGTGTGGTGAATGCCTTCTTCGTGGCACTATCTGTTCCACTCAGTATGTTTGTAGCATTTGTATTCTTACCGGGGGCCGATCTGATTGTTGGAACACATGTTACACTGAACTTCATTGTACTGTTTGCACTTTTATTCGGCCTGGGTATTATTGTGGATGATGCGATTGTGGTAATTGAAAATACACACAGGATATTTGTTGAAGGAAAAGGTAAACTGAGTACTGCCTTCTCTGCCAGAGTTGCTGCCGGTGAAGTATTTATTCCTGTATTGGCAGGTACGCTCACCACGCTGGCACCCTTCTTCCCACTTTTATTCTGGCCGGGCATCATTGGTAAATTCATGGTGTACCTGCCTACCATGCTCATCTTTACGTTAGCAGCATCGCTGGTGGTAGCATTTATCATGAACCCCATTTTTGCGGTTGACTTTATGAACCATCCGGAAGGTGAAGAGAAGGAAGCGAAGAGTAGCATCTTTAAAAAGAAAGGTTTCTGGATCGCCATAGTACTCGGCATCCTACTCGATATTATGGGCGCTACTTTCTGGGGCAACTTATTGTTGTTCTTTATGATACTGGTAGTCTTTAATCGTTATGTACTCGACGATGCCATTCATAATTTCCAGAACAAGGCATTACCATGGATCATGAGTCATTATGAAAGCCTCTTACGCTGGGCGCTGAATGGCTGGAGGCCCGTACATTTATTATTAGGTACAATTGCATTATTCTTTATTTCACTCTTCATATTTGTGGGGTCTGTAGGAAGTGGACGTATCCCGGTTACATTCTTTCCTAAGGGCGATCCTAACCAGATATTCGTTTACCTCAAATTACCTGTTGGTACCAATGTAGAGTTTACCGATTCTGTAACGAAAGTATTGGAAGGACGTGTAAACAAAATTCTGGATACAGAGAATGGTAAACAAAACCCGATTGTTGAAAGTATCATCAGTAACGTAGCCGTTGGTGCCGGTGATCCTACTGCGGGCGACAGAAGTACGAGAAGTGAATTGGGAAGAATACAGGTATCATTTGTGGAATTTGAAAAAAGACATGGTGTTTCTACCCGACCTTTCCTTGATCAGATTCGTGCTGCGATGAAAGGTATTCCGGGTGCAGAGATTAGTGTTGACCAGGAAAGCGGCGGGCCACCCACAGATCCTCCCATCAATATTGAAATTGCCAGTGAAGATTTTGATGCGATGATAAAAGGTGCTTCTGCACTCAAAAATTATCTCGACTCCATTCAGGTTCCGGGTGTGGAAGAACTGAAGATGGATATTGACCTGAAAAATCCGGAAATCACACTGGTGGTTGACAGACAGCGTGCACTGATTGAAGGTGTATCTACTGCCCAGATTGGTATGGAAATCCGTACAGCCTTATTCGGAAGAGAAGTATCGAAAGTAAAAGAAGGAAAAGAAGAATATAAAATTCAGTTGCGCAACAATGAAATGCAGCGTAAAAGTTTAACCGATCTGTTAAACATGCGTATTTCGTTCCGCGATATGGCAGCTGGTGGAGCAGTGAAAAATATTCCCATCAGCGCATTGGTAAAAGTTGAACCTACCAGCACACTGGGTAGTGTGAAGAGAAAGAACCAGAAGCGACTGATTACACTGCGCTCCAATGTATTAACCACAGAAGGTTATAATGCAACGGCCGTAAACCAGGTGTTAGCCAAACATATTGCAGACTTCAAAGGTTTACCAGATGGTGCCACCATTAAACAAACCGGTGAAGGTGAGCAACAGGCAGAAACAGGAGCATTCCTTTTCCAGGCCCTCTTGATTGCATTAGGCTTGATATTGTTGATCCTTGTATTACAGTTTAACAGTGTAAGCAAGCCGATCATCATCTTAACTGAAATTATATTCAGTGTAATCGGTGTATTCTTAGGATTCAGCATTACAGGTATGGAAGTTTCGGTACTGATGACAGGATTGGGCATTGTGGGTCTGGCCGGTATCGTTGTAAAAAATGGTATCCTGGTAATTGAATTCGCAGATGAGTTAAGGTCAAGAGGCATGAAGACAAAAGAAGCGGTGATAGAAGCGGGTAAAACACGTATCATCCCGGTATTGTTAACAGCACTGGCAGCCATCCTTGCATTCATACCGATTGCGGTTGGTTTCAATATCAACTTTATTACCCTGTTTTCAGAACTGAATCCAAAGATATTTTTTGGTGGTGATAATGTGGTATTCTGGAAGCCATTGAGCTGGACCATCATTTTTGGTCTTGCCTTTGCTTTCTTTATGACACTGATTATTGTACCAGCCATGTACCTGATCTCTGAACGTTTACGTAGACCTATGCGCAGAATGTTTGGAGGCAAATGGATAAGTTTTATGGGTATTCCTCCGCTAACCATTATATTCTTATTACTGATGGTGGTGGCACTCATTAAAAACAGGATTGCAAGAAAGAAACGTGAAAAACGTTTGAAAAATGTAGCAACCGTGAACCAGGCTTTTACAGGAAGCTGGTTCTAGAAACATAGTTTACAGTTGGTTTTTGGTAATAATCCACAACGCCGCCCCTGTTCCCAGGGGCGGCTCTTTTTTTGCGGGAAATACGTTCTCTTTTCTGTGTATCTCTGTGCCTTCAGTGGCAATCAATATGAACCAATACAACTCCAACAATTACCCTCTCCAACAAGAGACCAGTAAAATTCTATCTATATGCATAGAAGTTCATCGAATTCTTGGTAAAGGGTTTCTTGAAATCGTCTACAAAGATGCTATTGAGTACGAACTCAGAAATAGAAACATCCCATATTCACGAGAAAAGCAATATGCGGTAGAATATAAAAAAGTTATTCTCCCACATAAGTATTTTGCAGATTTTGTTGTTTTCGATCAGATTATATTAGAAGTGAAAGCCCAAAGTGGGATTGCAGAGGAACAATACAAACAGATAATTAATTATTTGAGGGTTTCGGGATGTAAGGTTGGGTTGATTGTTAATTTTGGGGAAGATAGATTGGGGATTAAGAGAGTGGTTTTATAAGAATGAATTGCCACTGAAGGCACAGAAATACACAGAATGAATGTAATATTAGGGTGAAATAAACTACTAATTTTTAAAATTATTCTCAATGAAACAAAACCATGAAATAGATTATAAAATTTATGGGGAAGAGATGCAGTATGTGGAGGTGGAACTTGACCCCAATGAAACGGCTATTGCCGAGCCGGGTGCTTTTATGATGATGGAAGACGGCATACAGATGGAAACTCTGTTTGGTGATGGTAGCAAACAACAAGGTGGACTATTAGGAAAACTCCTCAATGCAGGTAAGCGTGTACTCGTAGGTGAAAACTTATTCATGACCGCTTTTACCAATGTTACAGGTGGTATTAAAACCGTAAGCTTCGCCTCTCCTTACCCGGGCAAAATCATTCCCATCGATCTTTCCCGTTTCCAAAATAAAGTAATCTGCCAGAAAGATGCATTTCTCTGCGCAGCCAAAGGCGTAAGTGTTGGACTGGAGTTCCAGCGTAAACTAGGCACTGGGTTATTTGGTGGTGAAGGTTTTATCATGGAAAAACTGGAAGGTGATGGTATGTGTTTTCTCCATGCCTGCGGACATGTGATACAAAAACAATTACAACCAGGCGAAATGCTGAAAGTAGATACCGGTTGTATTGTGGGTTTCACTTCGGGTATCGATTATGATATTCAATTTGTAGGTGGTATTAAGAATACCATTTTCGGTGGTGAGGGTTTATTCTTTGCCACATTAAGAGGCCCTGGTATTGTATGGATTCAAACCTTACCCATCAGCCGTCTGGCCGGACGTATCCTTGCTTATGGTACTTATAGCAG
>Ga0164290_1002746_pt1 | contig 10640 bp, 11 predicted proteins | sample Micstemetagenome_FD_108782 | JGI IMG/M metagenome (GOLD analysis project Ga0164290, IMG submission 108782) | Contaminated culture microbial community from soil near Moab, Utah, USA - Microcoleus steenstrupii SON62 (Illumina Assembly) | ecosystem: Environmental > Terrestrial > Soil > Soil crust...
CGTCAACATTGGTTTCCGCTCAACAACGGAATTAAAAGGGAATCAGGTGAAAATCCTGAACATTACCCGATGCTGTAAGCTTCTTTAGAAAGCCTTTTGCACAAGCCAACGCCACTGTCCTGCTACAAGCAGGATGGGAAGGCCGCAAAAAGGTGAAGCGAGTCAGAAGACCTGCCTTTGGAATTATATTGTTTATCGCTGCTTTCGGGAATAAAAGCACAGATAAGGTTAAAGGCAGGCTCCATACGCCCCGCTTTTCTTTATTATCTGAATTTTTCTCATTAGCTGCATTTAAAAAATTGTTTAAATCAATTTCTTATGCGCAGATTTACGTTAATCTTAGCATTGCTGGCATCATCGCTGGCAACACAGGCACAGACAGTAGCCGATTTTGAAAGCCTTTCATTACCAAAGGCAGACACGTTTTACGAAAACTATTCCAGTTCGGGCAACGATGTGGGTTTCAACCACGGGTTGGCGCACTTTCCATGTGTGTACAATTCTGCATGGGGTGGGTATTGGAGCAGCGGCTTCGCTTATTCTAACATGACGGATAGTGCTACAAGTGGTTATACAAATTCGTATTCTGCCAAAACGGCTAAGGGCTACAACAGTTCTGATAAATACATTGTAGCAAACGGTTCATCCAATTACATCCAACTCATCAACGCAGGCAAGGGTGGCTTTGCAAGTGGCTTTTATGTTACCAACAGTACCTATGCCTACAACAGTATGCGCGATGGCGATGCATTCGCTAAAAAGTTTGGCGGTACTACAGGTAACGATGCCGACTGGTTCAAACTCGTAATACGTGGTTACAATAATGGTACGCTGAAGCAGGATAGCATAGAAGTATATCTGGCCGACTTCCGCTTTACAGATAATACCAAAGACTATATACTGAAAACATGGAAGTGGGTAAACCTGATGCCACTGGGCAAGGTAGATAGCCTGCACTTCTCACTCAATTCGAGCGATGTAGGTTCTTTTGGTATGAATACACCTGCATTCTTTTGTATAGACAATTTCACTACACAAGAAAACCTCTTTCCGTATGCGCCGCAGGCTACCATATCAGGTACTACGGCTGTTATCAAAACAGATGCAAGTATTAAAGGCTGGGCTGCACAATGTACCATACAGCAAGGCTGGTTGGATATTGCAGATAAATCGCAGGGAAAGGTAACTTTTGGTGAAGGGGCAAACGCAACGGGTATTGCCGATAATTCTCTTGTATGCTTGGGTGATAGTGGCTCGGCAGTGCTTACGTTCAATAACGTACTGTACAATGGTGCTGGTGCCGACTTTGTGGTATTTGAAAATGGTTTTGCTAACGGCTCTAACCCGGAAGAAGCATTTTTGGAATATGCTTTTGTAGAGGTAAGCTCTGACGGTATCAATTACACACGCTTCCCTGCAGTTAGTTTATTAGATACGGTGCAGATACCTATGGCTGGTACTTATGTTAATACACGTGCCGTTCACAATCTGGCAGGTAAATACATAGGCAACTATGGTACACCATTCGACCTTGATGAACTGGCAGGGACACCCGGCTTAGACATCAATAACATTACACACATCCGCTTGGTGGATGTAGTTGGTTCTACTGGTGTACACGGACAGACAGACAAAAACGGACGTAAGATAAACGACCCGTATCCTACACCCATCAGCACTGGTGGCTTCGATTTAGATGCCGTAGGTGCTATGTATCTGAAATGGCCAACAACTGTACCAACTGTTGCCAGCGGTATGAACCTGCAAGTGTTCCCCAACCCTGCCAGCAATTATGTACAGGTATCTTTCAAACAACAACCGCAGGGCGAATTGTTTGCAACCATTACAGATATGAAAGGTAGTGTGGTAAAACATAGCACACTGGTAAATAATCAAGTATCTGTTGCATCACTTACTACGGGTGTGTATTATCTTGTAGTTACCGATACCAATGGCAATAAATGGGTAGAGCGTATATCCAAAATATAATAGTATTTGTACTTACCGTATCGCTGCTGTCGGCTTGTGTAAAAGACAAGCCGGCAGTACCTGATACGTCTGCACCCGCACCAACAGCAAGCGGCAACCTCTACATTGCATGTGAGGGCAGCCTCAGCAATGGCAACAGCAGCCTGTATCTGTACAACTATACCAACAATACCGAGCACGGCAATATATACGAAGCTGCCAATGTAGGTGCTAAGTTGGGCGATGTATTGCAGAGTGTTACCCGCATAGACAGTAGATTGTTTCTCTGCATCAACAATTCAGACAAGATAATAGTATTAGATACCGCAAACCACAAGCAGGTGGGTACTATCAGCATACCCAAGCCACGTTATATACTGCGCATTAGTGATACTAAAGCGTATGTATCTACCTTGTTCAGCAACAAAGTATATATCATCAACCCGCAGGCTATGCAGGTTACCGGTAGTTTCGATATGCCGTATCAAAATCCCGAAACCATGTTGTTGAGAAATGGCAAAGCTTACATCTGCAATTGGGATACTGCTTGTGGTAATATCTACGCCATAGATGTAAATACAGATAAGCTCGAAAAAACTATACCCATCAACAATCGCGCGCCACATGGCATGGTGGTAGATAAGAACAATAATCTGTGGGTGCTATCGGGCAATGTACACAAGGGCAAGCATAGTGCGTTCACGGTTATACAACCAAATGATGCAGTATTGAAAACCATCTACTTTGCAAATAAGGTAGATGCCATCAAACCAGTATTTAATAATGCTGGTGATGTAGTTTATTTTATAGAAGTAGATTACAATGGTGGTACTACAAATAATGGTATTTATAAATTGGGTATTGACGATAATTTGCTGCCATCAACCGCTTTCATCCCCGCGCAAAACTTTCAATATTTTTGGGCATTGGGTGTAGAACCCAAGACGGATAAAATATATGTGGGCGACCCTAAAGGCTTTATACAAAAAGGCACAGTTGGCGTGTATGGTACAGATGGTAAGCAGCTGCACAGTTTTAGCGTTGGGGTAGGGCCTGGCAATTTTTATTTTAATTAATCAGTGTATGTACACATCCCCTTTCACGGTGAGCAGAATGGTAGTGTCGTTACTCGCGGCACTGCTTTCTTTTACCTGCGCATCGGGGCAAAGCACTACCGATACGCTGAAAGAAGTACGTGTAAAAGGGCGAAAAAAAAATGTACAGTCTGCAGATGAGCGTATTAATACCTACGCACCCGGTCAGAAAATCACTACCATAGATAGCATCACACTACAACAATACCAGTTTCAATCCGTTGCTAATTTATTGAGCCAGCAAACACCTGTATTTATAAAGAGCTATGGCATCAATGGCTTGGCAACACTCAGTTTCCGTGGTGCATCTGCCGCACAGTCGCAGGTGTATTGGAATGGTGTACCCTTACAAAATGCAGCAATGGGCATATCAGATGTTTCACTGTTGCCGGTATCGCTCTTGCAGCGTGTGCAGGTGGTATATGGTAGCTCTGCAGCTATGTGGGGTAGTGGTAATGTGGGCGGGGCATTGGTGGTAGAAAATGAACAACCGTATTTTGATGCCAATGCCCGGTTTCGCTATGCAGTATCTGCTGTTACAGGTAGCTTTAGTCAATACCAGTTGGGTGCGCGTACGTCATACGCATCGTGCAAATGGTTTGTAGCTGCTAAGATCTTCGGGCAGTCTGCACAAAACAATTTTTCTTACAACGATGCAGGTACTGATAAGCGCATGACAAATGCACAGTTGAGCAGTGGCACAGGTTTGTTACAAATAGGGTATAAAGCCAATGAAAGAAATACCGTTGCACTTACTGCATGGTATCAGCAGTACTATAGGGAAATACCACGTGCGTTGTTCGAGACACAATCGTTGAAAAACCAACGAGATGAATCATTAAGGCTATTGGCAACATGGCAACGTACTGGGCGTGTACACACATCTGCAAAGCTATCTTACATCCGCGATGCGATGCACTATCGCGATACATTGGCATTGCTTAATAATAAAAATAGCACTAATCAATTGTATGCAGACGCTACTTTCAGTTATCAAGCTGGTAGCAGTCATAAATTTATGCTCACGCTACCTGTAACCATTGCATGGGTAGATAGTGCAAGCGTCAAAAACACCAATACACAAAACAGATACGCTGCTGCATTCAATTATCTGTTTACAGGTATAAAAAATCTGCAAACAGCCATCAACCTGCGTGGAGAGGTGGTAGATGATAACAGCTATGTATTGCCCGGCATCAATGCCGCTTACGCCCTAACCGATTGGCTCAACATTAAAGCCAATGCACAGCGCACGTATCGAGTACCTACGCTCAATGAACTGTATTACAATCCCGGTGGCAACCGCAACCTGCAACCCGAAAAGGGATGGAGTGCTGATGGTGGGTATGCAGTAAGTACGTCCACAAAAAATAAGATTGTACTTCATCACGAATTGTCAGCATTCAACCGCGTAATTGACAACTGGATATTGTGGTTTGGTGGTGCAATATGGACACCACACAACATAGCTACTGTGCATAGCCGAGGGGTTGAAACAGATAACAAACTCACCATTACAATAGGCAAGTGGCAGTGGCACATAGGTGTCAACACAGCCTATACGTTATCAACTACCATTGCCAGTAATGTCGCAGGCGATGGTAGCATTGGTAAACAAATACCTTATGCCCCACGATACAACGGGCAGAGCAATATTGGTTTTTCGTATCGCGGTTTCTACGTCAATTACAACCATACCTATACAGGTTACCGTTTCCTGACGGTGGACGAATCGCAATGGTTGATGCCCTATAATACTGGTAATATACAGTTGCTGTACACCGTACCTTTCAGCCATTATCAACTGCAATTGACAGTACAATGCAACAATGTGTTCAACCTAAGCTATAGTGTTGTAAATGCAAGGCCAATGCCGGGTATCAACTGGTTGATGGGGATGCGCTTAATGATTTTATAATATAGGGTTAATGGTATGGTATAACCAATTTAAGTAGTTGATTATCAGAATTTTAATTAGTTTTGTATGACGATGGCATATTCTATACAATTTTATGTATTATCTTGCTATAACATTATTGTAAAAAAGACTAATTTCACAGCCCGAATAACATAAATAAAGTATGAAACTACAATCGTTTTTTTATCCATTAGCAATAGCTTCTGTGATTTTCTCATCATCATGCGATAGGACTGAGGCTTCTTACATAACACCAAAATGTACGAGCGCCCCCAATCAGTCTATTAAGGTAACAGAAGCTCGCGAATATGAATCTTATTGGCGTTTTTATGAATTAAAAGAATGGGAATGGGTTATTCTGAAATATTCAGATAAAACTTTTGTTGATTTGTGTACGAGCGATAAAAACGGTGTTGATGTAAAAGTGGTTGGCAATTTCATTGAAGTAAGGGCTTATATGAAGATTACTGATAGGGATAGCGTGGAAGTACCTATCGTAAAAAAGAACGCTGCTAATAATATGTTTTCTTTTGAAGGGGCACTTGATAACATCGATCTGCAACCTTATTATCAACATTATCCTGGCAAGTTTAAGCCTGTATTGTACATCAAAATGCCTTTTGATGATGATGATAAAAACAACCGTACATACATGATTGAAAGGTTGAACATTAACCTTGATAATGTGAAAATAGAACCTACAGGAAGCAAGACCATCTAATATATTTTAATTGCATTTTAACCACTATTTGAGCATTTCAAATAGTGGTTTTTTCTTATAAGTTTTTTATAAATTAAATCCCATTACCCTGTTTTATACTCTAATTTTTTAATCTATTTTTAAAAATGTAACGGGCAACCCAACGTATATAGCACATTTACAGTCTATATCGTAGGAAATCTTTAATTCCCGTTACTTGTCTATCGCATTGACTTATACGGTACCCGGGCAGACAAACGAGTTACAGGAACTCATTTATGGGTGTATGCGCAACCAGCGCAGCGCTCAGGAGAAACTGTATCATCTTTTCTACCCACGAATGATGGGTGTTGTGAGGCGGTATATAGATCATACGGAGCAAGCGGAAGAAGTATTGAATAATGGCTTCCTAAGGGCGTTCCAAAAGATAGACCAGTATACGTTTCAGGGTTCTTTTGAAGGTTGGTTAAGGAAAATCGTTTTCCATGCAGTATCTGACTATGTAAAGCAAAACGCGCGATACAATGAAAAGATAATGTTGGTTGAAAAAGACCAGTACGTACAGAAAGACCATGCAGACAGGTTGTATTATGCCCAACTGCTGGAACTGGTGCAATCGCTGCCGGGGGCTACAAGGTCTGTCTTTAATATGTACGTAATGGAAGGATTTTCGCATAAAGAGATTGGCAAGATGTTGGGCATCAGCGAGGGTACATCTAAATGGCACCTTTCTGAAGGCCGAAGAATACTGAAAGACAAGATTGAAAAGTTGCAATTACATTTAAAAAAATAAATTTTATCCATATGGATAAAAACATGATTAACATAGATGACCTGGTGAGGCAGCGCCTGAGTGGCGGTGAAGAAGAGGAGCGTGCGGGGGCATGGTTGCGTATGCGTGAGTTACTCGATAAAGAGGAACCAGTGCGTGTAGCAGCCGGCTACAATTGGAAGCGTATGCTCACCTATGCTGGTGGCTTGCTGCTGCTGGCTACAGCTACCATTGGTGGTTACCAAGCTTACCAGTCGTTCAGCGACAACAAACAAACTGCCGGCGATGCTGCATTTGTAGCTAATAATAGTAGCAACGGCAAGGGCTTACTTTCTGGTGTATCGCTCAACGAAGCAACCACAAACAATCTACCTGTATCATCAGCAACAAATACACAGCCTGCTGAAAAACAGCAACAATCGGCAACAAAAAATCAGCAAACAGAAAAAATGCAACAAAATGCAACAAAAGCGTCTGTTGCAATAACAAATACACCTTCTACAAGTACTGAAAAACTGATTGCTGCTAACACATCATCTAATACAAACAATAATAACCTGCAACCACAACGCAACAACGATGCGATAACAGCAACAAACAGCAACAAACCTACCGAACAGGCAGGCAAAGAGCAAAACAACACTACAACGAATAACAATAGACCTAATAATATAAATAATGCAGGTATAGTAGCGACAGTTACCAAATAATCAACCGCTACTCCAACACAGGAAGCGGCTGCCTTGGCAATAAACAAGCAAGATGGTATGTCTACAACCCCAGACCGCAACTTTGCATCTAGGAGTAATACACAGCAGCCTGCAAGGGTGCAACTGCCGCCAGAAGTTACTAACCCGCGCTACACAAAGGAAAACAAGAAAGTAGACTCTATCAACATGATAGCTACTAAAGAAAGCAATCGAAAAGGCGTACGCAAAGTAGATACAGTTGCTATGGGCAAACTGGCTACTGAAAAATACGTTGGTAGCGATGCCTTATTGGCCGCAGCCCCTGCTACAAATGAGATAATACCTGCTGCTGCGGCGCCGTCAGCTTATAAACAAGAAGAACAAGTTGTAGCACTTGCAGATAAGAAGATTAGCAGTAAGAACTATAAAAATAAAAACTACAATCCTAGGCGCTTTGAGCAAATGGTAGAGAACGCCAAAATGAACCTTTCGGGTGTTACATTCCATCCTGGCTTAATGGGTGGTGTCAGCAGCACACTCGGTTCTTATAATATGATGGGCATCAACTTTGGTGTAGTTGGTATGATGGACATAAATGAACGCTGGGGTATGTTTGCAGAATTGAAATACGCATATCGTTTTGGTAATGGCAAATCACTGATGAATAATTACAAAAGGCGCGATTTTGATCGTGATGAGTATCTTGGAAACAATAATTACAGCTATGGTTGGGATTCTGTTGAGCATGCATTCAATATCACATCTTCTTCGTTGATTGAATTGCCTATAGCTTTACGTTATTCAGCCAAACGCATTAATATGTTTGTAGGTGTGAATACTGCATACAACTTTGCTGTGAAGGTAGATGAGAAAGAAAACGCACATGCTAAAGAGTATGTTACTAATGCTGGCAGTGCTGTAGGTCTCACATCTCAATGGGGAGAAAATAAGAAATTAGCTTATGATGACTTTAATGCACGCTTCACAATGGGGTATATGTTGGGCATAGGTTATCAATTGTCACCTGGCACTGGTTTCGACCTGCGCTTGTCTCAACCAATATGGGATAATGTAAAGACGAAAGGGGCATACATTGTGTCGAAAGAGCTGTTCCGTACACCGTCAGTGCAACTGAACATGACTTACAGGCTTAGTAACAATAAATACAAACCTCGTACAAGAGAATATTAATCTGCAGACATCGCAGCCGCTTTCATTTCGCGGGTAGTGTCTTTACCAAGATATTTTTCAATACGGTTTTCAATAAAGTAGATTAATGGCGTTAGTAATAACGCCATTAATGCTTTATAACTGTAGTTAACCAAACCTATTGCCAATACGCGTTGAAAACTCCATCCATTGCCTATTTTGAAAGCTATGAATAGTACGATAAAACTATCTATGAATTGCGATACTAATGTAGAACCTGTCGCGCGTAGCCATACTTTCTTCTCGCCCGTTACTTTCTTTATTTTATGAAATACCCAAACATCCAGCAACTGGCTGACTAAGAATGCCGTAAGGCTACCAACAATAATCCACATTCCTTGCCCGAATATACCACTGAAAGCTGCCTGCATATCTGGTACGCCATCGGCCGCACGGCTACCTACCCAAAACTCTGTATTGGGCGGTACGTGTATAGCAAGGTAGAACATAACAAATGCATAGCAGATAAGCACTACGGCTATGTATGATATACGCCTTACGGCTTTCGGGCCATAGTATTCGTTTACAATGTCCGTCATCACAAACTCAAGCGGCCAAAGCAGTACCCCACAGGTCAGGGTGTAGGTCAGCCCCTCTTCTCCTAATAACGAAAACGGGTGTGGTGTCATACCCAACAACCGCTCTAATGAAAACAGCTTGCCACCTATACATTCTGCTATCAGTGCATTGGCTACAAAGAAGGATGCTATGAATAGAAACAGTTTGGTAGGCTTGTCGTTGAGTATGTTGCGTATCATGTCTGTGTTTTCTGTCAGTAAATCTAATGATAATAGATAAGAGTTTGCAATACATGGATTGGCTGCCAGTCCGCATCTTAATAATACCGTAAAGATTTGGTAAACCACAGTTGACGTTGAGATAACCTTAATTGATGAGATTTATATCGGAGGTTTATCTATGATTAGTAAAGAGTTTTTATCGGTAGCGTATACGGCTATACAAATGAGTTTTGCAACGGCAGTAATATCTGCCAACCACAAAGCCGATTACAGGGTAATAGGCAATACAGACTTTTCTATCACTTTCCTTTGCAGGACGGGTTTTCAGTGGAGTACAATATCAGAAATCAGGTGGCGAGAGAAAGACACCGAAGTAGTTGACTATACCATATCCTGCACGCTGAATCCGGAAACGATGGTTACCAAACAATTGTTAAAAGAATATGCGGATAAACATATTGCTGCTTTGGCTGTTTTAATAGATAGCTACGTACAGCAAACACAGTTGCTTAAGAATAACGCCACAGCAAAACGCAGACGGGGGTTTATATAACAGTATCATCTTACTGTCATATAAAATGTTAAAACCTGCATTTGGTAAACTTTTAACGCAAACTGGCATAGTTTTTCTTACGTATACTAGTAATAAGTAACTCGTAAAAACTGAGTAGATATGCGTTTAAAAGTATTAATGGTAAGTAATCAGAAAGGCTTACCCGTATCAGATGCAGAAATGCTGAAAGACAGAGGCTTTATGGTATATACCTGCGAAGATACCCTGCTACACGAGATGGTAAATGAAGTACATCCGGATATTGTATTCATCAATCCTGAAGAACCTGATGCCGGCACTACCAAAGCATACCATAGCATATTGAAAGACAAGGAATTGGCAGACTTGCCAGTTATCTATACAGTATCTGAAGATGATGTGTACCTTGTAACACCAGCAAGGGCACAAGGCAAAAAGCATAAGATAATATCAGACAATATAATAGACGGCATCAAGGCATCGCTGCAAGATAATGTGGTGTATCAACTGCCACATGCGCATAACCATGCAGCATAATTTCCTTATCCCTTATCTACGGCATACTTTCCGGGACCTATGATAATCATGGCAAGAAATACGATGCATAGCTCAACTGCATGAGAAGCATCCATCAACGTATCGCCCGAGCCGAGATGCATGGCAGCAGCTACCAGCATGGTAAAGAATAATAAGAATGAAGTAGGGCGAAAAAATAAACCCAATAAGAAGAATAGCCCGCCAACCGTTTCGGTAATAGCTGCCATAAAGCCCCAAACTACAGGCATAAATTTGATGCCGATATGGCTCATTGCACCACCTAATTTTTCCCAACGCTCTGCACCCCCCGACAGTTTAGGGTAGCCGTGCAGTATCATCATAAAGCCCAAGCCAAGCCTCATTATTAATAATGCCGCATTGTTGTACTTGCCGAGTTTGCTGAGAAATGCCATATCCATTTGTGTTTTCGTCAGCTAATTTACTATCATATTCTGATTTATGTATTCTTAATTGTTGGTTA
>Ga0164290_1002747_pt1 | contig 10626 bp, 8 predicted proteins | sample Micstemetagenome_FD_108782 | JGI IMG/M metagenome (GOLD analysis project Ga0164290, IMG submission 108782) | Contaminated culture microbial community from soil near Moab, Utah, USA - Microcoleus steenstrupii SON62 (Illumina Assembly) | ecosystem: Environmental > Terrestrial > Soil > Soil crust...
CGACAAGGTCATTCCTGATGTCTGCAACCTTGGCGTCGAGCTGCAGGAGCGCGCCGAAACGTGCCTTGGCCTGCGCGCCGCCGTTCATCAGGAACATGTCGGGACCGGCATTGGAGGACAACGCGGTACCGAGCAGCGTGTAGTACTGGTCGTGTGGCTGCATGACATAGTTGATCGTGACGCCCGGATGAGCGGCTTCGAACACTTCCTTGGCCTTCTGGTAATAGGGAACGCTGAGCGGATCGCTCGACTTCCAGTCCCAGACGGTGATTTCCTGCGCCCAGGCCGAAGTGCCGGAGAGCAGTGTGCCCAGCATCAGGGCGGCTTTGAGTGTCATGCGCATGCGGTTTCCTCCCATGGAAATGTGCCGTCGGCGAAAGCCGGAATATCGGCTATCAGAATACGGGCAGTCTCGGATTACTCGGCGCCGCGCCAAGCTGGTCGCGGGTAAGAATGGTGGGCCGCGACCATTGTTCTCGCGCCATCTCGCTCAGCACCAAGCCGTGGCCTGGGCGATCCGGAGCATGGGCCCAGCCCTCCCGAATCTCGATCGGCTGTTCCACGAGATGGTCGAAATTCTGGAACGAATATTCGAGCCATTCGACCTCGGGCAAGGCGCAGGCCGCATGAACACCGACCTCGAGAAACGTGTTGCCGAGGCAAACCGGTATCGCCTTTTCCGCCGCAAGCCAGCCGATGCGCATCACATCCGAGACCTGGCCATGGACGTTGATAATGTCGGCACCCTCGGCTTCGAGCAGCAGCCGCTTGCCTGAGAGATCGAGGTATTCGCCGGAATTGATCTGAGTATGGCTCGTCGCCTCGCGTAGCATCTTCAGGCCGGCGAAATCGCTGCGCAGGATCGGATCCTCGACCCAGAGCAGGTCGAATCCCGCCTTCTGGATCGCCTCGATCTTGACCAGCGCCTCCTTCGCGGACCAGGCCTCGTTGGCATCGATCATGATCTTCGAACCCGCCGGAACCACCTGCCTCACCAGCGCGAGGCGATTGAGATCACGCTCGAAATCGGCATGGCCGACCTTGATCTTGAACGCGCGATAGCCGAGGCTAGCGGCATGCTTGAAGAGCTTCTGGAAATCGTCTTCGCTGAGGTGAAAATCGAGTCCGCTGGCATAGGCGCGCACCCTGCTGCGCGTCGCTCCAAGCAGTTTGTAGAGCGGCAGCCCCGTCTCCTTGGCCGCGAGATCCCAGAGCGCGACCTGCAGCGCTTCATGAAACGGCAGCGAGAACGGCCGCATATTGCCGCCGCGCGGACGCGACACCCGGTGCACCAGACTGATTGCCCTCTGGCCCTCCAGCCCCGGAAACGCTTCGGAGTCAAACGCACGCTCGATCTCGGCTTGGTCCGGCAGCGAGGTGAAAAGCGTCTGGATAAAACCCAGGCCCGACTGGCCGCTATCGGAAATCAGTTCGAGTGCCGCTACGTTCACATCATCTGCGCGCACTTGGCTATCGCCGATGACGCGATCGCGAGCGAACTGGAAGCGGGTGATCCGGAAGGACTTAATCGTCATTTAAGCTGCACTTGATCTATTAATTAATTGATCTGATCGATCAGATACGCTATGTAATATGCCAGAACCGGAAACAGCGCAAGTGGCCCGCAAGATAAAACTCGCCTCAGTCAACCATGATCCCATTCCATCACAGCGCATGAGCGACCTCGCCTACGAGCGGGTGCTGGAAGCGCTGTTCGAGCGAAAGGTTCAGGCGGGCTCATTTGTTTCACAGGGCGAACTGTCTGAAATCGTTGGCGTTCCGGTGGCTCCCTTGCGGGATGCGCTGCGCGTCTTGGAAGCAGAAGGCATCCTCACCATTCATCCGCGCTCGGGCATCCAGTTCGTGCGCCCGGGCTTTGAATTGACGCGGGCGACCTACCAATTCCGCTCGATTCTGGAGCGCGCCGCCGTGCGTGTATTTGCGGAGGAAGGGGACGAGGATCTGATCGAGGAGATCGGACGCCGACACAAGGAATTGCTCGAAACGATTTCCGCAAACGGCCTGACCGTGACCGACCTCATTGAGATGGAAGAGCTCGAACGGCTGCTTCACAACGCCGTCATCGGCGTCCTGCGCAATCCCTTGATCGAGAGCAGCTATCGCCGCATGCACACTTATCTCAAGCTGCTCAGGCTCGACCGACGGCTCACCGCGCCCATGGTGCTAAGGACTCTCAAGGAGCATGTCGAGATCACTGAGGCCTGCCGCAAGCGCGATGCGGACCGCGCCGAGGCTGCACTCGACGCGCATTTCCAGGCTGCCATGCAGCGCAATCTTGGCTTTTTCTAAGTTTCGAGCGACGTGCGGCTTCTGCCCAACACGGCTGCGATTTCAATCACGATTCCCGATATTAAAGAAGAATCGAACGACGGTAGCACCAATCTCAAGCGGTCTTGATGCGCAACACCAGGTCCTGATCGTAATTCCCGAAGCCCTTGCCGAAAATATTGATCCCCCCGGGATGCTTTGCGTTCTCCTTGACTCCGATCCTCACTCGGATCGAATGGTGGCTCTTGAGATCGAGCGCGTCCAGGCTGATCTCGGAAATCCTGACACCATCGACATAAGTGCCATCACTGGATATCCGCCAGTTCTTCAGCTTGCCGTACTGCGACCCCTTGAGCTTCCACCACGAAGGCGTGAAGACGCCGCGCTTGTCGCCGAAATCACCAGGCGACGTCCAGGTTCCGACATCGGTGCCATTGATCGTCAGAGTGATGTCGGAGGGCCAGTCCGCACTCGTACCAGGCACTTCGGAACTCAATTCCATAGCCACCTCCAACTCCGCGATATCGGCATTGGCAAGCTTCGCATTGTTGGGAAACTGGTATTCGACATAGCCGCGCGTGAACCAGACAAGTCCGGTTTTCATGCGGTCCGGGTCGAGAAAAGAATTCGGCACGTCGAGAAGCCCGATTATGCCGTCGGGCGAACAGAGACCGCAGGGCGCCGCGACCTCGAAGCTAGTATAGAGCCCAAGCGGCATCGACACTTCGATCGCATCATTCTTGACGCGGCGATACTCGCTCTTGAAGACGACGAGCACTTCCTCGGCCGTCGGGTAGCATATCTTCTGACTGCCCTTTCGCGCCTTGCGGTTCTCGGTGCGGATCAGACCGGCATCCTCGAGAACCTGCACATTGGTAGAGACCGTCGATTGCGGCAGCGACAGTTCGGCGGCGATGTCATTGACGTTCATCGGCCCCTTTTCATGCAGGAGCTTCAGCATCAGAACCCGCCCGTGCGACGCAAGCCCCTTGAGCACGGCGATATCTTCTTCGGGGTCGATGACGAGGAAATTGCGGCTCATGCGATCAGGAAATTCGAGTGATGACCACCTTCTATATCAGCTAATCTGATTTGATCAATGTCCGCATTCGCTGGGAGACTGGGGGCAGACAAGACATAGGGTGATTGCTGCCGATCGGGAACATGGTTTCTGGCGTGCCACAATAATGCGAAAATTTTGAGAAAACGTTTTCTCATGTTGACTCACCAGATGATAAAAGGTTTTCTCACGGGGAGTTTGGAGGAAACCACATTGAACGCGCAGCGTATCAAGGGCAGTCGCATTACCATTCATGACCTGGCGAGAGCTGCCGACGTCAGCGTTTCGACTGTATCCAAGGCGCTCAACGGCAGTGGCCGCATGGCCATCGAAACGCGTGAGAGGATCAAGCGTATGGCCGCGGAGATCGGCTTCCGGCCCAATGCGCTCGCCCGCGGCTTGCTCAGCAATCGAAGCTTCACGGTCGGCCTGTTGACAAACGATACCTATGGCCGCTTCACCCTGCCTGTGATGGCCGGCATATCGGAGGCGCTGGTCGATCACGGTGTCTCGGTCTTTCTCTGCGCGATCGAGGATGACCCCGCTCTTGCCAAGATCCATGTCGACGCCATGCTGGACAAGCAGGTGGACGGCATCATCGCGACGGGTAAGCGGATCGACAAGTCTCTCCCTGTCGATCTCGCTCACCTGCCGGTGCCAGTTGTATACGCCTTCACCAAGGGTGCCCCTGACAGCGTGACATTGACTTCCGATGACCGCCACGGCGCGGTGCTTGCAGCGGAATGGCTATTGAAGCAGGGCCGGAAACGTCTTCTCCATATCACGGGCCCGACAAGTTTCATGTCCGTCTGCGAACGTGCCGAAGCGTTCCGCAGCGTGGCGGGCAACAACGCACCCGTCATGCATGGGACATGGTCCGAAAGCTGGGGCCACGACGCCATAGCCGACATCTGGAACGGCTCGAACGAAAAGCCGGATGGCATTTTCTGCGGCAATGACCAGATCGCGCGCGGCGTGGTCGACGCATTGCGCGAACGAGGTGCCAATGTTCCCGTCGACGTCTCGGTCATCGGCTTCGATAATTGGGAGATCGTCGCTGACCAGACGCGCCCGCCGCTCACCACGGTGGACATGAACCTCAAGGAACTCGGCAAGCAGGCAGGGCTGATGGTCTTGGCGCTCGCCGAAGGCCGTACCGTTGAATGCGGCCTGCGCCGCCTGCCCTGCAAACTCGTCGTCCGCGATTCCTGCGGAGGTAAACGGATCTAGCTGGAAGAAGGGGTGCGGGAGGACGCAACCCACAACACGGGAGGAATGACAATGTTGAAGAGATTACTGGCAGCGACGGCGCTGATTTCGGCCGCAATGATCAATTCGGCCTCGGCTGAGACGATCAACATGTGGGTGCGATCGGGCATCGGCGATTCCTTCAAGGAAGTCGTCAAGGCCTATAACGCCAAGGGTGGCGACACGGTCGAGATGACCGAAGTGCCCTTCGCCGAACTGGTGCAGAAATACGCGACTGCGATCGCGGGCGGCCAAGCGCCCGACGCGCTGTCGCTCGACCTGATCTATACGCCCGCTTTCGCGGCGGCTGGCCAACTCGAAGACCTCAGCGACTGGGCCAAGGCGCTGCCCTATTTCAACTCGCTCTCGCCGTCGCATGTCAAGCTCGGCACCTACGAGGACAAAATCTACGGCCTGCCGCTCTCGGTCGAGACTTCGATCTTCGCCTGGAACAAAGACCTTTACAAGAAGGCCGGTCTCGATCCTGAAAAGGCGCCGGCGAACTGGGAGGAAATCACCGCCAACGCCGAGAAAATTCGGGCTCTCGGCGGCGATACCTATGGCTTCTATTTCTCCGGCGGCGGCTGCGGCGGCTGCATGATTTTCACCTTCACCCCGCTGGTCTGGGGTGCCGGCGCCGATATCCTCTCCGCCGACGGCAAGACCGCGACCCTCGATACGCCTGAGATGCGCAAGGCCGTCGAGATCTACCGCAACCTCGTCGCCAAGGACACGGTGCCGGCAGGTTCGCAGAGCGATAACGGGGTCAACTTCTTGACCTTCACCAATGGCAAGATCGGTCAGCAGAGCCTCGGCGCTTTCGCCATTGGCACGCTGGTGACTCAACATCCGGAGATCAATTTCGGCGTGACGTTGATCCCCAGCGTCGATGGCAAGACGTCCTCGTTCGCCGGCGGCGACAACTTCGTCGTCACCAAGGGCACGCCGAAGCTCGACGCGGTCAAGAAGTTCCTTGAATACACCTATTCGCTCGATGGCCAGAAGATCATGGCCAAGTATGGCAGCCTGCCGACCCGCGGCGACATCGCCGATCAGGTGCTCGAAGGACTCGATCCGCGCCTGAAAGTCGGCATCGAGGCGATCGCGGTCGCCAAGACGCCCTATACGCTGCAGTTCAACGACCTGATCAACTCCTCGAACGGCCCCTGGGCCACCTTCATCAACGCCGCGATCTATGGCGACGATGTCGATGGCGCCTTCGCCAATGCGCAATCCGAGATGCAGTCGATCATCGACGCTGCACAGTAAACTGGACCGCCGGGAGGGCAAATGTTCTCCCGGCAACTTCCAACGATCGGCGAAGCCTCAACCATGACCATCTCGACCATCACATCGGCACCAGCGCGGCAGAGGCGAAGGTCAAAGAAGAATTCCGGTTGGCGCGGGCTTATCTATATCGCGCCGGCCATGGCGCTCGTGCTGATGTTCTTCGTGGCGCCGGTGTTGTTCACCGTCTGGATGAGCTTTCACAAATGGCCGCTTCTCGGTGTGCCGACCTTCAATGGGGGTTCAAATTATACCCGCATGCTGAGTGACGCGCGCTTCTTCTCGGCACTCGGCTTCACGGCTTACTACACCATCATCGTCACAATCGCGATCTTCGTCGTCGCCTTTCCTCTGGCGATCTTCGTCGAGAAGCAGCGGCCCCTGGTCTCGACCTATCGCACCATCATATTCCTGCCCGTCGTGGTCGGGTTGGCATCCGCCTCGCTGCTCTGGGTCTGGCTCGCCAATGTCGATAGCGGCCTGTTCGCGCCGCTGCTCCAGATGCTGGGACTGACGACGGGACGGGTCAATTTTCTCGCCAAGTTCGATACGGCGTTTCTCACGATCATCGTCATGGTGGTATGGAAGATCGCCGGCTTCACCATGATCATACTGCTGACCGGATTGCAGGCGATCCCGACCGAACTCAGCGAAGCCGCCCGCATCGACGGCGCCCGGCGCTGGCAGCGGTTCCGCTATCTGACCTTGCCACTGATGCGCCGCACGCTGGCGCTGGCGCTGATCCTCTCGGTCACCGGCTCGATCCTCGCCTTCGACCAGTTCTACATCATGACCTCGGGCGGACCGCAGAACAAGATGATCTCCGTCGTCTACTACATCTTCAACCAGTCCTTCGTATCTTTCAACCTCGGCTATGGCGCGGCTCTTTCGATCGTCCTGCTGGCGATCCTGGTTGCGATCAGCGTTGTGCAGCTCTGGCTTTTGCGGGTGGGAGACGAACGCCCATGAGCATATCCGCAACGACACCCAGCAGCCGCCGTGAGACCCGCGCCCGCAAGGCGCTGTGGGACAAGATCGCCTATCACGGCGTCGGGATCGGCACGTGCTTCTTTTTCCTGGCACCCTTTGCGATCACGCTGCTCGCATCGTTCAGGACCAACCGGGAATCGAGCTCGCCGCCGCTGCCGCCATGGCCGACCACGGGCATCAGCGTGGATGCCTATCGGGCGCTCGATGGCTTCGGCTCCGGCGTCTGGCAGCACACGATCAACTCGCTGGTCGTCTCTATCGGCACGGTGCTGCTGACGGTTATCGTCAGCGTGCTCGCCGGCTATGGCTTCTCGCGTTATCGCTTCCGGTTCAAGAATGTCTTCTTCGTGCTTGTTATCGCCACATTGATGATCCCGTTCCAGTCCATCCTGACGCCGCTCTTCATCATCCTGGCCAAACTCGGGCTTAACAATTCGCTGTTCGGCCTGATGCTGGTCTATGTGACGCTGCAGCTTCCCTTCTCGGTCTTCATGATGCGCAACGCCTTCGATGCGGTGCCGAAGGAAATCGAAGAAGCCGCTCGCATTGACGGCGCGCGCGACCTCCGCTTGCTGGTCCGCGTGCTGCTGCCGTTGGTCATGCCGGGCGTCGCAACGGTTTCGATTTTCGCTTTCCTCAACGCATGGAATGAGTTCTTCGCCGCCCTCGTCCTACTCTCCTCAAACGACAATTACACACTGCCGGTGCTGATGACCGCCGTGCGCGCCGGGCGCCTCGGCGCCATCAACTGGGGCGCGGTGCAGGCCGGGGTGGCTGTCATGGTCGTGCCCTGCCTCTTCGTCTTCCTCCTCCTCCAACGCTATTACATGCGCGGGCTGATGGCCGGCGCGGTGAAATGAACCTTCAGAAATGGATGCTGATATGAGCAAGAAAGATCGCCAGTTCCGTCCCGTCGCCGTTCCCGATGTCGATCTCGGCGGATTCTGGGGCAAATGGCAGGATGCCGTGAGCGACTCCACGGCAGAGATCCTGCTCGACCGTTGCGATGCAGCCGGTATGATCAGGGCGATCGACGTCGCCCAGCCGAGCCCCGGCGTGGTGATACCGATCCAGCCGTGGGGCGGCACGACGCAGATGTTCTGGGACTCCGATCTCGGCAAGTCGATCGAGACCATCGCCTATTCGCTCTACCGCAAGCCCAATCCGAAGCTCGAAGCCCGCGCCGACGCGATCATCGATATGTATGAACGGCTGCAGGACAAGGATGGCTACCTCAACGCCTGGTTTCAGCGCGTCCAGCCCGATCGACGTTGGACCAATTTGCGCGACCACCACGAACTCTATTGCGCGGGCCACCTCATGGAGGCGGCCGTCGCCTATTACCAGGCCACCGGCAAGCGCAAGCTGCTCGATATCATGTGCCGCTATGCCGATTACATGATCACGATCTTCGGCCATGGCCAGGGCCGGATCCCGGGCTATTGCGGCCATGAGGAGATCGAGCTGGCGCTTGTCAAGCTCGCCCGCGTCACGGGCGAGAAGAAATATCTCGAACTGTCGAAGTATTTCATCGACGAGCGCGGCGCCGAGCCGCATTTCTTCACCGCCGAGGCGATCAGGGATGGCCGCGACCCGGCAAACTTCATCCAGAAGACTTATGAATACGGCCAGGCGCACCAGCCCGTCCGCGACCAGCGCAAGGTGGTGGGTCACGCCGTGCGCGCCATGTATCTCTATTCCGGCATGGCCGACATCGCCACCGAATACAAGGACGACAGCCTGACCGAGGCGCTCGAAGCGCTCTGGGACGATGTCGTCACCAAGCAGATGTATATCACGGGCGGCATCGGTCCTTCAGCCAGCAATGAGGGTTTCACTGACTACTTCGACCTGCCCAACGAAACGGCCTATGCCGAGACCTGCGCTTCGGTGGGCCTCGTCTTCTGGGCCAACCGCATGCTCGGCCGCGGTCCGGATCGCCGCTATTCCGACATTATGGAACAGGCGCTCTACAACGGCGCTCTGCCCGGCCTGGCAATCGACGGCAAGACCTTCTTCTATGACAATCCGCTGGAAAGCGCGGGCAAGCACCATCGCTGGACCTGGCACCATTGCCCCTGCTGCCCGCCAAATATCGCACGCCTCGTCGCCTCAATCGGCTCCTATATGTATGCCGCTTCCGATCATGAAATCGCGGTGCATCTCTATGGCGAGAGCACGCTCCGCTGCGAACTCGCCAACGGCGCCATTGTGACGCTGAAGCAGAAGACGAACTATCCGTGGGAAGGCACAATTTCGTTCACTACGGAGCTGGAGAAACCCGCGCAATTCGCGCTTTCGCTGCGAATCCCCGAATGGGCCGATGGCGCCACGCTCAGCATCAACAGCACGATGATCGATCTGGCTGCCAATGTCACCGACGGCTACGCCCGCATCGAGCGCAAGTGGACAGATGGCGACCGCGTGGCACTCTTGTTGCCGCTGGCGCTCCGGCCGCAATATGCCAATCCCAAGGTCCGGCAGGATGCAGGGCGCGTGGCCCTGATGCGTGGCCCGCTCGTCTATTGTGTCGAGACGACGGACAATGGGCCCCATCTGAACGCCGTCATTCTACCGAAGAATCTACCGGCAGCCGAGACGTCAGTGCTCACCGACCTGAACGGCGCCGTTGCCATCGATCTCGATGTCGAACAGGAGGACACGTTGGAGTGGGGCAAGCCGCTCTATCGCAGCACGCCTGCTAAGAGAAAGGCTGCCAAGGCGCGCTTTGTGCCCTATCATCTCTGGGACAACCGCGCGCCCGGCGAAATGCTGGTCTGGGTCCAGGCGGAGAAATAGGTTCCATGCTGATGGTAAACGGGATGAACAACACCAGCGTTGCGCTTGTCGATGTGCGCAAGAGTTATGGCAGCCTGGAAGTCATCCACGGCATCGACCTCACCGTCGGTGAAGGCGAGTTCGTCGTTTTCGTCGGACCCTCTGGCTGCGGCAAGTCAACGCTGCTGCGCATGATCGCCGGCTTGGAAGAAGTCACCGATGGCGAGATTGCCATCAAGGGACGCGATGTAACCGATCTGGACCCATCCGATCGCGGCATTGCCATGGTATTCCAGTCCTATGCCCTCTATCCGCATATGAGCGTGCGCGAAAACCTCGCTTTCGGGCTCAAGATGGCGAACACGGCGCAGGCCGAAATCGAACGCCGGGTCGCTCACGCCTCCGGCATTCTCAAGATCGATCCGTTGCTCGACCGCCGTCCGGGACAATTGTCAGGCGGCCAGCGCCAGCGCGTCGCCATCGGCCGGGCGATCGTGCGCGAACCGGATGTCTTCCTGTTCGACGAACCCCTGTCCAACCTCGATGCCGAACTCCGTGTTTCCATGCGCATCGAGATCGCCCGCCTCCACCGCCAGCTGGGCAATACCATGATCTATGTCACCCACGACCAGACCGAGGCGATGACGCTTGCCGACAAGATCGTGGTACTGCGCGATGGCAAGGTCGAACAGGTCGGCACGCCGCGCCAAGTCTATGAGGATCCTGCCAATGTCTTCGTCGCCGGTTTCATCGGGTCACCCCGGATGAACCTTCTGGAGGTGGAATGGGCTGGCGACGGCAAGGTCCGCCTCTCGCACGCCACCATGAGAGCGCCCATCGATGCCTCCGGCGTTCAGCCCGGCGGCAAGCTGCTACTGGGCATGCGCCCCGAACACATGGCGGTGACGGCGGGCGGACCGGATACCATCGCCGCCCGTGTGGATTTCTCCGAATATCTCGGCGGCAACCGCTTC
>Ga0164290_1002748_pt1 | contig 10612 bp, 15 predicted proteins | sample Micstemetagenome_FD_108782 | JGI IMG/M metagenome (GOLD analysis project Ga0164290, IMG submission 108782) | Contaminated culture microbial community from soil near Moab, Utah, USA - Microcoleus steenstrupii SON62 (Illumina Assembly) | ecosystem: Environmental > Terrestrial > Soil > Soil crust...
AGCATGCGGTCGGCTTCGTCGATGACCATGATCTCGACGCCGTTCAGCATGACCTTGCCGCGCTCGAACAGGTCCAGCAGGCGGCCGGGGGTGGCGATCAGGACGTCGACGCCCTTGTTCAGCAGGGTCACCTGGTCGCCCATGGAGACGCCGCCGATCAGCAGGGCCCAGCTGAGCTTGGTCCCCTTGGCGTATTTTTCAAAGGAGGAGGCGACCTGGTCAGCCAGTTCGCGGGTCGGGGCCAGGACGAGGGCGCGCGGCATGCGGGCCTTGGCCCGGCCCGACGAGAGCCGGTCGATCATCGGCAGGGTGAAGGCGGCGGTCTTGCCGGTGCCGGTCTGGGCGATGCCCAGAACGTCGCGGCCGGCGAGGGCGACCGGAATGGCGGAGGCCTGGATCGGAGTGGCGGTGGTGTAGCCGGTGTCGGCGACGGCCTTGAGAGTCGTGGGCGAGAGGCCCAGCTGGGAGAATTCGGTCATGGGCCCTTTGGGACTGGTAAGGACGACCCGCGCATCGGGCCGTCGTGCGATGTCGCGGAACCGCCCTGTCTCTGGGCGAGCGGGCGGCGCGGATTCGCCAGTCCTGTCCCGAACGTGCGCCGCATATAGAAGCCCACACGTCAGAGTCAACTATTCGTGTGGCCCCGGGACCGGGGCTTGGCTTTCCCTAACCGATTGTTAATAGTCCGCATCGGTAGGGGCTGAGTTGAGGGAACAGTATGCTGCGAACGCTTGCCGTCGCGACCCTGGCTGTCGCGTGTCTGGCTGCGGGCCCGGGTCGGGCCGACATCAATTCCGTGTTCGGCAATACGGTGGTGTCCCGCTATCCCGACGGAGGCTGGGTCAAGCACTGGTTCAACCGCGACGGCACCTATTCAGCGCAGTTCTCTGACGGCCGCAGGCTGGCGGCGCGGTGGACGGTCAACGGCCAGCGGGTCTGCCTGACCAACATGCGTCCCTACATGCTCATCCCGCGTTTCTGCACCGAGATGATCGAGGCCGACGTCGGCGACACCTGGCAGTCTCGCGACCCCTTGGGGCGGCGGGTGCAGAACGTGCTGGTGGCGGGACGCACGCCCTGAGGCGAGCAGGAGTCCGGATCGTGGGCGCACGGCGCTTCGGCCCGCCGTTCACCGACCAGGAAGGAGACAAAGGCGGCGATTCACGCCGGCGGGGCCGCGCCATTCCCTGATATCGATTTCAAAGGGAATGGCGCGAGTGACGGGACTCGAACCCGCGACCTCCGGCGTGACAGGCCGGCACTCTAACCAACTGAGCTACACCCGCATATTCCCGACGCGAAGCAATGCGCCGCGGCGAGGGGCGTCGTTTAGGCGGGGGGGGCGCGCACTGTCAAGCGCGTCCGGGAATGAAATCGGCGATCATCGCGACGCGACCCCCGGACCCGCCAGGGCGGCGGCTTCGGGCGGCGCCGCCGGACCTGTGATGCCGCCGTCAACAGGCAGTTGCGCGGCGACCGCGGGGGGCGGCGGCGTGTAATGGACGCCGACGCCCGGTCCGAGCGGCAGATCGAGCGCCACCCACAGGGCGACCATGGTCAGGCCGGCGACCAGGAAGGTCCCGGCGTAGGGCAGCATGGTCGACATCAGCGAGCCGAGGCCGAACCGCGGATCCCAGCGCTGGGCGAAGGTCAGGATCAGCGGGAAGTAGCTCATCAGCGGGGTGGCGATGTTGGTCACCGAGTCGCCCATCCGGTAGGCGGCGGTGGTCATTTCGGGGCTGATGCCCAGCAGCATGAACATCGGCACCACGATGGGCGCGAGCGCCGACCATTTGGCCGAGGCCGAACCGACGAACAGATCGAAGAAGCACGAGACCAGTACGACGCTGATCAGCAGGAGCGGGGCGGGGAGGTTGATCTGCTGCAGGCCCTCGGCCGCGTTGATGGCCAGGATCGGGCCGAGGCCCGACCAGTTGAACATCGCCACGAAATGGGCCGCGAAGAACACCAGCACGAGATAGGGGGCCAGCTGGACCAGTCCCTCGCGCATCATGCGGACAAGGTCGCGATGGCTCTTCACGGAGCCCGAGCCCGCGCCGAAGGCGGCCCCGGAAACGAAGAAGGTCAGGGCGAAGAAGGCCGCCAGCGACCGGTAGAGCGGATTCATCCGCTGGGCCGGCTCGGCTTCCGTATCGATGAAAGGCGAACCCGGCATCCAGGTGATGACGGCCCAGAGGGCGATCATGCCCAGCACCGCCAGGCCGGCCCAGGCCAGGCCCTTCTTCTCTCCTGCCGTGAGCAGCTTCTTTTCCTCGGTCGCCGGAGCAGCGACGTCGCCCGCGGGGGTCCACTTGCCGAGGCGGGGTTCGATCACCCGGTCGGTCAGGAACCAGATGATCGGCGTAAAGAGGATCACGACCCCGACGATGAAGAACCAGTTCCCGGCGATGTTTACGGAATACGACGGGTCGATCAGGTGGGCCGCCGGCTCGGTGATGCCCAGCAGCAGGGCGTCCTGGGCGCCCGGCACCAGATTGCCGGCATAGCCTCCCGAGACGGCCGCGAAGCCTGCAGCCAGACCCGCCAGCGGGTGCCGGCCCGCTGCGGCGAACACGACCGCCGCCAGGGGAATGACCACGACGTAGGCGGAGTCCGAGGCGTGATGGGACACCATGCCCGTGATGGCGATCACAGGGGTAAGCAGGAAGGCGGGAGCCTTGGTGAGGGCCGCACGAATCGCACCGATGAACAGTCCGGACCGTTCCGCGACCGCCGCGCCGTAGATGATGGTGACCACGATCCCCAGCGGCGGGAAGTCGGTCAGGGTCTTGGGCATGCCGATGATCAGCTGCGCAAGATTATCCGGGGACAGCAGGCTTTCGGCCTGCAGCACGTCGCCGGTCACCGGATTGACCGCGGACCAGCCCAGCCCGGCTCCCACCAGGCTCAGCACCACGAGGCCGCCGATCAGCCAGAGGAACAGGAAGACCGGATCCGGCAGCCTGTTGCCGATGCGCTCGATGCCGTTCAGCACCCGGCTCCCCATGGTCATGCGTCTCTCCCGGACGGTCGTGAACCCGGGGCGCATAGGGCGTGACGACGTCCCTGGAGGCAAGGCGCGCGGCCTGCGACTAGGCGTCCGCAAATCTGCGAACCATTCTCAATAAAAACCTTTCGTCACATGGGTTTGAACGGGGGCGGCTACCGGTCTAGAAAGCGCCGATTCCGCCATCCGTTAGTGGCGGCCGAGGTTCCTCCGGATGAACGCATTCCTTCTCGAATACCTGCCGATCGTGATCTTTCTCGGGATCGCGGCGGTGCTCGGCGTCGGCTTCATGCTGGCGGCCTGGGTGCTCGCCCCCAAGAACCCTGACAGCGAGAAGCTGTCGGCCTATGAGTGCGGCTTCAACGCCTTTGATGACGCGCGCATGAAGTTCGACGTGCGCTTCTATCTGGTGTCGATCCTCTTCATCATCTTCGACCTTGAGGTGGCGTTCCTGTTCCCGTGGGCGGTGTCGATGTTCGACCTGTCGCGTTCGGGCATGGTGTTCGCCTTCTGGTCGATGATGGTCTTTCTCGGCGTGCTGACCGTCGGCTTCATCTACGAATGGAAGAAGGGCGCGCTCGAATGGGAGTGACCGACAACACCTTCCCGCTGATCGGCGCGGGCAATCAGGGCGCGTCGCCGGGACTCGTCGGCGCGACCTCGCCGGTGGGATTCGGATCGGCCGGACGGACCATGGTCGAAGGCTACGACCCCGCCATCCACGACAAATTCTTCGAGGCCGTGAACGCCGAGCTGGGCGAGCGCGGCTTCATCACAACCTCGCTGGACGACGTCATCAACTGGGCCCGCACCGGCTCTCTGATGTGGATGACCTTCGGTCTGGCCTGCTGCGCCGTGGAGATGATGCAGGCCTCGATGCCGCGTTTCGACATGGAGCGGTTCGGCATGGCCCCCCGCGCCAGTCCGCGGCAGTCGGACCTGATGATCGTGGCTGGCACCCTGACCAACAAGATGGCTCCGGCGCTGCGCAAGGTCTACGACCAGATGCCGGACCCGCGCTACGTTCTTTCCATGGGCAGCTGCGCCAACGGCGGCGGGTACTACCACTACAGCTACAGCGTGGTTCGGGGTTGCGACCGGATCGTCCCCGTCGACGCCTATGTGCCCGGGTGCCCGCCGACGGCCGAGGCGCTGCTGTACGGGCTGTTGCAACTGCAGAAGAAGATCCGCCGCACCGGGACGATCGACCGATGACCGCGCTGGTTCGTATCGCGGACATGGAGACCGCGCTGACGCCTCTGGGCGCCGAGATGGTTGGGGCGCTGGGCGTCGAGGCGCAGGTCGCGTTCGGCGAACTGACGCTGATCGCGACGCGTGGAAACATCCTGCCGGTGCTGACGGCGCTGAAGGACCAGTTCGGCTTCCATCAGCTGCTGGACATCTGCGGCGTCGACTTCCCGGATCGGGCCGAGCGGTTCGAGGTGGTCTATCACCTGCTGTCGATGACCCGGAACGCGCGCGTGCGGGTCAAGCTGACGACCGACGAGGTCCAGCCGGTGCCCAGCGCCGTCGCCGTCTTCCCGTGCGCCGACTGGTTCGAGCGCGAGGCTTTCGACATGTACGGCATGCTCTTCGAGGGCCATCCGGACCTGCGGCGCCTGCTGACCGACTACGGCTTCCAGGGCCATCCGCTGCGCAAGGATTTCCCGATGACGGGCTATGCCGAGGTTCGGTACGACGAAGAGCAGAGACGGGTGGTCTATGAGCCCGTCAAGCTGACCCAGGAATTCCGCCAGTTCGACTTCCAGTCGCCCTGGGAAGGGGCCGAATATGCCACCTCCGTCCTGCCGGGCGATGAGAAGGCCCAGGGGCTTGCAGGGAGCAAGGCCTGATGGCTGACGGACGCAACACCCCCCTGCCGATCGGCGCCACCGATGTATTTGACGACGGTCTGACCGAGCACGCCCGCGCGATGGACGATCGGAAGTTCACGATCAATTTCGGCCCGCAACACCCGGCCGCGCACGGCGTGCTGCGTCTGGTGCTGGAGTTGGACGGCGAACTGGTCACCCGCGTCGACCCCCACATCGGCCTGCTGCACCGCGGCACCGAGAAGCTGATGGAGGCGCGCACCTACCTCCAGAACATTCCGTATTTCGACCGGCTCGACTATGTGGCGCCGATGAGTCAGGAGCACGCCTTCTGCCTGGCCATCGAGCGGCTGATGGCCATCGACGTGCCCTATCGCGCCCAGCTTATCCGGGTGCTGTACCTCGAGATCAGCCGCATCCTCTCGCACCTGCTGAACGTCACGACCCAGGCCATGGACGTCGGGGCCCTGACGCCGCCCCTGTGGGGTTTCGAGGAACGCGAGAAGCTGATGGTGTTCTATGAGCGCGCCTCGGGCTCGCGCCTGCACGCCAACTATTTCCGGCCGGGCGGCGTGCATCAGGACCTGCCGCCCGATCTGATCGACGACATCGGCCGCTGGTGCGCCGAATTCCCGGCGGCGCTGAAGGACATCGAGTCCCTCGTCACCGAGAACCGCATCTTCAAACAGCGCAACGTCGATATCGGCGTGGTGTCGAAACAACAGGCGCTGGACTGGGGCTTCACGGGGGTGATGCTGCGTGGGTCGGACATTCCATGGGACCTGCGCAAGTCGCAGCCCTACGAATGCTACGCCGACCTCGAGTTCGACATCGCCGTCGGCAAGAACGGCGACTGCTGGGACCGCTATCTCTGCCGTATCGAGGAGATGAAGCAGTCGGTGCGCATCATGGAGCAGTGCATCCACAAGCTTCGCAACTGCCCCGGCGAACCCGTGATGGTCGAGGACAACAAGGTGGTCCCGCCGCGGCGCGGCGAGATGAAGCGGTCCATGGAAGCGCTGATCCACCACTTCAAACTCTACACCGAGGGCTTCCGCACGCCCGAAGGCGAGGTTTACGCTGCGGTCGAGGCGCCCAAGGGCGAGTTCGGCGTCTATCTGGTCTCGGACGGCACGAACAAGCCGTACCGCGTCAAGGTGTCGGCGCCCGGCTTCCGCCACCTCCAGGCGATGGACTGGATGAACCGCGGCCACATGCTGGCCGACGTCTCGGCCATCCTCGGCTCGCTGGACATCGTGTTCGGGGAAGTGGACCGGTGAGCGCCTTCGCCATCGATCCGGTCTTCACCACCACGCAGGCGATCTGGTTCGCCGCGCTGCTGACGTTCGCCGTGGCGGTGCAGGTGGTGTTCTCGCCGAAGCGGCGGGCGATCATGGGCGGGCTGAAGTTCGCCCTGGCCAGCGCCGTCGTGGCGGCGCCGGGCATCGCCGGCGTGACCCTGGTTCGCGGCGCCTGTCGGCTCGGTTATCTGGAAGAGGGCCGCGGCCTGTGGGAGGCCAATCTGCGGTCGCTCGTGTGGATGAGCGGCGCCGTCTTCGCCGGTCAGATGGCGACGCGATATCTGCCGCCGATGGCTTGGCTGACGCGCGATCTGCGCGACGCCGGGCGCGCCGTCTGGAGCGAACGCCTCGGCCGCTGGATGGGGAGCGCGCGATGAGCGACAAACCCCTGAGCGACCTGGTCCGGCAGGGCTGGTCGGTGGCCGGCTATACCGTGACCGACAGCGGCGGCGACGTCTGGAAGCATAATTTCCTGCTCAGCCGGCAGGGCCAGCACAAGGTGCTGACCGTGCGCAAGAAGGTTATGGGCGACGGCGTGGTCTCCTCGGAGCTCGACGTCTGATGGCGTTTCCGGCACCGATATTCGTAGCCGGGGACTGGCTGGCCGTCTGGATTTTCCCGACGATCATGGCGGTCGTTTTCGGCCTATTGTTTCGCGATCCCCTGATCTCCGGGAGCGGTGATCGCCGCCCGTTGTTCCAGCGGTTCGCGTCCACTTTCGTGCTGTACGCAAGCGTCTGGATACCCTTCAAGATCGTCAGCGACGCCGTCGAGCGCGGGGCTGTGGCCCAGGGCTTCAGCTCGGCGGCGAGCTGGGGTTGGGGCTTCGGCGCCGGCCTGGTGTCGGGCTTCGTCTTCTTCCTCGCCTTGATGGCCGTCTCGGCCACCATGAAGCCGGTCGAGGCGTGGCTGGGTTTCAACCGCAATCCGTTCAAGGGTGCAGGCAAGTCATGAGCGTTCGTCGTCTCGCCAAGGAACAGCCCGACTCGTTCGCCTTCTCGAAGGTGACGCGGGCCAGGGCCGACTGGTGGATCGCCAAATATCCGGCCGACCGCCGCCAGTCGGCGGTGATCCCGATCCTGTGGCTGGTCCAGAAGCAGGAGGGCTGGGTCTCCGAGCCGGCGATCCGGGCGATCGCCGAGTTGCTGGGCATGCCCTGGATCCGGGTGCTGGAGGTCGCGACCTTCTACACCATGTTCATGCTCGAGCCGGTCGGCACGTCGGCCCTGATCCAGGTCTGCGGCACGACGCCCTGCATGCTGCGCGGGGCCGGCGAGCTGATGGACGTCTGCAAGAAGAAGATCGGACCGAAGGACACGCTGAGCGCCGACGGCCGCTTCACCTGGCAGGAAGTCGAATGCCTGGGCGCCTGCGCCAATGCGCCGATGGCCCAGATCAACGACTACTATTTCGAGGACCTGACCGCCGACAGCATGGCGCAGATCATCGACGACTTCGCCGCCGGCAAGACGCCGAAGCCGGGCAGCCGCGCAGGTCGAGGCGGTTCCGAGCCTGAGGGCGGGGCGCTGACCCTGACCGATCCGGCACTCTATGACGGCTCGGCGGCGAAGAAGATCGAGAAGCTGCCCAACGCCGATCCGGTGACCGCATGAGCCGGCCGGATCTCACGGATGAAGCGAAGATCGCAACCTACCGCGCCGAGTTGCGCGCGGTCGGCCGCAACCAGCGTCTGGCCGGATTCGCCCTGGTGATCGCCGGGGCCGTGGCGGTCTGGGCGACCGCCTACGCCGGCGCCGCCGGGCCTGTGATCCAGTGGATCGGCTACGCCGCTCTCGCCCTTGGCTGGGCCCTGATGCTGACCGCCATCTTCCTGCGCACCCGCTATCACCGCGCCCGCATGCGGGAGGAGGGGTGATGGCCGCGAAGAACGATCCCTCGGCCGTGGGCCGCATGTTTGTGCAGATGGGCGTCTTCGACATGGTCGCGGGCGCCGTTCTGGCCATCGCGAGCCGGGCCGGCGTCCTGGGCGAGGGCATGGATGTGCTGACGATCGTCGGCGGCGTCATGGTGCTGGCCGGAGCCGTCTTTCTCATCCTCGGGCGCAAGAAACTGAGCCAGGCCGATGACCGGCGCGGAGACCTGAACTGACCATGGTCGGAATCCTCGAAGACAAGGACCGCATCTTCACCAACCTGTACGGGCTCCAGGACTGGGGTCTGGAGGGGGCGAAGAAGCGCGGCGCGTGGAACGCGACCAGGGACATGCTCGACCTCGGGCGTGACTGGATCATCACCAACGTCAAGAACTCGGGCCTGCGCGGACGCGGCGGCGCCGGCTTCTCGACGGGCCTGAAGTGGTCCTTCATGCCGAAAGAGGTGAAGGACCGGCCACACTATCTGGTCATCAACGCCGACGAATCCGAACCCGGGACCGCCAAGGACCGGGAGATCATGCGCCACGATCCACAACTGCTGATCGAGGGCTGCCTGATCGCCGCCTTCGCGATGCAGGCGCACGCCTGCTACATCTATCTGCGCGGCGAATATGTGCTGGAGCGCGAGCGCATGGAGGCCGCGGTCAAGCAGGCCTATGACGCGAAGCTGATCGGCGCGAACAATGTCCACGGCTGGGACTTCGACGTCTACATCCACCACGGCGCCGGGGCCTATATCTGCGGCGAGGAGACGGCCCTGCTCGAAAGCCTTGAGGGCAAGAAGGGCCAGCCGCGCCTGAAGCCGCCGTTCCCGGCCGGGGCCGGCCTCTACGGCTGTCCGACCACGGTGAACAACGTCGAGTCCATCGCCGTCGTCGGCACCATCCTGCGACGGGGCGCCGAGTGGTTCGCCGGCTTCGGTCGTCCGAACAACACCGGCACCAAGCTGATGACCATCAGCGGCCATGTGAACCGCCCGTGCAATGTCGAGGAGGCCATGTCGATCCCGCTGAAGCAGCTGCTGGAAGAGCACTGCGGCGGCGTGCGCGGCGGCTGGGACAATCTGAAGGCGGTGATCCCGGGCGGCTCCTCGGTGCCGCTGATCACGCGCGAGATGAGCGAAACCGCGCTGATGGATTTCGACAGCCTGCGGGAGATGCGCTCGGGCCTCGGCACCGCGGCTGTGATCGTGATGGACCAGTCGACCGATCTGGTCCGCGCGATCGCCCGCATCAGCTATTTCTACAAGCACGAGAGCTGCGGCCAGTGCACGCCGTGCCGCGAGGGCACGGGCTGGATGTGGCGCGTGCTGGAGCGGATGGCCGTGGGCGAGGCCGATCCGTCCGAGATCGACCTGCTGCTGGACGTCTCGACCCAGATCGAGGGACACACCATCTGCGCCCTGGGCGACGCCGCGGCCTGGCCGGTTCAGGGTCTGATCCGGCATTTCCGTCACGAGATCGAGGAGCGCATCTCCTCCTACCGCAGCCGCCGCGCGAATTTCGCCGGCCATGCGATCGCGGCGGAATAGGAATGCGGAGTCTGGCTGTCATCGCCGTGACCGGACTGGCCCTCGCTGCTTGCGGCGAGCGCGCGGAGCCCGCCGGGCCGACGCCGGCCGAAACGGTGTCGGCGGCGAACCCCGCCTCGGACGCCGAGCCCGGCGTGCCGGTCGTGCTGACGGCCGACCAGCTGCGCCGCGTCTGCCAGGCCGGCCTCGCCTCCATCCATGGGCAGGCGTCGGCGGACATCCAGATCGACGGACTTGAGGGCCAGGTCGTCAACGCCTCGTGGCGCGCGCCGGTCGACGGCGGACGTCGCCGGGCCCAGTGCCGGGTCGACGGCGATCTGGTCACCTGGAAGCCGGTCGATGCGACCAATCCGGACGGGAACCGCTGGATGAACCAGGCCGGTGATCCGTTGACCCGCTTCGTGCTGGACGGCGAGACCGTGACGATCCACCAGACCCTGCCGGATGGCGGCGTGGTCGCAGACCTTCAGGGGCAGGGCTGATGCGCGGCAAGGTTCTGAGTTACGACGACACCATCGGCTCCGGCCTGATCAGCGGCGACGACGGGGTGCGCTACACCTTCACGCGCGGTGGCCTGATGGGCGGCGCGCGAGAAGCCTTCGCCGGCCAGCAGGTCGACTTCGAGATCGTCGACAGCGTCGCGACCAACATCTATATCACCAGCGGCGCCCCGCTGACGCTGTCAGGCGACAAGAACCGCATCGTCGCCGCCATCCTGGCCCTGGTTCTGGGCGGCATCGGCATCCATAAATTCTACCTCGGCAAGACGACGGCCGGGGTATTGATGCTGCTGGGCGGGACGGTCGGCTGGATCACTTTCGGATTTGTCCCGGCGATCGTCTATCTGATCGCCTTCATCGAATTCATCATCTACCTGCTCAAGACCGACGGCGACTTCCACCGCGACTATGTCGCGGGGAACAAGTCCTGGTTCTGATCAGGTTCGCTTAGAGAAACGCAGAGGTCGCGGCGAATGCCCATCGCGAAAGTCAACGGCGTAGAGACCGAGTTCGAGCCCGGCATGACCGTGCTCCAGGTCGCCGAGCG